>Ga0210388_10004074_pt1 | contig 11436 bp, 10 predicted proteins | sample IncBWC19OmetaG_FD_155485 | JGI IMG/M metagenome (GOLD analysis project Ga0210388, IMG submission 155485) | Forest soil microbial communities from Barre Woods Harvard Forest LTER site, Petersham, Massachusetts, United States - Inc-BW-C-19-O ...
ATCAGCTTTCCCAGCAATTCGAAATCGAAATCAAATCGATCGCGGTGGAAACTCAAGCCATCGAGACAATCCGCCCGAAACACCTTATACATGGATGTCGGGTCCGTCAGTCGTGTGGCGAACACCGCATTGAAGAACGCATGAAAAAAAATGCCGCCGACATTCATGAAGACCGTCTTGAGACCACCTCGCGCGAATCGTCGGATCTTCCAGCGGTACGGCCCCATGTGGCGGCTTCCGAGCACGAATGCCGTTTGCCCATCCATGATCGGCTTCAGCAGGGCTGGGTAGTCGGCGGTTTGATATTCCAGGTCGGCGTCCTGAATGAGCAGAATGTTGCCGGTTGCAGCGGAGAATCCCTGTCTGATGGCGTGACCCTTGCCCATCGGCCTGGGCTGATTGATGACCTGAATCCGGACCGAAGAGTCGTCGACGTGGCGGGCGAGAAACTCAGCGATGATTTCGCGAGAGCCATCGGTCGAGTTGCTCTCGACTATGATGATCTCCTTGGTGGCTTTGGGAAGCGGTTGCTCCCAGACACGATCCAAAAGGGTCGCGACCGTGCCTGCTTCGTTGTATACCGCGATGACGATTGATACTTTCACGGGTGTCCGGATACGCGGCCCAAAGACCGCGTTAGTAAGTTCCCGCTTCGCTCGCATAGGTTGCCCCGGGCAGGACAATTTTCGACCGGTCGCCGTCGCTACAGCGTTCCAGATATGCTAGGAATGTTATGACCCGCAGCAAGCAAATCACTGAACCCGATCTGCTAGCCGATCCGTTTGGGGAACGGACGCGGATGCTGACGCGAAAACAACTGCATTTGTTGGGTGCGCGCTTCCAGTTTGAGAGCAACAGTCCACGGCTGCTGCGGCTGGTGGACTCAGCCTTCGCAGGCTTGCCGCGGCACCGGCTGTCGGATATTGCACCGCACCTGAACGTCAAATTGCTTCTCGGTCCCGAAGAACGGCCGCGCGCCAACAAACGCTCCGACCCGCCACCATTATCGATGTTCTCTGGGCCTGGATACTTGGGCGGCGCGACTGAGGCGTCAAACTTCATTGTTTTGTCGCCAAGCACTCGCTCGGCGCTCGTGGCGGTATCGCGGCAGATGCTCCGCTTCCCCTACCACACTCGTTACGAGTGCATCGAATTCGCGGTGTTCTTACTGGCGTCGCGTTCACAGGGATTGGTGTCCTTGCACGCCGCCTGCGTCGGCCGAGACGGCCGCGGTATCTTATTGATGGGCCCAAGCGGATCCGGGAAATCGACGGTGACCTTGCTCAGCGTGCTGCAGGGTTTGGATATCCTGTCGGAAGACAGCGTTTTTGTCGCACCGGAGACAATGCTGGCGACCGGTGTTACAAATTTTCTGCACGTGCGCTCCGATTCGCTGCGTTGGGTTGCGGCGGCAAGGCATGCCGCGACGATTCGCAAATCACCGACTATCAAGCGACGCAGCGGCGTCCGGAAGTTCGAAGTAGACCTGCGGCGAGGGGGCTATCGGCTGGCCGCTTCTCCCCTGAGAATTACCGCCGTCGTATTCCTTTCGCCGCGCAGCGCCGGCGGTCGTCCGCTACTCAAGTCGCTGCCGAAATCCGCCCTCCTCGCAAAATTGAAAGCTCAGCAAGCGTACGCAGCGAACCAGCCTGAATGGTCCACTTTCAGCAAGAGCGTGTTGAGGCTCAATGCATACGAGTTGCGCAGAGGACATCATCCATTGGAGGCAATCGATGCCCTAAAAAGAATTCTTGAGTCAGCAGGCTAGATCGCGCCCGTCACCAGCGTAAAACTCTGCAAAAAGTGGAAGTCCGGGCGACGCAGCGCGAACTGTGTATGCAGTGGATCGCTCAGGCGGCCCAGTTCAGCGAAATCGTCATCCGACAGGTAAGGCCGCAGTCGCTCTCCCCAGGTATTTCTGAAGATCGCCTCCAGCAGATATTCTTCGTCGGCGGCTCCCACGGGAGACACCCGCTCGATTATAAATGTTCGTGGTGTGACATTGCGCAGCCGTGCCCGACGCAGTACTCCAACCAAGGATCGCACCGCCGCAAGGTCACGCTCCTCCAAATTGTAGCGATCGCGGTAGTATTCGCGCACCGCTTCATTGGTCGCGCGTTCCAGGCGAGCGTCCCACGCGAAGTACATATCCGGCAGCAGCGAGCTTTGGGCGAGCACGATCCTGCCGCGGGGGCGTAACAGGCCAGCAAGATGCTGAACTCCTTGAACCGGATCGTGCAAATGATTAATTGTATTGACACACCAAATGAGATCGAAGCTCGCTGGCATTAGCGGTGCGCGCAATAAATCGCACTGAAGGATTTCGTTTTGCGGCGACGCGTAGCGTCGCGCCGCGGACACATGGGCGGCGGAAAGGTCAATGCCGACCACGGTGCCCGTCGGCTCTATCGCGTCCTGCAGCCACGCGAGCGATTCGCCTGTACCGCAACCCGCGTCAAGTACCCGCATACCGGGAAGCAGCCCCAGACTGGCAATTGCCTGACGGATTTCGGGCCCTGCGAACGCATTGAATAGTTGCAACTTGCGAGAATAGTCTCGGTCCGGCGTATCGCCAAGCAGCCCTGCGCATGATTCTGCGGCCACGCGGCTTTCTTTGTTATTTTGCGTAATTGAGCGGCGCATAGACTGCATGCATGGTCACCGGCCGGCGGCGAAGGATTGCTGCGCAGCCGACCGATATTGAAATTCGGCGGCCAGCAGATCATTCCACCGTTGATTCAGAGGTCTTTCGGCGGCCGTGTCTCGCTGCGCCTCGTTGTGTGGTGAAAACTGCTCGTGCAAAAGGTCACGAATGGCGCGATAGAAGTCAGACGTATAGGTTCCGTGGAACATCATGTCCAAATCATTGCTTTCATGCCAATGAGTCTTCGCGCGCAATTGCGCCTTAACCAAATCGTAAAATTTGGTACCCGGTAAAGGATAAGACACGCTCACGCCGATTTCATCGGGCCGCGCCGCGGCCAGCAATTCCCGTGTGGCGAGAATGTCCTCGAGCTGCTCGTCAATGTATCCGAGTTGGATGAAAAACCCGACTCGAATTCCCACCGCCTTGAGCCGCTCTCGTGCAGTCAGGATCTCGGCAACCGTCGTACCCTTGTTCATCGCGTTCAAAATCTTTTGGCTGCCGCTCTCAGCGCCAATCCAAGCTTCCTTGCAGCCGGCATCGCGCAACGCGATTGCCATGCGCTCGCTGATCAAGTCCGCTCGCGTCTGTATGTTGAAGGGAATCTGTGCATCGGCCGCTCGAGTTGCGGAGGCGAATTGATGCACCCAATCGACGCGAAATCCGAAGATGTCATCCGCGAACCAGATATGGTCCGGTTTAAAGGTGCGTTTGAGGTGCGCCATTTCAGCGGCGACCTCCAGCGGGCTGCGCTGCAGATACTGATTCCCCCAAATCGGCTTGGAGCACCAAGTGCAGCGGAAGGAGCAGCCGCGCGAGGCGGCCATGTTCAGGCTGAAATAGCCGTGCGCCTTCTTCCAGACGTCACGGTAGCGCTCCATATCCACCAGATCCCACGCCGCGAGACCGACGGACTGGGCGAGAGCAAGACCCCTGCCGCCGCTTGCTGCAACGATCTTGCCGCCGCTTAGAGAGGCAATGCCCGACAGGCCGCGAACCAGGGTTTCGTTCTTCATGGATGGTTGCGAGTCCAGGCGCGGCAGCAGTTCGAGCAGCGTCGACAAGCCTTCGCCAATCAACGCCAGATCCGCACCCGCGCGAAGATAGGGTCCGGGAGCGTCGGTGACATCAGGACCTGCGGCAATGACCCTCGCCCCAGCCCGATGCGCAGTCCCAATCATGTCGCAGGCGGCCCGGCGCATCGTGGCCAGGCACATTTTGCTCAAAAAGTTGAAATTATCCTCATAAAATAAGACCAGCTGAGGACCGTCCGACTCCAACAATCGATGGTATTCATCGATGCCACCGGCCAGCATTGCATCGAAAAATGAAACCTGGTGACCGGCCTCTCGCAGCAAGGACACGACCTGCAACGTGGCAAGCGGTGGGTATGGTTTGGCACGAGCGACCTGTTTCTGGTCCAGCCGCAGAAAGTAGGAGTGGCAAACCAGGATCGAGAGCATCGTTTCTCCATAGAACGCGGCGCATCATCAGAACGCCGGGTCCGCCGGTCGGGAACGGCAATGCACGCAAACCACGCGCGATATACGGGATGAGTGCCCGCTTCTGCGCATTAGGTTTAATGGAACGGGCGATTCTGGTATTTTCTCGCTGCCGACCGGCTGCGTGGGCGGCCAAAACTGAAAACAAGGGCCAAAAAGAAGGGGATCCACCATGTCTTTATTGCCTTTAATAAGAAAGCTTGCGGCTGAGTTCATCGGCACTTTTTGGCTGGTACTAGGAGGCTGCGGCAGCGCAGTGCTGGCTGCGGCGTTTCCCCACGTTGGCATCGGACTCCTCGGCGTGGCATTGGCCTTCGGGCTCACGGTGGTGACCATGGCGTACGCCATCGGCGACGTTTCAGGCTGTCATTTGAATCCGGCCGTGACTTTCGGCCTGGTCCTCGGCGGGCGCCACCCGGTCAAGGACTTGCTGCCCTACTGGGTCGTGCAGGTTCTCGGCGCCATTGCGGCAGCGCAGGTTTTGGTGTTCATTGCCGCCGGCAACGGCGTCGACCCATTGGCGGGCGGCCTCGCCGCCAATGGTTTCGGCGATCACTCGCCGGGCCACTACAACATGCTGGCGGGGCTGGTCTGCGAGGTGGTGATGACTGCAATTTTTCTGTTCGTCATCATGGGCGCCACCGATAAAAAGGTCCCCGCCGGCTTCGCGCCCCTGGCCATCGGTCTTGCGCTCACGCTGATCCATCTGATCAGCATTCCCGTCACCAACACATCCGTGAATCCGGCGCGTAGCACCGGACCCGCGGTTTTCATACAGGGTTGGGCCCTGTCGCAACTGTGGCTGTTCTGGGTAGCGCCGCTGCTGGGCGGTGCGATCGGCGCTCTGGTGTATCGGTTCATCACACCCGGCAAGGGAGCGACGGAACCAGGGTATTGAAGCGGCTACACGCGCTGAGCGCACTTTCCGGGCTTGTATATCCGCTGTGTCGAGGCGGGATACGCCGCCAGCTTTGCCGCGGGACGCCGCGGTCTCGCCACGAGCTCCCCGCCGCAGTTGGGACACTTGCCGTGCAGCTTGGTCTCAGCGCACGCCGCACAGAATGTGCATTCGAAGGAGCAGATACGCGCCTCGCCGGAGTCAGGCGCGAGGTTTTTGTCGCAGCACTCGCAAGACGGGCGGAGTTGCAGCATGAGAGCTCCGTTGAGAATCTGGTGCAATGTTCGACGATTCTAACGCCGTCGCGCCACTGCAAGCTCGACAATTCGCGCGCTGACATTGCCGCCTTCGACCCGCAGCTCGCAGATGGAGATTGGAAGCTTGAATCGCCTGGGACCGCAGCTGCCGGGATTGATGTAGAGGATACCCGCCCGCTCCTCGATCAGCGGCTTGTGAGAATGACCCGAGACAATCGCACGAATGCCGAGCGGGGCGGGGTCGATATCGAGCTGCGATAGATCATGGATGACGTAGACAAAGATTCCGCCCAGCCGGATCAATTCGGTCTCGCGTAGACCCTTCGCCCAAGATTCGCTGTCGTTATTTCCTCTCACCGCGATGACAGGCGCCAGCGCTTCGAGATCTTCGAGTATCGCGGCGCCGCCGACGTCGCCGCCGTGAATTATGTAGTCGCAGCCGGCCAGGAACGCGCGCGCTTCGGCTCGAAGCAGTCCATGCGTGTCGGAAATGACTCCGATGCGCAATTCGCTTTTGGCGTTCATGCAATCGCACTGTAAATCACTCACGGATCTTGACATAGCTTTGCACGGCCTGGGATCAACAGTCCTTCAGGCGGCACGTAAAATTCCCGGCCGTATCAGATCCCATTGGAGGTTACTGCCATGTTTCCCAAATCCATTGCACCGTTGTCGATACTTGCACTCACGTTCCTGGCTGGGTCAACCATCGGATACGGCGTCGCAGCCGCCGATGAGCCGCCCCCGCCGCCGAGTACTCCGGGCAGCGACGGCGGCAAACACCACCACAATCCGGCATATGCCGCCTGCAAAAAACAAGCCGACGATCAAAAGCTCGAGCCCGGTGATGCGCGGCGTGATTTCATGAAGAACTGCATGAAATCGGCGCCGGCACCCGCGGCGACGTGATTCCGACCGATGGCACGGAATCGCCGCAGCGCCGCGCGTTTTTTCTTTGGACTGCCGTTGCGCTGCTGATCATTATTGGCGCAGCTGCCCTGTGGTGGTGGCGTGCCCGCAATCCGCCATTGCACTATGTCACGGCGCGCGTCACTCGGGGTGACATCCAGCGCGCCGTCAACATGACTGGTGCACTCAATCCAGTCGTTACCGCGCAGGTCGAATCCTTTGTCTCCGGAAACATCAAATCCTGGTCGTGTGACTTCAACACGCTGGTCACGAAGGGCCAGATCTGCGCACTCATCGACCCGCTACCATTTCAGGTCATTGTCGACCAGGACACGGCCTCCTTGCATTCCGCAATGGCTCAACTGGCGAAGGATCGGGTCGCCGCCGCCAATCAGGCCGTGGTCTATGCCTATGACCAGAAGCTGATCGATGAAGGAATCGTTTCGCAGGAGACCATCAACGCCGACAAAGCAACCTTGGATCAGGAGCAGGCGCAGGTAAAACTTGACATGGCCAACATCGCCCAGCAGCGAGCCCTGCTGCATGGGGCGCAAGTCAATCTTGGCTATACCAGGATCCCCTCGCCCGTCGACGGTATGGTGATCACGCGCTACATCGATGTCGGCCAGACGGTGGTTTCGAGCCTGTCGGCGGCGCCGCTGTTTCTGATCGGCAAGGACATGCATTACATGCAGGTTGACACCAATGTGAGCGAAGCGGACGTCGGCGGGGTGAAACCCGGGCAGCGCGCCTACTTTACGGTTCAGAGCTATCCGAATCGCACGTTCTGGGGTTCAGTCCGCCAGGTTCGCGAGGGGCCGATCACGGTGCAGAACGTCGTGACCTACGATGTCGTGATCGACGTCAAGAATGACGATCTGGCGCTCTTCCCCGGCATGACGGCCGACGCTCACATCATCACTGCCGAGCGCAGCAACGTGCTGCGGGTGCCACTGCCTGCGATTCGTTTCAATCCCGAAGGTCTCAACCGCACACGGCGAGCAGGCGGCCAGGGTCGCGAGGACTCGCAGGGACGCGGCAGCGGCCAGGCCCGCGAAGGCGGCGGCCGACCGGGCGGGGCCAGCGGGCGCGCACAGGTATGGTTGCTTCGGGATGGCAAGCTGGTTGCGGTGCGGGTGCGCATCGGTCTCGACGATGGAACCTTGATCGAGGTCGCGGGCGAAGACTTGAAGGTTGGCGATGTGGTCGTGGTCAATGCGGTCCGGCCCAACGCGCCGACGACCGAACCGCAGGGTGAAAACCGGCCGCCGGGCACGAATAGCAATGCTCGCGGCGGAGGCTTCAGAATGTGAGCGATCTCAAGCCCGGCGAACCGATTCTTTGCGTGCGCGATGCGACCAAGGTCTATCACCTGGGCGACACCGAGGTGCGCGCATTGCGAGGCATCACGCTTACGATCAACCGTGGCGAGTTCGTCGCGATCATGGGCGCTTCCGGCTCCGGCAAGTCCACGCTAATGAACATTCTCGGTTGCCTGGACCGCCCGAGCAGCGGCGAGTACCTGCTGGAGGGCATCAACGTCGCGCAGCTCGAGGAGCCCGCATTGGCGCGCATCCGCGGGCGGCGCATCGGCTTCGTATTCCAGACCTTCAATCTCCTGCCGCGCACCAGTGCGATCGAAAATGTGGAATTACCCTTGTTCTATGCGGCGCAGATTGAAGGCAACATCGCGCGCGCGCGCGACATGCTGCACATGCTGGGACTGGCTGATCGCGAGCGCAATCAGCCCAATCAGCTTTCCGGCGGACAACAGCAGCGCGTCGCCATCGCGCGTGCGTTGGTCAATGACCCGGCCATCGTGCTGGCGGATGAGCCCACCGGGAACCTCGATTCGCAGAATGCACTCGACATCATGGCGACCATCCGTGCCTTGAATCTCCAACGCGGCGTGACCGTGGTGCTGGTTACGCACGAGCGTGATCTGGCAGAAATTGCGGATCGGATCATCACGCTTCGCGATGGCCAGATCATTTCCGACTTGCCGACTGCTCACAGTGCCGGGCGCGGCGCCACGCGCATGCTGCCCGCGGTACAGCCTTACCGTGAACGTCGATTCGCCAGCCGCTTCGACAGCCTGCTCAACGAAGCCGGCTCGATCGGCTGGATCGCACTGCTGGCGGCGCTGCGGGCAATTGGCAGGAACAAACTTCGTGCCGGCCTGACGATGCTCGGCATGTTCATCGGCGTCGCCGCACTGATCGCGATGGTAGCGGTTGGCGAGGGGGCGCGCGCCGCAGTCGAAGCCCAGGTGCAGAGCCTCGGCACGGATCTGTTGGTGGTGCTGCCGGGCACCACGCGCGTGAACGGTGTGCGTGCGGGCAACGGCAGCGCCGCGAGTTTGCGGGTCAAGGATGTCGGCGGGATTCTCGAAGAGGACGCCGCCGTGGCCGATGTCAGCTATATCAATCGCCAGAGCACGCAAGCAGTCAATGGCAATCAGAACTGGACCACCAGCGTTCAAGGCATCTCGCCGAGCTATTTGTCAATTCGCCGCTGGCCGGTGGTTGCGGGCCGCACACTCAGCGTGGAGGACGATCACGACGGCGCCGTCGTGTGCCTGCTGGGTCAGACCGTGCTGGCCAACTTGTTTGGCGATTTCGCCGACCCGATTGGTGCCACCGTATTGGTGAAAAATGTCCCGATGACGGTGGTGGGGGTCTTGGGTGCGAAGGGTCACTCCGCCAGTGGCCAGGATCAGGACGACGTGATATTCATTCCGTTCACCACCTCGCAAGAGCGCATCCTCGGGGTCGCGACGCCCTCGTCTGCCCAGACGCTGTCGAACAATGTGTTCGCAACCATTGGCCCGCCTCCCAATCCCTTCGGCGTCGTGCCAAAGCTGGAAGGCTTCGTTAACACCATTTACGTTCAGGCACGCAGCCCGGCGCTGGTGAAGTCCGCGCTTGATCAGGTGACCAAGACCCTGCAGAAGACACACCGGATACTGCCAGGTAAACCCGATGATTTCGTGGTACGCGATCTGACCGAGATCGCGGAAGTGGCACAACAAAGCTCGAAAGCCATGGAACTGCTGCTGGCCGCGATCGCCTCGATCTCGCTGCTGGTCGGCGGCATCGGCATCATGAATATCCTGCTGGTTTCGGTGACGGAACGGACGCGCGAGATCGGCATTCGCATGGCGACCGGCGCGCGGCGGCTGCACGTATTGGCGCAGTTTCTCGTCGAGGCGATGCTGCTGGCGCTGATGGGTGGCATTGCGGGAATCGCAGCCGGCGTGGTTGCCTCGCTGCTGATCTCGCACCTTGCGGGTTGGCCGATACTGCTGGAAATCAACGTGATGATCCTCGCGTTTGCCTTTTCGGGAGCGGTCGGCGTGTTCTTTGGCTACTATCCAGCCCGGCAGGCATCGCGCCTGAATCCAATCGATGCGCTGCGTTATGAGTAAACGCGGTTTGAGCTGGCGATCGCTCCGCGGGCGGACAATCAGCGTCGCCATCGCCGCAGCGCTTGCGAGCTGTGCCGTCGGCCCCAATTTTCATCAACCGCAGCCTCCAGACGCGTCCGGCTATCTGCATCCCAGTTCTGACACGGCGCCGGTGCAGACTCAGGCTCAGGACGTGCAGAACACATCGCCGGGCACGGAGCTTGCCGGTGAGTGGTGGCAGCTGTTTCACTCTCCACAGCTGGATGAGATAGTTCGCACGTCGATTGCCGCAAGCCCCACGCTGCTGGCGGCAAACGCAACTCTGACCGAGGCACGCGAGGAAGTGACCGTAGCGCGTGCCGCGTTTCTTCCGAGTGTGAGCGCGTCCGCCGGGGCACAACGAGCAAGCAGCGGTACGGTTCGAGCGCCCGGCACGGGTGCCACCGCAAACCTTTACAGTATTGGTCTTTCCACAAGCTACAGTCCGGATATATTCGGCGGCACGCGGCGCGCCGTCGAGCAACAGCAGGCGCTCGCGGACTTCCAGCGCAATGAGCTCGCGGCGGCATATTTAACGCTTACCGGCAGCGTCGTGAACGAGGTGATGATAATTGCCTCGACTCGGCTCCAGATCGCGACGACCGAGGAGTTGATTGCGGGCGATCGCAAGAACCTTGCGCTGACGCAACGTGAGTTTGAAGTGGGTATCGTGCCGCGCAGCGATGTGCTAACGGCCGACGCGCAGCTAGCCGCCGATCTGACCCTGCCGCCTTCCCTGCACAAGCAACTCGATCAGGCCTATGACGCGCTTGCGGTGCTTGCGGGCCGCGCACCGTCCGAGTGGCAGGTGCAGCCATTCGACATCGAACAGTTCACGCTGCCGCGAGATATCCCCTTGAGCATTCCGGCACGGCTGGTGCGGCAGCGTCCCGACGTTCTTGCCGCCGAAGCGCAACTTCACGCGGCGAGCGCGGCGATCGGCGTTGCAGTGGCGCAGCAGTTTCCAAATATCAGCTTGTCGGCTTCCATCACTCGGGAGGCCCTGCGTGCGGCCGATTTGTTTCATCAGTTCGACACGCTCTGGGGGGCCGGAGGCACTTTGACGCAGCCCATATTCAAGGGCGGGGCGTTGCGCGCACAGGTGCGTGCCGCGCGCGATGCCTTCAGAGCCGAGGCCGCCACCTATCAGGCAGTGGTACTCGAAGCGCTGGGGCAGGTTGCCGACGATCTATGGGCCTTGCAGTACGATGCGCAGATCCTCACCGTCGATCGACACTCGATGGACGTCGCAGCTGAGGCGCTGAAGCTGCAACGGCGAAGCTATTCGGTGGGTACAACCACGGTGTTGAACTTGATCGCGGCGGAACGCACCTACGCGCAAGCGCGCTTGAGCTATGTGAGCGCGCGCGTACAGCAGTTCACCGACACCGCCAGTCTCCTGACCGCGTTGGGCGGAGGATGGTGGAACGACAAAATTGAGGCGGATGCGGCGGTTAGGAACCGCCGCATACCACCTGCTCAATGAACTGAACTACCGCTCCCAATGACCCTCGTAATGGTGCCAGTGCGGTCCGCGCTGTTCCCAGCGGTCCGGCACCCAGTGATAGCCTCGGCGCTCGCCGATCCAGCGGCCACCAACCCAAACGTGCTCATGTCCACGCCATTCCCAGTAACCCGGCGCCCACACGTAACCTACGCGCGGCGGCGGCACGACCTCAACGCGAACCGGCGGCGGTGCGATGTCGATATCAATGGATACTCCCGCCGCCGCAATCGACGGCAGAGTTATGGCACTCGCGGCCATGCACAACCCCAAAAAT
>Ga0210388_10004075_pt1 | contig 11435 bp, 7 predicted proteins | sample IncBWC19OmetaG_FD_155485 | JGI IMG/M metagenome (GOLD analysis project Ga0210388, IMG submission 155485) | Forest soil microbial communities from Barre Woods Harvard Forest LTER site, Petersham, Massachusetts, United States - Inc-BW-C-19-O ...
GACGCCGATCGCGCCGACCACCGCGTCCCCGACCTTGATCGGGTACCCGCCGCCGAACACGATCAGCCGGTCGATCCCGGGGGCCGCACCCATGGCCAGCGGCGGATCGTCCTTGACGAAGTCGTGCCACCCGTCGGTGGCCAGACCGAAGCCGACCGCCGTGTAGGCCTTGTCCTGGGCGACCTGGACGGATAGCAGAGGCGCGCCGTCCATGCGGCTGAATGCCTTCAGCACCCCGCTGTCGTCCACGACCGCGATCACGAAGGGCTGGCCCATTTCGGCCGCCTTCCGCTCCGCCGCCTCGATCAAGGCCCTGGCCAGCGCCGTGGTCACGCTGGGCCGCTCAAATGTCGCTGGCATCCCTTGCTCCTGTCTCCGGCCCTACCTTGTCCGCTGTCCCCGGCCCTGCCTTGTCCGCTGTCCCCGGCCCTGCCTTGTCCGCTGTCCCCGGCCCTGCCTTGACCGCGTAGCGCTGTTCGGCCTCGCGCACCTGGGGCAGCCCGATGAAATCGACGAACTCCGCGAACGTGGGCAACTCGCTCATCGCCGCGGCCGGCGTGCCCGCCTGGGCGATCTCCCGCAGTATCCGCCGCATGCCCCCGGTCGCCGCCAGCAACGCGGCGATCGGGAAGATGACGATCCGGTAGCCAAGTTCCTTGACCCGCTCCAGGCTGATCGGCGGAGTCTTGCCCCCTTCCGCCCAGTTGAACAGCAGCGGCACGCCGGGGAAGGCCTCAATGGCCTCCCTGGCTTCGGCCTCGCTGGTCAGCGCCTCGATGAATAGCGCGTCGGCCCCGGCCGCGCGGTACATCCGGCCGCGCTGCAGGGCCCGCTCGAGCCCTTCCGGGGCCCGGGCGTCGGTCCGGGCGATGATCACGAAGTCGGGCTGCGTGCGGGCCTCGACGGCCGCGCGGACCTTCTGGACCATCTCCTCGGCCGGGATGACCAGCTTGCCCTCCATGTGCCCGCACTTCTTCGGGGCCACCTGATCCTCGATGTGGATCCCGGCGACCCCGGCCGCCTCGTAGGCGCCGACGGTGCGGATCACGTTCAGCGGGTTGCCGTAGCCGGTGTCCGCGTCGGCGATGACCGGGATGTCCACGCAGGCCGCGATCCGGCCGGCGTTGCCGGCCATCTCGGTCATGGTCAGCAGGCCCACGTCCGGCCGCCCGATCAGGGCCGCCGAGGTGCCGAACCCGGTCATGTACACCGCCGGAAACCCGGCCTCCTCCACCAACCGCGCCGACAGCGGATCGAACGCTCCGGGCGCCACGATGGTCTGGCCGGAGTCCAGTAGGGCCCGTAGGCGGGCCGGGCCGCCGGGCCGCCGGGTGAGCCGGGCCGTCACCGGGCGTCCCTGGCTGGTCGGCACTGGCCGGCTCGGCGGGCTCGGCGGGCTTGGCGGGCTTGGCGGGCTTGGCTGGCTTGGCGGGGGCCGCGTCGCGCATATACGGGCACGGCTGCACTCTAAGCCCTGCGGCGCAGGCACAGCTAGGGTCCCGTGGACTGACAGGTGCCACGCCCGCCTCATGCGCTACCCGCTAAAGTCGGTCGGTAATTTCAGGTAGGTCCTTGAGAATCTCCCGGCATTTCTTAGGTTCGAGTTGCAAAGTGCACACAATGAGGACTGAGTCGTCGCTGTCGCCGGGCGTCATGGCGGCGGATGCCCCCTCCTGGTGGCGGCGGGGCGACGTGGTGGCTGCCGTGCTGCTCATCGCGGTGCCGGCGGTCATCTTCGGCGTGCCCGCGCTGTTCGGGCACGCCGTTGTCCCTGGTGACGACCTGACCCAGAACCTTCCGCTGCGCGTGCTGGCCGGGCGCGAGATCCGGGCCGGGCACCTGCCCCTGTTTGACCCGTACATCTGGAGCGGAGCGCCGTTGCTGGCGGGCTGGAACGCGGCGGCCGCATACCCGCTCACCTGGCTGTTCGCCATCTTGCCCGGCACCGCGGCGTGGACGCTCAGCATGATCGTCACCTGGGCGGTGGCCGGGCTCGGGATGTTCTGCTTCCTGCGGGCCCTGCGGCTGGCGAGCCTGGCCAGTTTCCTCGGCGCATTCTCGTTCGCCTTCGCCGGCGGCATGTCGGCGCAGGTCACCCACTTCGGCCTGGTGGCCGGCCTGAGCTGGGTGCCGCTGGCGCTGCTCAGCATCCGGCGGCTCGCGCAAGACCGTCCGGTCCGTTCCCGACTCGGCTGGATAGCGGTCCTGGCCACGGCCATGGGCCTGATGATCCTCGCGGGCGAGCCGCGGGCCATCGACGACGGCTGCGTGATCCTGGCGATCTACGCGGGGTGGCAGGTCGCCCGGCTGGGGCGCCGCGCGGGACTCGCGGCTGTGTCGGTCACCGCGGGCCTGGCCCTGGGCCTGTGCCTGGGAGCGATTCAGTGGCTGCCCGGCCTGGCCACGATCAGCAGTTCCCAGCGCGGGGTTAATTCGATGGCCCTGTACAGTTCCGGCTCGCTGCCGGTCCGCTGGGTGCTGCTGACCCTGGTACCAGACCTCCTGGGCGGGTCCGGGTCGCTGAGCCAGCCCGGCTTCTTCGGCTTCTACAATCTGACCGAGGTGACGAGCTACGTCGGCATCCTCCCGCTGGTGGCCGCGTTCGCGCTCCTGGGCCGGCTGCGGTGGCGCCGGCGCCCCCCGGAGTGGCTCGTCTGGCACGTCATGGCGCTGGCCGGGGTCGTGCTGGCGCTGGGCGGCAATACCCCCTTGGGTAATGTGCTGTACCACCTGCCGTTGTTCGGTGATCAGCGGCTGCAGAGCCGCAATATCTTGGTGCTGGACCTGGCGCTGGCGGTGTTGTTCGCCTACTGGGTCGATCAGCCCTTCGACGGGGCGCGGACTCGCCGGGTCACCCGGGAGACGATCCTGGGTGTGATCCCGCCGCTGGCGGTGGTCGTGACGGCCGTGCTCGGGGTGGTCTGGGGGATGGGCTGGATTCGCTGGGTGGGGCTGAATATCAGCCCGAGCGTCAGCGTGGTCAGCCACCTGAAGCCCTACCTGCTGCCGTACGTGGTACTGGGGACGGTCGCGGCCGCGCTGGTGCTCTTCGGGTGGCGGCTCGGGCGCAGGCTACGCTCGCGCCTGATCGCCGGCTTCGTAGTGGTCGACGTGATCGTCTTCACCATCTTGACCGTGGTCGAGGTGGGGTCCGGTCTTTTCGCGGGCGCCTCCCCCGCCGCGCCGCCCGCCGCGCCTTCCGTCTCGTCCTCGGGTAGCGCGACGGCTCCGCTGCGCCCGGTGGCGGCGCTCGGGTATCCGGGGCGTTTCGCGATCTACGATCCCGATCTGCTCGATCCGGCCGCGCTGTCCGGCCTCGACCCGCCCGACAACAACTCCGTCGGCAGCGGCGCGATGCCGTCCATGCAGGGCTACACCTCGACGGTCGATGGCGTCTACGCGTCGGCGACCGGATCACACCAGGCCACCGGGGACGGACAGGACACGCTCGCGCCTGCGGCGGTCGCGGACGGAACCCTGGACCAGCTCGATACCACGGTCCTGCTGACCCCGTCGGCGTATCTCGTGACCAGCGCCGACGGGAGCGGGCCGGCCGGAGGGCCGCCGGGCACCGGGCGGCGTGACATCTCCGCGGATCAGCGTGCCACCTGGTACCTCGGCGCCGCGAGCGACGTGTCCAAGGTCGAGCTGCCTGACCCCGACGCCGGGCCCGACGTGGCTCTTGGGATTCAGATCGGACTCACCACGCCCGGCGGCTCGATTCAGTGGTCCCGCGCGCAAGCGGTGAGCCCCTCGACCCTGGCCATCACCGTCGCTCAGCCGGTAGCGGCCGTGGCGGTGGTGGCTCAGGCGCGTGTAGCACCCGGCGTGCTGGGGCCGCCGTCCGTCGTCGCAGCGGACGGAAGCGTGGTCGTGGCCGACGGCCAGCTGCAAGATGCGCTGGCCCCGCCCCGGTGGCAGTTCGCCGGGTTCGACGGCCCGTTCGCGGTCTTCGCCAACCACCTGGCCCAGCCGCCGCTGCGCGTCGAGGCCCTCCCGGGCCGGTCCGTGTCGGGCGCGTGGGTCGGCGACGCCAGCGGCCCGCCCGCCGCGCCGACGAAGGCCACGGTGTCCTCCCCGGACGGCGTCCGCGTCGTCCGCTCGGTGGCGGCGATCGACGGCTGGAGCGCTACGTGGCAACCCCGGCACCGCCCGGCGACCGCGCTGCCTGTCCAGGTCGACGGGCTGGTCCAGGCCGTCGACGTACCGCCCGGACTCGGCGTGCTCACCTTCCGTTACACGCCGCCCGGCTTCGCGGCCGGGCTGGCCCTCTCGCTCATGGCGGGAGTGCTGGTCACCGGGTTCTTCGTGGCAGCGCTGCTAGCGTGGCCGCCTGCGGCGGCGGGGCTGGCCAGGCGGGCGCGTAAGCCTGTGCACCATCCCCGGTCACTGGTCAGGAATCCGGCCCGGACACTGCAGGATCGGTGACGCCGACCGCGGCGTTGAGGGCGTCCAGCGCCGACCCCTGCCGGACCGCGTCGGCCCGGTCGAACGGCCCGGTCCAGGCCAGCCCGACCTGGTTGCGGCGGTTCCTGCTGTTGCGCCACAGCGAGGTCGCGTTGGCCAGGATGAAGTCGCGGTATCCACCCCGCGGACGGTGCCGGTAGAGCTCGTACAGGTGCCTGACGAAGATGCCCTTGAACTGGGGCCGGTCGCGGTCACGGCGACCGGTCTCCCGCTCACCGGGCTCGGTGAGGATGCCTGGCGGCACGGTCAGGTCGCGCAGCGCCGCCGCGGCGATGGTTTCCGCCTGCCCGAGGTAGGCGTCGTCGCCGGTGATCTCATACAGCACGGCGAGTCCGCCGATAATCACGCCCTGGTTGTAGGTCCAGGTCGTCCGGCCGTTGTTCGCGCAGTCGGCGGTCAGTCCGTCGTTGACCAGGCCGGCCGGGCCGATCATGCCGCTGCTGGAGAACCACTGCCATTCGCGCAACGCCCAGTCGAGGTAACCGCCGGCTGCGCGTTGGTGCAGCCGGCCCGCGATGAGCAGGAAGAGTTCGTTCGGTATCGCGTTCTTGTAGGTTTTCCGGCGTGTCCACCACAGGCCGCCGCCGCACGCATCGTCCCAGCCGGCCGCCATCCCGCCGAAAAGTCCGCGCGCCATATCGAGGTACTTCACCTCGCCGGTCAGGTCGTACGCCGCGATCCAGGCCAGCGCCCACCAGCCGTCATCGTCGTAGTACAGGTTGCTGAATCCGCGGTTGACCCGCTCGGCCCGGGTGAACGTCGTCTCGATGACGTACCGGTGGGCGTGCTCGCCGGTCCGCTGGCTGTGCTGGATCACGGCGGTCAGCGCGTTGGCGGAGTTCCACCAGCCCGCGGTCTTCCACAGCCCGGTCCTCGGGTTGTACCAGCGCTGCAGCGCGCCGACGGCTTCGCTGGCCCAGGCCCGGTACTGGTCCACGGGTTTACCGGTTTACCGGTTTACGGGGTCGGGGCCGGGCCGCCCGGGTGGCTGTCCGGCTGTCCGGCGCTGAAGTGCAGCAGCGCGGGGACCAGGGTCGCCAGCGCGAGCCAGCGGGTCAGCGAGTTACGCGGCAGCAGGGCCAGCGTCACCCACGCCACCGCGGTGTACCAGGGCAGTGACCATGGGGCCACCAGCACCCAGGCGAAGGTCAGCGCGCAGGTGGCCGCGAGCACGGCGGGCACGTCAGGGGACAGCCGGTTGTACAGGTACCAGGCCAGCGCAAGCAGCAGCAGCGGCCACAGCACGCCGATCAGCGCGTTGATCGTCGCCTTATCCGCCAGTTGGTCGCCGGCGAACTGGAACAGCCGCCAGAACGACGGTGTGATGACCCGACTCGAGGCCTCAGGAAGCGGCCGGAGCGCGTTCACGCCGTAGGTGAAGAAGTACAGGCAGAACGTGGCCACGGCCGCGATGCCGGCGATACGGAACAGGCGCGCCCAGGCGCGCTCGCGGATCAGCGGCACGGCGATGCCCAGCGCGACGAACGCCGCGTTGATCTTGATCCCCATGGCGATGCCGATCAATACGCCGGTGGCCAGGTCGTGCCAGAAGGTCGCGCCGCGGCGCGAGATCAGGATCGCCGCGATCCCGGCCAGCGCGACGAAGGCATCAAGCTGCGCGCCCATGACCAGCACGTAGATCAGCAGCGGGTTCGCGGCCCAGATCAGGCCGGCTCGCACCGGGTTGGCCGCCGAGCGCAGCAGCAGGTATCCGGCGGCGAGGTACGCGATCCCGGTCATGATCATCAGGACCCAGATGGTCAGCCACGGCTTGGCCCCGCCGGCGAGCGCCGCGACCAGGTGCGTCCAGGTGGCCACCGGGCCGTACACCGAGGGGGTGGTCCGCCACCGGGGGTCGACCAAAGCGACGTACGGGTTGTGGGCGCCGCCGGGCAGGCTGGCGGGCAGGAAGGTGTACGGGTCGTGCCCGAGCGCGGCGATCCGCCCGTACGCGGCCAGACTGGCCGGGTCCGAGCTGCCGACCGGTGTGATGTTCACCACCACCGCGACCACCGCCACCGCGGACCAGAAGACCCTCCGCGGGTTCGGCTGCCAGCCACGGCTGTTGGCCCACAACATCCCGGCCAGGCCCAGGCAGCAGAACGTGATGGCGGGATACATGATGGCGTTGGTGACCCCGGCCGACAGCGGCGGCGCGCCCAGCTGGCGGGCCAGGGCGGTGAGCGGCAGCAACACCGGTAGCGCCGCCTCGCTGGCGCCGGGCGCGGTCGCGCACAGCCCGACGAACGCTAGCAGCCCGAGCCCGAGCACGGACAGTGACACGGCGGGCAGCGGCCGGGCCAGCGGGCTGGACTTCAGCGTCCGGATGAGCACGCCCATCAGCGCCTCGACCCGGCCGCCGGGGATCGGCGGCTCGGCGAGCTTGGCGGGCTGTGCGGCGGCGGGATCTGACGCCTTGGTAACCGGACCCTGGGTCATCGCATCACCCCGGGCCAGAGCGTCCGGGGGCACCCCCCGGCCTGGCCGGCCACCCCAATACCAAGGAATCCATGACCTGCATGGTAGGCGAGGCTGATGGGGTGAGCATCACTGTCAGGGAGAACCTCGGGCGCGTCGTCCGGTTCGCTGTCACAGCGAGTTGCCGGCAACTGGCGTATCCGGTGCCGCGGATGCGGTTAGCTTGAGGACCATGTACCCGTCGCGCCTGGCCCGGCCGGCGCTCGCCTCATCCCGGCGCCGTGTCCGCGAGTTCGCCGGACGCAGCCGGCGGGCGGTGCGCGAGCACTGGCTGTTCGCGATCATCGCCGTCTGCGGCGTGGCGCTGCGCGTCGTGGTCCAGCTCGCCTACCAACAGGCGTTTATCTTCCCGGACAGCGAGCGGTACCTGCAGTACGCTACCAACTTCCTCAACGGGAATTGGAGTCCGGACTGGCTGCGCACCAGCGGCTACTCCCTCCTGCTCATGCCGGCGGTGCTGGCCCACAACCTCTCGGTGGTCGTCGCGATCCAGCACCTGCTCGGGGTGGCCACGGCGGTGCTGATCTACGCGACCCTGATCCACTTCGGCGCCCGGCGCTGGGTGGCCGCGCTGGCGACCATCCCCGTGCTGTTCGACCCGCTCCAGCTCGACCTCGAGCAGTACATCCTGACCGACGTCTGCGCGACGTTCCTGGTCTTCCTGGCGCTGGTCGTGCTGGTGTGGAAGCGTGACGCGCTCGGCAAGGGGGCGGCCCTCACGGCCGGGCTGCTGATCGCCGCCGCCACCATCATCAGGGAATCCGACCTGCTGGTCATGATCCCCGCGCTGCTGTACATGGTGGCCGTCATCCGGCCCTGGCGGCGCTGCGCGAGGCTGGCGGGGATGGCGCTGCTCGGCTGCGCCATCCCGGTACTCGGGTATCTGAGCTGGTTCGCGGTGTGGTTCGGGACGTTCAACTTCGTCACCTACACCAACCAGTTCACGTACGGGCGGATCGTGCAGTTCGCCGACTGCACGGGCTTGACGCTGCCCTCGTACGAGCGGAGCCTGTGCCCGACCCAGCCGCCGGCGCAGCGCAACCTGGACTGGTACATGTGGGCGCCGCAGTCGCCGCAGGTGCTCCTTCAGCCGACGGCGGGGCTGAGCAAGGGCGAGATTATCCACGACTTCAACACGCGGATCATCGAACACCAGCCGCTGAGCTACCTGGAGGCGGTGGGCGGCGACATCGTCTACAGCTTCTCCCCGATCCGCGGGGACGGACCCGAGCGCTACCCGAAGGGTTACCACGACTTCCACACGTACTTCCCGAGCGGCAAGGGTGAGTTGGCGACGCTGCGCGTCTACACCGGCAGCACCGGGCGCGTCCAGCCCGCGCTGGCCGGTTTCCTGACTGGCTACGGCCACGACTTCTACGTGCCCGGGCCGCTGCTCGCCGCCGGCCTGATTCTCGGCCTGGCGGGTACGGTCGGCCTCGGCCGGGCCCGGCGCAGCAAGCTGCGTGGCCCCTGTCTGCTCTTCTCGCTTGGCACCATCGCCATGGTCGTGCCCCCGTTCATCATCGCGACCTTCGACTGGCGGTACGAACTGCCGCAGTTTTACCTGATCCCGATCGCGGCGGTGCTCGGCGTGATGGCTATGGCCGGGCGGGACAGCGATACGAGCCCGTCGGCGCCGAGCACGGGCCACGCGCCGAGCGAACAAGAGGAACCCGTCCGTCCGACCGCATAGTCACCGGTCTTTGTGGAGCCCTTAAAAGTCTGTGGAGGGCTCCCGGACGGAAGCCCTCCACAGATCGGCGCTAATTCCTCACCCTGCTAGTTTCTCACCCGGGCAGGCTGGAGAAGTTCTTCCAGGTGTAGGACGAGCCACCCCACGTCGTGGGCGAGGCGCCGCCGCGCAGCTGCGCGCCGGTGCCGTTGGGGTTGACGTACAGGCCGGTAGCAACGTTCTTGAGCGAGCCGTTCGACTGCGGAATGAACTGCTGCCACGGACCGGTGTTGCACGAGGTCAGGATTAGGCCGTCGCGCAGCGGGTCAGATGACCAGCCGCCGCCGGGATCGGACACGCAGAGCCCAGACCCCGTACCGTTGGGTGCGTACTCGATCTGGACGGCACCTTGGTGCGTGCCGTTGTTGAGGATGAAGTGCGTCGCCGGGTCGCCTTGAGTCGCCGTCCACCCAGCGATGATCGCACCCGGGTACTGGTGCTGCCGGAAGGCGTCGAACCCGTTACCGAACCGGTTGACGTAGTCGCCGTAGTTGCTGACGGCGTTCGCCTCGACCGTGAGGTTGAAGGTGCCGTGCAGCACGGCGCCGTCAGCATCGGTAGCCGTGACCACGACTCCGTTGTAGGTGCCGGGAGCAGCGGTGCCCCCGACATAGGTCAATGTGGGATTCCCGGAGCTCAGCCCGGTCGGCAGGTTCGTCTCGGCGAAGTTGATGGGAGTCGCCGAGCTGGTCGCGCTGAACTTCACGGTGCCGGAGACGTTCGAATCGGCCAGCGCGGACACAGACACCGTGGTGACCTTACCGCTGCCCAGCTGAATGGAGCCGCTCGTGAGCGCGACCGGGATCACGAGCGCTTCGGCGTTCCCGGTGCCATCCGTAGCGTCGGCCACGATGCTGGTCGTGCTCGACGTGGTGCCCGTATTGCCGATCGTGGCCCCGGACAGGGACACGCCGCTCGGCACCGTGCCGTGCAGCGACCAGGTCACGTTGGTCCCGGACAGGCTGATGACACCTTTGCCGTCGGCGGCTGTGAGGCCGGAGCCGCCGAACGTGGCGGGTGACACGGAGCCGCCGGTCAGCGCCGTGTCCTGCCATGTCTGGGCGGCCGCAGGGAGTGCTGCCGCCCCCACGGCAAGGGCACTCCCGAGGAGTCCAGGAACTACAATCCCGAGTGCTCTCCTGAGTTTGAAGTGCAAGGCTTCACCCCGTTCCGTTTCGCTCTCTGTTAGGGCGTTGCCAGACCATCTGGCAGGGAGCGCAACCGACAGGAAGAAGCGCTGCCGGCGGCCCTGCCAGCCAGATGGTCAACGGTCACCATAGCCTTGCACCTCCTCTCCGTTATGTAGGACGTTTTCGCGTCGTCTTGGTATGACGCCTTCGGGTGGTCAAAAGCTAAGCGGAATTGGGCGGCTGTCCGTTACCGTTCGCCTTCGCGTGGGTACGGTGATGCGGGAGCGGCTCGTGGTGAGCCTGGGCCCGGGCTGCGCGTCCCGGTCGCATCCAGCGGCGGGACCGGCCGGTCCGGCTAGCTACGCCCCGGAGCCTGCTTTGGCCTGGCTGATCTCTACCAGGTGGCCGTCCGGGTCTCGCAGGAAGCAGCGGATCTCGGTGCCCCAGTCATGCGGCGGCGTGAGGAATACGGCGCCCCTGGATCGCAGCGCGTCATAGACGGCCTGGCAATCCGCCACCCGCAGCGTCATCGCGTGACTGACCAGATCGGCGTCCGCCGGCGGCCGGAAGACCACGGCGGGCTTGTCGGCGGTCGGACCACCCCCGCTGACCAGCAGAAGCCAGGTGCCGGCAAATCGCAGCACCACGCTGGTTCCCCCGTACTCCCGGTATAGCTCCGCGCCCAGCACGTCGATCCAGAAATCCCGCGACCGCGCCGGGTCGGTGACCACCAGGATGTGCGTGACTGCCACGTCAGCCCCAAACGGGCCCGGCATTGACTGTTCGTTCGACATGCTCCTCCCCCTGCGGCGGGCCGCCCGGCCTACATTATGCAGGTTGCGGCGCGTACCGGCCGACGGATCCGGTAGCGGTTGCCGGTGCTGCGGCTCCGGAGTTCGTTCGTGGCGCCGCTGTGCGGTCACTACGATGAGCCGGTGACGACGAGTTCTGTCCGGCCGGTTGTCCTCCGGAACGGCGTCGGCATCGAGGATCCGCTGAGCGTCGTGCTCGATTTCCTGCAGGCCTACGGGCGCCTCGATATCAGCGGCCCGGCGCAGCCTGCGGCGTTCGGCGAGCCGGATCTCAGGCTGGCGAACCGGGGCGGCGCCCGGATCTCAGCGGCCGAGATCGCGGCGGTCCTCCAGCGGCGCGGCGCGATCGAGGGAGCCCTGCGGGCGATCGCTCCGGACGTTTCGCTGGCCGGAGCGGCGGACTCGGTGCCGTGGCTGATGCTGGGGCAGCTCTTCGACGCGTTCGCGGGCATCCGGGGAGTCGGCTTCGCGAAAATGACGAAGGCACTGTACCCAAAGCGCCCGGCGCTGATCCCGATGCTCGACAGCATCGTCCAGAGCTACCTGCGAGACGACGACCTCGGAGCCCACGCTCCGTTCGCAGAGCGCGCGCTCGGGTTCGTACGCGGCTACAAACACGACCTGGATCGCAACTGGGCGGCGCTACGCGAGGTGAGGGAGGAGCTCGCGAGGAGCGGCCACGGGCTCACCGAGGTGCGGATCCTCGACCTGCTGATCTTGTCCGCCTCCGCCGAGACCGCGACCAGGCCAGCACGCCCGGCGGGCCGTAGCCGGAGTCCTGGTCAACCGGGGAGCCAGCAACGGAGCCCTGGGGCT
>Ga0210388_10004077_pt1 | contig 11434 bp, 12 predicted proteins | sample IncBWC19OmetaG_FD_155485 | JGI IMG/M metagenome (GOLD analysis project Ga0210388, IMG submission 155485) | Forest soil microbial communities from Barre Woods Harvard Forest LTER site, Petersham, Massachusetts, United States - Inc-BW-C-19-O ...
CAGGCGTTGCATGAGGTTCAACTTCTTGAACGTCACCATGCGCCGCACTTCGGGACGAATGACATAGGTCGTGCCGCCCCGATCCTTGTGCTCGGTGAAGAAGCGGCGCAGACGTGTTTCCGACAGGCCCTTCACCCGGTCGGCGCTATACTCACCGGCCACCGCGGTCTCGAGCATGTCCGAATCCAGGTCCGTTGCCAGGATGCGCACGTTCCAGTTCTGCAGCTGCGGCAGCGACTCCAGCAGGATCATGGCGATGGAATACGCCTCCTCGCCGCTTGAACATCCGGCTGACCAGACCCGCAGCCGTTTCTGGTTCGCGCGCTCGCAATGCACCGGCAGCACCTGGTCGCGCAGATGCTCAAAATGATGCGGCTCGCGGAAGAAATAGGTGAGGTTGGTCGTGATCGCATTGCACATGCGGATCTGTTCCTGCACATCCTCGGCGACTACGCGTCGATATTCGCGGAAGGTTCGCAGGCCCATGGCGCGCAGCCGCACCGCCAATCGGCCATAGACCAGCTCGCGCTTCTGACGGGTCAGATTGATGCCGGTCAGGGATTTGACGAGCGCGCTGATGGCCTCGAAGTCTTCCTCTTCGAAGGCGAATTCACGCTCCCGGGCCGACGCCCGTTGCAGCACCTCGGCCATGTCGCCCTTGTTCAACTGCGCTTCGCCTTGAAGCGTCGGACCTGCTCGTTGAAACGAGCGGCCACCGTCGCCAGCGTACTGAGCGCATCATCACGACGCTTTTCGCGATCCTCGAAACTGATGTGATTCTGCCGCTGCTGGAACTCTAGGCACCGGGTGTACTCGTTCACATCGTCGTTGTACTGCTTGAGCGTTCTCATGGCCGCCAACATTTCCTGTTCACTGGCCGAGCTCGCGTCCGGGATATGGCTCGGCGGGGCGGGCAGCAGGCAGTCCGCTGCGGCGCACGCCGCATATAGCAGCGTGCCGGCCAGCACCGACATCCACATTGCTTTGGCTTTACGCATGCGCGAATTCCGTGTCACTTCAGCAGTTGCGCGACGGCTTCGATCAGCCGCTGGGGGTTGAAGGGTTTCACTACCCAGGCCGTAGCGCCCGCTTCGCGGCCTGCACGTTTGACTTCAGTGGTCGCCTCGGTCGTCACCGCAACCATGGGCAGTGTCTTGTAGGCGGGAAGCTGGCGCAGGTTGCGAATCAGGGTCAGGCCATCCATTACCGGCATGTTGACGTCGGTAATCACCATGTCGAATACCTGCGTTGCCGCGATTCGCAGGGCTTCCTCGCCGTTAGCGCCCTGGACAACCTCATGACCGGCATCGATCAGGGTCGCCTTGACCATCTGGCGCATTACCGGGGAATCATCGACTGTCAGAATCCGCGCCATGATGGCCTCCTGTGCCGGGGCACGCTGGTGATATTGCGTAAGGTATGCATCAGAACTCCTTCCAGTCCGAATCGTCGTCTGCGACTTTGTTGAATCTCGGGGCCGGTGCAGCCGGTTTTGCCTTGGCCGACCTTGCCGTGGCATTTGCAACCCAGGGGCGTGCGGCGCCACGGCGCTCCACCACGGGGGCTGGGGCCCGCTGCGTCTGGGGTGCCTGTTCAAGCCCCTCGGGCGTGCGCACTGCCGGGGCGGGTGCGCCCGGCTGCTGGTGTGCTTCGTCCAGTTGATAGCGTTCCATCATGCCGTTCAATTCACCGGCTCTTTGCGCCATCGTCTGGGAAGCCGCCGCGGCCTGCGCCACGAGGCTGCCATTGGTCTGAGTGAACTGGTCCATCTGCAAAACGGCCTGGTTGATCTGCACAATGCCTTGCGACTGATCGCGCGAGGCCGCCGCGATTTCCGCAACCAGTCCGGAGACGGTTTTGATCGAGGCGACGATCTCCCCCAAGGTTTCTCCGGAACGGTTCACGAGCTCCGAACCATCGTTGACCTTCCGTACCGAGTCCTGGATCAGCGCCTTGATCTCGCGGGCCGCGGTGGCCGAACGACCGGCAAGATTACGCACCTCATTGGCGACGACCGCGAAGCCGCGCCCATGCTCCCCGGCGCGTGCGGCTTCAACGGCTGCATTCAGCGCCAGCAGATTGGTCTGGAACGCAATTTCGTCGATCACACCGATGATGTCGGCGATGCGCCGTGAGGCATCGTTGATATCCGCCATGGCGCGCATGGCCTGTGTGACCACGGCGCCGCCGTTCTGTGCCTGGTCGCTGGCGGTGGTCGCCAAAGCACTGGCGCGTCCGGCGCTCTCGGCGTTCTGGCGGACGGTGGCGGTGATGCGTGCCACTGAGGCGGAAGTGGCCTCGAGCGAGGACACCTGCTCGAGTGTGCGCTGCGAGAGATTCACGTTGCCCTGGGATATGCCCTCGGCACCGCGGTAAACATCGCGTGCGGCCAGCTTCACGGTCGCGACGATCTCGGCCATGTTGTCGGCCAGCTGGTTGACCGAGCGGCTCAGGACCTCGAAGTACCCGGTCTTGCCATCCAGTGACAGCCGCTGGGTGAGGTCACCCGCGAGGACTGCCTGCAGCATGCTTTGCATCTGGCTTTCAACCGCGACCTCGGGTGTGCGTTCGGTCCACTCCATGACGGTGCCGATGCGTTGACCATCGCGCCCCATGACCGGGCTCACGACGATGCGGAAGGTGCACTCGCCGAATTTCACGTCCTGCGTGTGGCTGCCCGTCATGCGCTCCACCAGGCCGTGCTGGCGGGCGGGCTCCGGGGAGAGGATATCGAGACTGGCACCCAGCAGTTGCCCGGCGGTGAAGCTCGGCAGCGAGCGACGGATTTCACTCTGGCGGCGCGCGAACATCTGCGCGCCAATGTCATTGATGTAGATGACGGTCTGGGAGGCATCCGCCAGGATCACGCTGGTTGACACGCGATCCAGCGCCTGGCGGATGCGGGCATTTTCGGCCGCCGCGGCGCGTTCCGTTTCGATCTGCAGGCGCAGTTTGGCCTGCATGTTGCGCAGCCCCGCCAGTACCTGGCCGGCCTCATCGGCGCCGCCATCGGGAATGTCATTGTTGTAGCGACCGTCGGCGATTTCCTGGAACACGGCGACGGCGCGCCCCAGGGAGCGACGCAGCCCGGTCGCGATGGTCCAGCTGATCAGCAGTGCGATGGCCAGCGCGGCGACGGCCACCGTGATCGTGACGTTACGCTTGGCTGTCTCGTGGCCGGCGCGCTGCTTCAATGCGGCCTCCATCCGCGCATAGCTCGAATCTGACAGCACCTGCAGCGCCTGCACCACCGGCGAGCCTGCCGCGTAAACTTCCGAGCCGGTAATCGTGATTTTATCCGCGTTCAGGATCCGCGTTGCGACCATGCGCCAGTAGCGCGCCAGCTGCTCGTTGGTGGTGAGCAGGACCGGCTGCATTTCCGGTTGGGCAGCCAGCTGTTGGGCGATCGCATCAAGGTTCTGGCGCATCTCTTCCAGGTAGATCTGAATGGCCGTGCGATCGTCACCGCCGAGGTAGCCTTTGACGACCACCTCCATTGAATGCTGATCCACATTCGCGAATGCGATGACCGCCTGAGCCACATTGCGCGTTGCGGCCATGATCAGGTCATCGGTGAAGGCGTCTGAATCCAGATCCATGTCAGAGGCCTTCGAGACGCGGGCCATGAGCGTGGTGATGCGCTGGATCAGCTCGTCATGTTCGCGCAAGTTCTGCTCCGGCGTCACGCTGCCGGCGCTGGAGCGGATCTGGTGCCACTGTCCGGTCACGTCGTGCCAGATGGCGTTGGTGCCAAAGCGCCCCCCAAGCTCGGTATCCAGCTTGTCGAGCTGCTCGATCTGGGTTTCGATGAAGCCTTCGAGGCGTCCGCCTTCGAGGCGACCGGAAGTGTCGCCGCTCAGCAGCGCATTGGTGACCGTACGATGCCGCGTGACGCGGGCAAGTAGCGAGCCGATCGATTGCACGAAGCGCGCACCATCCAGCTCGTTGCGTGCGGTGGTGACGGCGCGGTTGGATTGCGACAGGTAAAATACCGCGACCAGCACCGTCGGCAGCGCCATCGCAACGAGGAGCAGCGCGAACTTCTGGCGCAGATGCATTTTATGAAGCAGGTTCATCATGGTGGGCGGTTTTACTCAGGCGGCCCGGGTGGCGTCATCAGCTACGGCCGCGGAGAAGTCCTTGCCAATCAGCAGATCGATGTCCAGCAGGATGACCATGTGTCCGGCCACCGGTATCAGGCCGCGAATGCAGGCGCTGCTGGCGCTGGCGCCCAGGTCCGGTGCCGGCTTCACGTCCTGGGGTGCGATATCAATCACGTCCGAAACACCATCCACCACCATCCCGAAATCACGCGGGCCCTTGGCGGACATCACCGAGACCACGATGATTACCGTGATCGGTGAGTACTGTACGTTGGCGCTGCCGAATTTGAGGCGCAGATCCAGTACCGGGACGATGGCGCCGCGCAGATTCAGGACGCCGAGGACATCCGCCGGGGCCTGCGGCAGGCGGGTGACGGCTGACCAGCCGCGAATCTCCTGCACGCAGGGAATGTCGATGCCGTAGGTGGCCTCGCCAATCACGAACGTCAGGACCTGGCTGGTCGCGGCGGTAGCGGTCGGGTCGGTTGGCGGGCTGGGCATGAACGAGTCTCCGGAAAATAAAGGGGCGGCTAGGCCGCTTCACGATGCGCGGCACTGCGGATCAGATCGGCAACGTCGAGGATCAGGGCGACCGAGCCGTCACCCAGGATGGTGGCGGCCGAGATGCCCGTGACGCGGCCATAGTGGGTCTCAAGCGATTTGATGACGACCTGCTGCTGGCCAAGCAGATCATCGACGAACAGTCCGACACGTCGCCCGGCGCCTTCCACGACCACCACCAGCCCTTCATGCAGGGCGCGAGTCCGCGGAATCAGGCCGAAGTACTTGTACAGCCGCACGACCGGCAGATATTCATTGCGGAAGCCGAACACCTCGCGGCCATCGGCAATCGTGGTCACCTGGTTGGGAGTGAGTCGTAATGACTCGATCGTGGACATCATGGGCAGGATGTAGGTCTGATCGCCGACCGCCACCGACAGCCCGTCCACAATCGCCAGCGTCAACGGCAGTGTGATCACGAACCGTGAGCCGCGGCCACGCTCGCTGTGTACTTCGATCTTGCCGCCCAGTTCGGTGACGTTGCTGCGCACCACATCCATACCGACCCCGCGTCCGGAGACATCGGTGGCGACCTCGGCCGTCGTGAATCCCGGACTGAAGATCAATTCCTGGACCTGCTCCTCGCTGAGCCTGTCTGTGAGGCTGACCAGGCCCGCGGCGCGGGCTTTGGCCACGATCCGTTCCGCGTTCAGGCCCCCGCCATCATCGCCGACCTCGATGACAATGCTGCCGCCGTGATGGCTGGCTTTCAGGTGGATGGTGCCGATGACGTTCTTGCCGGCGGCGGCGCGTGCCGCGGCATTTTCGATGCCGTGATCGATGCTGTTGCGGACCAGGTGCAGCAGCGGGTCACCGATCTTCTCCAGCACGGTCTTGTCCAGTTCGGTGGTTTCACCGGTTATCTTCAGCTCCACCTGCTTGTCCAGACGCTGTGCCAGATCGCGCACCATGCGCGGAAAGCGGCTGAATACCGTACTGATGGGCAGCATGCGAACCCGCATGACACTTTCCTGGAGCTGGCGCATGTTGCGCTCCAGCTGCTGCATGCCGGAGCGCAGCCCGTCCGCGGCCGGACCGGTGACGCCAAGACTGATCTGGCTCAGCATGGCATGCGTGATGACCAGTTCGCCCACGGTGTTGATCAGCTCATCGACCTTCTCCACCCCGACGCGGATCGATCCCGCATCCGGCGGCGCAACGATGTGCGCAGGCTCGATGACTGCCGCGGCCGCAGGCTCGGTGGGTAGCACGGCGACGGGTACGGGCGCAGTTGCGGGTGCGATGGCGTCGGTGTAAGTGCTGGCAGGCGCGGGGGTGCTGGTGCCGGCCGTAAGCGTCAGTTCGCAGTCCGCGTTCAGCCATTCGAAGACTTCACGAATCGCGGCTTCGGGGGCGCTGCTGCGCAGCGACAGCGACCAGCTCAGGTAGCAGCGCTTCGGGTCCATGGTCTGGTATGCGGGCAGGGCGTCGAGCTGGGCGGTGACCACCAGGGAGCCCAACCTGCCGAGTTCCCGAAAGATTCGCGCCGGATCGGTGCCGCGTGCAAAGAATTCCGGATCCGGTCGCAGGCCAATCAGCCATTCAACACTGGCGGGCGCCGCGCCGCTTGAGCCCAATGCCAAGGTGGCCGTCGACGGTGCGACCGAAACGTCGCCCTTTTGCTGCACGATGATGCGTTCGATGTCGAGCTGCAGATCGGTCACGCTTTGCGCATCGTACGGCTGCTTGGTGCGGGCCGCGCCCAACATGGCGCGCATCACGTCCACGGATTTCAGCAGCAGGTCACAGATCGGCTGGGTGACCGCCATGCGCTCGCTGCGCAACTCTTCGAGCAGGGTTTCGAGGCTATGAGTGAAGGAGGCGATCTCACCGAACCCGAAGGTGGCGCCGCCGCCCTTGATGGAATGGGCGACGCGGAAGATCGCATTGACCGACTCCGGGTCGGGGCTGCCGACGGTGAGCGTAAGCAAGGTCGATTCCATCAAATCCAGGGCTTCGAAGCTCTCATCGAAGAAGGCGCCATGGAATTGAGTGAGATCGATGGTCATGGCGATCAGGCGCTGGCGGCGAGCGTGGCTGTGAGGCCCAGTAGTGCCGCGGTCTCATCCCAGGCGCTGGGCGTGCCACAGGTCAGCAGATTGACGCCGCGTGCGCCGTGGTCGCGCGTAAAGGCCGCAATCAACTGCAGCGTCGCGCTGTCGAACCTTTGCAGATGGCGCAGATCAAGTGTGATGTGGCGCACATTCTCCGATACTTCGCACAGGCGCTCGCGCAGCGCGCCAATATTGCGCACCGTGCAGTCGGCGGGCACGACGACGACTTCCGACCTGGGCGGTGAGTCTGAAGTTCTGCGGGTGCGGCGCACCGTTTTGCGGGCTGGTTTCATTCCGGATCCGTAAGGCCACCCTTGGTGGCGCTTTTTGACATCCTGGTATCGGCTGGCGCCTCGCCGGCTTGAGCCGGCGAACTCTAGGCAGCCGAGCGGACAGTCGGATCCGTAGCATGCAGCCGCAACACCAGATCTGCTTCCTGCTGCGTCACACCGCAGGTAGTTATTAGTTCCTGACGGGAGGCGCCGCTGCGCGCAAGGCGAATAGCCACGTTGTAGCTGGTGGGACCGGCACCCTGGGAGGTCCGGGATTGCTCATCCAGCCGCGCGGCCAGTGTGGCAATGCGCGCATCCGTGACTGCCAGTGACGCGCTGAGCTGTTCGAGCTGCTCGGCCAGCCAGGCGGATCCGTCCAGGATCTGGCGCGATTGCAGGGTCGCGGCACGCCTGATGCGCGCGGCGAACACGGCCGCGATCAATATGCCGGCCAGGATGACCGCGGCACCTGTCAGCAGGATCAGCACATAGTCCGGCGGTGGCACGAGCACATAGCCGAAGGTCGGGGCAGAGGTGGTCACCGCTGCGGTGGCCTGATGGGTGGCTGTTTGAATCATTGCACTCTTCCTGTGATGCAGTTCACATCGTCTGGCGCCGGATTTCCGGCGAGTCGTAAACCTGCTGTTTGAAGGTGCAGGAAGCGTGCCACGCGCTTCGCGTCAATGTGAGTTCGGAATTGCCGCCGTGGCTGGGTCGGGCGGCGGGGGATCCGTGGTTGGCGCGGGATTACCCGGCGGCAGGATCGAAATCAGTACGCGCCGGTTGGCATTGCGGCCCGCCGCGGTCGTATTGGGCTGCAACGGACTGAACTGCGCACGCCCGATGACCGACAGTCGCGCCGGGTCGATGCCGCTGTTGGCGATGAGGTGCACGACGCTGGCGGCGCGCGCCGATGACAGTTCCCAATTGGAGGGAAACGCGGTGGTATCAATCGGCTGACTGTCGGTGTGGCCCTCGACGCGCACCGGATTCGGCAGTTCGGCCAGGGTTTGCGACAGCTTGCGGATCACGCCGACGGCGGTGGGCGAAAGGGTCGCGCTGCCGCTGGGGAACAGAATGTCGGTGCGTATCTCGACCTCGATCGTGGTGCCTTTGCGGCGCACGACCACGAGGTCCGACTTGATCAGGTCGGACATGGCGGCACTGACATCGGTGGCAACCTTATCGAGAGCCTGGGATTCAGCCTGGGCCTGCGCGATTTCCTCGGCCTGTTTGCGCGTGACCGTGGCGGTGTCGGCGAATAGCGCATGCGAATCCGGCGCCGATGATTGGGTTGCGATGCCCGGGTAGGAGCGCGTGGCGAGTACCGCTCCCGGGGCGGATCCGGGCGCCGATCCGGGCGGCTTCTGTCCGTTGAATTCGGTAAACAGGGTGCTGGACAGGGCGCGGTATTTGCCCTCATTCACCGAGGACACGGCATACAGCACCACGAAGAAGGCGAACAGCAGCGTGACCAGATCCGCATATGGGATTGCCCAGGCCGCGTGCTTGAGTTCGTCTTCGACAATCTTCTTTCGCTTGCGCGCCATCGCTCAGGCCTGTTGCAGGTAGCCGCGCAGCTTGGTTTCGATGATGCGTGGGTTCTCGCCGCGTGCGATGCACTGCATGCCCTCGATGATCATCTCGCGCACCTGCGACTGTGCATGGATGGTCCCTTTCAGCTTGGCCGCGATGGGCAGAAAGAACAGGTTCGCAAGACCAATGCCGTAGACCGTCGCCGTGAAGGCGGCGGCAATGCCGTGGCCGAGCTTCGACGGATCGGACAGATTCTGCAGTACCGCCATCAAACCGAGCACGGCACCGATGATGCCCAGCGTCGGGGAGTAGATGCCCATGCCTTCAAACACCCGCGCCCCGAGGGTATCGGCGTGTTCGCGTGTGCTCAGCTCCACCTCCATTGCACCGCGTATGGCGTCCGGCTCGTTGCCGTCGACGACCAGCTGCAAGGCCTTGCGCACGAAGGGATCACGCTCGCGTCGCATCGCCGGCTCCAGGGCCAGCAGTCCCTGCCGGCGCACGGTATTGCTCCAGTCAAGCATCTTCTTCAGCAGCATTTCCGGCTGCAGGGCGGGCGGGCGCATCACCCAGGGCAGGATTTTCAGCGCGTGACGCATTACCGGCAGCGGGGTTTGCACGCAGATCGCGCCGATGGTGCCGAGTACGACTACGGTGAATCCGGCCGTGGAAACCAGCGCCATCAGGCCCGCACCCTTCAACATGGCTCCGGCCAGAATCGCACACAGCGCCAGCAACAGGCCGATTACGCTCAACACGTCCGTGGCAATTCTCCGGTTCGGCGATTGATGCCGGTTGCGTCACTGGCCGCCGCCTCGAGAATCTTCAAGAGTTTTTTCTTCAGCACATCAGCGGTGAAGGGTTTGATGACGTAGCCGTCCACGCGCGCCTGCGCCGCCGCGATGATCTGTTCGCGGTTGGTTTCCGCCGTCAGCATCAGTACCGGAAGTTTCGCCAGTTTCGGATCGGCCCGGACCGCTCTGAGCAGCTCCAGTCCCGGCATGCCCGGCATGTTCCAATCGGTGATCAGAAAATCGAAATTGCCATCGCGCAGCAGCGGGAAGGCGGTACTGCCGTCGTCCGCCTCGGTAACGTTGCTGTAACCCAGCTCATTGAGCACGCTCTTGACCATGCGGCGCATGGACGCGAAATCGTCCACCACCAGGAATTTCATGTCGGATTTCACAGCAATATCCTCCCGGCTACGGCCGAGCCGGCTCCTGTGTGTCCTTCCAGGCGGCGAGCCGCGCCCGCAGGCGCACCAGTGCCTGTCCGTGCAGCTGGCACACCCGCGATTCGGTCACATTCAATACCGCGCCAATCTCCTTGAGGTTCAGTTCATCAGAGTAGTACAACGACATCACCAGTTTTTCGCGCTCCGGCAGGCCATCAATGGCCTGGATCAAGGCGCCACGAAAACCCTCGTCGGCGGTTTCGCGGAATGGATCGAGCGTCTCGGCCGCCGCGGCGCTGGCGATGGTCAGATCGTCCAGGCTGGTGAGGCGGCAGCTCGCCGCGTCCTGCACGATGGCGTAGTAGTCATCAAGTGAGCAACCCATACGGGCCGCCACTTCAGCGTCCTTGGCGTCCCGACCGGTCTCGCGCTCAATGTCACGCACGGCGGCTGCGGCGGCGCGCGCTTTGCGATGCACCGAGCGCGGTGCCCAGTCAAGCTTGCGCAGGGCATCAATCATCGCACCACGAATGCGGATGCCGGCAAACGTCTCAAAGCTGGCGCCCCGGTTCTCCGTGTAGTTGGCGGCCGCTTCCAGCAGACCCAGCATTCCGGCCTGGATCAGGTCATTGACCTCGACGGAGGGCGGCAGCCGACCGGCCAGATGGTAGGCAATGCGTTTGACAAGCTCCGCGTGGCGCATCACCAACTGATCGGCATCTGCGCTCCGGCGTTGTTGGGTGTAGGCGCCAACCGCGCTCATTGAACCGCCTCCAGCCGCGCCGGCCGCTGCTGAACCAGCCGTTCGACGAAGAACTCAAGGTTGCCGCGCGGACTGTCGGGGATCGGCCAGGTGGCCGCCTTGCTTGCGAACTTGCGGAACGCCTGCGCCGAGACACTGGCGGGATAGGCATCAGTCACCGTGCGCTGTGCGCGTACTGCGCGGCGCAGGTATTCGTCCTCGGGAATCTCGCCCACGAAGTCGAGCACGACATCAAGGAAGCGTGTGGTGACACGTTCGAAGCGACGAAACAGGTCCCGGCCCCCGCCAGGGGAGCGAACCATGTTGGTCAGCACGCGGAAGCGGCTGACGCCGTGATGTCGGCTCAGAACTTTCACGAGGGCATAGGCATCGGTCAGGGACGCAGGTTCATCACAGATAGTAACCACGACTTGCTGCGCGGCCTGCGAGAACTGCGTCACACCATGGCCCAGTCCGGCGGCGGTATCGACGATCAGCACATCGACCTGAGTCGCCAGCGCGCTGAACGCCTGTACCAGGCCCAGATGTGCCCGGGCATCCATATTCGCCAGATTCGCGGCGCCGGAGGCGGCCGGGACCACCTGGAAGCCCTGCGGTGCGGTGACCAGAATCTCATCCAGGGTGCGTTCGCCGTTCAGCACATGGGCCAGGGTGTAGCGCGGGGACAGGCCCAGGAACACGTCCACATTGGCGAGTCCCAGGTCGCCATCGAGCAGCACCACACGCTTGTCGAGCGCGGCGAGCGCGGCCGCCAGGTTGACCGCCACGCTGGTCTTGCCGACGCCACCTTTGCCACCGGTGACCGCGATCACCTGCACGGGGCGGGCAAGACCATCCAGCTTTGAGCGATCCATCAGGTTCCCTTCATGCGAGCGCATGTGCGACATCTCCAAACCGGCGCTTCAACAAATCTTCATCGGCGGCCGCGCCATTGGTCTGGGCCAGCTGCACTGCAGTGGCAATGAGTTCCT
>Ga0210388_10004079_pt1 | contig 11432 bp, 8 predicted proteins | sample IncBWC19OmetaG_FD_155485 | JGI IMG/M metagenome (GOLD analysis project Ga0210388, IMG submission 155485) | Forest soil microbial communities from Barre Woods Harvard Forest LTER site, Petersham, Massachusetts, United States - Inc-BW-C-19-O ...
TTATACAAAGGATCTTCTTTTGTATCAAGCGCAAGTTTCGGGTATGTTGAACCAGTTGTTTTATTGACAAACAAAATATAGTCGTTCAATCTTTTCTGAAGCTCATACGCTTTACCTTTTCCCTCGGAAGAACCCAGCATAAATATTTCCACCTCTGTTTCTTCTTTAGCTCCTTTCAGATTTCCATCTTCGTCGTAACCCCCGGTACGGACAATTAAATCTGTTTTAATCTTTTCCATAAAAGAAAGTACTTCTTTGGATTGTTCTTGCAGCTTTTCTGCCTGTTCTGTTAGTTTTAATTCATCGCTGCGGTTACCCCGTTTTTTTACTTCGTCTTTTAAATTAATAATCTGATTATCATTATACTTAGCCGCATTATTTACGCTGGCTTCCATGCTTTTATTCAAAGCATAAAATTTTTCAATTATTGCAGAACTTACCTGTAAGGCAAGTAAAGCAGTCAGCACGAGGTACATCATACCAATCATGCGTTGTCTAGGTGTTTCTTTTCCAGTTGCCATAAGTTTCTTAGTGTTTATGTTACCAAGCAAACTCCCGGGAGGCTTTGAAGTAATAATGTAAAAACCAGAAAAAGATACAGCCCAGTTCAACAATTAAATTTCTTTTAAAGGTTTCAGTTTGAGATCCTGAACAACTTAAGATTCAAAAAACGGGGTTTTATTACTCCTTAGTTATTAAAAGTTTTGGAATTAAATCAATAATCCGGTACTTTAGATACGATTTAGTATATAATAATCGTTTTTTAATCAGAAATGTAAATAACAGGTTTACATTTTTTCAGTAAAAAATGACGCGTATATAGCTGTTAATTAACTGTGTTAAAATTCAATTATCAAATTTCCTTTGATTTGTTGGATTTTAGATATAATGTGGATAAATTAGCAGACTGAATTGGAAAGACTATCTTATTAATACAACAGATTATGAAGAAAATGAATCGTGTTATCAAACATGCGGTTTACTTAGTTGTTGGTGCTTCGTTGCTTTTTTCCTGCGTAAAAAAGAATCCGACAAGTACAGCACCAGGTAAATCAAGTACCACCACAGGTCTTGCTTTCAACGAAGAAAATGGCTTTCAGGTCAATGACTTCGCGGGACAACCAGAAGGACCAAATCTTGTATACATTGAGGGCGGTCGTACCGTTTTGGGCTCATTTGAAGAAGATTTGATGAAAAATGGCGACAACGTTGAAAGAACTGTTACCGTTGCTTCATTCTATATGGATGAAACAGAAATCGCTAATATTCACTGGTTAGAATATTTATTTTATGTTCAACGTGACTCCTCTCAGGAATTCTATCAGTCTGCTTTGCCTGATACTACTGTTTGGGCATCTGAACTTGCTTATAACGATCCATACGTAGATCACTATTTCCGTTATCCTGGTTTCCGTTATTTTCCAGTTGTTGGCGTTAACTGGATTCAGGCAAACGATTACTGCATCTGGCGTACAACTGTTGTGAACAATCAACTGGCTCAAGAAGCTGGTATTGATGTTCCAGAAGGCGGCGGACGTATTCCATTAGAATCAGGTGTTGTATTACCTAACTACCGTTTACCATCTGAAGCTGAGTGGGAATATGCTGCACAAGCTCTTATCGGTAACCAATGGTTAGATGAAAATCAAACGCACAAACGTTTATATCCTTGGGATGGTCACGCTCTTCGTAATCCTTATGGAAAACAAATGGGTATGTTCCTTGCCAACTTTAAAAGAGGTCGTGGTGACTATGCCGGTATTGCTGGTAAGTTAAATGACGGTGCGATGATCACTACATACATCTACGAATTCCCGCCAAATGATTTCGGTCTGTATTGCATGGCTGGTAACGTTAACGAATGGGTATATGATGTTTACCGTCCTCTCTCTTTCCAAACATTTGATGACTTAAACCCACTACGTCGTAATGGTTTCTTAGATGAAGAAAAAGGATATGATAAAGCAGGATTCCAGTCTTTAATTGATGATCACGTTCGCGTGTACAAAGGCGGTTCATGGAAAGACGTTGCTTATTGGATGTCTCCAGGAACAAGAAGATATTTAGCTGAAGATTCATGTACTGCTACGATCGGTTTCCGTTGCGCAATGATCCAAGCTGGTACTAATTATTAATAGATAGATCTTATTCATAAAAAACCCCGGTAGTTTGTTTATTCTACCGGGGTTTTTTATTTCATAGCAAAACGGACTTTAATCTGCTACCATAGCAAGTAAAGCAACACTAACTTTTGCTGCTCCGGCATTTTTCAGTAAGAGACCACATGCCTCAATAGTTGCACCGGTTGTAAGTACATCATCAACCAACAATACATGTTTTCCTTTGATTAATTCTATGTTTCTGATTGCGTAAACCTGTTTCACATTTTCAAACCGTTTGACACGTTTACTTCTCGCTTGTATAAATAAATTCCTTTTTCTATAAAGCACTGTTTCTTCAATCGGAATATGAACAACCTTCTGTATGCCTTCCGCAATTTTTAATGCCTGATTATATCCTCGTTTTCTTTTTTTAGACCTATGCAACGGAACAGGAAGCATATAATCTATTTCCGCATTATGAAGATTCTCCTGAATACGATTGGCCCAAAACATAGCGATGCGAACTGCCAGGTCTGGCGTATCACCATATTTTATGGCATGTAAAATTTTCTGCGTTTTATTCTTGTTATCAAACAACAGATAAGACCAGGCAAAAGCCGGTTTTAGTTCAATGGATAATCGTTGATACAATGATTCCGGAGAGTATTCTTCGTTCACCATAGGAAGCGAGCTCAAACACATTACGCAAATATGTGTTTCTCCCTGAACCAAACCGGATTCGCAAACAATACAATGTGGTGGATATAGAACATCCGATAAACATCCTGTTAAATAACAGATGTGTTTGAAAAGTTTCTTCATTAAAATGATTCCTTAGCTGATTGGTTTGTTAATTTAGTATTTCCTTTTAATAAATGATATATGGAGTTTGAGGATCTTGATCTTAATAATGACTGGAAGCGGTTAATGTATTTCTTTATCCGAAATACTGGTAAAAAACCAACAACAAATACGCTCTTGTTTCTGATCGGGGTAAACGAATTGGGTAAGGGGAAGAGAGCTTTTTCTAAAGAAGAAAAACAAGATTTAATGCACATTGCCACGTGTAAATTATTAAGCATTTCTGGTTATTATGAATATGATGGTATTGATCAGGATGGATGGCCTCATTATAAACAAATTAAAGCTGTACCAAAACTAAGTCTGGAGGAACAGGAAGATCTGTTAAAGTTTCATATGATCGAATATTTTGAAGAACATATTGAAGAAGAACGTCAAAGAGAAAAAACTGCCAATAAATCCCCGAATCAGAAACCTATTATAAAAGCCTCCCCAAAAAATGATACGGCTGAAGATTCAAATAACAATGGATAAATAATATGAAAATTATTACATACAATGTTAACGGCATCCGATCAGCCATGACTAAAGGCCTGATGGATTGGGTAAAAGGTACGAATGCCGACGTTCTTTGTTTTCAGGAAGTAAAAGCAACTCCTGATCAGATTGATGAGACTATTTTTAAAGAATTGGGATATACTTCCTATTGGTTTACCGCTCAGAAAAAAGGGTATAGCGGTGTTGCTATCTTTACGAAAATAAAACCTATTCATGTTGAATACGGATGCGGAATGTCTAAATATGATTTTGAAGGGCGGGTAATACGTGCTGATTTTGAAGAGTTTTCTATACTGAATGTATATATGCCTTCTGGTTCAAGCGGTGAAGATCGTCAACAATTCAAGTTTGAATGGATGGACGATTTTTTGATATATATTACAGAACTACAAGAAAAATTTCCTAAGCTGGTTGTATGCGGGGATTATAACATTTGCCATAAACCAATCGATATTCACAATCCAAAATCAAATGCAAACTCTTCCGGATTTCTTCCCGAAGAAAGAGAATGGATGGGAAAATTATTCGACTCTGGATTTATTGATACATTCAGGTATTTTAATCAGGAGCCACATCATTATACCTGGTGGAGCTACAGGGCAAATTCCAGAAGTAAAAATTTAGGCTGGAGAATTGATTACCAAGCTGTAACCAAGAATTTAGAATCCAAATTAAAAAGATCCGTTATTTTGCCCGATGCAAAACATTCCGATCATTGCCCGGTATTACTTGAAATTAACATTTGAAAAATTTGTTTCTATTCAAAATTTGGTATATTGCTATCCTAAAAGTAACCTTTCATCGATTCCACTCGTTGAAAGGGAAACATACAACTGAGTACTAAAAATTTTTCACGAAAAAATGAAAAAATCGTTATTCCCACTATTACTGGCTGCCGTATTTATGGGTGCCTGTTCCGGTGACAAAGATGGAAAGTCTGACAATGCTGAAGCATTAGTTGAAGCCAAAGGAGGAAAATATTCCGGTGGAATTTTTAAATACAATGAGCCTGAGTTTATTAAAAACCTGTTTCCTCATAATATTACGGATGCAACATCTTACCGTATAGCATCTCAGGTTTATGAAGGTCTCATGAAATTTACTCAGGATTCGCTGACACTTACAAATGGCTTAGCAGAAAGCTATACTGAAGATGCATCTAAAACTGTATATACTTTTAAATTACGTAAAGGCGTATTCTTTCACGATAATGAGTGCTTTCCTGAAGGAAAAGGCCGTGAAATGACTGCAGAAGATGTAAAATATTGTTTTACATTACTTTGTACATCTAACCCTCAGCAAAATCAAGGATTCAGCATGTTCCAAGGGATTCTTAAAGGTGCCGATGAATATTATGCAGCGAGCGTTGGCGGAAAAAGCCCGGGATTTGATGTAGATGGGATTAAAGTTTTAGATCCACATACAGTTCAGTTTACTCTGAAAGAACCAAATTCAATCTTTTTATACAATCTTGCCCGTCCGTTTACTTTTATCTTTGCTAAAGAAGCCTACGAGAAATATAAACAGGAAATGCGGGTTAAGGCTGTTGGTACAGGTCCTTTTGTTATATCCAGCATAGATGAAGGAACTTCTGTTATCTTAAAAAAGAATGAAAATTATTATCTGAAGGATGCTGATGGCAATTCCCTTCCATACCTGAATGGTATTGCTGTTAAATTCTTGAAAGACCGTAAAATTGAATTGATTGAATTCAAAAAAGGTAATTTTCAGATGATGTATCGTCTTCCTACAGATTTTATCATTGATATAGAAGAACAGTCTGTTAAAAAAACCGGAGAATATGGATTGTATGATCTTCAGAAAAACCCTGAAATGGCTGTACACTTCCTTTCTTTTGCTACTCAAGGTAAAATGTTTAACAACGTTAATCTTCGTAAAGCAATTTCTTTCGGTATTGACAGAAAAATGATTCTGGATAAAGTATTGGATGGTGAAGGAGATGCTCCTGGTTTCTGGGGTATTACGCCAGTAAATGTATTCCCGTCTTATGATGCTAAATCAATTAACGGTTATACTCTGAACTTAGATTCTGCAAACCACTATCTGAAAAAAGCGGGATTCAAAAATGGCGGAGATGTACCTAAAATTGTGTTGGAATTAAATTCAGATGGAGAACGTAACGTAAACGTTGCCAGTGAAATCAAAAAACAATTAAAAGACAACCTGAACATCGAAGTTGAAATGAATGTAGTAACAACAGCTACATTGATTGATAACATGATTGGCGGTAAAGCTGATTTCTTCCGTGTAGGATGGATCGCCGATTACCCTAGTCCTGAAAACTTCTTATGGTACTTATATGGTAAAAATGTTCCTGAAGATATTACTGCTCCTTCATATCCGAACATGGCTCGTTATAAAAATGCAAAATTTGATAATTTATACGAGCAAGGATTAAAAGCTCAAACAACTGCAGAAGCTTATAAATATTTCCTTGAAGCTGAAAAAGTTGCTATGGCAGATGCTCCGGTTGTTGTCTTATGGTATGATGAAGCGTACAGATTAATGCAACCATACGTTAAGAACTTCCCGAACAACCCAATGCAATACAGAGATTTTACAACTGTATATATGGTTCCGCAACAAGCTGCACCAGCAGAAGCAAAATAATAAATTCTTTCTCTCTCACAGGAGAAAGAATCTGTCACATAACCTTTCTAACCCGTAACCTTTCTTATGAAACGGTTACGGGTTTTTGCTCATTAAGACTTGTTGTACATTGACCGGGTACATAACTATGAAAAACGGAGCAACATACGAAGATCTATTAACAAACCTCAGGCAGTACAAGCATAAGTACTATCTGAACCGTTTATTACGTGGAACAATAATCAGTACAGGGCTTATTTCAACTGTATTCCTAGTATTAACAGTTACTGAATATTTCGGGCGCTTTAATAGTACAGGCCGTTTACTTTTTCTTCTTATTTTCAGTGTAATCTTTTTATATACCCTGATAAGCTGGATCGTACTTCCAATCATCAAGCTAATAAATAATGACAAAGCATTATCAAATGAAGAAGCATCACATCAAATAGGCTCTTACTTTCCAGAGATTCAAGATAAACTTATTAATACCCTCCAATTGCAAGGCATTAACTGTGCGGACAATTCTCTTATTATTGCAAGCATTCAGCAAAAAACAAAAGAGCTGAATTCTTTCTCATTTGAACGTGCAATTGATTTGTCTGAAAACCGTAAATATTTACGATACACGGTACCTCCTATTTTATTAATAATCACATTATTAATTATTATTCCAAGCTTCCTAACGGAGAGCACAAACCGTATAATTAAATATGACAAAAATTTTCCGGTACCAGCGCCGTTCAAATTTCATATTTTAAATAATAATCTGATCGCCTTCAAAAACCAGGACTTTGATATTAACCTTGAATTAAATGGCGACGAAATTCCGGACCAGTGTTTTATCATTCTGAGAAATCAGCGCTTTAAACTCAAACGTTCACCAAACGGAATTTTTTCGTATGGCTTTAAAAATGTTCAGCGAAACGAATCCTTTTATTTTGAGGCTGCAGGATTTCAGTCAGAAAAACAAAACCTTCAGGTTAAAGTAAAACCGGATATCCGTTCCTTGGATATATTATTACAATACCCTGCTTATTTGAAAAAGCCTCAGGAGTCATTACGAAATTCTGGCAACCTTACTCTTCCCGAAGGAACTATTGCCACTTGGAACTTCGAAACCATTAATGCTGCGGAACTCTTGATTGCTTTTGAAAGTGAAAAAAACAAATGGTTCAAAGGAACAGATGATCATGGACTGTTCCGTTTTAAAAGATCGATACGAAATGATGATAAATACAGTGTCATCATAAAAAGCTCTGATTCCGAAGCACCCGAACCCGTTAAATATACGATTCATGTTATCAAAGATCAGTTTCCGGTAATTTCCGCTGAAGAATTCCGGGATTCTGTATTGATGGAACAAATTCAATTTGGAGGTTCATTATCAGATGATTATGGAATAAGCCGCTTACTCATTCGATATATTATTAAAAATAAAGACAAGAAACCATTAAAGCAGGATTTCAAAAATGTGCCGCTGGAATCAAATAAAGCAAGTCAGACTTTTTATTTCAGATGGTCTCTGGATTCTCTTAAAATTGAGCCCGGACAAGAAGTTGAATATTATTTTGAAGTATTTGACAATGATGGCGTAAACGGAGCAAAAAGTACAAAATCGAAAATTTTTACGTGGAAAATTCCAACAGAGGATGAAATCAGCGAAGAGTTAAAAACAGCGTCAACATCTGCTTCCGATCAGTTTCAGCAAACCATCCAGGAGGCCACCAAATTAACCAAAGAGATGCAACAGCTGGAAGAGCGCATTAAGAGCAAAAAACAGCTCTCCTGGCAGGATAAGAAAGCCATGGAAGATGTGCTTAAAAAGCATAAGGAATTGGAAAAAGAACTTCAGGATCTGAAAAACAATCTGGAGCAACTTCAAAACAAACAGAATAAATTTGATCCTTCTTCTCAGGATTTAAGCGAAAAAATGAAACAGCTTGAAAAGCTAATGAATGAATTGTTGGATGAAGAGACTAAAAAAATGATGGAAGAGCTGGAGAAAATGCTTCAGCAAAATGTCAATAAAGAAGAACTGGAAAAAGCTCTTAAAGAACTGAATAATAAAGATAAGTTCTTGGAAAAGGAACTGGAACGGAATCTGGAACTATTCAAGCAGATGCAGTTTGACCGTCAGCTGGAAAACAACATTCAGAAGCTGGACGAATTAAGTAAAAAACAGGAAGAAATTTCTGAGAAAACCCTAGATCAAAAAGAATCCAAAGAAGAGCTTTCAAAACAACAAGAAGAACTGAATAAGGAATTCGAACAGCACAAAGAGGAAATGAAAAAACTGGATGAGCTGAATAAAGAACTTGAAAACAAGAAACCGTTAGAAGAGCTGGATCAAGAGGAGAAAAGTATCAGTGATGAAATGAAAAACAGTTCTGAACAGTTAAAGAATAATCAGGGAAAAAAAGCAGGAGCTTCTCAAAAGAAAGCATCGGATCAGATGAAAAAATTGTCTGATAAAATGAAGGGGATGCAAATGAGTATGGAGTCTCAACAGGCAACTGAAAACTTAAAGGATCTTCGACAGATATTAGATAATCTATTGCATCTTTCTTTTGAACAGGAAGCCTTGATGAAAGAATTCCGAAAAGTACAGCAGTCCGATCCACGATACATTGCATTGGGTCAACAGCAATTAAAACTGAAAGACGACAGTAAGGTTATAAAAGACAGTCTATATGCACTAGCCAAGCGTGTTTCACAAATAGAGGCATTCGTGACAAAGGAAGTCGTTCAGATGAATCAGCATATGGACGCTGCGGCTCAGCACATACGTGAGCGCAGACCAGAACTAGCAACTTCCGATGAGCAATACGCCATGACATCCATGAATAACCTAGCATTGATGCTAAACGAGGTATTAAAGCAAATGCAGCAGGATATGGCAGACAGCGAGCCCAAGATGAGTGGTTCACAGTGCAAGCAACCTAAGCCAGGAAAAGGTAAACCAAAACCAGGCAATATGAGTGACATGCAAAAACAACTAAACCAGAAGATCGAGCAATTAAAAAAAAGCGGAATGGGCGGAAGGGCTTTATCTGAAGAATTGGCCAAACTTGCAGCAGAACAGGAAATGCTTAGAAAGTCTCTTCAGGATATGGAAAACCTGATGAAACAGCAAGGACAAAAACCTGGCAATGAATTAAAGAATCTGAAAGAGATGATGGAACAAACAGAAAAGGATCTGGTAAATAAAAACCTGACCAATGAAACACTAATGCGCCAGCGAGAAATAATGACACGCTTACTCGAAGCCGAGAAATCGGTTCGTGAAAGAGATTGGGATAATACCAGAGAATCAAAAACGGCGGTTCAAAAACCGAATGAGTATCCTCCTTCTTTGGAAAAATACTTAAAGGCAAAAGAACGACAAATGGAATTAATTAAAACCATTCCTCCTTCATATACTCCTTACTACAAACAAGAAATTGATGAGTATTTCAAAGTTCTGGATTAACAAATAAATAATTGAAACGAAACAGAATTATTTGCGTTCTTAGAGGCTTAGAACCGCTACATATTTTGTTATTAATTATCAATAAAATAACTTGCACAACATTTTATAAATTACATGGAATCCCTGCGTATACAGATACCTTCGTTAGTTGAAAACATTCGCATTGTTGAAAGTTTCATTGACAATGTTAAAGACAAATTTGAAATAGACGACGACATTTATGGAAACATAATGGTTGCTATTACAGAATCTGTCAACAACGCCATTCGTCATGGTAATAAAGAAGACAAGAAAAAGAATGTAACTCTTACAGCAGCCTGCGAAGAGAACGTCTTATTATTTACTGTGGAAGACGAAGGTTCAGGCTTTGATCCCGAATCATTGGATGATCCCACTGCTCCTGAAAATATAGAGAAAATCGGAGGCCGTGGAATTTTCCTTATGAAACATTTATCCGATGAGGTTAAATTTTCAAACGAAGGCAGAAAAGTAGAGTTGACATTCTTCATTAATTAAGATTGAAAGAAGAACGTATATTCTTTTTTAATGAAGATACTACTTATCAATTAAGGCAGCGAAAAGATATCCGTTATTGGTTGAGCAAGGTTGCCCGCAAGGAGAAGCATTCCATCATTGAATTGAATTATATTTTTTGTTCAGACAAACATCTGCTCCAAATAAACAACGACTATTTAAAGCACGATTATTATACAGACATAATCACCTTTGATAACAGCGAAAAAAAAGGCTCTATTGAAGGTGATATTTTTATCAGTATTGACCGCGTTCGTGAAAATGCTGCTTCCCAAAAATCAAGCATTAAGGACGAATTGCATCGCGTAATGGTGCATGGGCTACTTCATCTTACCGGATACAAAGATAAAACAGCTGCGGAAAAGGAAACCATGCGGAAAAAAGAAGACTCCTCTCTATCTTTGCGGGCGTTCTAAACAAGTAATGTTTATATAGAATTCCGGTTCAATTATTCCTTTTTGTTTTCATTGCCTAAGTATGTAATCCAAAACTAAAAAGCAAAATTGGACTTTTGTTCCACGTGAAACATCAAATAATAAGATAACATAAAGCCGAACCAAGTTTCAAAAAATAGAGAGCTTTAATTAAGAACTTCTTCTGTTAAAACAATGTTCGGATTCCGATAATTAAGATTACATGTTTCACGTGGAACAAAGACTTTGATAAATTTCAAAACCAATAAATGAACGGAGCTAACTACATTTAGACTCTTTTAAATGAATAGAACATGTTTCACGTGGAACATGTTTTCAAGTAATTCGGAATATATTGTTCCACGTGGAACAAATACATAAAATTAAATAGGATATGTTTCCTGAATACGATGTAATTGTGGTAGGGGCCGGACATGCAGGCTGTGAAGCTGCTGCTGCTGCTGCCAATATGGGATCAAAAGTATTGCTTGCTACCATGAACATGCAGACCATTGCTCAAATGAGCTGTAATCCTGCTATGGGTGGTGTAGCAAAAGGACAGATCGTTCGGGAGATCGATGCACTAGGAGGATTGTCTGGTATTGTTACCGACAAAACAATGATACAGTTCCGGATGCTGAACCGTTCTAAAGGTCCAGCTATGTGGAGTCCACGTTCACAGAACGATCGCTTTATGTTCGCTTGGGAATGGAGAATGCAATTGGAACGTATTCCAAATGTAGACTTTTGGCAGGAAATGGTCTCCGGTTTATTGGTTAAAGACGGAAAGGTTTGCGGTGTCCGAACAAACCTAGGAATAGAAATAATGTGTAAGTCGGTTGTGCTGACGAACGGAACGTTTCTTAACGGTATCATTCATATAGGCGAAAAAAGACTGGGCGGTGGAAGAACAGGAGAGAAAGCAGCTACAGGAATAACCGAACA
>Ga0210388_10004080_pt1 | contig 11426 bp, 14 predicted proteins | sample IncBWC19OmetaG_FD_155485 | JGI IMG/M metagenome (GOLD analysis project Ga0210388, IMG submission 155485) | Forest soil microbial communities from Barre Woods Harvard Forest LTER site, Petersham, Massachusetts, United States - Inc-BW-C-19-O ...
CAGCCCGGAGAATCGACGCGTTGCCCCCCACCACCCCTTCAATCTCCCTCATCCTTCGCCCAGCAAAGCACTTCTCCGCCGCCTACCGATCTTCACCTTGACGTTCCGAGCCTGAAAACCTAATCTCAAATCAGGCTTTATCCCTGCCGAAGCCGCCTTTTTCTTCGGCGAATCATCATAATGCTCTCCAATTCCCTCAGGCTGGGCGATGACTCCTACCCCTTATGACTGGCAGTATCTCCCGCTCCTCCTGCAGATTCTTGCCGCCGTTTTCCTTGGCGTTTCAATCGTCGTCTCCTCGTGGTTCGTAGGCCGCCATCGCAACACCAAAATCAAACTCGCCGCCTACGAGTGCGGCATTCAAGCCACCGGCGACGCTCAGGGCCGCTTCAGCGTTCGCTTTTATCTGGTCGCCGTCCTCTTTATCCTCTTCGACGTAGAAATGGTTTTCATGATGCCCTGGGCCGTCATCTACCGCCAGCTCCCGCACATCACCGGCTCTCGCCTCTTCGGCTTTTGGGAGATGCTCGTCTACCTCGGCTTCGTCGCCGTCGGCCTCTATTACATCGTGCGCAAAGGAATCTTGAACTGGAGTCACGACAGGGCGGACCTCTAAACCCTCCAATCGCAAGACCGGACACAAACAAGACCGAACACCAGCAAGACTGAACACAAGCAAAACTGAACACAAAGATGATCAACCAACCACCCACCCTCGTCGGCAAGCAAGCTGTCCTTGAAGGACTGCCGGAACATCCCGCCACCAAGGCCCTCACAGCTTCCGACAATCCGGCGTGGGATCCGCAGGCCTTCACCGATGCACGCTTCGACTTCGGCGAGCTCACCCTCACCATTGCGCCGACCCATATCCGCGCCGCCAGCTTCACCGTCCAGGCCGCGGGCTACAACTTCTTTGAGGACATGACCGCCGTCGACTGGTTCCCCGCCTCGCCACGCTTTCAGTTGAGCTATCACATCCTCTCGCACCGCTTCATGGAGCGTATTCGCCTCCGCGTGATGCTCGACGATGCCGATCCCGCAGTCGAATCCATCACCCAGGTCTGGGTAGGCGCCAACTATTTTGAGCGCGAAGTCTTCGACCTCTTTGGCATTCGCTTCGCCGGCCACCCGGATCTCCGCCGCATCATGATGCCCGACGACTGGCAGGGCTACCCGCTGCGCAAGGACTATCCAGTGGAGGGATACCGCTGATGAGCGAGATTCCCGGCTCCCCCGTCCTCGAACTCCCCGCAACCCCAAGCACCGGCGAGCGCCGCATGGTCCTCAACATGGGCCCGCAGCACCCGGCCACTCACGGCGTTTTGCGCCTGGTCGTCGAGCTCGACGGCGAAGTCATCGTCAGCGTCCAGCCCGAGGTCGGCTACCTCCACACCGGCATTGAAAAAACCTGCGAGGCCAAGTTCTATCAGCAGGTCGTCCCGCTCACCGATCGCATCAACTATCTCGATCCGCTCTCCAACAATCTCTGCTACTGCCTCGCCGTCGAAAAACTTCTCGCCCTCGAAATCCCCGACCGCGCCCAGTGGATTCGCGTTCTGCTCACAGAGCTCAGCCGCCTCAATTCGCACCTCATCTGGCTCGGCACCCACGCCATGGATATTGGCGCCGTCACGGTCTTCCTTTATACGTTTCGCGAGCGCGAGGAACTTCAGCGCCTGTTTGAAGCCGTATCCGGCCAGCGCATGATGACCAGCTACTTCCGCATCGGCGGCCTCGCTATGGAGCCGCCGCTCGACTGGCTCGATCGCGTGCAGAATTTCATCACTACATTCCCCGAAAAAATCGACGAATACTCCAACCTGCTCACCGGCAATCCAATCTTCATGAATCGCTTGAAGGGCGTCGGCTATCTATCTCCAGAAGATGCAATTGCGCTCGGCGTCACCGGCCCTCCTTTGCGCGCCTCCGGCGTCGATATCGATCTCCGTCGCGATATGCCTTATTCCAGCTACGAGAAATTCCAGTTCAAAGTCCCCATCTCAACCGTCGGCGATACCTGGGCCCGGTACGAAGTCCGCCTCGTCGAAATGCGCGAGAGCACCAAAATCGTCCAGCAGGCCCTCGATGGCATGCCCGGCGGTCCCGTTAAAGCCAACGCGCCCAAAATAGTCCTGCCCGATAGAGAAAAAATGAAAACAGAGATGGAAGCCCTCATCCATCACTTCAAAATTGTTACTGAGGGCTTCAACGTTCCTGCCGGCGAGGTCTACCAGGGCATGGAATGTGGTCACGGCCAGATGGGTTACTACGTCGTCTCCGACGGCACATCCAAACCGTACCGCGTTCACATGCGCTATCCGTCGTTCGCCACGCTGCAGGCCGTTGAAACCATGTGCAAAGGCCGCTTGATCGCCGACCTCGTCGCTGTGGTCGGTTCCATTGACATTGTTTTGGGAGAGATCGATCGGTGACCTGGGAGGACACCGCCGTGACCGACTACGATAAATTAGCCAAAAAGTTACAGGAAAAGAAACCCGGCGATCCGACCGGCAACAAACCTGCAAGCTATGGATTCGATCCCGCCATTTTTTATCAGTACGTCAAGCAGCAGGTCGAAGAAGAAGTTGACAAGGCCAACCTGGAGCTTCGTAAGCGGAACCTGCCTGTCATCGAGAGGGTTTTCATGCCCAGTTCCCAGGGGAAACTTTCTCTCACCTTTGGAACCGAGTTTCTTTGCAATGTGGAACTGAACCCGGCGCGCGCGCGAATCACCGCGATCGTTATCGGCCCACCGAATAGCGCCGAGATCGCCCGAAAGGACTTTCTTTTGAATCCTGAAGCGGGTCCGCAAGAATCAGCGATCCATGATGCCGACGGATCGCTCGTCGTCTACAGCCCTCATAGAATCGCAACCGAAATTGTCTCTGGCCTCCTCGCAGGGGAATTCGCTTGAAGAGTGAAATGTCGACTGCGTTCGAATCGACGGCCCCAGATTCCTCGGCTGCTCTTCAACGCCAGTTATTTGCAGAGCTTTTCGCCTCCCTCGCTTCCCTGCTCCGCAGCTACACCGCTGTACACGGCCTTCATGCCAAACATGAAGCCACCGTCGAGCAAACCGAAGATAAAATCACCGTGATCCACAACGAAAAATGGCTGCGTCTCACTCGCAATCACGCAATCCTCACCTGGATGCGAGAAAATGGAACCATGGGAACCCTGGAATTAACCAAATCCGGAACCCTGCGCGGCGATAATGGTGATGAGGCCATGGATCTGGCCGCCGAACAATGGGCCCGTGATCTGATGCTGAAGTAGCCGCAACTGGAACCATGAATTTGAGCCCGGACAACACCCAACCCGAACCGGCTTCCGTCTTCTCGCCCGAGTTGGCGGCGCGTTTTGACGCGCTGGTCAAGAAATATCCCGTCAGCCGCTCCGCCCTCATTCCCATGCTGCTCTACGCACAGGATGAAGTTGGCTATCTCTCCACGGCCGTCGTCGCCGAGATCGCCCGCCGCATCGGCATCACCGAGCTTGAGGTGCGCAACGTCGCCTCCTACTACTCCATGCTTCGTTTCAAGCCCGCGGGCAAATACAACATTCAGGTCTGCACCAATATCAGTTGCATGTTGCGCGGAGCCTACGAGGTCTACGAACGCTTTCGCGAAGAGCTTGGTGTCGGCCCCGATGGCGTAACCGCCGACGGCCTCTTCTCGCTCCAGGAGGTCGAGTGTATCGGCGCATGTTGCTGGGCGCCCGCCATTCAGGTCAACTACGAATTTCACGACGAGCTCAAGCCCGATCTCGTGCCCGGCATTCTCGGCGCTTACGCCCAGCGGGTCGAAGATCGCGCACAGAATTTATCTCCTGACGAGGAAACAAATGCCTAGGCTCGTCTCCCATCCCGATGAGGTCAAAATCATCTCGCGCCGCTTCGGCATGGGCGCCACGAATATTGACCGCTACATCGAGCTCGGCGGCTACGAAGCCGTCAGAAAATGCCTCGCGCAAGGTTCCGATTGGATCGTCGAAGAGATGAAGGCCAGCGGCCTCCGTGGCCGCGGCGGAGCGGGCTTCTCCACCGGCATGAAGTGGTCATTCGTTCCCAAGCAGGCCGCCAAGCCCAAATACATCCTCGTCAATGGCGACGAGAGCGAGCCCGGCACCTGCAAAGATCACCTCCTCTTCCTGCACGATCCGCACTCCATCATTGAAGGCACCATCATCGCCGGCCTCGCCGTCGGCGCCAAGATGGGCTTCATCTATCTGCGCGGCGAGTACCGCTATCTCCTCGAGATCACGGAACGCGCCGTCGCTGACGCCTACGACAGCGGCTTTCTCGGGAAAAATATCTTCGGCACCGAAACTGAATTCCAGATCATCACCCAGACCGGCGCGGGCGCATACGAAGTCGGCGAGGAATCCGCGCTCATGGAATCGCTCGAAGGCAAGCGCGGAGTTCCCCGCATCAAGCCGCCATTCCCCGCTGTCGTCGGCCTCTACGGCGGCCCGACGGTCATCAACAACGCCGAAACCATCGCCACCGTCCCTCACATCATTCAAATGGGTGCGGCCGCTTATGCGACTGTCGGCACGCCGCGCAACGGCGGCACGCGCCTCTTCTGCATCAGCGGCCATGTTGAGCGTCCCGGCGTCTACGAGCTGCCCATGGGCTACAACCTCAAGAAAATGATCTACGACGTTGCCGGCGGCATTCGCGGCGGCCGCAAATTAAAAGCCATCGTCCCTGGTGGGTCTTCTACGCCGGTGTTGCTGCCTGAAGAAATCGAAAACCTCGGCATGGACTTCGATCAGCTGGGCAAAGCCGGCTCCATGCTTGGGTCAGGCGGTGTGGTTGTCATCGATGACCAGACCTGCATCGTCGAGTTCGCTCTCCGCACCATCAGCTTCTACGCTCACGAAAGCTGCGGCTGGTGCATTCCCTGCCGCGAAGGCACAGACTGGCTCAAGAAATCGCTCACCCGCTTCCACGCCGGCTTCGGCACCAAAGCCGACATCGACAACATCCAGTACCTCTCTGAAAACATGCTCGGCCGCACCTTCTGCCCGCTCGGCGATGCCGCCGCCATGCCCACCATCGCTTTCGTTAAGAAGTTTCGCAAGGAGTTTGAAGATCATCTGAACGGCAATCCCTGCCCATTCGCAAAAGAAGGCGTGCCGCAGTTAACGGTTGTATAGGGGTGTGGTTCCAACGCATGAAAAAAAAGGGTTGACAGGGATTCGCAACATTTTCAACGGGAGGTATGCGCCATTTTTCTTTGCAAGAGATTTAGTGTCAAGCACTTGCGATGATTGGCTGGCTTTTGAATCTCGACAAATGAAGATGCCTTTGAAGTCCACTAAGCCGCCGTTTTTCAAGCGTTTATCGAAATAGCCGATCCTTCCTCGCTCGGGCAATTTCCTTATTATCTGACCGGGCTACTCTATCCTCCTTCAGCTTCCAAGGAGGAAGCTATTTATGTATGAATGATCGCCCCAAGTCGCCGATTGAGTTGGCTGCCGAAAGGTTGCGTGAGCAAGGCGACGCCGCTCCCATAGAGGAGCTGAGGAAACAGGAGGAGGGCACGCTCCCCGGTCTCCTCTCAAAGAATGAGATCGATGTGACAAAGCGGTCGAAATAGTCCAGGCAAAACCGCTTGTTGTACTAGAAGATCAGAGATTCGGAGGAACTATGGATGAGAACGCATCAATGATGAACGCGCTACCGATCAATGAGCGTGCACGCGATTGCGGCGAATACCACACTCGAGGAGCCTGCTACCAGTTACAGGACAGTAGTAGGTGCTGGAAAATAAATGTCACATTTCCAGATCCAGACCGGAGCCAAGTTTGGCTAATCTCCGGCGATGCCTTCCAAAGCAGTGTAGCTGCTCGCAAGCTGCTTACTCCGCCCCCTACATTTGGGGTCGTGGACGGCGGCCCCATCACGGATATCGATCCACGGGTTAAGCAATCGGTAATCGATGCTATTCAGAAGTGGGAAAGCGAGCCAGCGTGTCGTGAGTTTGAATGAAAATGAAATAGTGCAGGCGGGGGGCGGGCCATGATTTCCCCGCATGCTGTATTTGCTCGAAAGGAGATACCCGTGAAGACCCAATTGGCAATTGTTATGTTGTTGTCTGTCATTCCATTGGTGGCGCAGAACCCTGCCCCACCCCCTTCCGCGGCCAAAGATGCGCCGGTCGTCGCTGAAGCCGTGGCACTACCGCGCTTCCAGATTATCCAGGCAGAAAACGATGAGGGCAACGGATTAGGATTAAAAAAGTTTTTGATCCTGCTCGACAACCAGACAGGCGAGACTTGGGAATATGTGCCGGGTGGTTTCACGACGATGACAAATGGGACAAAGCAATATGTTCCGCAATATTGGGATAAGATCGGCCGTTAGCATCCCGGAAGGCGGGCCGCGGGTGCCCCAGGTCTCGATTCAGAGACCTGGGCGTCTGAAGAAGGCGGGACAGAAGCATTGGAGGTTTAGCGATGGGAACAGATTTGCGCGAAGCATCGGTCTCTTTGGAAGATCAAATTCGGCACTGGCGGCATCCGGTCAAGAACGGTTTGATCACCACCGCGGGGGATGAAGATTGCGATATTCCAGAACTGACTACAAGCTTTCTTTTTGGAGGCGCACAGATTGAGCAGCCAAATGTTCTTGACCGTAATTGAGGCCGGACCAGTTAGCTTCGGTGCATTCGCCCCTGACATTCAAGGGTGCGCTGCATTCTCCGCCTCGAAGGATGAGGTGAGGTTGCTTTTCAAAGTGGCTGCCGACGCGCATCTGCGGGAGCTGTTGAAGTCTGGCGAGCAAATGCCAATTGCTGGGGCCACGGAAATTCCAGGGCTGGCCGTCGGCGTCCCATCAGGAGCGATTACCCTAGACTGGACGACTGTTGAATTTCCCGGAGCAACTTAAACAGAGTCAAGGATTCAAATGCCCGACGTAAACTTCACAGTCGACGGAAAAAAGCTCACCGCACCAGCGGGTACGTTGCTCATTGACGCCTGCCGCAAAGCCGGCATCGAGATTCCCGCGTTCTGCTACTATCCTGGCCTTTCGCTCCAGGCCGCCTGCCGCATGTGCGTTGTGCGCCAGGAAAAAGTTCCCAAACTGCAAACCGCCTGCACCACCACCGTCGCCGAAGGCCAGGTCTTCACCACCGAATCGCCCGAGATCGCGCAGGCGCGCAAGGCCACCATCGAATTGCTTCTCGGCAATCATCCGCTCGACTGCCCCGTCTGCGACGCCGGCGGCGAGTGCGAATTGCAGGACATGACCTTCAAATACGGCGCAGGCGAAAGCCAGTTCGTCGAGGTCAAGCACCACCGCGACGAGCAGCAGTGGTCGCCCGCCGTCTTCTACGATCGCCCGCGCTGCATCCTCTGCTACCGCTGCATCCGCATGTGCGGCGAAGGCATGGACGTGTGGGCGCTCGGAATCCAGAATCGCGCCGCCGACTCCGTCATCGTCCCCAACATTCTTGCGACGAATGGCGGGAGCCAGCAACTCGACTGTGAGCAGTGCGGTATGTGCATCGACGTTTGCCCCGTCGGCGCGCTCACCAGCGGCAGCTATCGCTACAAAACCCGCCCCTGGGAGATGAACCACGTCTCCACCGTCTGCACGCATTGCTCCGACGGCTGCAAGGTCACGCTCGGCGTGCGCCAGGCCAACAACGGATCTGAAATCGTTCGCGCCGACAATCGCGACAAAAGCGGCATCAACGGCGACTTTCTCTGCGCCAAGGGCCGCTTCGGCTTTGACTTCGTCGATAGCCCCGACCGTCTCACGCAGCCCCTCGTCCGCAACGCGCAAGGCAAACTCGAACCCGCCACATGGGAGCACGCCATCCGTGTTGCCGCGGGCAAACTAAAAGAAATCCGCGACACGCGCGGCGGTTCAGCCATCGGCGTCATCGGCTCCAACCGGACAACAAACGAAGAGAATTATCTCCTTCAGAAATTTGCGCGCACGGTTCTCGGCACCAACAACATCGATCACGAGCGCACAACTGACTACGCATCCTTCGCACGCGCTCTTTCGGGCCATCCCGGCAAAACCGCCAGCCTGCGCGACATCGCCTCCGCCTGCGCAGTCCTTCTCGTCGGCGGCAATCCGACAGACGAACACCCGCTCCTCGCCTGGCTGCTCCGCACCAACGTGCGCCTCAACCGCGCTCGCCTTTATGTCGCGAACTCCCAGCCCATCAAGCTCGCGCGCCAGGCCAAAGCCAGGCTCGATCTTCGTACCGGCGACTATCGCAAGCTCGCGGCAATTCTCGATTCCAGCGTCAATTCTGGTCTCGACTCCAACCAAACCGACTTCAGCAAAGCTATCCTCGCCGAGGAATCGCTAATCGTCATCTTTGGCGAAGAGTTTCGCGGCGAAGCCGTCGACAATCTCATCGCCTGGGGCGACAAACGCGCAAACGTAAAGTTCGCTTACCTCGGCGACCACTCCAATTCACGAGGCGCAGCGGACATGGGCCTCTTCCCTGACCTGCTCCCCGGCTACATCCCCATCACCGCGCCAGGCGCATTCGCCGAGCACCCCAACCTCCCTGCCACGCCGGGCAATTCGCTCCCGCAAATGCTCGACTCTGCCGCGGCAGGCGATCTCGGCGCGCTTCTCGTTGTCGGCGCCAATCCCGTTTCGCACGCCAAACTCGACCCTGCTGTTTTCCAGCACACCTTCCTCATCGTGCAGGATCTTTTCCTCACCGAGACCGCGGCGCTCGCTGACGTCGTCCTTCCCGCCGCGAGCCTTTACGAAAAATCCGGCACCGTCACCAACACCTTCGGCGACATTCAAATCGTTCGCAAGGCTGCCGACCGCGCCGGCGTCAAACCCGACTTTGAAATCCTCGTCCGCCTCGCTGGTGGCATGGGTGTCGATGTCAGCACGCTCGTCCCCTTCGGCCAAAATCGAAATTCGCGCGGCACCACCGGCGATCTCGGCCAGTCGCGCGGCGCGCAATCCGGAGAGGCCGATCGGCACTCGGTCTGGCTTGAGGCTAACGGCCTCGAGCCCAAACTCAGCCCTTTCGATCCCCTCGCTGCGCTCGATGAAATCGAGCGCCTCGTGCCCGGCTACACACTCGATCGCGTCAATCTTTTCGCCGGCAACGACGTCCACACCGAGCCAGCCTCGCCCGCACTCGCACCCGGATTCGTGCCCGTCTCCGCGCTCGCAGCGCCGGAACTCGTCGTTCCCGCGCACGATACTCTCTTCACCTCAGGCACGCTGGGCCGGTTCAGCCCAGCGCTCCGTCAACTGGAACAACATCAGGCAAATGAATCTACAAAATCCGAACTCACACAAACCGCAGCCGACTGAAACATGCAATCGCCGTCGACCAACAAAGTCGCATCTCAAGGGCACGAAGTATCAGGGCACGATTTTAATCGTGCCGTAGATGACCATGAATGAATTGGGGCTTTAGCCCCCGAGAAACTCAGGCATTAGGACAGAAGGCCAAACGCACGTGACGATCCTCGCATTCTTTCTCTGGAGCCTCGCCAAAGTCGCCGTAATCACGGTGATGATGCTCATGGGCATCGCCTACACGGTGCTGCTCGAGCGCAAGCTCGTCGGCCGCATCCAGAATCGCTGGGGCCCCAGCCGCGTCGGCCCCTTCGGCCTGCTGCAGCCGCTCGTTGACGGCGTCAAGAACTTCCTCAAAGAAGACCTGATCCCCACCGCCGTCTATCGGCCGCTCTATCTCCTCGCGCCCATCATCTCGCTCGGCTGCGCGCTCATCGCCATCGCCGTCATTCCATTTGGCGCGCCCGGCATGGGCCCGCACGGCTTTGATCTTTTTGAGATATCCAACATCAACGTCGGTCTGCTCGTCATTCTCGGCGTCACTTCCATCGGCGTCTACGGCATCGCCCTCGCCGGCTGGTCCTCGAACAATAAATATTCTCTGCTCGGCTCGCTTCGGTCGTCAGCCCAATTGATCAGCTATGAGCTCGCGCTCGGTCTTTCGCTCGTCGGCGTCGTTCTCCGCGCCGGATCGCTCAACCTCCGCACCATCGTCGAGCAGCAGTCCACTCTCGGCGTCGCAACCTGGAACATCCTCGGTGGCGGACAGATTCTCGCCTTCTTCATCTACCTCGTTGCCGCCTTCGCTGAAACCAACCGCTCGCCCTTCGATCTGCCTGAAGCCGAGAGCGAACTCACCGGCGGCTATCACACCGAATACAGTTCCATGAAGTTCGCCATGTTCTTCATGGCCGAGTACGGCAACATGATCAACGTAGCCTGCGTGGCCACTCTGCTCTTTCTTGGCGGCTGGACCAGCCCATTCGGCGATCTCATCGGCCCGTTCCAGAGCAATTTCCTCAACGCGTTTCTGCCGCTCCTCTGGTTCGTGTCCAAAGTTATCTTCTTTCTCTGCGTCTACGTCTGGGTGCGCGGCACTTTGCCGCGTTTCCGTTATGACCAACTCATGAACTTCGGATGGCGCTATCTGCTGCCGCTCGCCATCCTCAACATTGTTGGAACAAGCCTCTGGCTTGCTTATCGCTGACTGCGTTTTCACCTCGATGTCGAATCGCGCTCATTTACAATCGGGAAGGATTTGCCTTCAGCCTCGATGCATCTGATTTTGTTCTTCCTTTTCGCCGGATTCTGCCTCGCGGGAGCCATCAATCTCCTGGTGCAGACCCATCCCATTAACAGCGCGCTCTCGCTCATCGTCGTCATGACCTCCCTCGCCGTCCTCTATCTCCTCCTCGGCGCGGAGTTCCTCGCCATCGCCCAGATCATCGTCTACTCCGGCGCGGTCATGGTGTTGTTCGTCTTCGTCGTCATGCTGCTCAACGCCGGCCGCGAAGAGCGCACCCTAGGCAGCCTCGCCGCATCGCGAGTCGGCTTTCCCGCGGTCGTCGCTCTCTTTGCTGTCATAGCCACCACCATCCTTCACATTCAGGGCCTCAACGGCGCACATCTCGGCGAAGGCCTCTCAAACGCACCCGGCCAATCGAATCTCGTCTTGCTCAGCCAGGTACTCTTCCACGAACTGCTTCTTCCTTTTGAAGTCACCTCCGTGCTCATCCTCATCGCCATCCTCGGCGCAGTCGCGCTCGCCCACGTCGAAGGTTCAAAGGTGCCCAACTCGGAAACGGCGGCCGAAAAATGAGCTTCCTTCAGCATGACGTCCCGCTCTCCTGGTATCTGCTGCTCAGCGCCATTCTGTTTTCGCTCGGCGTCGTCGGCTTCCTGATCAAGCGCAATCTCATCACCGTATTTATGTCCATCGAGCTCATGCTCAACGCCGTCAATCTTTCCTTCGTCACCTTCGCCTACCAATGGCATGAAGTCAGAGGCCAGATCTTCGTCTTTTTCGTCATGATGGTCGCCGCCGCTGAGGCCGCCGTCGGCCTCGCCATCATCATCGCTGTCTTCCGCGTCCGCTCCACGTTAGCCGTCGACCGCATCGACC
>Ga0210388_10004082_pt1 | contig 11425 bp, 9 predicted proteins | sample IncBWC19OmetaG_FD_155485 | JGI IMG/M metagenome (GOLD analysis project Ga0210388, IMG submission 155485) | Forest soil microbial communities from Barre Woods Harvard Forest LTER site, Petersham, Massachusetts, United States - Inc-BW-C-19-O ...
CCGGACTGACGTCGCTTTATCAAATCAAATCTCAAGCGTTCGCCTGCGACATCACCGACGGCGCGGCGGTGGATCGGCTGGTCGGCGAGGTCACGCAAGCTTTCGGCCGCCTCGATATCCTGGTCAATGACGCCGCTTACAACCACGCGATTCCGTTCGCCGATCTCGACAACCTGACGCCGGAGGTATGGGAAAGGATCATGGCCACCAACCTCACGGGGCCGATGCTTCTGACCAAGGCGGTAGCACCTCACATGAAGGCGCAGGGGCGAGGCCGCATCGTCAACATATCTTCGGTCGCAGGGCTGAGCCCGATGGGCTCTTCCATCGCTTATGCCGTATCGAAGGCGGGGCTCATTCATCTGACGCGCTGCATGGCGGTGGCGCTGGCACCCGAAACGCTGGTCAACTGCGTGGCGCCGGGTCTTCTGGACGGCACCCGCGCGACCGCTAACCTCCGGTCCGAGCAGATTCAGAATTCCGCAGCGAGTTCGCTGCTGAAGAAGCCGGCCGACAAGGACGACTGCGCCGACATGGTAGTTACCATGTGCCGCACAGAGACTATGACCGGCCAGACCGTCGTCATCGACTCCGGGCGCATCTTCCATTGAGACGTGCGGCGATGAGGACGATGCCTGCGTCGAGCCTCGGCTGTTTCTGAAGAAGCCATCGCGCCGATTACACAGCCGTTCGCGGAAATTGGCGCATCGTGATAGGCCTGCAGAAATGACATGACCTGACAAGGAAATGAATATGAGCGCCATTCCTGTGATTGATGTCGCCCCCCTGATGACCGGCTCAACGGAGCAGGCCAAAGCGGTTGCAGCAGCCTTGGGCCGGGCTTGCCGCGAGGTCGGCTTTTTTTACATTGTCGGACACGGCATTCCGCCCGAGTTGAGGGCAAAGGTTTTCACGACTTCTGCCGCGTTCTTTGCAGGGCCGGCGTCGGTTCGCGAGGCGGCCTCCTTCACGGGGGCCGGAGGCAACCGTGGCTACATCAAGCTCGGCGGTGAAGCGCTCGATCCGGATAAACCCGCCGACGTCAAGGAAGCCTTTAATATCGGGCTCGAACTGGAGCCCGACGATCCGGAGCTGATTGCCCGTGCACCGTTTCGTGCCGCCAATGTGTGGCCGGACATGCCGGGCTTTCGCGATACCATGCTCGACTATTTCAACCGGGTCTGGCGGCTGGGACGCGATCTGCATCGCGGATTTGCGCTCGATCTCGGCCTCGAGCCTGATTTTTTCGAGGACAAACTCGACAAGCCGATCGCCACCCTTCGCCTGCTGCATTATCCGCCGGTCAAGGCCCCGCTGTCCGACGGACAACTCGGCGCCGGCGTGCATACCGATTATGGCAATGTCACGCTGCTCGCGACCGACGCGGTTGGCGGCTTGATGGTGCAGGATCGGTCGGGCCGCTGGCTCGACGCGCCGGTCATCCCCGACGCCTTTGTCTGCAACATCGGTGATTGCCTGATGCGATGGTCGAACGATGTCTACGTATCGACGCCGCACAAGGTCGTCAGCCCGCCCGGCGCGGATCGTTATTCAGTGGCGTTCTTCCTCGATCCCAATCCCGACGCCATGGTCGCTTGTTTGCCGACCTGTGTCAGTTCCGATCGGCCGACCAAATATACTCCGATTACCGGCGCCGACTTCCTGCGGTCGCGGCTTGAGCCGACTTACGCCAAGACGACATATGCCGAGACGGCCTCGACGGAGACTGCCTGAACCGGTGACACAACCCTCGCGTTGATGCTCACTGAGCCATCAGGTTCGACGCGCCGTGAACCTTCGTAATGGACGGCGGGTTCCACTTGCCAGTGAGGGCGTCCGACTTCGGAGCGTAGAGGCGCATCGTCAAGTTGAAGGGCCCCTTTGGCGCGGGCAGCCAGTTGACCTCTTTGTCCGCTCCCGGGCTCTCGTTCTGGAAGTAGAGGTCAAGAGAGCCGTCCCGGTTGTATTTGAATGGCATCCAGCTACTCACTGCAAAGCGATTGAGGCTGTTTGCTACCTGAAAGCCGTCGCTGTCGTAGAGCGTGAGCGACCAAAAGGCATTAGCCGGCGGTGTGGCGCCCTTGTCGAAGTGGATTGTATATTTGCTTGCGCCGTCGAGCGGCTTGCCGGTTTCGTCGGCGAGGTTGAGCGGGTAAATCGCATCTTCCGGCAGGTTAGCACCGAGACCAAGCTGCGCGACGATGGCGCGCTTGAGGTAATAGTTGCCGTACACGCCCATCGTGTCGGTATTCATCGACCAACCATTCGCGACCCGCGCCACCGTTGGCAATTTCCATTCCATGAGTTGTTGCCCGGCCGCCGGCGCATCCTCCAGCGCCTTCCTGACCACGGGATCGAGCTTGCCAATCTCCAAGCTCTTACCCGGCTCGAGACCGATCCGCTTCATCTGGGCAATAATCGGCTGGTCGGTGAGGTGAGGCGGTTGCAGCTTGAGAAGCTCAGCCGCATAGACGAAGTAATCGCCGCCCTTCATCGTATCGACCTGAATTTTTGGGGGCGTCTTCATGTCGATCCCCGGATCGATCTTTACCTCGACCGGTCTGGGCGGTTTGCCCCACTCCGACAGCGCTGTGATTTTGAAACCGGCCTGAATTTTGTGAACCGCATCGTAATCCGCTGGACCGTCGGTTTTGGTGCGGCCAATGATCCAAACGTAGGAAGTCGGCGCTTCGATTTGCGTAAACCCTTCCGGTGCAGTTCCGCTCCAACCGCGTGGCGTGAGGAGGAATTTTCCCGCTTGCGTTCCTGTCGTGCGCCAACCCGGCGACGCAAATACGTCTGTCCACATGTCGAGCATGGGCAGCAGGTAATAACGGCCGCCCGTGTCGGGGACCGAAACGACCATTGGCTCCTTTGTCAGGTCGGCGTACCCGAAGGAATACAGCGTGTCGAAATTAGGTCGCACGACCTGTTTCATGTCGGCAGCGGGAAAAGTAGGAACATTGAACAGGTTGTTCATCGGCGCGCCGATCGCTTTGGCAGGATCGACATTTGTAAGCTGCTTGCGGGTCACCTCCATGGTCACTAGCGGATAGAAGTAGATGTAGGCATCCTTGGCAATGGATTGCGCCTCCTGCTCGGTGATGGCGCTCTGTGCCCGCGCGGTGAGTGAAAGGGCGGGCAAAAGCATAAGGCCCCATATCAAGGCAATCGTGCTTCTACTCATGTTCTGCTCTCCCATTGAATGCGGTCGCCCTGCCTGGATTGTTTTGCACCGGAGCGCTTTGACATAAGTCAAATGCAAGCTTCCCAGGGAGCAATAGCTGCCGCCGTTTTTCTTGAGCGGCGGGCCTCGATGTCTGGCGTAACGCACCTTTGCGCCAAACGTCGAATTTGTCGAAGCCGATCAGGCTGATGCTACCTGTCCAGTCTTGCTACCAAAAATAAATCGCTTCGCGTTTTGCCCAAATCACATCCATAAGCCCCGCCGTCCCGCGCCCTTGAACAGAGGGGCGTTTCGCGATCGTCACGAACGTTGGGCGCGGGATGCGGTGGACGCTTTGCGTGCGAAAGACGAACGCATGGCGAAAGCGGACGGCGAAGTCGTGGCGTCCTGATACCCCGATGCTGGTATCCGGTGCAACGCGCAAGCGTTGTCACCCACGGAGACAAAAAGCCGGTCTCCGGGGAGACTACGAAGGAAACCGTTAAAACCATTCGCGTGCGGGAATGCCGGGTGATTCCGGCGTGTACCTGCGGTGACTAACTCGCGTGTTTTCTATTTTACACGCGAGGCTGCGGGTGCAACCGGCACCCGGCATTCCCCACGCCCTCTTCGGGCGAAGGATATCTGGACAACTCGGGCGTGATGCGTCGCGGGGATGCTGGATTGTGTTTACGTCATTGCGAGGAGCGGAGCGACGAAGCAATCCAGTCTTATCGCCTCTGGATTGCTTCGCTTCGCTCGCAATGACGGTTACTAGATTTGTCGTGGCTGTTTGACAGGTGAAGCAGACAAGGGCCATGCATCGCAGATGCACGTGTCCCGGACGCGGCGCAGCGCGTTAGCGATGTGCTGCAGAGCCGGGACCCACACGAGCCGGATATTTCTCGGCCCCGGCTCAGCAGCGCAGCATTTCATGCCGCGCCGCGTCCGGGACACGAGAGCTATCTCGCCTTCTCCGCCCGGCTCAGCAGGAACACGCCCTGCTCGCCGAACATGTTCCAGAACCACCAGGGCGCGCTGAGCCGCAACGGCCGACCGTAGAGATCGAGCGCGACCGCGCGCTCCATCTTGACGTTGATCTCGTCGCAGAGCTGCACGAAATCCTTGATGGTGCAGAAATGAATGTTCGGCGTGTCGTACCAGGTGGCGGGCAGGTTTTCCGTGCGCGGCATGTGGCCGCCGATCAGAAGCTGAAGCCGCATCCGCCAGAAGCCGAAATTCGGAAACGATACGATGGCGCGACGGCCGATCCGCAACAGGTTTTCCAGCACCACCCTCGGCTGCCGCGTCGCCTGCAAGGTCTGCGACAGGATCACATAGTCGAAGGCATCGTCGGGGTAATTGATGAGGTCGGTGTCGGCGTCGCCTTGCACCACCGCCAGCCCCTTGGCGACGCAGCGGTTGACGCCCTCGCGCGACAATTCGATGCCGCGGCCGTCGATGCCCCGGCTCTCCAACAGCTGCAACAGGTCGCCGTCGCCGCAGCCGACGTCGAGCACCTTCGAGCCGGGCGCGACCATTCCGGCGACGAGAAGATGGTCGCCGCGATGACTTTCGCTATCGGGTTTGACTGCCGGGGTCAGCGGCAAAGCCTGCTGCTGCAGCGTCATGTGTCGCCGACCCCGGAAAGCCCGCGCGCCTTGCCGGCCGATTGCAGGAAGGCGCGGGAGATGTCGAAGAATTCCGGCACGTCGAGCAGGAAGGCGTCGTGCCCGCGGTCGGTTTCGATTTCCGCGAAACTGACTCGCGCGCTGGAGGCATTGAGCGCGTGAACGAGCGCGCGGGACTCCGAGGTCGGAAACAGCCAGTCGCTGGTGAAGGAGACGACGCAGAAGCGGGTCGCGATCCCTCGAAATGCCTGCGCCAGCACGCCATTATGATCGGCGGCGATGTCGAAATAGTCCATCGCGCGCGTCAGATAGAGATAGCTGTTGGCGTCGAACCGCTCGACAAAGGACGAGCCCTGATAGCGCAGATAGCTCTCGACCTGGAAATCCGCGTCGAACGAGAACGTCGGCAACTCGCGATCCTGCATGCGGCGGCCGAACTTGCGGTGCAAGGCGGCATCCGAGAGGTAGGTGATATGCGCGGCCATGCGCGCGACGCCGAGGCCGCGATGCGGATGGGTGCCCTTCTCAAAGTAACGGCCGTTGTGCCATTCGGGATCGGCCATGACCGCCTGGCGGCCGAGCTCGTGGAAGGCGATGTTCTGCGCCGAATGCCGCGTCGAGCAGGCGATCGCCAGCGTCGAGAATACCCGCTTCGGAAACGCCGCGGTCCATTGCAGCGCCTGCATGCCGCCCATCGAACCGCCGACCACGCAGAACAGCGTCTCGATGCCCAGACGATCGAGCAGCATCGCCTGCGCCCGCACCATGTCGGGAATCGTGATGATCGGGAAATCCAGCCCCCACAATTGGCCGGTCGCGGGATTGATCGAAGCCGGTCCGGTCGAGCCCATGCAGCCGCCGATCACATTCGAACAGATGATGAAGTAGCGGTCGGTATCGAGCGGACGGCCGGGGCCGACGAGCGTTTCCCACCAGCCGGACTTGCCGGTCACCGGATGGATGTTGGCGACATGCTGATCGCCGGTCAGCGCATGACACACCAGGATGGCGTTGGAGCGCGCGGCGTTCAGTTCACCATAGGTCTGGTAGGCGATCTGAAACGGCGCCAGATCGATGCCGCAATCGAGCCGCAGCGGCTGCTCAGTGCCGAACTGCGCAACTTTGGAGCTCGGATGATCCGCTTCCTGCGAGCGTTCCTCGGCGTGGATCGCGGCACTAGGTACTGACTGTACTTTCACCATCTTGATACCGATCCCTCGGGGAGGCTCTTTCGAAAAACCACCCCGGAAATCAGGCCATAAAAAACCCGGCCTGAACGATAAGTTCGGCCGGGATCCAATTGTCCCCGGCCTGTTTAGCGAGTTGTTTAACGTGGCTGCAAGCCGGCCGGCTCAAATGACCACGGAATGACATAAAATTAGTCACTTGCCCCCGCATCGTCAAGGCAAGGCCATGGTTAACCGGCACTGACGGCCCACCCTTGCGCTGTCGCAATCCATGAGAGAGAACGGGGCGAGATTTCGCCGGATTTCCCAAAATGTCCAAGCTGCCTCCCTCCCCGCCCTCGCTCGCCGACCTGCGCCAGGAAATCGATACGATCGATGCCCAGATGCACAGCCTGTTGATGCAGCGCGGCGATATCATCGACCGGCTGATCCAGGTGAAGCAGACCCAGGAGGTGGGCTCGGCCTTCCGCCCGGCGCGCGAGGCCGACATGATGCGCCGCCTGGTGCAGCGTCATCGCGGCATCCTCCCGCTCGACACGGTGGAGAGCATCTGGCGGGTCATCATCTCGACCTTCACCTACGTCCAGGCGCCGTTCTCCGTGCATGCGGATATTTCGATCGGCGAGTCTCCGATGCGGGATTCAGCGCGGTTTCATTTCGGCTTCACCGTGCCTTACCTCTCGCATTTCAGCGCGCCGGCCGCCGTCGAGGCGGTCGCCAAATCCAAGGGCGACCTGGCGCTGGTGTCGGCGACGTCCAGTCACGAACCATGGTGGATCGCGCTGGAGACCGAAGGCGCGCCGAAGATCATTGCGCGGCTGCCCTTTGTGGAGCGCGCCGACCATCCGGCGGCATTGCCGGTTTTCGTGGTGTCGCGCGTTGCCGACAGCGCCATGGTGACCGAGGTCGAAATGTGGAGCGTGCGTGTCTCCGGCTGGAATGCCGACATCGCGCTGGCGCTGTCGCCGCTGGCCGAGATCGTCGCGGTGCCCGATACCGCCTTCGATGGCGCGGCCCTTCTGATGTCGGTCGCCGCAGGTCACCTTGAGAAGATCAAGGCAGCGCTGGTCGAGGCCGGCGCCTCGGTGCGCTCGTCGGCCCTCGTCGGCAGCCACGCAACGCGCTATACCGTCCCGAACGGATCAGCGGCCAAATAGCCGCCCCGCCATTCCGGAGCTAAAAATGTCCCGACCCGTGCCGAATCCCGGCATCCTCGATATTGCGCCCTACACGCCCGGCAAAAGCCCGAAGGCGGAGGCCGGCCGCAAGGTGTTCAAACTGTCGGCCAACGAGACGCCGTTCGGCCCGTCGCCGAAGGCGATCGAAGCCTACAAGAGCGTCGCCGCGCATCTGGAGGACTATCCGGAAGGCACCTCGCGTATTCTGCGCGAGGCGATCGGGCACGCCTTCGGGCTCGACCCCGACCGCATCATCTGCGGCGCGGGTTCCGATGAACTTCTCAACCTGCTGGCGCACGTCTATCTCGGCCGCGGCGACGAGGCGATTTCCACCACCCACGGCTTTCTGGTCTATCCGATCGCGACCATGGCGAGCGGCGCCACGATTTTGGTCGCGCCGGAGACCGAATACACGGCCGATGTCGATGCGATGCTCAAGCTCGTCACGCCGCGGACCAAGCTCGTCTGGCTCGCCAACCCGAACAACCCGACCGGAACCTACCTGCCGTTCGACGAGGTGAAGCGGCTGCGCGCCGGATTGCCGGGACATGTGCTGCTGGTGCTCGACGCGGCCTATGCGGACTATGTGTCGCGCAACGATTACGAGATGGGCATCGAACTGGTGGCGACCACCGAAAACACGGTGATGACGCACACGTTTTCGAAAATCCACGGCCTAGCGGCGTTGCGTGTGGGGTGGATGTTCGGGCCGGCTCACATTGTCGATGCGGTCAATCGGATTCGCGGGCCGTTCAACGTCTCGACGCCAGCGATGCTGGCGGCGATCGCGGCGATCGAAGACACCGCGCATCAGGAAATGTCGAGGGCCCACACCGTGACGTGGCGCAATTGGCTGACCGAAGAGCTGACCAAGCTCGGCCTGAAGGTGACGCCAAGCGTTGCCAATTTCGTGCTGATCCATTTCCCGCTTCAAGCGGGCAAGACGGCGGCCGAGGCGGACGCTTTCCTCACCGAACGAGGCCTCGTGCTGCGCGGTTTGAAAAATTACAAGCTGCCGCACGCCTTGCGGCTGACGATCGGCACCGAGGAAGCCAACCGGCTGGTGGTCGACGGCTTGCGCGATTTCATGAGGGCCAAGTGAACGCCTCACCGCATTTTGATCGGATCGCGCTGATCGGCTTTGGGCTGATCGGCGGCTCGATCGCGCGCGCCGCGCGTGAGCAGGGACTGGCGAAAGAGATCGTCACCACCGCGCGCTCGGCAAAGACCCGCGCCCGCGTGATGGAACTCGGCGTCGTCGATCGCGTCGTCGAAACCAATGTGGAAGCAGCCAGCGGCGCCGACCTCGTGATCCTGTGCATCCCCGTCGGGGCCTGCGGCCCGGTCGCGGCCGAGATATCAGGCCATCTCAAGCCGGGCGCGATCATCTCCGACGTCGGTTCGGTCAAGGCGTCAGTCGTCAAGGACATGGCGCCGCACTTGCCTGCGGGCGTGCATTTCGTCCCGGCGCACCCGGTTGCGGGCACTGAACATTCCGGACCTGACTCGGGCTTTGCCGAACTCTTCATCAACCGCTGGTGCATCCTCACCCCGCCGGAAGGCACCGAGATCAGCGCAACCGAAAAACTGCGCGCGTTCTGGGCCGCGCTCGGCGCCAAGGTCGAGATCATGACGCCCGAGCATCATGACCTCGTGCTCGCGATCACGAGCCACCTGCCGCATTTGATCGCTTACACGATCGTCGGAACCGCCGACGAGCTCGCACAGGTGACTTCGTCCGAGGTGATCAAATTCTCGGCCGGCGGCTTCCGCGACTTCACCCGCATCGCCGCGTCCGACCCGACCATGTGGCGCGACGTGTTTCTTGCCAACAAGGACGCGGTGCTGGAAATGCTCGGCACCTTCAACGAGGATCTCTCGAAACTCACTCGCGCGATCCGGCGCAACGACGGCGAGGCGCTGTTCGAACATTTCACCCGCACCCGCGCGATCCGGCGCGGCATTGTCGAGACCGGCCAGGATTCCGCCGCGCCCGATTTCGGCCGCCCGCACGAGCAGCTGACGAAAAAGTAGTTCTCAGAACAACGGCGGGACTTGTCCGACTTTGATCGGCCCGAGATAGACCGCGCCATCGGCAAAGCGCAGCGGGAAGGTACGCGCCGGTTTACCTTCCAGCGTCGCTCCCTTGCCGAGCGAATTGATCGCGGCAGCGACGCCAACATTGGCGTTCTGTTTGACTACTTTGCCAAGACCAGGAATCGCCCTGTCGAGCGCCCCGAGCAGATTATTGACATCCTGCGTCTTGACGCCCGGCGCGACCCGATCGAGCGCTGACTGCGGCACGCCCTCCTCCAGCATCTTCTCGAGGCCAAGCGCGGGAATGATCTTCTCGATCCCGGTCACCGTCATCTCAAGCTCGCCGTCGATACGACCCTGCGCGTTCAGCGCAAGGGTGCCCGTGGCAACCGCGACCAGATCGTCCTGTTGGATACGCGACTGAACGATTTCGACATGACCGCCATCGCCTGCAATTCGCGGAACCCGCTCGGGCCAGGGCTTTGGCGCGAGGTCCTTGAGGCCGGTCAGCTTGGCACGGATCTCCGCGCCAAATGGGCGCGTCAGTACGGGATGAACGTCCTGCACGCTGCCGGATTCGATCCGCAACACGCTTTCAATCACGGGATCCGCAGGCGTCGAGCCCTCAGCCAAGCGGCCATGCAGCTCGACATGTTTGGCGCGCGCCACCGGCACCTGCACCGTGTTGTTGCTGCGATCAATCGCAATGTCGTCGAACACCATCGAGGCACGCTGCGGAATGGTCGGTAGCCCGACGACGCTCGCGCGCGCCGTGCTCCAGTTCACTTGCATGGCCGGCACATTCGACGTTTCGGAAATGGTTGCGGGCGCCTTGAATTCGGCGATCAGCAATTTCGGATCGTAGATCTGCGCGACCGCCAGGATCTCGCCGAGATTGATCGTGACCGGCATCGGCGCAGCGCCTGCCGTTTGCGAAGTCAGCGTGACGCGCGCGCCGTCGCAGCGGACCTCGAAACGGAACGGATAGCCTGACATCGACTGCTTCGCGCAATCGTAGCTTCGGCCCGATCTCGCCTCCTGCGCACGCCAAGCATCGGCCTTCACTTCGGCCTGCGAGACGGCATAAAACCAGAACGCGCTCCATGCCGCTGCGGCAATCAGGAGCAGGATCGGCATCACGAAGAGCGGCCAGCGCGAGCGGTGACGCGGAGTATCGGAGGGCAGGGTCATGGTGGTCATAGACCGACCATTGGCTGGCAATTTTGTCAAATATAAGCAGCCACTTGCCGGGTTATATATTGTGGAATTTCCGCTTCGTTTCGCAATTATGTTCTGGTAGCGACTGGGAGCATGGCTGACACAAAACCCCTTACACCTGCGCCCTCTCACGAAGACCTCTGGGTCTTCGGTTATGGCTCGCTGATGTGGCGGCAGGGATTTGCGTTCATCGAACAGGTGCCCGCGCGGCTGATCGGCGAACATCGCGCGTTGTGTGTCTACTCATTCGACCATCGCGGCACGCCGGAGAAGCCTGGCCTCGTGCTCGGCCTCGATCGTGGCGGCGCCTGCCGCGGCATCGCGTTCCGTGTCGCCGCAGCCCAACGCGACGAAGTCGTCGATTATCTGCGCGGTCGCGAACAAACCACCAACGTCTATCGCGAAGTCATGCGCTCGGTCTGGCTGGGAAATGAAACGCGCGAGCGGGTTTCGGCGCTGGCTTACGTGGTCGACCGCGGCCACGTTCAATATGCGGGGCGGCTTTCGCTGCATGAACAACTGCGTTACGTGCGGCAGGGCCACGGCCGCTCCGGTAACAATCGCGACTATGTGCTCGAGACGGTGAGATCAATCGAAGCGCAGGGTTTCCGCGATGCCCCGCTGCATCAACTCGCGCTGATGCTGCACGACGAGGCGCCGCTGCACCGCTGAAGCACTTTACGCTTTGGCGGAGGCCGAGTTCCGAATGCGGCCGAACAACTGTTCCTGTTCGCACCGCGCTACCTCGACGAGCCGCACCGTCGCATCCTCGATCACGGCGGAAATACGCGTCAGGAACTCATCGCGCGCCAGACCCGGCGGCACCGGATCGAGGAACTCGATCACGAGCGTGCCGGGATAACGCATGAAGGTCCGGCGCGGCCAGAACAATCCCGAATTGAGCGCCACCGGCAGACAGTTCACGCGGCAACTCGCATAAAGCTGCGCGACGCCGGGCTTGTATTGCGGCGGGGCACCGACCGGCCTGCGGGTGCCTTCTGGAAAAAT
>Ga0210388_10004083_pt1 | contig 11424 bp, 6 predicted proteins | sample IncBWC19OmetaG_FD_155485 | JGI IMG/M metagenome (GOLD analysis project Ga0210388, IMG submission 155485) | Forest soil microbial communities from Barre Woods Harvard Forest LTER site, Petersham, Massachusetts, United States - Inc-BW-C-19-O ...
AAGGCAGCACTCGGGATCGCTCCGCAGCGGAGGCTGCCGGCGTTTGCGCCGCGAAGTTTTCAAAACGGGGCGCAGGGCGCGGGGCTCAGGGCTCAGGGCCCGGGATCTGGGGGACCGACCCGTTCGGTTCTGCTTTGGCCGGATACGTGGAATAACTACTTCCATCCGGAGACGCTCACAGCGGCGCATCGGGTTTTGGAGTCGGCTGGTTTTCGTGTGGAGGTGCCGCGAGGGCATCTTTGCTGCGGGCGTCCGCTTTATGATTTCGGCTTTCTGACGGAGGCGCGCGACTATCTGGAGCGGATCATGGTGTGCATGGGCGCGGAGATCGATGCGGGGATGCCGATTGTCTTCCTGGAGCCTTCGTGCGCCAGCGTCTTCCGGGACGAGCTTCACAATTTCTTTCCAGCCGATGTGCAAGCGCAGAGGCTGCGGGAGCAGAGCTTTCTGCTGAGCGAGTTTCTGGTCCGTGAGGCGCCCGAGTATCGGCCTCCTGATCTGGCTGGGCGGTCGATTTTGCTGCATGGGCATTGTCACCAGAAGTCGCTGATGAAGATGAAGTCGGAGATGGAGATTCTGCGGCGGACGGGTGCGGAGGTCTCCCTGTTGGACTCGGGGTGCTGCGGGATGGCCGGACCGTTCGGGTTTGAAAAGGAGAAGTTCGGCGTCTCTCAGACGCTGGCGGAGCGGGTGCTGCTTCCGGCGGTCCGAGCCTCGTCGGAGGAGACGATTCTGGTCACGGACGGTTTCAGCTGCCGGGAGCAGATTGCACAGAATTCGGTGCGCCGCGCGAGGCATCTGGCCGAGGTTTTGTGCCTGTCTGCAAGTGATTGAAAGCAGGCGGAGTTTTTGCTCGCAGGGCAAATTTTTCCGGTTTGCTACGGCGAAAGTGCCTAGCGTCACCCGCTGCTCGATAAGATTTTCTCATCGAGCTTTCTGGCTGAGCCCCTCTTTCTGTAACATGGTCAGTCTTTTCAGCTAGTTACGAGATGCGCCTCGTATTCGCTCACTTTGGCATGGCAAGTGCTCTATTTCTCCCTGTACGGGATGCTGCGCAGCTTCCGAAGTGTGTTCTTCCAGATCATGCCAAGGAATGCAAACAAATGAGCGATAAGAAAAGAATGATGAAGCTTTCCAAACCCACGGCGATTTCGGCTCTGCTCTTAGCAGCCAGCCTTGGGATTCCTGCGATTGCACAAAGTTCGGGTACTGCCCAGGTTCAGACCGGAGCAACAACCGGCCAATCTGCGAATGGGCAGCCAGCCACTTCTCCTTCCGACAACAGCACGTATGCAACCGGACAGCCACTCCAGACGAAGTCCAATGAGGGCTTCTGGGGGCATATGAATCCGTTCGCCCGCAAGAAGTGGGTGAACCGGCAGCTCGATCCGGTGAAGGATCGTCTGAACGAGTTGGATCAGTTGCAGGCGAAGAATGCCAACGACATCAAGGATGTCGATTCGCGCGCCCAGGCCGGAATCCACCTGGCGCAGTCGACGGCCGATCAGGCCAGCCAGACGGCAACGACGGCAAACAGCACTGCAACTCAAGCGAACCAGACGGCGTTGCAGGCAAGTGCTCGTACTACCCAATTGGGTACGACCGTTTCTAACCTTGACCAATATCAAAAAGTAAACGACACTGAGATACGCTTTCGCCCCGGCCAGACCGTGTTGAATGAAAAGGCGAAGGATGCGTTGGGTCAGATCGCGACTCAACTGCAGGGTCAAAAGGGTTACATCGTTGAGGTCGCCGGCTACTCGCACGCTCGCGGCCAGGCTGGTATTCAGAATTCGCAGCACATGGCGGATGCAGTTGTCCGCTACCTGGCCGAACAACAGATTCCGGTCTATCGCATACATCAAGTCGCGATGGGCAATGCAAAAGTCGATGACTCAGACAGCACAGCCCACGGGAGCGTGGTGCGTGTGACATTGATGCAAAACAGTTTAGCGGCCTTGAACTCGTCGTCAAATGGCGGCAGTTCTCCGATTGGTGCGACGCAGCAAACTACCGCGCAGCCCTCCCCTCAGGGTGCTGCGTCGTCACCAACGGCTCCACAACAATAAGAAGATAAGGTCCGCAACCAAGCTCTCACACAACGAGAGAACCAAGGCAGATTGGCCCCTCACCCGAGGGGCCGTTTTTTTGCCTTGAGCGGGAACCGGCTGGACACCGGCCACGGCTTAAGATGGGAGACACTTCTGACTTCCAGGATTGCCTCTTGCTGAAAAATCGATGCGTCCTCCTTGCCTTCGTCCTGTGCTTTCTTTCCCTTACACAATCTGTTCGCGGGCAGACTTTCACGCTGAAGCAGGTGATGAGCGCGCCATTCAGCTCCGGACTGAGCGCCTCTCCCAAGGGCGATCGCTTCGTGTGGATCTCGAACCAGGAGGGCAAGCGAAACCTGTGGCAGGCGGAATCGAGCAACGGGTCGGAGTACGATGCGCGTCCGCTTACGCATTACGACGCGGACGATGGGATCGAGATCGGTGACGTTGCATGGGCTCCGGATGGCGGATCGGTGGTTTACGCGCGGGGCGGAGATTTCGAGTTTCCAGAGAAGCCAGCGCCGAATCCGGCGCTGCTCACGGCGGGCGTGGAGCAGGATCTCTGGGTGGTGCCGGTCAGCGGCGGTGAGCCGCGCAAGCTGACAGCGGGACGGGCGCCAGCGGTTTCTCCTGACGGAAAAACCGTGGCGTATTTGCTGAAGGATCAGATCTGGACGATTCCGTTCAGCGATGCGCAGGCGAAGCCGGCGGCGCTCGTCCAGGGGCGCGGCACTCTGGATTCGCTGGCCTGGTCGCCGAACGGGAAGGCGCTGGCATTTGTCAGCCATCGCGGCGATCACAGCTTTATCGGGGTCTATTCTTTTGCGGCGGGCAGCCTTGCGTACGTCGATCCCGGAACGGAGCATGACGGCGAGCCCACGTGGTCGCCGGACAGCCGGCAGATTGCCTTTTTCCGGCTCCCTCCTGACACTACGGGCATCGATTTCAAGCCTCGGCGCACGGCGCAGCCGTGGTCGATACGCATTGCCGATGTTGCGAGCGGACAGGGACATGAAGTGTGGCGGGCACACGAGGGGCAGGGCAGCGTCTTTCATGGAGTTGCAACCGAGCAAGATTTGTTCTGGGGTGAGGGCGATCGCCTGGTATTTCCTTGGGAAGGGAACGGGTGGGTGCACCTGTATTCCATTCCGGCGAGCGGAGGTACGGCGGCTGAACTGACGCCGGGAACGTTCGAGGTGGAGCATGTGGCGCTCAGTCCGGACCGGAAGAGCATGGCGTATTCGTCGAACGAGGGCGACGTGGACCGGCGGCATGTGTGGCAGGTGAGCGTAGCTGGCGGTGCTCCGAAGCAGCTGACTCGCGGGGAGGGAATCGAAGTCTTTCCCGTGGTTGCTGAGGACGGAACGGTTGCGGTTTTGCGCTCGGATGCACAGGTTCCGATTCGTCCGGCGGTGGTCGCAAAGGATGGTGAGCTACGCGACTTCTCGCCGAAGCTGATCCCGGCGGAATTTCCCGCGGGAAGGTTCGTGGTGCCGCAGCAGGTGATCTTCACATCTGCGGACGGCATGCAGATTCATGGGCAGCTCTTTTTGCCAGCGGGCGCGTCTGCGAAGCGGCGTCCGGCGGTGGTGTTCTTTCATGGCGGCTCGCGGCGGCAGATGCTGCTGGGCTGGCATTATATGGATTACTACTCGAATGCTTATGCGATGAATCAGTATCTGGCGAGCCTGGGTTATGTCGTGTTGTCGGTGAACTATCGCAGCGGGATTGGCTATGGGCTCGATTTTCGCGAGGCGCTCAACTATGGCGCTGCGGGCGCGAGTGAGTTCAACGATGTGCAGGGCGCGGGGTTGTATCTGAAGGGCCGCAGCGATGTGGATGGCGCGCGGATCGGCGTGTGGGGCGGGAGCTACGGCGGCTATCTTACGGCGCTGGCTCTGTCACGGGCGTCGGATATGTTCGCTGCGGGAGTGGATTTCCATGGCGTGCATGACTGGAATCTGGAGCTCAACATCTGGCAGCCTGCTTACGATCCCAACGCCGATTCGCAGGCGGCGCGCATTGCCTGGGAATCGTCTCCGCTGGCGTCGGTGAAGGGATGGCGCTCGCCGGTGTTGCTGATGCAGGGAGACGATGACCGCAACGTGCAGTTCTCGCAAACGGTGCGGTTGGCGAATGCGCTGCGCGCGCAGGGCACTCCGTTTGAAGAACATATTTTCCCGGATGAGATTCATGATTTCCTCCTGCATCGGACATGGGTTGCGGCTTATGGGTATGAGGCGGATTTCTTTGGGCGGTATTTGAAGCCTAAGAATTGAACCGCAGGTCCTTCGCTTCGCTCAGGATGACGTTAACGGAGAGTGTGCGTTAATACGCTGCCGGCGAACCGCAGGTCCTTCGACTGCGCTTCGCTCCGCTCAGGATGACAATTTAGATTGTTTGAGATGACGATTTAATTTATTGCTTTAGAAGACGGCGCTTCCAACGGCACGCGCTTCGTGCCGTTGGAGCATAGGCGAGGTTTAGTCCGTGCGCAGGGCCTGCATGGGATCGATCCTGACGGCACGCCGTGCTGGGATTGCGCAGCCGACGAGGGCTACCAGCAGCAGAAGAAGACCGATGGCTGCGAAGGTTGCGGGATCATCGGGCTTGATGGCGAACAGCATGCTCGCCAAAAGTCGCGTGGCAAAGATCGCGGCTATGGCACCTGCTGCGACTCCAGCCAGGACCGGCCACATTCCGCGCACCAGCACATCGCGAAGAATTTTCTCGCGGGGCGCGCCGAGCGCAATGCGTATCCCGATCTCTTTCGATCTGCGGCTTACGGCGAGAGCCAGCGTTCCGCTGACTCCAACGATGGTGATGAACAGGGCCACGGCGGCGAACAATCCGAGCAGCACGGCGGTCACGCGCGGTGTGCCGAGCTGGGCATTGCGCAGGTCGTCGAGCGTACGGACTTCGGTCACTGGCTGCTGGGAATCGACGCCGTGCACGATCGCCGCTACCTGCGCAGCCATGCGCATCGGGTCCTGACGGGTGCGCACCAGCATATGGCCGTCGGTGAGTTGCACCTGATCGACCGGGAAATAAAGCGAGTCGGCATTTTCCTTGTCTAGCCCGTACTGGTGAACGTCGCCGACCACGCCCACGACGGTCGTCCAGGTCTTGCCGCGATCAACGGAGAGGCGATGGCCAACGGGATCCTGATGCGGCCAGAAGCGCTGCGCCATGCGCTGGTTCACGATCGCTACGGCTGGAGCCTCGGCGCGGTCGCTCAACGCGAAGGGACGCCCGGACAGCAAAGACACGCCGAGCACTCGGAAGTAATCGGGGCTGGCGACTTCGAAGTTCACCTGCGGCGGCAGCTCGTTGCGGCGGAGCGGTTGTCCCTCGAAGATCACGCCGCCGTTGATGGCGTTCATGTCGTTGTTCAGCGGCACGGTCATGGTGACCGCTGCGCCATCGACGCTCGGCAGTCCTTCCACACGGTCGAGTACCTGGTGATAGAAGCTGTTGATCGCTTCGGTCTTTTTGTATTTCGTCCAGTTGAGGCTCATCTGCATGGAGAGCACGTTGGCGGTCTTGAATCCAGGATCGACGGAGAGCAGGTTGTAGAGGCTGCGCAGCATGAGGCCCGCAGAGAGCAGCAAGACGAAAGAGAGCGTGACCTGCGCAGCGACCAGACCGTTGCGCATCCGGGTGCCGCTCTCGCTGCCGGTGGTGCGTTCTCCGGCATCGGTCAGGCTGTTCATGCGGATGCGGCTCGCGACATAGCCGGGGACGGTTCCGAAGAGAGCGCCGGCGAGCAGGGAAATCGCCAGTCCGTAGAGCAGCACCCACGCATCGAGATGAATCTCGCCCGTGAGCGGCGTCATGCGCTCGGCGTATCCGATTAACAGCTTCGATCCGGCGGCTGCGATGATCATGCCGACCAAGCCTCCGGCGAGAGCGATCAGCATGCTTTCAGTGAGGAGCTGGCGGAAGATATTCCAGCGGCTTGCGCCTGTGGCCATGCGGATGGCCATCTCGCGTGACCGCCGCATCTGCCGCGATAGTGCCAGGTTCGCGAGGTTGGCGCACGCCAGTACCAGCACCAGGCCGGCGGCGGCAAGCAGTGTGAGAAATGTGGGCCGCGCGGCATGGGTGAGCTCCTGCTCAACCGGCGTTGCCTGCGCCGAAAATGCAGCGGCGGCGGGATACGACTTCGGATAAGCGGCGGCCAGCCGGGCGGCGATATTCGCAAGTTCGATGCGCGCCTCGGTCATCGTCACTCCCGGCTTCAACCGCGCGAATGCGGTCAGCATTCGGGAATCACGATTTGCGATCATGCCCGGAGACGAGCGATAGGGGCACGAGGTCGTGGGCATGTAGACATCGTCTGCGTCGGGATATTCGGGCAGCGGCGGCAACACGCCGATGACGGTGTGGACGCGGTCGTTCAGCTCGAACGGGCGGCCGAGGATCTTGCGGTCTCCGCCGAATTCCTTCATCCAGTATGCGTAGCTCAGCACCAGCACGGGCGGGGCATTCAGGTTTTCATCGGATGGTGCGATGAGGCGGCCCAGCACGGGTTTCACGCCGAGGACGTCGAAGTAATTCGCGGAGATAACCCCGGTGACTACGCGCTCGGGCTCCTTTGTCCCGAGCATGGTGAAGGTCATCGAATGATATTCGGCGAGGGTGGAAAAGACGTGGTTCTGCTCGCGATAATCGCGAATCTCCTGCACTGAGAATCCAAGCGGATCCGGTCCAACGCGCGAGGCCACCTGATCGAGATGCACGATCTGATTTGCCTGCGCATAGGGCAACGGGCGGAGGAGCACACCGTTGATGACGGTAAAGATGGCGGTGTTCGCGCCGATACCGAGTCCCAGGGTCAGAATTGCGACGAGCGCGTATCCGGGATTGCGCAGAAGGGTGCGCCAGGCGTAGCGCACGTCGCGCTGGAAATTCTCGAACATTGCGATGCTGTTCATCTGCCAGATCTCCTCGCGTACGCGGGTGGGGCTGCCGAACTTTACGTAGGCGCGGCGATACGCCTCTTCGGGGGTCATCCCGGCGGCGAGGTTGTCCTCGATTTCGTACTGCAGGTGCGCTTTGATCTCTTCTGCGCGCTCTGTATCCCAGGAACGCCTCCGGAAAAATCTACGTATGCTCATCGCAACTTCCTCTCACTCTGTTCGTAATGCGCGCATCGGGTCGAGGCGCGACGCGCGCCATGCGGGAATCGCACATGCCATTGTGGCCACCGCGATCAGCATCAGCGCAACTGCTGCAAATACGCTCCAGTCCAACGGCTGCACGCCATACAGCATTTCGCGGATAAGCCGCACGACAAATCCGCCGGCCAGCAATCCCAACCCCAGTCCAACCCACGCGGGACTCAGCCCATCGAGCAGCATCAGTCGCAGCACTTCGCCACGCTGCGCACCCAATGCGATGCGAATGCCGATCTCGCTGGTGCGCTGCGTCACGAGATAGGAGAGCACTCCATAGAGACCTACGGCCGCGAGCAACAGTGCTACTACCGCGAATGTCAGCACGAGGAGCGAGGTGAAGCTCGCATCCAGTGTGGACTTGCCGATGGACTGCTCCATGGTGAGGACGTCGGAGACCGGAAGATCGGGATCGAGCTGCGCCAGCACCCTCTGAATGGGCAGCGCAAGGTTGCTCGGGTCACGCTCGGAGCGCACTGCAATCGACGCCGCGGGCCATCCGCCTGAAGCAAGCGGGAAGTAGAGTGTTGGGCTTTCCGATTCGGTGAGGCTCCAGAGCGTGTTGCCAACTACGCCGACGATCTCGAAGCCTTCCGGCGGAACACCCCGAATGTCCCGAGTTCTGAGATGCTTGCCCACCGGATTTTCGTTTGGGAAATATTCGCGCGCGAAGGATTCGCTGACGATGACCGAACGGGCGTTTGCGAGGCGTTCGCGATCTTCGAAGAATCGTCCGCGCACCAGGGGGATCTGCAGCGACTTGAAATAGCCGGGGTCCGCGCCGCGAACCAGCGCGTCCTGCACAGCTCCATTGCCTGGCGTCGGATGCTCGGGGATGGAGAATCTCGAATCGCCGCCGTATCCGTGTCCGGGGAGAGCTGTTACGATTCCTGCGGCATCAACGCCGGGAACAGCACGCAGTTGAGGCAGCAACTTCTCGTAGAACGAGGCTACTTTTTCCGAAGTGCCATAACGCACCTCGGGCAGCGAAAAGTTCATGGTGAGGATGTTGTGCGTGGCGCAGCCGAGATCGCTCGAGCGCAAATGCTGATAGCTCTTCAACAGCAGTCCTGCGCTGGTGAGCAACACCACGGTGAGCGCGACCTCGGCGACGAGCAGAAGCTTGCGGAGACGCGTGCGTCCCCGCCCCGCGCTGTTCGTGCGCGACGATTCCTGCAAGGGCTCCAGCAGCGGGCCGCGCATGAAGGACATTGCCGGGATCAAGCCTGCGATCACGCCACTGACGGCGATCACGCCCAGACCAAAGAGTATGGCAATATCGTCCATGTGCACGGCCTCGGCCCGGGCGAGGTCTGCGCGTGATTGTGCCAGCCAATGTGCGCCAAGCCATGCGAGAGGAAGCCCGAGTGCGCCTCCGGCAATGGCCAGCGTCACGCTCTCGGTCATCTGTTCGCGAAGCAGGCGCCAGCGGCTGCCTCCGAGAGCTGCGCGAATTGCAGTTTCCTTTCGCCGGGAAGCGGAGCGCGCCACCAACAGGTTGGCAACGTTGAGGCAGGCGATGAGCAACACACATCCGGTGGCCGCGAGCAGTACGTAGAGCTGCGCCTTGGAGTCGTGGACCAGCCCGTCGAGCAGCGTCCGCGCATTGGCGGCTATTCCAGTGAAAGGTGTCGGGTGATCCATATGGACGCGCTTCTCCGCCGTATCTACTTCACTCAGCGCCTGCGCCATGGTTGCACCGGGGCGAAGACGCGCGACCACGAAGAAATTGTGGTTGTCCACAACCTGCATCTGCTCCGGCCCTTTCTCGTGATAGATCGGAGCCCAGAGTTGTGTGCGCGTGTCCGGATAGTTGAACCAAGCCGGCAGTACGCCAATGACGGTGTAGGGTCTGGCATCCAACAGAATCGTCTTGCCGACGATGGCTGCCGATCCGCCGTAGCGCCTTATCCACAAGCTGTGGGTCAGCACGACGGCTCCGTTTGCATCGCTTCGATCCTCGGATTGCAGGAAGAAGCGGCCAAGCGCAGGCTGCACGCCGAGCATCGAGAAGAGATTCCAGGAGCATTCGGCGTAGCGGATTTTTTCTGGAAGCTGGCCTCCGTCGCCGGAGAGATTGATGCTGTCAGTGCCGTAGATGGCCATCTGCTCCACACTCGGAGCTTGTTTTTTCCACGCCGCGTACATGCCGGGGGCCACGTAGTTGTATGGCCGCGCGCCGCCCGGGCTCTTTTCGTAGAGCTGAACCAGACGGTCCGGATCATTGAAGGGCAAGGGCTTGAGCAGGACGGAACGTACGATCGTGAACAGGGCTGTATTGGCTCCGATGCCCAGCGCCATGATCAGCACGGCTACGATGGTGAATCCCGGCGTCTTTGCCAAGGAGGAGATGGCGTAACGCAGATCGCGCCAGATATCTTCGAAGAGCGCCAGGCTGTTTTGCTGCCAGACCTCTTCGCGCACCCGTCGCGGCGAGCCGAATTTCAGATGCGCATGCCGGCGCGCCTCTTCGCGGTTCATGCCTAGCGCGATGTTGTCTTCGGTCTCCTGCGCAAGATGCAGCTCGATCTCCTGGATTACTGCCGCGTCGCTGCGCTTCCGACGGAAAAATCGGAGCAAGCTCATGCCCGGTCTCACTCTGCCTCGCCCAAGATGAGCCCGATGGCTCGCGCCATCTGCCGCCAGCGGCCGGTTTCCACAGTTAGTTGCTTGCGGCCGGCGGCGGTGAGGCGGTAATACTTCGCCTTGCGGTTGTTTTCGCTGGCTCCCCAGTAGGAGGAGACCCAACCCCGGTCTTCGAGGCGGTGCAGCGCCGGATAGAGCGATCCCTGTTCGACTTCCAGGACGTCTTCCGATGTGCTTTCAATGACTTTGGCGATGGTGTGGCCGTGTGCGTCGCCCATGATGAGGGTGCGAAGGACGAGCATGTCCAGCGTTCCCTGCAGCATCTCTCCATTTTTTGCAGCCATGCCTGCTCCCATTTCTCCACTCGATGTTCTATGGGAGGAGAGATTACACCACTCGATGATCTATGGGAAGAGAAATTTCCGGCGGTGCGCTTACGGATGGCGGTCCTTTAACATCGAACTAAGGGTGACCCCTGTGGCGACAACTACGGAACGCAAGAAGACGGGTCCCGGAACAGTTCTGCTGGCTGTCTTTCTGGGACTGCTGATTGGCGTGGGCGCGCTGGCGATCTTTGTGCGGGAGGCAACCTATGGCATATGGAACGAGGTTGCGTCGAAGATAACCGGGCGCAGTTTAAGTATCGATACGTCACAGCCTACGGTGGTGGATAAGATTCAGCGGCTGGAGCGGCTGGAGACGGTTACCTACTCGATGGACAAGATGGTGGAGGGCGATCGCACCAGCAGCATTTTGCCGGATTTTCTGGTGGGCGATAAGCTGCTGTTGAATGTGCATGGTGAAGCGATTGGCGGCGTGGACCTGAGCCAGCTTAAGCCGTCGGACGTGGTGGTGCATGAGAAGTCAGTCTATGTGCATCTGCCGCCGGCGCAGATCTTTGTGGTGGCGCTGGACAGCGGGAAGACGCGGGTCTTCTCGCGGTCGACGGGGTTCTTCGTGCAGGCCGATCCGGATCTCGAGACGGAGGTGCGGGCGAAGGCCGAGCAACAACTGCGCGACTCCGCGATGACGGCCGGGATTCTTGATACGGCGCGGAAGAATGCGGCTTCTACGGTGAGCAAGCTCCTGTTCAGCCTGGGTTTTGCGCAGGTGCAGGTGGATTAGCGGCTGCTGTGATTCAATAACTTATGTGAGTCACGAATTCGAAATCGGTCCTGTCCGTGTTGGCGCAGGCCAGCTTTTCCTTATCGCCGGTCCCTGTGTCATTGAGAGCGAAGCGCACGTCCGCAAGATGGCGGATGCGATTCAGCGAATTACTTCAGACCTTGGCGTTCCCTATGTCTTCAAAGCGTCGTATGACAAGGCGAACCGCACCTCGGTGAAGAGCTTTCGCGGGCCGGGCTTGCAGGAGGGTGTGGCGATTCTGCGGCGGCTGCGCGAGGCCACGGGTTTGCCTACTCTGACCGATGTTCACGAGCCCGCGCACTGTGCGATCGCCGCCGAAGGCGTGGACGTGCTGCAAATTCCGGCATTCCTTTGCCGCCAGACCGATCTGCTGGTCGCCGCAGCCAAAACGGGTCGTGCGATTAACGTGAAGAAAGGCCAGTTTGTTGCTCCATGGGATATGAAGCACGCGGTCGAGAAGGTTA
>Ga0210388_10004085_pt1 | contig 11421 bp, 9 predicted proteins | sample IncBWC19OmetaG_FD_155485 | JGI IMG/M metagenome (GOLD analysis project Ga0210388, IMG submission 155485) | Forest soil microbial communities from Barre Woods Harvard Forest LTER site, Petersham, Massachusetts, United States - Inc-BW-C-19-O ...
CGCCCACTTCAATTTTTTACGTTCTGCTGTGCGTTCGCCAATCAGCATATTATGCTGGCGGCGCATATATTCTTCAATATCGCTGGTGAATTCATCACCTGCCACACGTATAGAATTATCGCATACAATACCACCTAAGGCAATAACTGCAATATCAGTTGTACCACCGCCAATATCCACAATAAGGTTACCCATTGGCTCTTCAACGTCTATACCAATACCAATAGCTGCAGCCATTGGCTCATGCAATAAGTAAACCTCTTTTCCGCCTGCATGTTCTGCTGAATCGCGCACTGCACGTTGTTCAACCGGAGTGATACCTGATGGAATACATATTACCATTCGCAGTGCAGGAGTAAACCATTTTTTGCCGGAGTATATCATCTTCACCATCTCGCGAATCATGTGTTCTGCAGCATTAAAATCTGCTATAACACCATCTTTCAAAGGGCGTATGGTTTTAATGTTTTCGTGTGTTTTGCCATGCATCTGTTGTGCAATTCTTCCTACTGCTATCACCCTGCCCGACATGCGGTCAATGGCTACAATAGAGGGCTCGTCTACCACCACCTTATCGTTATGAATAATAATAGTATTGGCAGTCCCAAGGTCAATCGCTATATCTTGTTGAAGAAAGCTGAATAAAGAAGCCATTTGTATAGTAAGTTAATATGTTATTAATGTTTAAAATGTCGTGTGCCTGTAATAACCATTGGCATGTTATTGTCGTCGCAATAGGCAATAGACTTGCTATCGTTAATTGAGCCGCCTGGTTGGATAACTGCATGCACACCTGCTTTATGCGCTATCTCTACACAATCGGGAAAAGGGAAAAAAGCGTCTGATGCCATTACTGCGCCTTTCAGGTCAAAACCAAAACTTGTTGCTTTCTCTATGGCTTGCTTTAATGCATCTACACGTGATGTTTGTCCTGTACCTGCTGCAAGCAATTGCTTATTCTTGGCTAAGACTATAGTGTTGGACTTAATATGTTTCACAATCTTATTTGCAAACTCCAGGTCTGTTTTTTCTTGTTCGGTGGGAGCTGCTTTTGTAACCTGTTTCATATCCGCAATCAAATCTGTTTTCCAATCCCTGTCTTGTTCAACTACTCCATTCAGCAATGAACGGAAATTTTTAGCCGGAAAGGTGAAAGAATTCAACTTTAACAATATACGATTTTTTTTCTGTTTTAGCACCTCCAAAGCTCCACTTTCGAAGTCCGGAGCGATTAATACTTCAAAAAACAACTTGTCAATTTCTTTTGCTGTTTCTGAGTCTACCGGTTTATTAGTGATAAGTATACCTCCAAAAGCCGATACAGGATCTCCCGCAAGGGCATCTTTCCATGCCTGCAACAGGTTAGGGCGCGATGCTAATCCGCAGGCGTTATTATGCTTAATTACAATAAATGTGGTATCGGTAAATTCCGATATCAGATTAATGGCAGCATCAACATCAAGCAAGTTGTTGTATGAAAGTTCTTTGCCATGTAATTGTATAAATACTTTCTCTAAATCACCATAAAAAGTGCCTTTTTGATGAGGGTTTTCTCCATAGCGTAATGCTTTCGCACCGTATATTTTTTGGCTGAAACATGCACCATTGCCGGAAAAATAAGCATGTATCTGTGTGTCGTAATGTGAACTTACTGCAAATGCGCGGGTAGCTAATTCTCTGCGTTGTGCAAGGGTAGGAACAGCTTTTTGTTTGGTAAGAATATCAAGCAATAATCCATATTCCTGTTTGGAAGGAACAATGGTAACATGCTTGTGGTTCTTGGCACCGGCGCGTATCAGCGATATGCCGCCAATATCTATTTTCTCAATTACATCGGCATCTGATGCGCCCGATGCAACAGTTTGTTCAAATGGGTATAGGTCCACTATCACTAAGTCGATAGGAGGGATTTCATGTTTTTCAAATTCAGCAACATCGCTCTCTACTTCACGTCTTCCTAAAATGCCACCAAATACTCGGGGGTGCAATGTTTTAACTCTTCCACCTAAAATAGACGGGTATGAAGTAATATCCTCAACAGGTATAACTTTTACTCCTAACGATTCAATGAATTTTTGTGTGCCACCAGTACTGTATAAGGTAACGCCATTCTTATTAAGTGCTTGAATTATAGGCTCTAATCCGTCTTTATCGAAGACCGAAATAAGTGCGCTTTGTATCTTTTTATCCTGCTCCATGTGTGTTTTTCTAAGTCATGCAAAAGTATTTCTTTTTCGATTGGATATTTGTACTGCCGCGACTTATTTATTTACATTTGACTAACAATGTAAGAGTGCCTATTTTTGTGGCGGAATTTTACATAAAACGTTATAGGTTCAGTATATGAAAATCACTTTTCTCGGTACAGGTACATCACAGGGAGTTCCCATTATAGCCTGCGGTTGCGAGGTATGCCAGTCAACCGATAGCCACGATAAAAGATTGCGTTCTTCAGTTATGATTGAGAATGAAGGGCAATTATTTGTAATTGATACCGGACCCGATTTCAGAGAACAAATGTTAAGAGAGAATGTGAAGCGCCTTGATGCAGTTATTTATACCCACGAGCACAGAGATCATCTTGGAGGACTTGATGATATACGTGGTTTCAATTTCGTTATGGGCAGGGCGATTGACCTATATGCTGATGAGAATGTAGAGAATGCAATGAAGAAAATGTATCCTTACATTTTCTCGGAAATAAAGTATCCGGGTATACCGGAAATAGTGCTGCACAGGGTTACCGGTGAACCATTCACCATTGGTAAAACGAAATTTACTCCCATTCGTGTAATGCATTATAAACTCCCTATTTGGGGTTACCGCATTGGCGGATTTGTATATATAACCGATGCTAATTTTATTCCTGCGGAGGAAAAGAAAAAGATAAAGGGCTGCGATATTTTGGTGTTAAATGCTTTGCGGAGAGAGAGCCATATTTCGCATTATACCCTTGATGAGGCAATAAGTGTTGCAACTGAATTACAACCTAAAAGAGCATACTTAACACACATTAGCCACCAACTGGGCAAGCATAAAGATGTAGAAAAGGAATTGCCACCTTTTATAAGGCTTGCATATGACAGGTTAAAGCTGGAACTGTAGAAAGTACTCTTACTTCCTGATAATTTGAACGAATCCTTTCAATGTTATAGGAACAATGCCTGTTACATGTATTTCGTTCACTGTGCACACATAATAGTATACTCCGTCTGGGCAAGGGTCGCCTGAATTTTGGTCTGTGCCATTCCAGTTAATTTCAGGGTTAATGGTGTGGAACATTACCTGGCCCCAACGGTTGAATATATTAATATCAATACTTTTTATATACCTGTATGGTTTGATAGGGGTAAAGAAATCATTATCACCATCGCCATTAGGTGTAATTACATTTGGTAACTGGTATTGTGGACAATTATCTACACAGAAAGGAATGATAGTGCTTTCATTTCCGGCTGAATCAACAGCAGTAACTGCATAACAACCGGCAATTGAATTTAAACTATCATTAGTAAATATGGTATCAAGTGGATTGCTAATAGTTCTTATAATTTGCATATCGCCCCCTTCAGTGGCTGAGTAGTATATATTGTAAAGCACTACGTCATCCGTATTCTTGCAGAAATGGTTAGGGTCATTCCAGATCAAGGAATCTTCGTAATTATTACATAAAGGAGATACCTTAAGTTGCGGTGCACATGGGGCAATAGTGTCTCTTGGGCTGGCACACTGAATTTCTGATGAATCGAAAAGCGGGCTATGTATACTGCTTGGGTCGCTATAGGTACTCAACGATTCTATATAATAACAGTAATTACCACCATTATGCAAATTGGTATCGGTATAATTATGTTGGGTACCCGGAACAGTAGCAATTTTTACAAATGGCCCAACGCCATCGTAATGGTAAATGTTATATAATGAATCATTCCACGGAACTACCGACGACCACGATAATTTACTGCAGTTCTGGCTGCCCCTTGCACTTAAATAAATGGAAGAAGCCGTAGCTGAAGAGCCTTTGAAGCCACCATTGCTATATAAATCGATCTGGTAATTATAGCTATTTGATTGTGTATTTAATCCTGCACTGCCTCCATTATCTATAAAAGTAGTATCAAGGCGTTCATTAAAATTCACTCCTGTAACACTGTCAATATCAGTAAAAGCAGTACTATTCATTCCAACAGCTCTTTTCAATACATATTTGTATGGGGGTGGATCTGTAATTGTATCTATTCCCAAATTTCCTATCAATGGCTTGGCCCATCTTATAAATACAGTTCCACTAGCTGAAGTATTTTCTACACTTACATTGGTAATTAGCGGTGCATCGCGTTTAATAAGAACGCAGGTATCTTTTGAAGCCAGACTAGCCGGTGCCCCAACTGCCAAAGGGTATATAGCATCTACCACATAGCTGTAATATATACCCGGTACTAATCCCTTGCCGCCGTTATTATCGGTAAAGGTTGTGCCGGTTGTTGAGCCTATATAAGTATATCCGGTCCATGAAGGTACACCCGTTTCACAAGGGGTTGGCTGCCAGTTAGAGCAGCCCTTATGCCTGTAAACATTATATCCTGTAACTTGTGTGCATACACTTGCAGTCCATGAAAGTTGAACTGTGTTGCCAAAAAGTGTAGCACCAAGATTAGTAGGTGCGGGGCCAATCACATAAATATTAGTATTTAAATATGTACTTAAATCGGAAGGTGCAGGATCCGAGGGAGAAGGAGGCGGAAGTGGAAGCGGAGGATTAGTTGCTGTAATCAGTACGGGATAAGCTTGACTTCTAACCTCTGAGCAATTTGTTTGCCAGTTAAATGTTCCGAAGACTGGGCTAGTTCCTATTGTAGTCCAGGTAGCTGGAGGACTAAGCAAAAATGGATCTCCGGTTGCTGCAAGGGTAATTCCCTGCCCATCAATATCCGTGGCTTTATAGTTTAGGGTTAAGTTCGTTCCCGCTACCACACACGTATCAGTTGGACCACTAATTACAGGGTCATAAATCGTACAGTTACCACTCACAATAAATTCAAGTTCGGCTTCCGTTGTATCTACCGGGAACGAGTATGGTTTGCCACTAATATAGACACGTTTATACGATACAGCCCTAATGGAGAAATTATAAATTCCCGGAGTGGTAGGACTACACCATTTTATTGTTCCAGTTTCAGAATCAATGGTTGTACCAGCAGGTATGTAATAACCGGGTGCAGGTATATCTCCAAGTGTGTTGCAAGTGCCTAATGAATAAGAAAGGCTGTCACCATCGGGTGAATATGCCCCCATATTATAATTAAAACATTGTCCGGTACATGCATAGATACATGTAAGGTAATTCTTAATCAGCACAGAATTGAAATTATAACCAATAAAAGGGTTTAAGGTTATAGTATGAAATATGTAGAAATCGGTATTTACAGATTGTGGATTATTTACGTTTAAGATATTTGCCATCCGGTCCTGGTCGTCAAACCAGAGGCGATAGGTAGATGGCCCGGGAAAGGTATGGGGTGAGCTTACATAAATATTAATTTTTCTGCAATCACACTCTCCAAAGGTATTCATCATAACACCATTTGGGATACCACTACTACTTGGATTACCATTTTGGCGGTATACAATTTCCGATGTGCCGTCACCCCACCAAAGGCGTAAAGTGTCCCTGTCGGCAGAGGTATTACATGTATTCGTAAAATCTACAATAGTGGCCTGGTAGGTAGTACCATATAGCCACTTAACCGTTATGTACCCGGATACCTGGTGGGTAGCTTCTGCTAAAAAAGGCAGAAAAAAGAGGAATAATATCCAGCATAGCTTTTTCACAAAGATCAGGTAATATGCAGGGGGTTAGACTATCGAAACAGTTATAGGTTAAAAACATTGCTCAGGAAAATTCATTTTCGGGAAATATCCCCTTAAAAAAGCTCCCTGGAATAAATTATTTCAACTGGCCTTGTGAGCCGTCGTCCTTCTTTGTACCGTCAGCGTTAGTGCCTTTAGAGGCATCTTTAAATTCTTTAATACCCTGGCCTAATCCACGCATAAGTTCAGGTATTTTTTTACCACCGAAAAGTAATAACACTACTATAAGGATTAAGAATATCTCGCCGGGTTTTACTGCTTCTAAGAAAAGTAACATAATTGTTAGTATTTAAATATTATATCAAAGATAATACATTTTGGCCAAATAAGGCTTGAAAAAACTGCCTATCGGAAGAATATCATTATTTTTATCCGCTTAATTAAAATATGGTAACGTCGGCAGAAGCTATTTCTCAACTTGAATACTTTGAAAACATTGCAAAAAGGCGCAATGGAAAGAGAAGGAAACATTCCTATTACTGGAAGGATATTACCTATTTCTGCAACTATTTTGCCCAGGAAGATATTTCAATACTTGAAATTGGTTGCGGAACAGGTGAACTGATTGGGGAAATAAAGGGTAAACGTAAGGTAGGTATCGACTTTAGTCCGGGCATGTTGGATATAGCTCGCAAGCAATACCCAAGTGTCGATTTTATATGCATGGAAGCAGAAAATATCGCACTTAATGAAAAGTTCGACCTAATCATAATCTCTAATGTTATTGGCTGTTTAGAGGATATTGAAAAGGTGTTAGAAGGTTTACATAAGGTTTCTCACGCACGCACTAAGATTATAATTACCTACTATAATTATTTGTGGGAACCATTCATAAAGTTGGCCGAGTTCCTGAAACTTAAAACCCCTACGTATGACCAAAACTGGTTGGCAATGAAGGATATAAATAATCTTCTTTACCTTTCCGGCTTCGACACATATAGGAATGTAAGAAGGATGCTTTGTCCGGTTAACATTCCTTTAATTGCTCCCCTTTTTAACAGATACATTGCCAAGTTGCCTTTATTCAGGCACTTATGTATTAACCAGTTTTGTTTTGCAGCGCCATTTGCAAATAACCGAAAGGAAGAATATGACAAGAAGTATTCAGTATCGGTAGTAATTCCTGCGCGCAATGAAAGCGGTAATATTGAAAATGCAATTATTCGCATGCCTATGTTGGGCAAGCATACCGAGATAATATTTATTGAAGGTAATTCTACCGACGATACCTGGGATAAGATACAAGAGATACAAAGGAAATACAGTAGTACACACGATATAAAGATAGACCGTCAAAAGGGTAAAGGTAAAGGCGATGCTGTCCGCCTTGGTTTTGATATTGCTAAGGGCGACATACTTATGATTTTGGACGCCGACCTAACTGTCCCACCTGAAGATACGGTTAAATTTTATGATGCTATAGCATCCGGCAAAGGAGATTTTATCAACGGCTCACGCCTTGTTTACCCAATGGATAAGCAGGCTATGCGCTTTCTCAATCTACTAGGAAATAAGTTCTTCAGCCTTGCATTTACATGGTTGCTCGACAGGCCATTTAAAGATACATTATGTGGTACTAAAGTCATTTTTAACGAAGACTATAAGAACCTTATCCGCAACCGTTCTTTCTTTGGTGACTTTGACCCTTTTGGCGACTTTGACCTGATTTTCGGAGCGCATAAGCTCAACCTGAAAATAGTTGAGGTACCGATAAGGTACAAGGAAAGAACCTATGGTTCTACCAATATATCGCGCTTTAAGCATGGTTTCTTGCTTTTGCGTATGTGCGCTTTTGCTGCCCGCAAGATTAAGTTCGTGTAGCAAATGGCCAAGAGCAAAACAACATTCTTCTGCCAAAACTGTGGCACTCAATCTTCTAAATGGGTTGGCAAGTGTCCCAATTGTGGTGAATGGAACACCTTTGTAGAAGAGGTAATTCAGAAAGAGACTACAAATAGTAATAGTAAGCAAGCGTATTCTATTACTTCCGATAAGCCACATCTGATTTCAGATATTGTTGCGGGCAACACACCTCGTATTGAATTGTCTGATAAAGAAATTAACCGTGTGCTTGGTGGCGGACTCGTTCAAGGCTCTTTAGTCTTATTTGGGGGTGAACCGGGCATTGGCAAATCTACCCTGGTATTGCAATTGGCCCTAGCGACAAATAATCTTAAAGTATTATATGTATCGGGTGAAGAAAGCCAGGAACAGTTGCGCATGCGTGCAGAACGTATTGGGATAAAAAACCAGAACTGCTATATACTTACTGAAACCAGTATACAGAATATTTTTCAGCAGGCTGAACTGTTGAAACCCCAATTGCTTGTTATTGATTCTATACAAACATTGTTCACCAATCTTATCGAGTCCGCTCCCGGAAGTATTTCTCAAATCCGCCAGTGCACAGCCGACCTGATGCGCTATTCGAAAACTACACATGTCCCAGTATTTATAATCGGCCACATAACTAAAGATGGGACTATTGCCGGTCCTAAGGTATTGGAGCATATGGTAGATACCGTATTGCAATTTGAAGGGGATACACACCATATATACAGGTTGCTACGCACGACTAAAAACCGTTTTGGCTCAACCAGCGAAATAGGCATTTATGAAATGACCGGCACCGGGTTAAGAGAGGTAAGCAATCCTTCAGAAGTATTGATAACTGTGCGAGAAGAGCCGGTAAGCGGCGTTGCCATTGCTGCCATTACAGAAGGAATAAGGCCGCTCATGATAGAGACACAAGCATTGGTAAGTACTGCGGCATATGGTACTCCGCAGCGTTCTTCAACAGGGTATGATCTTAGAAGATTGTCGATGCTATTGGCGGTATTAGAAAAGCGTTGCGGTTTCCGCCTGGCATCTAAAGATGTGTTTTTAAATATTGCGGGCGGTATTAAAGTAGAAGACCCTGCAACAGATTTGGCTATTGCAACCGCTATACTTTCTTCAGGTGAAGAAATACCTGTATCACCACGTTTCTGTTTTGCAGGTGAAATAGGCCTATCAGGTGAGATACGCCCTGTTAATCGCATTGACCAACGAATAGCCGAAGCCGAAAAAATGGGCTTTGATAAGATATTCATATCACGCTATAATAAGAAAGAAATACCACAGAACACCCGCATAAAAGTTCAAATGGTTGGTAAAATGGAAGAATTTTTTACCCTTCTTTTTGGATAAAATAAGCAATTAGGTTTAACTTTGTACCCTGTTATTTTGCAGCTGCCATGAAGATAAACCCAATTCTGCATTTTCCTTCTACCGAACATTGGGTAACTGCTTTACTTTTCTTATGTCTTTTGCTTCTTGCTTGGGTAAAGGCGGCATATCCAAAAAAGCTATTCCTTGTTTTCAGAGATGCTTTTGTAGCCGGTCTGCCTGAAGAGGAGTGGAGCTTAACGCCTGCTTCTATAGCCTTATTCTTTATATTTCTTTGCTCCACTGTACTGCTTATTATGGAACTTTTTCATAATGCAGGTATAAAACTGTATGGCAATATGGGTAAGGAGTTCGCCATGCTTGCACTTATCGTGGGGGGATTTTATTTGGTTAAAACGGTACTTATTGCACTTTGTGGCTTCATTTTCGAAGAACAACAAAGGGCCATGGAATACTTGTCGGAAGTATATGTTTTTGCACACCTTTTGGGTATTATTCTACTACCCCTGGTAATGCTTGAAACATACTCCCATGCTATCAACCAGGTGTTATTTGAAAGGGTAATATTGATAGGTGCCGGCCTTATATTTGCCTACCGCACGATAAAGATGTTTATCGTTATGACAAACAAAGGTTTAAACATGATGTATTTATTTTTGTATATTTGCACGCTCGAAATTCTACCCCTTGCCCTATTTTATAGGTACGGGATTATGAATTTGTAATACCCATTTACAAAGAAAAAAAGGGAAAACCCAAACGGATGAAAATAAAAAAAATACTCATTTCGCAGCCCAGGCCTGAGCTCGAACGTTCTCCCTATTTTGATATAGCGAGAAACTTTGGTATCGAAGTTGATTTTCGCCCTTTTATCCAGGTAGAGGGAATACCAGCTAAGGAATTCCGTAAGAACCGGATAGATATATTGTCATACAATGCGGTTATAATGACCAGCAAAAATGCTGTTGATCATTATTTCAGGGTATGTAATGAAATGCGCATAATAGTGCCGGAAACCATGAAATACTTCTGTATTTCGGAAGCTACAGCCTATTACCTGCAGAAGTATATTCAGTTCAGAAAGAGGAAGATATTCTTTAGCCATTATTCATTTGCTGACTTGGTTGAGATAATCAAGAAGAAGCACAGGGAAGAAAAATTCCTTTTGCCATGTACAGAAGCCCCAAATGACGAGTATAGTGATATATTAGATAGAGAAGGATTGAAATATATAAAGGCTCCTTTATACAGGGCTATATATTCTAACCTTACCGATATTAAGATGGGTGATTATGATATGTTGGTATTATTCAGTTCTGCAGGTATAACCTCATTACTTAATAACTTCCCGAACTTTAAGCAAGAGAATACTATGATTGCTGCTTTTGGCGATGCAACTGCCAAAGCGGTTATCCAGGCGGGCCTCAAATTACATATTCATGCTCCCCAGCCACAAGCCCCTTCAATGGCTATGGCATTAGAGCAATTTTTTAAAGGTGAATTGAAACCTAAACCATGGGTACCAACACCTCCGGTAATTCCTCCTTCTATAAAGAGGGCTGCTCTGGCTGCTGAAAAAGCCGCTAAAGCTGAAAAGGCTGCCGCAGAAGAAATGAAGAAATTAGAATTTTTAGCGAAAGAAGCGGAAAAGAAAGCTGCGGCTAAAAAGGAAAAGGCAAAACCTGCTCCTAAAAAGGTTGTTGCTAAAGCTAAGCCTGTAGCTAAGAAACAGGTAAAAGCAAAACCGAAGCCTGCTCCTAAAAAAGTGGCAGCTAAAAAGGTAGTGAAAGCTAAGCCTGTAGCTAAGAAAAAAGTAAAACCTGCGCCTAAAAGGAAACCGGCTCCTAAAAAAGCTGTTTCAAAAAAGCGTAAAAGATAGCTTTTCACAAAAGCTTTCCTATGCAAACCCGTAGGCTTACCCTGCGTAAAACCGAACGCCTTTATGAAAAAAAGGCAATAGATAACTTATTTGAAGATAGCAAGCAGGTAAATATGCCTCCCTTACGTCTTTTATGGAAGATGGAAGAGAAGACAGGGGCATCCGAAACCAGGGCTGCCTTTAGTGTTCCCAAAAGGAATTTCAAAAGGGCTGTAGACAGGAATTTGCTCAAAAGAAGGATGCGTGAAGCTCATCGAAAACATAAAAGTTTGTTAAATGATGTTATAAAAGGTAACAAACAATGTAATATGATGTATATATACATGAGTCGGTCTATAGCGTCCTATGAAGAAATAGAGTCTAAATTAGTACTAACTTTACAACGAGTAATAAAGGAATTAGATGTTAAGTAAGTTTTTTATACTGCTCATCAAAATATACCAGAAAGCTATTTCTCCATGGCTTATGCCCGCTTGCAGGTTCACACCTTCATGTTCCCAATA
>Ga0210388_10004086_pt1 | contig 11420 bp, 7 predicted proteins | sample IncBWC19OmetaG_FD_155485 | JGI IMG/M metagenome (GOLD analysis project Ga0210388, IMG submission 155485) | Forest soil microbial communities from Barre Woods Harvard Forest LTER site, Petersham, Massachusetts, United States - Inc-BW-C-19-O ...
GGCCGCTTCGGCGTGACCAGCCAGTACCTGGTCAGCGCCGACGAGATCCAGATCAAGATGGCGCAGGGGGCGAAGCCCGGCGAAGGGGGCCAGCTCCCCGGCTCGAAGGTCTATCCCTGGATCGCCAAGGTCCGCTACTCGACGCCGGGCGTGGGGCTCATCTCGCCGCCGCCCCACCACGACATCTATTCGATCGAGGACCTGGCGCAGCTCATTCACGACCTCAAGAACGCCAACCCGCGGGCGCGCATCAGCGTGAAGCTGGTCGCCGAGGTGGGCGTGGGGACGATCGCGGCCGGTGTGGCCAAGGCGCACGCCGACCTGGTGCTCATCAGCGGACACGACGGCGGCACCGGCGCCTCGCCGCTCACCAGCGTCAAGCACGCCGGCGCACCCTGGGAGCTGGGGCTGGCCGAGGCGCATCAGGTGCTGGTGCTCAACGGCCTGCGCAGCCGGATCGTCGTGGAGACCGACGGGCAGCTCAAGACCGGCCGCGACGTGGTGGTCGCCGCGCTGCTGGGCGCCGAGGAGTTCGGCTTCTCGACGGCGCCGCTGGTCTCCGTCGGCTGCATCATGATGCGGGTCTGCCACCTCAACACCTGCCCCGTCGGCGTGGCGACCCAGAACCCCGAGCTGCGGAAGAAGTTCACCGGCAAGCCGGAGAACGCCGTCAACTTCATGCGCTTCGTGGCCACCGAGGTCCGCGAGCTGATGGCGGAGCTCGGCTTTCGCACCGTGAACGAGATGATCGGCCACACCGAACATCTGGAGATGAAGCCGGCGATCGATCACTGGAAGGCGCGCGGGCTGGACTTCTCGAAGATTCTCTACCAGCCGCAGGTCGGTCCCGAGGTGGGACGCTACAAGACGCTCGACCAGGACCACGGCCTCGAGCACTCGCTCGACATGACCACCATCCTGCCTCTGTGCGAGCCGGCCATCGCGCGCGGCGAGAAGGTGGCGGCGTCGCTCCCGATCCGCAACGTCAACCGCGTGGTCGGCACCATCACTGGCAGCGAGATCACGCGGAAGTACGGACCGGACGGGCTGCCCGACGACACCATCAAGCTGAAGTTCACCGGCTCCGCCGGGCAGAGCTTCGGCGCCTTTCTCCCGCGCGGCATGACGCTGACGCTGGAGGGGGACGCCAACGACTACGTCGGCAAGGGGCTCTCGGGCGGGCGGATCATCGTCTACCCGTCGAAGCAGGCGACCTTCGCCGCCGAGGAGAACATCCTCATCGGCAACGTGGCGCTCTATGGCGCCACCGCCGGTGAAGCGTTCTTCCGCGGCGTCGCCGGCGAGCGCTTCGCGGTCCGCAACAGCGGCGCCAGCGCGGTCGTCGAAGGGGTCGGCGATCACGGCTGCGAGTACATGACCGGCGGGCGCGTGGTGATCATCGGCGGCAGCGGCCGCAACTTCGCCGCCGGCATGTCGGGCGGCGTCGCCTACGTGCTCGACGAAGGGGGCACCTTCGCCAATCGCTGCAACAAGGAGATGGTCGGCCTGGACAAGCTGGAAGATCCCGAAGAGGCGAAGCTGGTGCACGGGCTCGTCCTGCGCCACGCACAGTTGACCGGCAGCAAGCGCGCCGAGGAGATCCTGGCGACCTGGAAGGAGTGGGTGCCCTACTTCGTGCGGGTCATGCCGAACGACTACCGCCGCGTGCTGGAGACGCAGAAGAAGATGCGCGCCACCGGCCTCTCGCAAGAGGAGGCCGAGATGGCCGCCTTCGAGCTGAACGCCAAGGACACCGCCCGCCTCGGTGGGAAGTAAGCGGCCATGGGCAAGCTCACCGGTTTCATGGAGTACGAGCGGCGCGAGGACCCGGGCCGCGATCCGCACACGCGCGTGCGCGACTGGCACGAGTTCCACGACCACCTGCCGGAGGCGACCCTCAAGGAGCAGGGGGCGCGCTGCATGGACTGCGGCGTCCCCTTCTGCCACACGGGGACCATGCTGCCGGGGGGGGCCTCGGGCTGCCCGATCAACAACCTCATCCCGGAGTGGAACGACCTCGTCTACCGGGGGCAGTGGCACGAGGCGCTGGCGCGCCTGCACAAGACCAACAACTTCCCCGAGTTCACCGGCCGGGTCTGTCCGGCGCCCTGCGAGGGTTCCTGCGTGCTCGGCATCAGCGAGCCGGCGGTCAGCATCAAGAGCATCGAGTGCGCGATCGTCGACAAAGGTTTTGAAGAAGGTTGGATCGTCGCCGAGCCGCCGCTCCGACGGACCGGCAAGACGGTCGCCGTCGTCGGCTCCGGACCGGCGGGCCTGGCCTGCGCGGCGCAGCTGAACAGGGCCGGTCATACGGTGACGGTGTTCGAGCGCGACGACCGGATCGGCGGCCTCCTGATGTACGGCATCCCGCCCATGAAGCTGGAGAAGCAGATCGTCGATCGGCGGGTGAACCTGCTGGCCGAGGAGGGGATCAAGTTCGTCACCGGCGCCCACATCGGGAAGAACTACCCGACCGACAAGCTGCGCGCGTCGTTCGACGCCATCGTGCTCTGCGGCGGCGCCACGGCCGCGCGCGATCTCCCGGTCGAGGGGCGGACCCTGGGCGGCGTTCACTTCGCCATGGAGTTCTTGCAGAAGAGCTGCAAGAGCCTGCTCGACAGCAACTTCGCCGACGGCCAGTACATCAACGCCAAGGGGAAGAACGTCATCGTGATTGGTGGCGGCGACACCGGCACCGACTGCGTCGGCACGTCGCTGCGCCACGGCTGCAAGAGCCTGGTGCAGTTCGAGATCCTGCCCCGCCCGCCGGCGCTGCGTGCGGACGACAACCCCTGGCCGCAGTGGCCGCGCGTCTACAAGCTCGACTATGGACAGGAGGAGGCGGCGGCTCTGTTCGGCGCCGACCCGCGCCAGTACGTGACCGTCACCAAGGGCCTGGTCGGTGACGCCACCGGCAACGTCAAGGAGCTACAGACCGTCGAGGTCGAGTGGGTGAAGAACGGCGACGGCCGCTTCAACATGAAGGAAAAGCCTGGCAGCGAGCGCCTCTGGCCGGCGGAGCTGGTGCTGCTGGCGATGGGTTTCGTCGGTCCCGAAAAGCCGGGGCTGCTGGCCGATCTGGGCGTGGCGCTCGATGGGCGCGGCAACGTCACCGTCGACGGCGAGAAGGCGACCAGCGTCGGTGGCGTCTTCGCGGCGGGCGACATGGCGCGCGGCCAGTCGCTGATCGTCTGGGCGATTGCGGAAGGTCGCGCCGCCGCCCGCGGCGTCGATCGCTATCTGATGGGCGAGACGTTACTGCCGTAGCCCGCGGCAAGGCGGTGACCCGCGGCGCAGCCGCCGTGGGTGCCGGCTGGTGGGTCTACCTCGCGCGCTGCGGGGACGGGACCCTCTACTGCGGCATCACGCGCGACGTGCAGGCCCGCATCTCGGCTCATGGGTCCGGGAAAGGGGCGCGCTACACCCGGGGGCGCGGGCCGATCGTGCTGCTGGCGGCCCACCGCTGCCGCGACCAGGGGACAGCGCTCAGAATCGAGCGCGCAATCAAGGGGTTGTCCCGTTCCGAGAAGCTCGAAGCCGCCGCCGATGGCCGGCGCTGGGCCGCCGTTGCCCGGGCCGCCCGGGAGAGGGTCCGGCTGGGACGATAACCGCCCACATGTCGCAGGTCATCCTCCCGATTTGTTTCGGGTTGATCATTTGTCTGCGCAGAGCGATTTGAGGGGAGCTATCGTGCGCTGCATGAAGCTCTCCCGTTGCTTAAGTGTATCGACGGTCGTTTTCGGGCTCATTTTTGCGGGCTGCGCCGGGGTCAAAGGGAACGCAAGCAGCGGCAGCGGCGGCACCGGCAACGGCAGCGGCAAAGGTGGCAACAAGGGGACCGGCGGCCACATCGTCGACGCCGGCGGGATCGACATCGGCAATGCCGCAATGACCTGCGGAAACGGGATGCTCGATCCCGGCGAGTCGTGTGACGACGGAAACAAAGTCGGTGGCGACGGCTGCACGCCTCTCTGCCAGATCGAAAACGGCTGGATCTGTCCGACCGTCGGGCAGCCGTGCATGCGCGACGCCATCTGCGGCGACGGCAAGCTGACGGCGCCCGAGGGCTGTGACGACGGAAACACGACGAGCGGCGACGGTTGTTCGAGCACCTGTACGGTCGAGACCGGTTGGCGCTGCCCCGTCCCCGGGAAAGCCTGCATTCCGATCTGCGGCGACGGCGTCATCGAGGGGACCGAGAATTGCGACGACGGCAATACGACAAACGGCGACGGCTGCTCGTCGACCTGTCAGACCGAGCCCGGCGCCACCTGTCCGAAGACCGCGTCAGGGGCTCCAGCGGCCGGGATGTGCACCATCGCGGTCTGCGGCAACGGCGTCGTCGAAACGGGCGAGTCCTGTGACTGCGGCAACGACCCGACGAAGGTGCCGACCGGTTGCACCGGAATCAACGGTCTCTTCAACGGCGACGGGACAGGGTGCTCGAAGACCTGCACGAAAGAGCCGGTCTGCCGCGCCGCCGTCGCTTCCTGTACGGCAGGGACAGCGGGAACGACGCAGGCCTGCTCGACGAGCTGCGGGAACGGCAACGTCGAAACGGGCGAGGACTGCGACGACGGCAACCAGGTCGACGGCGACGGCTGCTCACACGACTGCAAGACGGAGGCGGGCTTCACCTGCAACAACGTTCCCATCGCCGACACCAGCGATTGCATGCAGATGGGGAACAGCGGCAAGTGCCTCGAGCTTCCGGTCAAGTACCGCGACTTCAAGAACGAGAGCATCACCGGCGGCCACCCCGACTTCTTCTTCCTGGGATCGACCTGGGCGTCGTCGGATGCGCGAACGGTGAACATCACGGGCGTTCAGGGACAGGCGAGTCCGCTCTCCTACATCAAGCGGTCGTGCGTCCCGAACTCGAGCGGACCGGCACGGCAGAACGACTCCACCGCACGGGCCTGGGACATCGCCAAGGCCAACCTGGATTGCACCGGAAAACCGACCTTCAACACGGCGCGGACCGGTTGCGGTGGCAACGCCACGCTGGCTGATTGCCAATTCACCGACTTCAGCAACAACGGAAACGGCGGACACGTTTCGGGCTACTCGACGACAGCAGCCTACGCGCCGACGGAGGGACTGACGTACGTCTCAGGAGCGAGCGGCAACCCGATGTACCACGGCTGCGCGCCGGTGGTGACCAGCGCCTCGACGTTCGCCCAGTGGTGGCAGGACGGCAGCTGGGAGACCGACGGCACGACCGCCAGCAAGCACGCCGTCGGCGTCCTCGAGTTGGCGCCGGCGACCGTCGACGGAAATGCCGGCTACTACCAGTTCTCCAGCGCCCAGAACAGCGTCTACGGGGGCTTTTTCCCGCTCGACCCTGCCACCAACATGTTTCCGCTCTACTATACCCAGGCCCAGCTGCAAGCGACGGCGGCGACCGAGCAGACCACCAACGGCCTGGTGGCGGGGGGAAGCACCGCCGGACCGGGCACGGTGACGATGATGCCCACTGGCGAGCAGCTGCTGTGCAACCTGTGGCCGTATTGGTATAGCCCCTATAAAACCAGCGCGGTCACCACGTTCGGCGGCGGTGACGGCTGCAAGAACGATCAGTACCTGTTCCCGCCCAGCATCGCGTTCGACGCGACGCGCACGGGCGGCGGCACCTGGACGCCCGGATCGGGTGATTGGGCCGATAAGATGCAGGGCTGGTTCCACGATTCGTGGTTCTCGTCCGAGGCGCGCTATCTGGTGGCCTTCAACGGCCCGTTCGACCTGCAGTTCTACGGCGACGACGACACGTTCGTGTTCATCAACGGCATCCTGGTCGTCGACCTCGGCGGCGTGCACCAGCGTCTGCCGGGCAAGGTGAGCGTCAGCGCCACCGGCATGGCCACCACCCAAGAGGGCGGCGAGGTCTACCTGCCGGGCCAGACCGGCGGCACCGTCGGCGATCTCATCCCCTGCACCGGGAAAGATCCGGTCACCAACGTTGCCTTCAACTCGGTTGGGACCGGCAATTGCCAGACCGGCGAGACGACCTGCGATTGCCGCACGCGGTCCCTCAACCTGAACATGACGATGGGGAACACCTACGAGATCGCCATCTTCACCCGCGACGGTCACCCCTCCGAATCGAACTTCCAGCTCACGCTCAGCGGTTTCTCGACCACCCAGACCCAGTGTGGTCCTTCCTGCGGTGACGGCGTGAAGACCGGCGGCGAGGAGTGCGACTGCGGCAAGGCGGGCGTCACGCCGCAGGACCCCTCTTGCGACGGCATGAACAACGACGACAACGCCTATAACGGCTGCACGACGATGTGCACCTACGGGCCCTTCTGCGGCGACGGCACCACCAACGGCCCCGAGCAATGCGACGACGGCGCCAACAACGGCGTCGCTTACACGCAGCAGTGCAACAGTGGCGGCTGCACCTCGACCTGCACGCTGCCGAGCTGCTGTGGCGACGGCGTCGTCGACGCGGACGAAGGGGAAGAGTGCGACCTGGGGAACGCCAACGGCCCGGGTTCCGACTGCACGGTGGAGTGCAAGATCCAGATCTGCCTGGACAGCCCCTGCACCAACGGCGGCGGCTAGGTCCGACCCGGCAGCGTATTTTTTGACGCCCGGCCTGGGCGCCTCAGAATGGGGTGGTGACGGTCTCACCGGCTCTGCCCTTGTCGCATTCGAACGGATCCCAGGCGAAGGCGCGACGGCCCGAGGCGTTCGACCTCAAGGGGACGATGGCCTCCTTCACGATGCTGCGGCTGCGCAGCACCGATGTCGCGCTGGTCGAGCGGCAGCTGCGGGTCAAGATCGCCCAGCTGCCAAGCCTCTTTCTCGACGCGCCGGTGCTGGTCGATCTGGGCGCGCTCGGCGAGGGGGCCTCTTCGCTGGCGCTCGACGATCTGGTGCGGGCGATGCGCGCCTGCAAGCTGGTTCCCGTGGCGGCGGCCAACATCCCCGACGAGCTGCGTGACGCTGTCGCCGCCGCTGGCCTGGGGGTCTGGCGCCCGCCCGTCACGCCCCGCGGGCGCTCTGCCGACGAGAGCGAGGCGGCGGAGACGCCGGCGCCGGAGCCCGCTTCCGCCACGGCGACCGCTCTCGCCGCGCCGCTCCCGCGGGCGCCGCACACCGGCCCGATGGTGGTGACCAAGCCGGTGCGTGGCGGCCAGGTGATCCACGCGCGCGACAACGATCTGGTCGTGCTGGCGCCGGTGAACCCGGGCGCGCAGGTGATCGCCGACGGGCACTTGCACGTCTACGCGCCGCTGCGCGGGCGGGCGGTGGCCGGCGCGGGTGGCCTGCCTGGCGCGCGCATCTTCTGCCAGAAGCTGGAAGCCGAGCTGGTGGCGATCTCCGGCGCCTACGTCATGGCCGAGGAGATCCCGGCCGCGCTCCGTGGCCGCGCCGCGCAGGTCTTCCTCGAGAACGGCGAGTGCCGCATCACCGCGCTGTGAATCGTAGAAATCGTCACAAAAAATTTGGAACGTCGCGGGAACGCCCGTTCAATGGGATTGAGGTAGCTGCATGAAGGAGGCTCACGTGTCGAATGCGTCCAAAGTCGTCGTCGTCACTTCTGGCAAGGGTGGGGTCGGCAAGACCACGACCAGCGCCAACATCTCGACCGGTATCGCCCTGCAGGGGAAGAAGACGGTGGCGATCGACTTCGACGTCGGGCTGCGCAACCTCGATCTGGTCATGGGGTGCGAGCGGCGCGTCGTCTACGACTTCGTCAACGTCATCCGCAACGAGGCCAAGCTGCAGCAGGCGTTGATCCGCGACAAGCGGGTGGAGAATCTCTACGTTCTCCCCGCCTCGCAGACGCGCGACAAGGACGCGCTCGATCCCGAGGGGGTCGGCCGGATCATCGAAGAGCTCAAGCAGATGGGGTTCGAGTACATCATCTGCGACTCGCCGGCCGGCATCGAGAAGGGGGCCCAGATGGCGATGTACTTCGCCGATGAGGCGATCGTCGTGACCAACCCCGAGGTCTCCTCGGTGCGGGACTCCGATCGCGTGCTCGGGCTTCTCGCCGCCAAGACCAGCCGCGCCGAGATGGGGGGGCCGGGCATCCGCACCCACCTCCTCCTCACCCGCTACTCGCCGATGATGGTGAAGCGGGGGGAGATGCTGAGCGTCGGCGACGTGCTCGAGCTGCTCGGCATTCCGCTGCTCGGCGTGATCCCCGAGTCGAAGGCGGTGTTGCAGTCGTCCAACAAGGGCGCGCCGGCCATCCTCGACGAGACGACCGACGTCGCGCAGGCCTACCTCGACGTGGTCTACCGCTACCTGGGCCAGGAGCGGCAACACCGCTTCATCGAGGAAGAGAAGCGCAGTTTCTTCGGCCGCCTGTTCGGCTAATCGTCCGAAGGAGAGGTCCATCATGGCGTTCTTCGACTACTTCCGGAAGGCTCCAAAATCGGCGACGTTGGCCAAGGACCGCCTGTCGATCATCGTCGCGCGCGAGCGCGCCGGCACCCGCAGCGGCGTCGACTACCTGCCGCAGCTTCAGCAAGAGCTGCTGGCCGTCATCGCCCGCTACGAGACGATCGATATCGGGAACGTGACGGTAAACCTCGACAAGAGCGGCGGCTGCGAGGTGCTCGAGCTCAACATCGTCCTCCCCGACGCCCCCCCGCCGCCCCCGCCGCGCCCCAACCAGCCCGCGATGGTTTAGCTCGGCGCGGCTTTCCGCCGGCCGTTTCAGCCTGCTTTTGCCGGCGCCCGTTTGACGGCGCGGTGAGCGCCGGTTATGGTCCCGGCCCGCGCCCCTGGCGCGTCTGGAAGGGCAAAAATGGCTGGAACCATTCCCGTCACTCCCCTCGAACGCGCAGCTGCGCGGCCGCAGGCAGGGCAGGACGCGAACTACACGGCGCCGCTGGCGGTCCTCACGACCCTCTTTTTCATGTGGGGGTTTCTGACCTGCCTCAACGACATCATCATCCCGCACCTCAAGGCGGTGTTCGAGCTCAGCTACGCCAAGGCGATGCTGATCCAGTTCGCCTTCTTCACCGCCTACTTCGTGATGTCCCTGCCGTCCGGGAAGATCGTCACCCGCTTCGGCTACAAGAACGGGATCATCGTCGGCCTCGGCGGCGCGGCGGCCGGCTGCCTGCTGTTCTATCCCGCCGCCGCGGCGCGCTCGTACAACCTCTTCCTGCTGGCGCTGTTCGTGCTGGCCTCCGGAATCACGCTGCTGCAGGTCGCCGCCAACCCCTTCGTCGCCGCGCTGGGCAAGCCGGAGACCGCCTCTTCGCGGCTGACGCTCACCCAGGCATTCAACTCGCTGGGGACGACCATCGCGCCCCAGTTTGGATCGCTCCTGATTCTCTCCACCGCGGCCAAGTCGGCCGCGGAGATCGCGCAGATGAGCCCGACGGCGGCCGACGCCTACCGGCTGGCCGAGGCGGGCTCCGTCCAGCGGCCGTACATCGGCCTGGCGGCGACGCTGGTCGTCTTGGCCGTCGCCATCGCGATGTTCCGGCTCCCGAAAATCGAAGACGTCACGCCGATTTCGGAGGCCGGAGGCGCCGGCGATCGCAAGAGCGCCTGGAGCTATCGCCATCTGGTGCTCGGCGCGGTGGCGATTTTCCTCTATGTCGGAGGTGAGGTGGCCATCGGCAGCTTCCTCGTCAACTACTTCAAGGAGCCGGCGATCGGCGGCCTGACCGAATCGGCGGGCGCGCGGTTGGTTTCGTTCTACTGGGGCGGCGCGATGGTGGGCCGCTTCATCGGGACGCTGACGCTGCGGCTCTGGAAGCCGACCAAGGTGTTGACGCTCCATGCGCTGGCGGTGGTCGCGCTGGTGCTGGTCACGATGACCACGCATGGCTCGGTGGCGATGTGGTCCGTGATCGCCATCGGGCTCTTCAACTCGATCATGTTCCCGACCATCTTCACGCTGGCCATCGAAGGGTTGGGGAGGCACACCAGCCAGGGCTCGGGAATCCTCTGCATGGCCATCGTGGGCGGCGCGATCGTCCCGGTGGTGCAGGGCGCGCTGGCCGACGCGATCGGGATCCACCACGGCTTCGTGGTGGCCGGCCTCTGCTACGTCTACATCGCCTGGTACGGCCTCACTTTCCGCTCTCTCGACAACAAGTCGACAGCGCGCGCCACCTAGCTCTGGCCTCCTGCCGGAGGCCGTCTCGGTTTTGGGCGTGGTATAACGGCCGGCCGTGAAGAGCGACGCGTTGCTGAAGGGAATCAACCGCGCTCCGGCGCGGGCCATGTTGAAGGCGACTGGGCTCAAGGACGCCGATCTCGCCAAGCCGCTCATCGCGGTGGCCAACACCTGGACCGACGCCACGCCATGCAACATGCACCTGCGCGAGCTGGCCGTTCACGTCAAAGAGGGGATTCGCGCTGCCGGCGGCACGCCGATCGAGTTCAACACCATCGTCGTCTCCGACGGGATCAGCATGGGCACCGAAGGGATGCGCGCCTCGCTGGTGTCGCGCGAGGTGATCGCCGATTCCATCGAGCTCGCGGTGCGCGGTGCCATGTGCGACGGGGTCGTCGCACTGTCGGGCTGCGACAAGACCATCCCGGGCACCATGATGGCGTTGGCCCGCCTGGACCTGCCGGGGCTGATGCTTTACGGCGGATCGATCATGCCTGGAAACTTCCGCGGCAAGCTGGTCACCATCCAGGACGTGTTCGAGGCGGTCGGCGCCTGCTCGGCCGGCCGCATCACCGAGGGCGAGCTGCGCGCGCTGGAGGACGTGGCCTGTCCGGGCGCCGGCGCCTGCGGCGGTCAGTTCACCGCCAACACGATGTCGATGGCGGCCGAGATGCTGGGGATCTCGCCCATGGGCCTCAACGACATCCCCGCCGTCGACCCGCGCAAGAACGCGGCCGCGATGCGGGCCGGAAAGATCGTCATGCGCCTGGTGACCGAGGACCTGCGCCCCAGCAAGGTCCTCACCCGGGCGGCGTTCGAGAATGCCATCACCGCGGTCGCCACCACCGCCGGCTCGACCAACGCGGTCCTGCACCTGATGGCGTTGGCCAAAGAAGCGAACGTTCCGTTGACCCTGGAAGACTTCGACGCGATCTCCGCGCGCACGCCGACGCTGGCCGACCTGAAGCCCGGTGGACGGTTCTTCGCCACCGATTTCGATCGGGCCGGTGGCGTCCGCCTGGTGGCGAAGCGCCTGCTCGAGGCCGGGATGCTGAAGGAGAGCCTCACCGTCAACGGCACCAGCATCGTCGAGGAGGCCGAGACCGCCGTCGAGACGCCGGGCCAGGAGGTGGTGCGGCCGGTCGACAAACCGCTCAGCCCGCGCGGCGGCTTCGCCATCATGCGCGGCTCACTGTCGCCGGAGGGCGCGGTGGTCAAGCTGGCGGGACATGCCCGCCGCCAGCACAGCGGCCCGGCGCGGGTGTTCGACTCCGAGGAGGCCTGCTTCGCGGCCGTCCAGGCGGGGCAGATCAAGGCCGGCGACGTG
>Ga0210388_10004087_pt1 | contig 11419 bp, 15 predicted proteins | sample IncBWC19OmetaG_FD_155485 | JGI IMG/M metagenome (GOLD analysis project Ga0210388, IMG submission 155485) | Forest soil microbial communities from Barre Woods Harvard Forest LTER site, Petersham, Massachusetts, United States - Inc-BW-C-19-O ...
GCTCCAGTTAACGAATATTCGTAGTACCCCGGATTCGCAGCGACCTTGGTAAGTGGATTCCCGGCGATGTCGGTAACACCCTGATCCGAGATGAAGGCCGCGTAGTATTCGACAACGACCTGTCCCGCACCGCACGCCACACCGTTTGCGTTCGTGTACGGCACGCTTGAAATCGTGTCCTGCTCGCCGATGTCTTCCTGGGCGACGGAATTGCTATAGACCCCCTTGACCTCGAAGTTATGGTTCGGAAGGGCGGCGCTTTCCCCTAGTTGGTAGGCCGAGGCGGCCACGTAGGCGATGCCGTTGTATCCGAGCGCTTCGGTCCCGGTGAAGGGATAGTAGTTTATGGTGACAGGCAGTCCGGCCTGCGCCGCATTGAAGGTATAAACGCCTCCGGGGACAGAGTGATACTGCCCGGCGGCGGGAGATCCCGCGACGCTGGTGAGCGGTATGCCGGTCTGCACAACGCCTTCATCGATAAACCCCGAATCTGCTGCGGGTACGGCTATTTCGTAAGGCGCGGATGAAGGAATAACCTCTTGATAGACAACCGAAGGTCCACTCTCGTCTCCGCATGTGATCTGGACGTTCGCGCCGGCGTTTGCTGCATTGAAAACATAAAGCGCCTGCCCCGGCATCGTAACGACGGCATACTCGTTGACTGCGGGATTACCGGCAGCAATCGCTCTATAGCCTATGTCCTGAGTGAGCGTGACGCCTGCGTCCTCGTAAAACTGCGCCGCGCCATTGACCGTGATCTGATACGGAGAAGTGGCCGGGACGTTATGCGTTTCACTGACCGGGGTATTCTGCTCGACGAGATAACCCCATGGTGCCTGCGGATAGGTCCCCGTGAAGAGATCCAAACCAAGTGCGGCGAGCGTGGTAATGCTCTTGTCGACGTAGACGTTGCCGATGCCCTGAATCGGGCCTTCGCAGAGCGCCATGGCGACGGCAGTCTGGTAGGTGTACTGTCCACCGCCGCTCTTTCCCCCACCGCCTATGACAGTTCCCTTCCCGCCCTTACCTGCGGAAACGGGAGTGGCTACGAAATCACCAAACCAGATCAGATTAGGAGCGACGCGCGTCGTGCCATAGACGATAGCGATGGGATTGCCGTAGACGGAGCTTTGCAGCTGAAGCCCGGAAGCGACGGTTGGGCCGTTATTCTTCCTCCCGCTGCTTAAGAGCCCGGCCATTGCTGTCCCAAAATGACAAAAGTTTCATGGGGCGTAAGGCTCCGCGCCCCGGCGTGTTCTCGCCGATATATTTGAGCCACACCGCGGCATCGATGCTCTCCAGCATGCAGGACCGGCCCACATGCGCATGGATGATATGCGGCCAGTCGACGACGATGGCTCCATGACTGAAGCAACGGCCGTATTTCCAGAGAGCGATATCGCCCGGCTTCGCGACTTCAACCTCACGCGTGTATTGCAGCACGCCATTGAGATAAAGTTCAGTTCCCTTGTGCTTGAAGAAATCAGGTGCGTAGTGGGGAATCTTCGGCGATTCGATGAGCCCGGCTTCTGTGTAGACCTCGGCGAGCAGGGTGAGACAGTCCACCCCAACGCCTTTCTTGCGGCCGTGCGGGTGATATGGAGTTCCAACGAAGCTGCGCGCGGCACGCACGACACGCGAGCGCTGTTCTGCTTCGAGCGTGACCATGTATAACCTGCTGTTATTTATCTAAAAACAGGCGATTATTGCCTTGAGTAACCCTGTGGCTTTGGTAGGCTTGGCATATCAACCCGCTATTAGAGGTAGCTCATGGCCACGGACTCAGAAGATAAACAAGCAGCCCCGTCACAGCAACCAGCCGAAGTGAAAGTACCGGTAATCGCACCTCCTCCCAAGACTGCTCCTGAACTGTTTCCAAATGTGCGCGACCCTATCGAAATGATGAAGAGCGCTCGCGAGCTACTTAATAAAGACGGTAAATAGGCCAGCTATAATCGGCGTCAAGCCAGCGACCAAATATCCCCAATTGAGCCCTACCGCCGCAGCGAGGTTATTCGCCACATTCTTCCTAATCCGACGCTGCAAGCTTACAAGGCTACCAGCCTTTATCGACTCTAACCCGTGGCTCATTACATCGGTGCAGAAAAGATTACACGGCTCGTTTCCATTAAATCCATAATGGCAGCCCCATAGGCATTTCCACAGAACTAACAGTACCGCAATAATATAACCACTTACAAGGACGGTGGCTGCTGTGGTAATCCGGGCGCTGCAAGCATGTTCTCCAGCACAATTCACCAGCATATAACCTGTTACTGCGGTCACTACCGGGATCACAATCGCTAGAAATTTCTGCGCGGACTCCTTTATCTTGTCCGCTACTTCAAGTGTGTCCTTGAGGAACAGCGCCGCGGAATCATAAATAAACACCATTTTCTCAGGGGTGATAAGTGACTTGTCGGTGATGTCAGGTGTCCATTGCTTTTCCATGGCGGCAGTCCTCTTGCTGAAGATTGCTGTCACCATAAGGGAAATATCCCGGAAGTCAAGATGGCTTGGCCTTGGAACTGGCTGTTTTCTTCATTTTCTTCGGCAAGGGCTTCACCTTCAGGAAGGCGCCAAGCACCTGTTTCAGCTTCTTTTCCTCGGCCTTCTTTGCCATGTCTGCCTCCGATCATGCTGCTATCCCCACGAGTTGCGCGGCAATCTTCTCCGCAAGGCCTTTTACAAGCGCAACTGTGAGGCTTACACCTGCCTGCTTAGCACCGTCCTTTACGCGTTGCCATACCTTTGAATGACGCACCGCATCGAGGTAATCGTGGCCCGCAAAGGTAATCGCCCAGATTGTGAACGTTCTATGGCCACCCGGCAGATGCTTGTCGCTTGTCGCGTCAATAAATCCCGCATCCTTCAAAAGCCCGATATGATAGGCAATCTGCCTGCTGTCATAACCGGGAACATCCAGTGCTTCCGAAGAAAACGCCTCATCCTGCTTTTCTATTTCCAGCAGCAGCAACCGTATAAGGTCGAGATCGCGCTTCATACCGGCTTTACCGTGTGCTTGCTTTCCCGGGATGTCAACCGTTTAATACCCTAGCCACCAGAGATACTTGCATATGACTTCTCGTTCGTTGCGAGAGGACAGTACCCGGACTCTAGGGTTACTCAAGGTAATATAGGCCGGTATTTTCACATTCCTTGCTACTGTGGCATTCCCGCAACTCAGGAAGCCGTCTCCTGTTGAGGCATGTAGCAAAATCCCCGGAAGTTCGCGAGGTTGTTGAAATCAACTGCGCATGTGTTCAAGAGCTTGTTGCACCCGCGCGCGATTGTGAATGAGTCACCCGCTGCAGGTGCATTCGGCAGTGGTGCAATCACGTTGACGATCCCGCCCGAAGATGACACCCCGACCGTCCTCGATACACCCTCATTTGCCCCGCTGGTGAACGTGATCGTTCCGAGGTTGAAATAGCCGGTCGCCTGCGAGAGGTTAGAGTTTATGGCACTGTTGGTAGACCCGCTTGCAACTGTCCCGCTAAACGAGAAATTTGCCTTATTCAGCGTGCAGGACGGGTCGTAAAGGGTATTAACGCACGTTGCCTGATACAGATTGATCGGCAGGTTCTGGTTGAGGAGCTCGAGGTAGCTGTTGATGGTGAACGTCGCGAGGTTGCGGCTGATATCCACTTCCGCCACGTTGCCGATGAACTTCTTCACCGTCCCCGTGGGGATTACGGGGTTCGCATACGTCCCGCCGGGCCAGTAGGCCCCGAGGTAAATCAGCTCCGCGCCATCAAAAACCCCTTCACGCACCGCAGTCAGAAAAGGTGCGCCCTCGATCGTCGATGAGCCAGGGATGACGTCGAACGTGAGCGTATCCACCTGCAGGCCGACGGCGCAGTGCATCTTCGCCTTATTGTCCTTGCGGTCGAAGTACGGGCCTACCGTACCGCCGGCAGTGAAATATTGATTCTCCCAGAAAGGATCGCCACCGCTATCTGCCGTGACAAGGGATATGTCTACGTCACCGGAAGAATAGTAAAGGCTTGATCCACCTATGAGATTGAAATTATAAAGACCAGCGAAACACATCTGACCCGTTGCAAAGAGACTCTGCAACTGCGTGGTCAGCGTCTTCATACTTCAGTTCTTTACCGTGATCCATGAGAGCTTCTTCACGGAATACAGCCCTTGGAAATCCAGCGAGAAGCTCGTCTTGTCCGAGTTGAACCGGCACGGCCAGTAGTAGTTGATGTTGGCTGTGATGGCGACGCCAGATGCTGGCGCAGAAGCGAAAACAACCTGACCTGGATTCCCCGGATTTCCCCATGCCGTAAACGTGAGGCCTGTGGTTTGCAGCACGCCGTTGAGGAAGACGGAAACGCCGGCAGTGTAGTTCGGAGCAAGGACGGGCTCAATGAAGCCCCCTAATGAACGAACAAACTGAAATGTCGTGGTGGACCCGTCTCCCGTCCCGATTGCTTGCCCGGCGACATAGTTGTCATCCGGGTCCATGTAAAGGAAACTGTCGAATTGGCCTTGGCGGGCATTCACAAAGCCCATCAGGGTCTGAAAGTCTTCGGGCGAGGCAGATCTCAAGACGCTGACATCGCCCTCCCACGAATATTTGGGCGTGGTCCAATTCGCGAGCCTATTCTCGCGCCCACTAATACTGGCTTGAACGTTCGTATCCCACATCTGTGTTCTTACGACGGGAAACATGAGCCCCGCCAGACTTGGGAACACAGCGCTGGACATCTTGAACCATCTGGCTTATCTGTTAACGACTTTTAAGGAGTTGCTATGCGAAGACTTGCTTTATTTCTCTCTCTCATGCTTATGGGGTGTGCCAATACTCACTACGTGAGATTCGATGCCACTCCAGAGCAGGCAGAAGCTGACCGGCAGGCTTGCATGCAGCAAGGTGAAATCGCCGTCGCATCGCTTGATAGCGACAATCCATTCGAGATCGGTATGCGTAGGATTACCATTGCCGACAACTGCATGCGTCTCAAGGGCTACACGCCGGCCGGTTAAGACTTGAGTGCCGACATCAAATTGCTGTTCCCATTACGGACGGCCGTAGACATCCCGGCTGCGATAACAGCCATATTGTTCTTGAGAAATTGAGCACCGGTCTGGGTATCTATCGCCTGAATCGTGATATTGAATGTTCCTGCACCGGATGCGCTGCCAGTTGATGCGCCAAGAGAAGCGCTGCCCGATCTGATGGCGGCTGCTGGTCCGGCTGGAATAATCATCTCGCCGCCATGTATTTGAGCCACCATGTCGCCCGGCACAGACCAACTGCCCACATCGAAGCTCGGGAGAAAACTCCCGATAAAGCTCGCCACCTTCTGAGCATCGAGCGCTATCGTGTTTGCCAGTGTGGCTGTGGTGTTCTCAATAGTTGCCAAAAGCCCCTGCGCACCCGTGGTGGCAGTGGTTGTCGTATTGGCAGTCGTGGCCAAGGTTGACCCGGCAGTGGCTGCTGTGCCCGCAGCCAAAGCCGCAGTGTTCGCCGTCAGAGCCGCAGCCTGAGCAGCTGCACTTGCACCACCGGCCGCACCGCCCGCTGCTGCTCCAGCACCTCCGAGCGCGGCAAATGGGTTTGAAGTTCCAAATCCCAGAAGCCCCTTGCCGCTCGTTGCTTCAAAGACGAGAAATTCGGCGGTCATCTTGGCCAAAATCTCGGTGAATTTGACCTCCATATCTGAAAAGGCTCTCGCCGTAGCCTGAGTAACGGTTTGGCTCCCCGAAATTATCCCGTTTACCCAAGTATTATAGGCACTTCCCATGTCTCCCATGAGCTGCTTCCATGGCGCCAGTTCGGCTTCATACTCCTTCTTCTGAGCTGCAGCGAGTTGCTCATTCAGCTTGGAAATCTCCAGGATGTGCTTCTGGTAAAGAATCGCGCTTTGATCGTTGTATTCTTGATCCGTACGAAGCGCGTCATCCAATGCCTTTTGGTCTATCCCGTATTGCTCATTAGCCGCTTGTGTAAGCAGTTCGATTTTGCGCGTTTCCGTTATCTGCTGGAGATTGAACTCCGCATCGATGTCTTGAACCTTCTGCTGGAAACGGAGCTGCTCAAGCTCCATTTCGGCCCTCGTATGCTCATTGTCTTCGCTGCTGTCATCTTTTCCCGAAGCACCTGTCGGTGCTGGCGGAAGACCGGGCTTATTTACTCCGGGTGAAGATGCTGCCTTTCCGCCACCAGATAACGCCGCCCACATCTCGTTGGCGCGTTGCTGCAGCTTGGCCCACGACATAATCGTGTCATTGCCGAACTCATCTGCTGCCTGCCCCATCTCGTGCATGGCTGCGGCCCAATCAGTCTTCATCTGATTGATGGCCTGTGCGTAATCGCTCCTTATTGCGCCGAGATTACCAGTCAGTGCGTCTTTAATAACCCTGCCAAGGCCTTCAAACAGGTCAACGATGGCAGCTACAACACCATCTGCTGTTTCTTTCAAGTCAAAAAACGCGAGACCCAGGCCTTCAATGGCGGTCTTAGCACCAACCACACCGCTTTCGATGCCCATAACTAGACCATCGAAAGCTGCTTCAATGAGCAGAATGATCTCGCGCATCGAACCGCCGCTCTTGGCGGCCTCATTAAACCACTGCGCCAAGTCCGTCAGGCCTTGGATAATCGCATTGATCGCTGGTAGAAAGGAGTCGAATAACGTGATGGACACGCCTTGCATGCTGGCGTCCATAACCACGATGCCTTGATGCGTTCTTTCAAACGCTTCCGCCATCTCCGAGGTGAGGATCGAACCGGTCTGCGTGGCGGTATCGCCCATCTTCTGCAGGCCTGAACTGCCCTGATCTAGCAGAGGGATCATCTGACCCCAGGTGCGCCCCCCAAGGTCGACCGCGTAGGCATATTTCGTGGCACCATCTGCGGTACGCGCGAAGGCATCGGCCACTTGCCCGAGCAATTGATCCGGTGTCTTCGTTTTCAGGTCTTCAAGGCTTATTCCTAGATTGTGGAACGCCTCGTAAGCTTTGCCAGTCCCACTCTGCGCTTCAGCAATGTTGCGCTCGAAGCGCCCCATGCTCATCGCCATGCCTTCGGTGTCACCGCCGGTCATCTTGGCAGCAAATCCCAGCTTCTGCACGTCCTCCACGCTTATCCCGAGCATGGACGACATCCGAATGGCCTGCTCACCAAGATCGCTCATATGCTCGGCATAAGCAGCGATTTGGTCAACAGCAAAGAGTTCCGCCAGCGCCGTTCCTACACCAGCGAACGTCGAGCGGATACTTTCGGCAGAGTCCGCCAAAGACCCAATCTGTGCCTTGATATCATTAACGCCGGCGATGACGCCTTCGATATTCGCGCCGAATTTTACTGAAACGTCATCGGCCACGGCCTATTCCTCAATATCAGGTTGCGTCACAAAGCCCGGAAGCACCGGTGCCGTCGCCGGGCCGGATTCTTTATCCTTCACCCCGAAGAATGCTTTCAGCATCGTGTTCACCTGTGAGATCGACACATGCGGCGGCGGACTCTTCTTCCACATGCGCCCGAATGCTTCGAGCTTCTGGAAGGTCATGGTTTCCCAGACGTAATCCCACGTCCAGCCCGTCGCCATCACGACGAAGGCGGTCAGTTCATCGAAGTCGACGACTTCTGCGGGGCGGTCCCCGCTACCGCTTCCCCCGGCGGGGTTGCCTTCATATTGGCCTGTTGAGCCACTACCAGCGCTGCGGCGATCATTTCCTGCAGGGAAACCGTCCCACCTAGGAACATCTCTTCCGTCAGCGCAGGGTCTTTCTCTATGCCCAGATACACGATCCGACCAAGATTGAGGATGGACTCCTCATCCAGCCGGTTCTCGCGTATAGCCGCGAAGGTCTTTTCCACCAGCGGCACGATTTTGGCGCAGTTCTTAAATGGAACTGGTGGCACCTCGTAGGCTTTATTTCCGAGGACAACAGCTTTGGTTTCGGCGGTGCTCATGAGGGAATCTCCGTTCCAGGATTGAAGAGTGATTCAGGCTAGGGCTTGACGATAGGCGGCGTGCGCAGGTGCTCCGGCAGTGGTTTCATTTGCCGCAGAACGTCGGCATTTCTGATGGTGCCGTCCTGCTTGATCTCCATGGGCTCATGGAAGACATCCTTATAAAGCGGGTCTCTGTCCAGATTCAGCTTTGGCAGGATTGTCAGCACGGTTATCCGCTGGCGCTGTATCTCTGCTATGGAGCTGCCGACAATGGGCGGCTCCATCCTTTCCAAGCGGCGGCTTTTGATTTTCCGGAGGATGAATCGGAAGATGTTCATCACGTCCGACTCAGAGCGATGAAAGTCCCTGGAAACCTGCCAGACTGGAACCCCATTCAAGAGATTGCTGAATATCAGCGCGCGGTCATCTTTGAGGCGCCCATCTTTTATGGCCGCGACGTCCATTAGCCAAGCACAGGCATGCTTATGATACCGAGGTTGCCGGCGGCATTAACGAAGCAGCTGAATTCCTCCTCAGGCATGTTGAAGTCGCCGATCTTGGTATCCCAAAGATTAAGGGACTCCGGTACGCATTCGTAGAGCTGGATGTTCGTTTGCAGATTCTGGAACGTCGCACCCATCATCATCTGGAAAGCATTCGCTGCACCCGCCGCCGTGTTGCTGAGTGTGATGGTGTCGCCTACCGATGCGAGCGTATACGCATACGAGATATACAGCGATGCGCTGGCATCGCCAGAATAGAAGGTGTAGACGCCCGTCGTGGTGTTTACCGAATACTGGCCTGCAGCCGCCACCGACGCGACATTCGTCAGGGGCTCGCCGGTCGCCTGATAGACCACACCCAAATCAGTGGCGAACGTGGCGGCATTGTTGACTGTGATCGTGTATGTGCTGCTGCCGGGAACACTCTGGGCCTCATTGTTCGCCACCAGCGTTTGGCCAGCGCTCATCAGGGAGTTATTTGCGCCGCCGACGAAATCTCTTACCAGGCGCGGGCTTGATTCTGCAAACTTGATTTTTCCCGTCACCTTGATCTGCGCACGGCCGACTGCAACAGGGAAAATATTCTGGCCGAACAGCTCCTTATTGGAACTTTTCATCGAAAGAGATGACGATTGAAGTACCCGAATTTGCGTAGGGGTGGGGTGCGTATCGCTGTCGATCTGGAACGCATAGCCGGAATTGAACGGCGTCGACGGCCAGTTATTTTGGGCGGTCATGGGAACTACCAATTGTCAGGGGTGAAACGGGAAGGAAACTCTTTAAACAGACTACTTCGCGGTAAGGCCTTCGAAATAGGCGCGAGTTGCCCGTGCTAATCGAGTAACTTCCGGGTCTGAACTCGCATCGATATCGATATTTTCCCGGTATGGATCATAGGTGCCACCTGTACCGGTATCGGCAATGGTTGGACCCATTATTAGGGTCCCAAGAAGAAGGAACTTCTTTACGGACTTCACGATCCTGTGCGTAGCGGACTTGGCTTCTTCATGTTCTCGTGTGCATTGATGCACGACTCTGCCACGTAGGTCGATCCATTGACTTGTAGAGAACTCGGCTGGAAGTGCGGTCGAGCAGAATAACACCGGGACTAGCTTTTTATTTTTATCAGCAAGGGCTATGCCGATCTCCTTCGCAACGTATTCGGACTTTTCACTGTTGCAACACCAGCAAAGCACAAACATCGAACATGAGTGGATAGCACCAACGATCTTTTTTTCCCAGAGATCGCCAGCCCTCAACTGCTCAATGTCCAGGAACACCGCATCTTGTGCGGCAACACCCAACAGGCTGGCGAGGGGCTTTACAAGCGCCTCGTCATGTCTGCTATACGAAACGAAGACCTTAGTTTTCTTCTGCCTCGGCACAGTGCCAGAATTGTACTCGGCGCTCCAAAGGCCAGCCAGCGATTAAACTGTCGCCAGTATCTTAACAGGAATCACCGCCACGCCATCGCCATCCAGGTCGCCAGGGTCTTTCATGATCTTGCCCTCGATCCATGTGTGGAAGACGAGGCCGCCAAGCGTTTGCCTGCCGTTTACAGGACTGCCCTTGAGCGCCGCCTCTACGGCGTCAATGAGAGGATTCAGCACGCTGATGGGGTCTACGCTCTGGTCTTTGCCGGCATCGATGTAGATGTATAGCTCGACACCCATGTATACGCCGGGCGGCAAGCCGCGCTCCGCACCCTTATATTCATCGCCTATCTCCCGCATGAACAACGCAGGCTTCTCGCCTGAAGGAACGTCACCCCAAAGGCGCATTCGGCGCGACGATGTGACGAATGGAGACTGGCTGGATAAAATCGGCCCAGACACGAGCGCGAATAGCGCGCTCATGATGGCTTCGCGGCTCGCGGTCATCACTTCGTTCCTTCAGCAGCCGCCTGTTCGTATCCCTCGCGAATTTCGGGCGTCATGTCCTTGAAAGCTTCGCTCATGTAATGAGCGCCCTTGATATTCGAGCCCGGATGGTGAACGCGCCGGAAGAACACCTCCTTCCCCCCCATGCTGAATGCCAGCGCCTTTGCATTCTTCGCTTCGATGATGTGCGCCTTCGTTTGGCCACCGAACTCCTGAATCGCCGCATAGGGTAGCCCGCTCGAATACACCCTGCCTGAAACCTCGTTTGTCGAATTCGTCACCTGCTGGAATATGCTGCGCACCAGCTTGCCAGTGCGGATATGCAGGAGTTTGTTCGTCAGGTTTTGCTGGACTTTGCTCTTCAGCTTTTCGGCGAGTGCGTAGGTCTTTTTGAGGAAGGCTGCGCGCAGCTTGTCGGGCATGTTGGATAGTCGAGCCGTGATCTCGCGGCTGTCTATCTCAAGGATGATCATCTTTTTTCGACTGTGATAGCTTAATGATCGTCAATAACCACAATTTTGGAGGTGGTTCGTTTGGGGGGACCTGTATATCGCAATCCCTGGGCGCCTGCTGGGCTGCCCACAACGACTGGCGCTTTATATCCAGGGACCTTTCTCGAGCAACATATTGCTCCGCTCTTTTACGGAACCACATTTCCCACTCGTGGCGGCCCTGACCAGTTCATTGAGGATGAGCGAGCCTTTTGGTCCGGTGTCGGTAACCAATTATTCTCGATTGTACGTTTACACGACTTCGTAATCAGTGATTGGTTTCCGAGAACACCCGGGATCTTTTGGACGGAGAGAGCGATGTGGACTCGCTCGAACGTCTTGATGGGCAATATTCGCCAAGATGCGTCGCTGGGCTCGTATCTTCTTCCAAATGCGAAAAACGAGATGGTGGAGCACGGGGGCATTGGAAGCATTCGTCTGCTCCCAAGAATCATTGATGGCACAAGGTGCTGGTTTGGGACGGCTTCCAAGAATGGCCAATGTGACGGCGGAATCCCGCTGGTAATTCCCGAGCGGTTGCTTTCTGAAACTGGTACCCAATGGGGTGAGCGCGTTGAAATCACCGGCCGCGTAAGATTTCTCCAAGAAGTTGGGCTCAATGAGGTAGCG
>Ga0210388_10004088_pt1 | contig 11418 bp, 12 predicted proteins | sample IncBWC19OmetaG_FD_155485 | JGI IMG/M metagenome (GOLD analysis project Ga0210388, IMG submission 155485) | Forest soil microbial communities from Barre Woods Harvard Forest LTER site, Petersham, Massachusetts, United States - Inc-BW-C-19-O ...
TGCCGCAGACGCGGCGGATCGTGTCATCGTGCTCAAGGTTGATGTTCCAGAGCCGCCAGCGCAGGACCTGGTAGGTGACCGGGTCGATGTGGGTGTCGTACTCGCGAGACAGGGGCAAGCCTGCCACGTCGCCATCGAATGGCCCGGGCACGTAGGGCAGCACGACTCCGTCCCAGGTGCCGCGGGCAAGAGCCTGCGGCACGAGCTCGGAGCCCCGGTACGGCTCGGTCTCGGCCCGGTTGGCCAGGTAGGCGTTCGCGCTCACGAGGCTCTCTCCGCTGGCTACTTCAAAAGCCGGGCGTCGTCTGAAGAGTCCGGATTCGCCGACTGCTCGCTAGCTTCGTCCTGCGCGTCGGCTTCTCCGAGGTAGGCCGCGATGACGGCGGGATCCTGCTGAAGCTCGGCGGGTGTGCCCTCGGCGATCTTCTTACCGAAGTCGAGCACGACCAGCCGGTCGCACACCGACATGACCATGTTCATGTCGTGCTCGACCAGGATGACCGCTATACCCCACACCTCGACCAGACGGCGGATCATCTGCGACAGCTCGCGGGTCTCGGCGTCGTCCAAGCCGGCGGCCGGCTCGTCGAGGAGCAGGACGGACGGCTCGGCCGCCACCGCGCGGGCGATGCCCACGAGGCGGCGCCGTCCGTAAGGCAGCGCGTTCGGTTGCGCATCGAGATGGGAGCTGAGCTTGAACTCGTCCACGGCGGCCGCCGCGACCGGCGTCAGGGGCCGTTTGTCTGTCCGGACGAGGTTGGTCAGGTACGCGCCCTTGTCACGGCGGTCACAAGCCGACTGCAGGTTCTCACCTACCGTGAGATCCTCGAACAGCTCCAGGGACTGCCATGACCGGCAGATGCCGGCCCGGGCCCGGTTGTGGGCACTGACCCCGGTCATCTCCCGGTCGGCGAGCTTGACCGACCCCGCCGCCGGTTTCACGAAGCCGGTGATGCAGTCGATCATGGTGGTCTTACCAGCACCGTTAGGGCCGATGAGCCCGAGGACCTCCCCAGGATTGACCTGCAGGCTTACCCCGGACAGTGCCGTCACCCCGCCGAAATTGACCGTCACGTCCGCTACGGCTAGCCCGGCCGACCGCACCCGGGTCACCTCGCCCGCTGCGGTCACGAGACCGGGCCGGTCGCGCTTGGGGAAGATCCTGGCGTTGACGGCGCGGACGAACCTGACAATCAGCCGGGTCACCGGGTCAACCTTGCCGGCGGCCATCTGGCTAACGATGCCGTCGGGGTTCTGCAGCAGCACGAGCAGGAGGCTCACACCGCCGATAAGCACGAGCCATTCGTCGAGGCTCCCGAACTTGTCGAGGATGAACGACCCGATGCCTCCCGGATAGAAGCTCGAGCCCGGGATCGAACCCAGGACGTAGCCGATACCGCCGATCACCGCGTCGCCGACGAGGTTGACCGACGTGAGGGGATCGAACTGGGTGTAGACGATCGCCTGAGACTGGAAGGCAAGGAGCACGCCGCCCAGCGCAGCGATAGCTGAGGATAGCCCGAAGGCGAAGAGCTTCGAACCGAGGACGCCGACCCCCAGCGAAGCGGCGGCCCGCTCGTTGTCGCGGATCGCGATGAGGCGCCTGCCGGTCCGGCTTCTGCGGACGTTCGCGACCACAAGCCCGGCGATAATGAACCAGATCAGGCAGAAGACCGCGTAGGCATCGGGATGGTTGATCGGGTCGATGTTGATGCCGAGGAAGTTGTCGGCCGGGAGGTTCGTGCCCGCGACGCCGCCTGTGTAGTTGGGATTGTTGAACAGGATGTCGTAGACGGCCGATCCGAGCCCGAGGGTAACGACGGCCAGGCTGACGCCCCGCGTCCGCAGGGCTGGCAGCGCGAAGATCAGCCCGATCGGCACCGCCGCGACCACGGCCACGAGCATCCCCACGGCCATCGGCACGTGGGCGGCCGACACGAGCCGGCCGGCGATGTATGCCCCCAGGCCGGCCATGGCGAACTGTGACAAGGAAAGCTGTCCCGCGTACCCGGTGAGAACGACGATCGAGAGGAGGATCACTCCGATGATGATCTGAATGGTGAAGGCGATCGTCAGGTTCGGGGAGAAGAACGTGAAGAACCCGATCGTGACAAGGCCGCCCCAGAATATGAGCGCCTTCGGCTTGACGACGCCCGTGCCGAGCTTCGGCAGGCGTTCCAGAACCTGGCTGCGCAGCGGAAGCGACCGGCCGCGGACCACGAGGATCACGATGATGAGGATGAACGGCAGCGAATCGGACAGTCCCGGCTGCGAGACGTAGTTAGAAATCTCGGACTGACCGACACCGATGACGATCGCCGCTAGCAAGGTGAGGGGGTACGAAACGAAATTTCCCAGCAGCGCCGCGGCCATGGCGGGAATGACCAGCAGCGTCAGGTTCGTGACTAGCAGCCCAGCAATAGGGACGATCAGGATCCCGGCCGTGGCGGCCAGCATGCCCCCGAGGGCCCACGTGAGGACGGCGAAGACGTCCGGCGACCAGCCAAGCGACGATGCCGCCCGCTGATTTTCCGCGGCGGCCGTGATGGCGAGGCCGACCACCGTGAACTTCGTGACGGCGTACAGCGCGATCGTAATGACGATGGCGATGCCAAGGAGCCAGAGTTGCTGCTGCGGAACACTGATCCCGAATAGCTGGACGGGAGTGGAAGGGAGGGAGCTCGGTACCTGGGTCAGGTTCGCCTGGTACTTGATCTGGGCAATCCCCTCGAGGGTGGTCAGCACACCAAGGGTCGCAATGAGCCGGGTGAGCGCCGACCTCTTGCGCAGTGGTCGCATAATCAGAAGGTGCGTTAGCGCGCCAATGGCCCCGCACGCAAGCAAGGCGATCACGAACGACGGGGCAAAGCTCAGGTTGACGACGAAGTGAAGCTCGTAGAAGACGTACGCCCCGACCATCGCGAAGGCGCCCTGAGCGAAGTTAAGGATCCCCGAGCCTCGGTAGATGAGCACCAGGCCCTGCCCGAGCAGGGTGTAGGCCGCTGCGATTCCGAAGCCGAGGATGGCGAACTCAAGGACTTCTTTCATGCGATCGGCGCTCCTCTCCGATGAGCACTACCGGGGCTTCCGCCTCCGGACCGGGTATGCGGTCCGGAGGCGAACGGTCCCATGGACGTAGCCGCTACCCCTGGACCGAGACGGCGTTGATCGGCTGGCTCGACTGCAGCGTCTGCTGACCGCCTTCGACCTTTAGCAGCCAGTAGTTGGCCTCGGAGTAACGGGTCGCGCCGAGGCCAGTGATCGAGATATGCGTCGCCGGAGTCCAGTCGGGAAGGATCCCGTTAAGGCTCACGCCTTGTGCCGAGTTGAGGGCGGCGAGGTAAGACGAGGCCGTAATCGGGCCCTTCATGCCCTTCATGATCTGGAACTGGGCCTGCAGGACGTCCCAGACCCGCAAGGCGAAGGACCGTACGTCGTTGACGTTGGCGTCGCTGTCACCCGTCGCCGCTTCCGCGTTCATCTGCGAGACGAAGGTCTTGATGATAGGGAACTGGCTCTCGGTGGACGTGTTGACAGGAGGCACATCGTTGACGATGTAGAGACCATTGATCAAGGCAGAGTTCTTGGTGATATCCGCGTTGGTGAAAGCTCCGGAGTTGATGATGAACTGCACCTTTGACCCAAGAGCGCGCACGGCCTGGATCAACGGTATCGCCTGGTTGATGCTCAGCGGGATAGAGACGATGCTGGCGCCCGAGTTGACGATCTTGGCGGCGTAAGGACTGAAGTCCGAGACGCCCGCGACGGGGAAGTCGACGACGCCCGCGTACGCGATGCCGTTCTTCTTCGCCGTCGAGGAGACCGCGTTCTCGAAAGTGGTCTCGAACGGATTGCCGGAGTTGGCGACCAAGAGGATCTTCTTGAAGCCCTTCTGAGCGGCGACATACGTCTCGACGGCCTCGGCCGCCGGAATGCCACCAGTGAGCGGGAACGCCGTGGTGGCGGTCATCTCGCCCAGCGACAGGGCGTCCTCGTCCACCACCGGAATGCCCGCCGCTGACAGGGACTGGACCATGCTAGGGCCGAGGATGTCGATTCCCGCCGCGAGCTCGACGACCTTGTCCGAGATCATCTGGCGGACGCACGCGGCGGTCGCATTCGGGTCATCCTGGCTGTTGCAGTAGTCGACCGCCACCTTGTGGCCATTGATCCCCCCCTGGGCGTTGATCCCCGCGGCGGCGGCACGGACCGCCGCCACCTCGTCACCCGCGTTGTAAATCGAGGTGTTGGTCGGCTCGATCACACCGATGTTGATCGCGCTTCCGCTCGGTGCGGACCCGGTGTTGGCTGTGCTGGAGTTGGACCCTGCAGTCGACCCGGTGCTGCTGCTGGAAGAGCTGCATGCCGTGGCGACAATGGCGAGCGCGCACACCGCGGCCCCGGCTGCGAGTTTCTGACGCTTCTGTCTGTTCATGAAGCCACTCCGGTTTTCGGGAGGTATTGGAAATTTCGTGGATAGCGGGGTCAGTCCGAGAGTCGATGTGGTCCGGCTTGGGGTGTGCCGGCGCTATTCGTCGACGTCCTCGGCCCCTTCTGCCGGACCGCCGGCGGAAAGATAGGTGCTCTCGATTTCGTGAAGACGCGCCTTGAGATCAGCGGCGGCGCCCTGGATCACCACCCGGCCGCGGCGGATCACGTATCCGCGGTCGGCGAATCCGAGGACCTTCCGGACGTGCTGCTCCACGAGCAGAACCCCGAGTCCGGCGTCGGCCGCCTGGCGCACCGCCCGTAGCAGGCGATCCACCACCAGGGGAGCGAGGCCGAGGGAAAGCTCGTCAGCGAGCAGGAGCTTTGGCCGCCTGCTGATGGCCCGCGCGAGGGTCAGCATCTGCTGCTCACCGCCGGACAGCAGGCCGGCCTTCACCTTCCAGCGGGTCCGGAGCTCCGGGAACAGCTCGACGGCGAATTCGATGTCGCCCCTGCCGACCTTGAGGTTCTCTTCGGTGGTGAGGCCCATGAAGACGGACCTCTCTTCTGTCACGAAGCCGAGACCGTTGCGAGCCCGCCTGTGCAGCGGAGCCCGGCTGGGCTTGCCGTTGACGACGACGTTGCCGCCGAGGGCGGGTATGTCCCCGGCGAGCGTCAGCAAGGTGGTGGTCTTGCCCGCCCCGTTGGCGCCCAGCAAGGCGACCACCTCGCCCGGCATGACTTCGAGGTCGATCCCGTGGACGACGGTGATCGATCCGTAGCCTGCCTTGAGTTGTTCAGCCCGAAGCAAGGTCGACCCCACCACGACTCCTTGGCTGCTCGTCGTCCGACTGTTCTGCCGTCCGGTCTGATCCGCACCCACGAAGTACGGTGCTGAACCGCCGTCGCTACCGATCTCCGGATACGGGCACCGTATATCAAAGAGTGGAAGAGGTCAACTATTTAATTAATTGCAATCTTCATCAGCTTCCCACAGCCCGCGAGAAGACATCGCCAGGGGCGGCCGGCGATCCGTCCGCGCTGATCACGCCCTGTGCGACCAGCGTGGTCACGACCACCTGCCCGTTTCGACGCAGGGTCTGGAAGGTCGCGGGCGCGGCGAGATCTGGGTCGCCCGTCCGCAGCGCGCCTACCTCGGCCCGCAGCGCCTCCTGCACGACGGCGATGCCGGCCGCGTCGATAACGTGGCCCGCCGCCGACAGGCTCGCGCGAAATCCCGCCAGGAGATGGCGCAGCCGCCGGCCTCCCCTGGCCTTGTGCAGCTCACCGCGATAGGCGTAGGAGAAGCGGGAGAAGTCCGCGTTGGACACCGGGCTGACCAGCGCGGCGTCGCCAACCGCGGCCAGCCTGTCAAGCTCCGCCTGGTCCGCGGCCTCGGTCGAGTCGCTGCCGAGAACGGCGGCCACCGGCCAGGTGCAGCGCCGCCGCCTCGTGCAGCAGGTCCTGAGTGCCTTAGATCTCGAGTGCCTTAGATCTCGGCTGGCGCGGCCTCGGCCAGCGCGTTCCACACCTTGCTGAGCATGACGTGCGGCTCGACCGCCGGGTATTCCTGCGAGGGCTGGTCCAGCAGCGTCGGGAAGTAACCGCGGCGGTCGGCGAAGATGTTCAGCATGTAGCAGCCTTCGGGACCCGCCTCCTCCGGACCGTAGACCGATCCCTTCTCCTGCAGCCGGATATCGCCCGGGTGGTACCACTTCTTGCCCACCCGCAGGGAGCCGCGCAGGATGATCGACATGTAGTGGGTCTTGTGGTAGTGGACGGGGAACCGGTAGTTAGCCGTCACCTCCATGGGGAACACCGCGGGCTCGTCCTCGCCGTCACCGAGGAAGAAGCCCGCGAATCGCGTCCCGTCGTCCATGACCGTGAACTCGGGATCGTCGAGGCTGGTCTCGTATCGTCCTCGCCCGGTTCGCTCCATCGCGTGCTCCTCTGCGTCGCGGTTACTGATGCTGATCACTCGGCTCGTCGCCGTTGAAGACTCGTCTCAATCGAGGAAGTCGGGCTCCTCATCAAGAAGTACGTCCCAGAGGCAATCGAAGTTGATCTTGGCTACCTCCGGAGTCCCGACCTGGCTCGCCGTCAGCGCCGCGCTGGCCGGTTCGATGAGCCGCGGCGTTCCCGCGGCCTCAGCGAGCAGCTGCACCCCGCACGCCCGGTCCATGGCGAGGTACCACCAGGCCGCTTCCTCCACCGACCCTCCGACGGTGAGCAGGCCGTGGTTGCGGAGGATGCAGGCCTTCCTGCCGCCGAGCGCCTCGGCGATCCGGTCACCTTCGGCCTCGTCGAACACAACTCCGGTGTACTCGCTGAACAGCGCGTGGTCGTCATAGAAAGCACAGGCGTCTTGAGTGAGCGGATCGAGGCGGCGTCCGAGCGCCGACCATGCCTTTCCGTACAGCGAATGCGCGTGCGCCGCGGCCAGGACGTCCGGGCGAGCCTTGTGGATCCGTGAGTGGATCGCGAAAGCCGCCCGGTTGAGCGCCCCATCTCCGGCGAGCACCCGCGCGGAGTCGTCGATCAGCAGCAGATCAGAAACGCGAATCTTGCTGAAGTGCTTTCTGACCGGGTTAACCCAGAAGCACGCGTCGTGCTCCGGATCGCGAACAGTGACGTGACCGGCGGCTCCGTCAGCGGTGTCGAAGCGGGCGAGCAGGCGGAAGGCCGCCGCAAGGCGCTCCTTGCGGTAACGACGTTCCCGCTCGATAGGGTCGTCCGCCAGCTCCGCCACGGCCGTCGAGGTCTGCTGCATTCTCGCCTCCCTGCTGGCCAGGCACCCTACAATCAGCTATAAAGGTATCAATAGTTATACGAATGGTCAACGCGCAGGCAGGACGGCCATGGACCACTCAGCAGCAGTCGGCGAACCCATCGGGACGGCCCCTGATCCGCTGGTCGAAGAGCTCGGACCTGACGTAGCGGCTGAGGTTCCTTACCCGGGAAGTCCGCCGCTCGTGATCCGTGCCTCGGGCGGCGAACTAGCACTGAGCATCGAGGCGGCGAGCCACTGGTTCGCTCAGCGGGCGGCGGTGATCGACTGGCTGCTGGTCAGGCACGGAGCGCTGCTGCTGCGCGGCTTCCCAGTGCGCGACACGGACGCGTTCACGCGGCTCATCTCGCATTACCGGCCGCACGCCGCCGGTTACGTGGGCGGCGCGACCCCGCGCGCGGCGGTCAAGGGACCGGTCTACGAGGCGACCCAGGTGCCGCCGCAGGTGACCATCCTGCTGCACCAGGAGATGGCCTATCTCAAGGACTATCCGGTCAAGCTGGCGTTCTTCTGTAACTCACCCCCGGACACCGGCGGCGCCACGACCGTCGGGGACTTCCGGCGCTTCACGGCCCGGCTGCCCGAGCGGTTCCGCCGAGACTTGGAGGAGAAGGGAGTGACCTACCACCGCAGCTTCCGGGTTCCCGGCGTGCCACATCCCAGCGATGCCAAGCCTCTCCCCTATCACGCCGACCTTCAGCAGGGATTCGGCACGACCAGCCGGCGCGAGATCGAGACCGCGTGCGAGCGCCTCGGCATGACCTGGGAATGGGAGCCCGACGGCAGCTTTACCACGCACCTGTCACGGCCCGCGTTCGCCGAGCACCCGCTCACGTCCGAGCGCGTGTACTTCAACCACATCCTGACGCAGATCGTCGATCCGCGGTGGCTGGGCGACGAGGCGTATGAGACCTACCTGGACGTTTACGACCGGGCCGGACGCACCCGTCCCTACCACGTCACCTACGGGGACGGAACCGAGATCGACATGGCGGACCACCAGCGGGTGGCCGACGGCCTCGCCGCGGCGACGATCGCACCCGGCTGGCAGGCCGGCGAGGTCCTGCTGATTGACAACATCTACACCGGCCATGGCCGCCTTCCTTTTACCGGCCACCGCGATGTGCAGGTCGCGCTAATCGACTAGCAGGCTAGTCCTGGCCAGTATCAGGTACCCGCGGCCAGGCCGCGCTGACCTGCTCCTGCCACCTGGCAGGCCGCCGTTCGAGGAAGGCGGCGACGCCCTCGGCCGCGTCGGCGCTGCCGGCGCACGCTTCGAATGCCGCACGCTCCCTTTCCCATGCCTCGTACGGCCCGGACACCTGGCTGTCCCACAGCAGCCGCTTGGCCAGGCCCAGCGCAAGCGGCGCGCCGTCGGCGGCAACCTGCGCCACCCAGCGCGTCGCGGCGTCGAGGACCTCACCGGCAGGCAGCGCCTGGTGACAGAGCCCCAGCTCGGCGGCCTCACGTCCCAGCAGGGTGCGGCCGGTGAGAACGAGGTCAAGCGCGGCCGGGAGCCCGACAATCCGCGGCAGCAGCCAGTTGGCGTTGGCCTCAGGAACCACGCCCCGCCGGACGAACGGCAGCCCGACCTTCGCGTCCTCGGCGACAAGGCGCAGGTCGCAGTGCAGCGAGAACGTCATGCCTATCCCGACGGCGTGACCGTGCAGCGCGGCCACGACCGGCTTGCGGACCGCCGAGGGCCACAGGAGCTGGCGCGGCGCGGGCGGTTCGCGATCCTGTTCACCGCCCGGGCGGAGGATGTCGCGCCCGGACAGATCCGCGCCCACGCAGAAGTACGGCCCGTTGCCGCTGACGACGACGCCGCCCACCGCGTCCGTGTGGTCGCACCAGGCGAGGGCGGAGCTCATGTCCTCGCTCATCTGGAGCGTCCACGCGTTGCGCTCCCGCGGGCGGTTGAGCAAGACCGTGGCGACACCCCCGTCGAGGAGGACCTCGATGGTTTCGAGCTCGGGCGGCCGGACAGTCATGGCACGTCCAGGATGCCGACCGAGAACTCCCTCGTTCCCGGTTCGGCGATTGACACCTGGCGCAGGTTCCTGACGGCCTCGAGCAGCGTGGGGCCGGAACCCGGCTGTCCCGTCAGATCCGCGATGGCCACCACGGTCGGCATGTCAGCGTTCCCCTCAGAAGTCCGGTCGGTCAGAAGGCGATCGACAGACCGCCGTCGACGGTCTGCGAAGCTCCGTTTACGTAGGAGGACAGGTCGCTGGCCAGGTAGACCGCCGCCTGGGCGACCTCGGCCGCAGTGCCAAGCCGTCCAGAAGGAATATGGCCCGCGATGGCCGCGACGATCGCGTCATCTAGCATTGAGTTATATTATCCAGATGAATGATCAACCGTGGTGGCGGGGCGTTGATCCGGGACACCGCCTTACGGGCAAGCGGGCGTTTGTCACCGGTGCTGGCACGGCGCCGGGTGGTGATCTGCTCGGTATCGGTGAGGCGATCGCCGTTCTCTTCGCGAGCCAGGGCGCGAGAGTCGCGGTAGCCGACGTATCCGGCGAAAGGGCGAAGGCGACCGTCGGCCTTATCAAGGATGCTGGTGCCGAGGGTGTCGCGGTAGTCGGTGACCTATCGAGCGAAGCTGACAATGCGCGATGCGTCGGAGAAGCTGTCCGCGCGCTGGGCGGCCTGGACACCGTGGTTAACAACGTCGCTTTGTCCGGTGGCGGAGGAAGTCCCGCGACTGTGGATCTTGAGGTCTGGGAGCGCGTCATGGCGGTGAACGTCCGGGCAGCGATACTCACTGCCCGGCATGCGATCCCGCACCTCAAACGCGCTGGCGGGGGATCCATCATCAATGTTTCGTCCATCGCGGCCACGCGCGCACTGGGTGCAGGGGCATATGCGGCGTCGAAGGCGGCGATTCAGGCGCTGGCGCGTGACTGGGCCCTCATTCACGGCCGGGACCACATCAGGGCCAACTGCATCGTGGTTGGTCACGCACACACGCCTATGGGCACAACCGATGAGGCTGGACGCGAGCGCCGTCGCCTGGCCAGCCCGCTAGGCACTGAGGGAGTCGCGTGGGACATCGCGTGGCCGGCCGTGTTTCTCGCATCCGATGAAAGCCGGTGGATTAGCGGCGTCGATCTTCCGGTGGACGCTGGTGCCACCGCAACGACCGCGTTGGGCATTCACATGCTTAACAGGTCAGGCAGGACGGAAGGCGAATTGGGCCCGTCAATACCGCCGTCCACTTCGAGCACCTCTCCGGTCACATAGCCGGAAGCCGGCGAGGCGAAGAACAGCACGGCCAGCGCGATATCCTCGGGCGTGCCCAGGCGGCGCATGGGAGTGCGGGCGATCTTCGCTTCGAGCTCCGCAGCGGTGTAGTAGCGCTCGAGCGCCGGAGTCCACGTCGATCCCGGGGCGACCGCGTTGACACGGATACGCGGCGCCAGGTCCCGGGACATGAGTTTTGTCATGTAGGACAAGGCGGCCTTGGCAGTGCCGCCAGGGAGCATGCCCCGGTCCGGGTTCTTCGCCATCGCCGAGGAGATGTTCACGATCGCTCCGTCACCGCTTGCCAGCAAGTGCGGTACCGCCTGCTGGGCCAGGGCGAGCGCGGTGGTCACATTGAGGTGAAAGGCCGCATCCAGGTAGCCGGCGTCAAGATCGAGAAAGGCCCGCTGGGGCTTGGGCGCCTGGTTAGGTGGCGATCCTCCGACGTTGTTGATGAGAATGTCGAACCGGCCAAACGTCGCCAGCGTTCGTTCCACCACTTTTGCGGCGTTCGCCGTGTCCCGCAGGTCGCTGACAATCGTGAGGGAACGACGACCGAGTTGAGCCACCTGAGCCGCCACCGCGTCGAGGTCTGCCTGGGTTCGCGCCACGAGTACCACGTCCGCCCCCGCCTCAGCCAGCATGCGCGCACAGGCTGCCCCGATACCCCGCCCGGATCCGCTGACGATCGCTACCCGGTCGGTGACGAAGAAGCGGTCAAGCAGCCGCAGCGGCCCGCTCACATCTCGAGAGTCGGCGTTGCGGTGTCGGCGCCGGAACGAAGCACCCGGCCCGGTCGTACACCGGTGTACTCGCCGTCGACGGCGATCTGCTGGCCGGCGACGAGAACGTGGTGAATCCCGGTCGCGTCGGCGTACAGCCGGCCGGCGCCGCCCGGCAGATCGAAGCGGGTCCCCACCTCGGTCGCGCCGACGGTGGCCGGATCGAAGAACA
>Ga0210388_10004089_pt1 | contig 11418 bp, 11 predicted proteins | sample IncBWC19OmetaG_FD_155485 | JGI IMG/M metagenome (GOLD analysis project Ga0210388, IMG submission 155485) | Forest soil microbial communities from Barre Woods Harvard Forest LTER site, Petersham, Massachusetts, United States - Inc-BW-C-19-O ...
GTTGCTGATCGTGGTGGTAGTGGGAGCGCTCTTTTTCACGTTCCTCCGCGTCGGTTTGCCTGGCGCGGCCGTCACCTTCACGCAATCCGCCGCGGATTTGGACGCCTATGATTTCGTGGAAGTGTCAGCGAATGTTCCAGCCGGTCGCACGCGGAATGCGTTCACGGACGCCAGCATTGCCGGAACATTTCAAAAAGGCAATCAGCAATGGCAGGTGGACGGGTTCTCGGACGCCGCGGACGGAAGCGTGTATCGCGTTCGATTCATGCCTCAAGTGGCCGGCGACTACACTTATTCGGTGGAACTTCGCCAGGGATTGTCGCACAAAAAGTTCACGGGGAAATTCCGCGCCCGGAGCGGCGGCCGGCGCGGCCCCATTCGCGTGGACCCTCAAAACCGCTGGCACTTTATTTGGGAGGGAACGGGGGAACACTATTTTTTCAATGGCACTACCGCCTACTGGCTGATCGGATGGCGCGACGATCACGTAATCCAATCCAGTATCGAGAGACTTCGCCAATTGAAGATTAACCGCCTGCGCGTAACTATCGCCGGCAGAACCAGCTTGTACTACGGCGAACCGGTGATGGCTGGAAACAATTGGACACCGTTCATTACTGCCTGGCAAAGTAATTCAGGACGGTTTGGCCGCCCCGACGACATCTACTATCCAGGATTCGACTACAGCCGCTTTCAGGTTTCTTATTGGCAGAAGTTCGAGCGTGCGCTTCGCTACGCACGGGATCGCGATATGGTTTTTTCACTCGTCCTGGATATGAATGACAGCCGTGTTCATCCGGCGCCAGGGAGCGACGACGAACATCGCTTCATCCGCTACGCCATCGCCCGATTTGCAGCTTTTTCCAATATCACTTGGGACCTCGGCGACGACCTGGATCAATATCGGGACGACGCCTGGACGCATGCCACCGGAACTCTCATCAAGCAGTGGGACCCATACCAACATCTGGCCACCAGCCACCCCGTTGACAATGTCCATCAGGATCGCACCTCACCGTGGTTCGACTTCACATCGTTTCAAGAATGGTCCAGAACGCAGCACGCATTTATGCTGGACCAACGGAAGCGCCAGCAGAGCCTCGGCCGGATCATCCCGCAGACGAATGAAGAATACGGCTACGAGGACCATTACCCGATGTGGGCCAAAGGTCCGGGATCGGAGTCCGCTGACGTATTGCGCAGGACCGCGTGGGAAATCGTAATGGCCGGAGGGTACCAAACTGCGGGCGAGACCTCGCGGCGTGGAACCAACGTCTGGCCTGATACCGGCGGCGGATGGATGAATGGCCGAGGTGACGACACTATGACCATGTTTCAGGGCTACGCACACATGGTGGACTTTTTCACCAGCTTCGAATGGTGGAAGACCGAGCCTCACGACGAACTTGTCAACAACGGGAGTTACTGTCTGGCTAAGCCTGGTCAGTTGTACGCGATCTATCTCCCGCATGGCGGAAACGTCACCGTGCAGCTTCAGGCAGGTCAGTACGCCGGAGTTTGGTTGGACGCAGTTACTGGGCAAAAAACCAATTTGCCGCCACTCAGCGTTGAGGCCCCTTTGTGGACTTCGCCGGCAGCACCAGGAACAAATGATTCGGCGTTGTTGCTGAGCAAGGAGTAGCGGTGCATCGCTCCCTTGCGGTCGCGGCTCGGTTAGAGGCACGAGGCACCATTTCGAGCCGGGCGCGGAAGCAAGCGGATTACATCGTGCTGATGCGGATGTATCGCTTGATGTCGGGCAGACTCACCAGAATTCCGGTCACCACCACTGCCACCGCCAAGACACTTAACACCTTAGACATGCTCATTAACGGCCCCCATAAACTTAGACTCTCTCAAATGGAAACAGTTTCCGCTTCTTCCGTGTCCAAAATCAGTTAGAATTGCGCAGGATGCTAGCTGAGCACATAGACATCCTCTGGCTTACCGCGGGATTGAGCTGTGACGGTGATACCATCGCGATGACCGCCGCCACTCAGCCCAGCATCGAGGAGCTGGTTCTGGGAGCCATCCCCTGGGTTCCCAAAGTCCGGCTCCACAATCCACTGCTGTCCTACGAAAACGGCGACGAGTTCGTCCAAATTTTCCGCAACGCGGCGGAGGGCCGGCTCAAGCCTTTCATCCTGGTGGTTGAAGGTTCCATCCCGGATGAAACGAACAAGGAAGCCGGCTACTGGGCGACATTTGGAACCGATCCGCAATCCGGTCAGCCCATTCTCACCACGGATTGGATTGACCGGCTGGTTCCGCACGCCTGGGCAGTAGTGGCCGCCGGAACGTGCGCGGCTTACGGCGGGATTCACGCCATGGAGGGAAATCCCACTGGCTGCCGCGGGCTTCCGGATTTTCTGGGGTGGGACTGGAAATCGGCGGATGGCATCCCGCTGGTTTGCCTTCCGGGTTGCCCGGTTCAGCCGGACAACATGACGCAGGTATTGCTACAGCTGCTCTACACCGCTGCCGGACGCGCGCCGATGATGGCTTTGGATGATGCGCTACGTCCCAAATCTCTTTTCAGCCAAACAGTTCACGAGGGCTGCGATCGCGGCGGTTATTACGAACAGGCGGAGTTCGGCGAGGTCTATGGTTCCGAGCTGTGCATCGTGAAGCTGGGATGTTGGGGACCGGTGGTTCAGTGCAACGTTGGAAAGCGAGGCTGGATGGGAGGAATCGGCGGCTGTCCAAACGTGGGCGGCATCTGCATCGGCTGCACCATGCCCGGATTTCCCGACAAGTTCATGCCGTTCATGGATCAGCCGCCTGGCTCGCTGCTATCTTCGAGCGCGGTCACGACTTACGGTCGAGCCATTCACGCGCTGCGCCGCTTCACGCAGGCGTCGCTCAATCGCGAACCCACATGGCGTTCCAGCCGCCCGAGGAAAACGGAGACGTTCTGATGGTTGGCGCCGTCACTCCGCCCGAAGCAGAAGCCATCCTCGCGGAACTGGCCAGCGTATTCTTCCGCGACTCAGCGCCAGACCATTCAATTGAGGGCGTTCGGTCGCCGAACGTCGAAGCGCGCTATCGCGCATTGGTGGAGCAGATCCCGGCCGTTGTATTCATGGCCTATCTGGATCGCGGCATCGGCGAGGCTTACGTGAGCCCGCAAATCGAAAAAACGCTGGGCTTTTCACAAAGTGAGTGGCTGGAGGATCCAGTCCGCTGGTATCAGCAAATTCATCCGGACGACAAACAGCGTTGGAGCGTGGAAGCTGCACAGATGTTTCTTTCCGGGCAGCCGCTGCGATCGGCGTATCGCGTCTTCTCGCGCGACGGGCGAGTTATTTGGTTCCATTGCGAAGCCAAAATGATCCGCCGCGACGACGGGCGGCCCTGGTTCATTCACGGCGTGGCTTTCGATATCACGGAACTCAAGCGAACCGAAGCCGCGCTGGAAGAAGAGCGAAATGTCGCCTCGGCGATTCTCGATACGGTTGGCGCCCTGGTGGTCGTGCTCGATCCCGAGGGCCGCATCGTCCGCTTCAATCGCGCTTCGGAACGGACTACTGGCTACGAATTCGCTGAAGTGCAAGGTCGGCGTTTGGGGGAATTGTTCCTCGCTTCCGACGAGGCCCAGCGCTTTCACTCCGCATTGGAACAACTGACGGCCGGCGCTCCCGTGCCCGATTACGAAAGTTATTGGCTGACGCGCGACGGCGGCCAACGGCTGATCAGTTGGTCCACCACCGTTCTGCCAGGCCCGCTCCAGGAGCCGCGGTTTATCATCGCCACCGGAATCGATATCACCGAACGCAAGCGGCTGGAAGCGACCATTCTCGAAATTAGTAACAGCGAGCAACGCCGCATCGGCCAGGACCTGCACGACGGTTTGGGACAGCATCTCACCGGAATCGCCTTCATGAGTAAGACGTTGGAGCGGAAATTGGCCGACAAGTCTCTCGCGGAGGCATCCGACGCGGCCAAGATTGTGAAGCTGGTGAACGAAGCCATTCACACCACTCGGGAGTTGGCGCGCGGGTTGCTGCCGGTGTTCTCCGATTCTCTGGGCCTGATGTCGGCTCTCCAGCGTTGGGCCGGCGAGGTGGAAGATCTCTTTCAGGTCGCGTGCCGGTTCGAATGCGACGATCCGGTGCTGATTGACAATGACGCTGCTACGAATCATCTGTACCGAATCGCGCAGGAAGCAGTACACAACGCCATCAAACACGGCGGCGCCAGCCAGATCACCATTGGACTTTCGGGTGGAAATGGCCGCGGGATTTTGAGCATCCAAGACAACGGGTCCGGGATACCGGAGGGTGCGGCTAATCAAAAGGGGATGGGGTTGCATATCATGCGTTATCGGGCGGGCAGCAGTGGAGGGGGTTTGGAAGTGGTCCGTTGTGGCGAGCGCGGTACGCTGGTGACGTGCGTGTTTCCGAGGTAAAGCGGGGTGAAATTAGATGACCACGCCAGTTCACGATCGCGTTGAAACAAATAAACGCACGGTGTTCGTCGTCGACGATCATCCCATTGTGCGGGAAGGGCTGACGCTGTTGATCAACCGTGAGGCCGACCTTTCGGTATGTGGCGTTGCCGAGGAAGCGCAGTCGGCGCTGCGCACCATTGAAGCCCTCAAGCCCGATATCCTGATCGTGGATATTTCGCTCAACGGTCCGGACGGGCTGGATCTTCTGAAAGCCATACGCGCCAAGGATCCGGGCCTGCCGGTACTGATTCTCTCCATGCACGACGAATCCATTTATGCCGAGCGTGCCTTGCGCGCGGGCGCGAACGGCTACATCATGAAGCAGGAAGCCACGGAACGCGTCTTGGTGGCGCTGCGCCGCATCTTGAATCGCGAGATTTATGTCAGCGATCGCGTAGCTAATAAGATGCTGCAACAATATGTGGGAGCCCCGAGTCCCGCCAAGCGCTCGCCTCTTGACGAACTCTCCGATCGCGAGCTGGAAGTGCTGCGCCTCATCGGGGAAGGGCATTCCACGCGTCAGATCGCGGAGAATTTGCACATCAGCGTGAAGACCGTGGAGTCTTACCAGGGGCACTTGAAGGAAAAGCTCGGGCTCAAGAACTCCCGGGAACTGTTCCAATTCGCCATCCAGTCCGCGCTGCGCGACAAAGCCGGGGAGTAATAGGTAAACCGGTCCCCTCGCTGACGAGTCTGTGTGAAAACTCCTCATCGCGTCCACATATCGCGCGTCGGGAACGCCTCGACTACTATGGGTCGTGGTTACGCGACGTTGTTTTCGAGTTTTCACACTGACTCTGACGCGCGGGGCTACAATTCCAGGCGTTCAGCCGTCCAATTGGGGAGCGTTCGGGGCAGGCATTTCTGGGCGTTCGGAGCGACCCTTTCTGGGCGTTCGGGGCATGCATTTCGCGGCGGTCGGGGCGACCATTTCGGAACGTTCGGGGGCATGCTATTTCGGGGCGTTCGAGGGCACGCCATTTCGGTGCGGTTGGGGGATGCATTTCGGGGCGCGATGATTTTGGGTTCAACGATGCGGTTTGTAGCCCCGCGCGTCAGCGAGGGGACTCGGCCCTTCGCGCGCTAAATTCGGCGCCGGCCAGGATCACCATGGACGCCACAAATCCCCACAAAATAATGGTGACCGTGTAAACGAAGGGTCCGTACTCCATGGCGAGTTTCTGCCTGAGATATGGCCAGGTCAGAAGATTGACGTACTTGAGGATTTCGAGCAAGAATCCCACGCCGATGGCGGCCGGAATGATCCGGGCGGGCTTGATTTTGCAGTTGGGCAGCAGCCAGTAAATCAGAAACAGCAGAAGCATCGATAAGGGCATGGCCGCCAGCTTGAAGAATTCGTTGTTGAGGGCGGTGAGCGTGGTGGAAATCAGCATCAGCGCGCCACACACGAAGATCAATCCCAGGCCGATCAATTGATTTTTGAAATAACTGCGATTGGTGGGGCAGCGCCAAATGCGATTCAGCGCGACCTCCAGCGATTCAAAGATCCCGCTGGCCGTAAAGAACAGAAGTACGATCGAAACAACTTGCACTGGGCCGCGCGATGCCACCGTTACCTCGAAGTTGCGCCGCAGAAAATGCCCGAAGGCATCCGGGAAATAGTCGTCCAGCGTGAAGTAAATGGCGTTGACGGCGGCTTTCCAGTGCAGAACATGTTGGCACAGGGAAAGCATGACGATCAGAAACGGGAAAAACGACAACAGCATTCCGGCGGAAACCGAAAATGCGTATACGTGAACCTCGGTCTGCATCAGGTAACGCACAGCCGGCAAAAGTGCGCGCCCGCCTTGTGCCGGAATGCTTGAGGAATTTGGCTGCAATACTACATCCTAAACCGGCCGCACCGGCGCTTGAAGCTCTTCCAACTCCAGGCGCCGGCGCGGGCTCTCTCCCCCTAACTGGTTGCAGCGGAGCTGGTCATCGTGCTGGCAATCTTGCTATAAACCATGCTGACGTCTTCGGAAACATTCGGCATGAACATGCCGGATACCACCGCGATGAACCCGGCGATCATCGCGTACTCGATCAAATCCTGACCGTGCTGGTCACTCCAGATCCGGAGCCTGATCAGCGAATGCCACATCTTCCGCATCGGGTTTCTGTTCTCTTTCGGGTACTACTAAGGCATCTGTCATGCCAAGGCTGTACGCCGCGTTAAGTACATGGGAACAAAGAAGGCGCGGCGTTCGAGGCCAGGCTTGGAGCGAGACAGGACGTCGCGTTTGTACCCGAAAGGCATGACAAGATGTCCCGGATTCCGCTCAGATCTTGGCCGGCACCAATGGCGTGAAGTATCATAGGCGGAAATGAAGAACGCTGCTGTCCTGTTGTTGAGCGCACCCATGAATCTGGCACGCAAAGGCGCCGTGGCGGCAATATCCCAATTTCTGATTTCACACAATGGCAGCGTCCTGCACAGCGACGATCACCTGGACAGCGGGCGCGACCTGCTACTCACCAGGCTGGAGTGGGATCTCGATGAGTTCGATATCCCGGTCTCCGATTTCGATCGGCACTTCGAGCCGTTGGCCGAACGTTTCCAGATCAATTATCATCTGGCGCTCACGAACTACCGGCCCAAGATCGCCATCCTGGTCTCGGCCTTCGACCACTGTCTGGCCGACTTGTTGTATCGGCACAGCACCGGCGAGCTGGCGTGCGACATCGTCATGATCATCAGCAATCACCCGACTGCCCAGCCGCTGGCCGATTTTCATCGCGTCCCGTTCCATCTCTTGACTAACCCTAAAGACAAGCGCGAGTCTGAGCGGGAAATGCTCGATCTGCTCGGGCCGAACGTCGACCTGATCGTGCTGGCGCGCTACATGCAGATACTGGGGCCGGAATTCGTCGCGCAATACCTGTTGCGCATGATCAATATCCATCATTCGTTTCTTCCCGCTTTTATTGGGGCGAAACCCTATCATCAAGCCTTCGAGCGTGGCGTGAAGTTGATCGGCGCCACCAGCCACTACGTCACCGCCACGCTGGACGAAGGACCTATCATCGAGCAGGACGTGGTGCGCGTTTCTCACCGCGACACCGTCGATGACATGTTGCGCAAGGGCCGCGATTTGGAGAAAGTGGTGCTCTCGCGCGCCGTGCGCTGGCATCTCGAAAACCGTATTCTCGTGTATCAAAACAAGACCGTGGTGTTTGCCTAAGTCCACTCACGGCCCGGCGGCGGACACCAGAGTGGCATCCACGCATCCGGGCCTTTTGAATGTCAGCTACCGCCGAAAATGATCGAAGCGATGATCGAATGCCCGGTCATGTTCGAAACGCGGAGCGACGCGCACCGCCACTGGGGGCGTCCAGTATCCGGCTATCCAAACGCCGCCCGGTGCATAGTAGCCGTTCACCCACGTGTATCCGGGACCGGGACAAACCGTCTGAACCACCGCCACCGGCGCGCCGAACCCGATTCCAACCGTGACTCGCGGAGCCGCGAACAAGCCACCCGCGAGAAGCATCATCAGTAGCATTGTCTTTTTCATTTTCTTTAGCCTCCACGACTGTGATAAAAGCAAGCCTCTTGCCAGCTCGCAAATGCCTCGTTGGTGTGGGTTTGCGCGACGGGGTTATTGCGCGGTGGTGCAGATCCGCCAACGACGTGGTGGAGTTCGGCCGCCGATCCGTGGAAGGTCCCCTCGCGGACGCGCGGGGCTACGGTACGTTCGGGATTAATTGTAGCCCCGCACGTGAGTGAGGGGACATGTTCGCCCGGTCAGTTCTCCGACGGTTTTTCAGCGTGGTCCACCACCAGTACCTCCACCGGCATTCGCTTCGACTTCAGCGTTAATCCAAGTTGCTGCGCGATTGCCGTTGATACCTGCCATCTGAGATCGGCTACGGCATCGTCACGGTTCTCTATCCGTTCATCCACTTTCCAACGCAGCGTGAAGCTGAATGCGCCGGTTAGTCCAGTGCGATCCATCACTGGCAGCTTCAGGTCGCGAGTCAGGATTTCGACGAAGTCAGCCATGGACATGTTCGTCGCGTCCAATTGTTCGTGCGCGTTGTTATAGGAAAACTTTCCGCCGCCGGCAGGCTTAAGCTTCGAGCCTTTCTTACCCACTTCCAGAAGCATGGCCTCGCCAGGCCGCGATTCGCGATGCAGGACAAGCTTGAACCTCTCGGCCAGCAATGTTTGCAGCATGGCCATGAGAGCTTTTTCGCTCGCTGGTTCATGGGAACGGGCGGTGATGTCAAAATGGTCGGCGTCGATCCAGCCGGGGCCGCCCAGAATGCGTTCGGCGCCGATCCCATAGGCGCCCACGATGGAGCGTTTCAATGTTACGTTCACGCATCGGACCAGCCCGGGGCTGTCCTTGCAGCCGGCCCAGCCGGCAGCGACTTCTTCGGGACTGCTGGGTCGAATGGAGGCGACCTCGAATTGAGCGAGGCCCACGGCGAGTGAGAAGACCGAACAGACGGCTAGTTTAAGCATCGCGGCCTGTGGATTATGACGATGCGAGCTTAGCAGCCGTGGAAGAATTAAAGATTGACATGGATATTATCACGCGACTTGAAGCAGCAAGAGTTCGGACGCTAGAATATTTTGACTTGAGCGACCAGCAGCTTGATCGGAGTTACGGTTCGGGCAAGTGGCCGGTGAGGTTCATTTTGCATCACCTCGCCGATACCGAGACGGTTCTCTTCGACCGGATCCGCCGGACTATCAGCGAACCCAGACAAGTGCTGTGGGCGTTCAATCAGGATGGGTGGGCCACGGACTATGCTCAGATGCCGCTGGAGGTGTCTCGCCGAATCTACGATTCCGTCCGCGCCGGCGTCATCTATCAGGCCCGTCTACATTACGACCAAAGCGGACACCTTGAATTCGTCCACAGTGAGACTGGCATTCGGACGCTGAAGGCCGAGTTTGACAAGGTGGCCGCACATAACGAACACCACCTGGAACAGATCGATTCTGCGCTCAGGGGCTCGTAGCGGCTAGGTCTCTGGCCGCTTGATTTGGTCCCCTCGCTCACGCGCGGGGCAACGATACTCGCGAGTTCAGCTGCACGAAATGTAGCCGCGCACGTGAGTCAGGGGACGTATTCGACTGCGTGGAGCAGGCTACTGCTGGGCGGCCGATGGCCTGCGGTGCCTGGGACGCGGTCGTCCAGTGCCAGCCGATGGATCGCTTCCCGATAGCTCCACATGTGCGTGCGTAACAACGGGAACATCGCCCATCAGCACGGCACTTTGTCTTCTGGCTCTTTATCTGAGGACTTGTCCACCTGTATATTGATCGGCAAGCCCTTCTCACTGATTTCGAACCTGACGGAAACGAAGCTGTCTGGGCAGGAGCCTTCGGCTGAATTAATTCCGGCGCCAGCGTTAGCTTCGGGCCGACTGCGCCGCGAGGGATTTCAACTGACGGGTCTGCGCGAATCGCATCTTGCGCAACATCTTGCGCGAGGACGGGCGTGAGGAACACGGCGAGAAGAACCAATGTTCGCAACGACCACCAGGGTATCAACTTTTTGCGCTGGGAGGCCTAATCCACCCTCACGCGCCGGCCCTCAATCCGCCAGCGTCCCGCTAAGACAATGGCAATCGCCTGGCTATAAATTCGGTGCTCCTCCACCAGGATTCTGGCCGATAGTGATTCGGGCGTGTCGTTCTCCAGCACCGGGACTGCGGCCTGCAGAACGATGGGTCCGGCGTCCAGTTGCGGGTCCACAAAATGCACCGTGCATCCGCTGATTTTCGCGCCGTGATCGAGCGCTTGCTTCTGGGCGTCGAGTCCTGGAAAAGCGGGGAGCAGCGAGGGATGAATGTTCAGGATCCGCATGGGAAAAGCCTGGCAGAACTCGGCGCTTAACAGACGCATGAATCCGGCCAGGCAGACCAGGTCCACTTGCCGGTTCTTCAATTCGGCCACCAGCAACCGGTCATACCCTTCGCGGGGAACGTCCTTGGAAGGAATGAAAACTGCCGGCAATCCGCGCTCGCGGGCGATTTCGAGGCCGCGCGCCGACGCGCGATTGGAAATCACGGCGGCGATCTCGGCTTCCAGCCGTCCCTCAGCCACGCTATCCGCAATGGCTTCGAAATTCGATCCGCGTCCAGAGAGCAGGATGCCGATCCGTTTCACTGGTCACCACCTGCATAAATGACGCGCGGGCCGCGCGATTCTACAATGAAGCCGATCTCGAAGAAAGGCTGATCTACGCTCGAAAGAATCCCGCGGGCCTTCGCCAGATTGCGCTTCGACAGCACCAGGATCATGCCGATCCCCAGGTTGAACGTTCGCCGGCAGTCGGCAAGATCGATATTTCCGATGCCGCGCAGCTTCTCAAAAATGGGCGGGATGCTCCAGGAGGAAACATCCACGCGCGCAGCTAAACCTGACGGGAGAATCCGTGGCGTGTTATCGGTGATCCCGCCGCCCGTGATATGCGCGGCGCCTTTCAACACGCGCGCGGCCAACAAAGCGCGAATCGGTTTCAGATAACTGCGGTGAACTTTCAACAGCTCATCGGCCAAGGGCTGATCCAGCGGCAATCGCGCCACGTCGAACAACAATTTGCGCGCGAGCGAGTAGCCATTGGTGTGGAGACCGTTGGATGGGAGACCCAGCAAAACATCGCCCGGGCGAATCGATTTGCCGGTCAGCATGGCATTTCGTTCCACGGCGCCCACGATGAATCCGGCTAGATCGTATTCTCCCGCTTGATACAAACCCGGCATCTCGGCCGTTTCTCCGCCAATCAAGGCGCAGCCATTGTTACGGCAGCCGCGAGCCACGCCTTCGATTACTTGCCCCGCTACATCGGCATCCAGTTTTCCGACCGCGAAATAATCGAGGAAAAACAGCGGGACGGCGCCCTGGACGGCAATATCGTTGACACAATGGTTCACCAGATCCTCGCCGATGGTGTTGTGACGTCCGGTGAGAAACGCGACCTTCAGCTTGGTGCCCACGCCGTCGGCGG
>Ga0210388_10004090_pt1 | contig 11416 bp, 5 predicted proteins | sample IncBWC19OmetaG_FD_155485 | JGI IMG/M metagenome (GOLD analysis project Ga0210388, IMG submission 155485) | Forest soil microbial communities from Barre Woods Harvard Forest LTER site, Petersham, Massachusetts, United States - Inc-BW-C-19-O ...
CGATACGCGCTGCGCCAGTTGCGCAAGTCGCCGGCCTTTACGCTCACTGTGATTGTGACGCTGGCTCTCGGCATCGGCGCCAATGCGGCTGTGTTTACGCTCTTTGACCAGGTGCTGCTGCGGATGCTGCCCGTGCAGAAGCCCAAGGAACTGGTGCGCTTCGAGTGGAGCGGCACCTTCAACGGGACCATGAGCAGCTTCGGCGGCGACTCGGCGAACCATTTCAGCTATTTCTCTTATCCCATGTACAAAGATCTGCGCGACCGCAACCAGGTGTTTCAAGGTGTACTGGCCACGGACGAAACTACGGTTGGGGTTTCATGGCGCAACCAGGCGGAGAATGAAAACGCTGAAATCGTAAGCGGCAATTATTTCGAGCTGCTTGGTCTGAAGCCGGCGCACGGCCGCTTGCTGAGCGCGCTAGACGACACGGGCAAGAACGCCAACCCGGTAGCCGTGCTGAGCTACAACTACTGGAAGACGCGGTTTGGCGCATCGCCAGAGGTGGTTGGGAAAACGGTGCTGATCAACGGCCATCCTTTCACGATTCTTGGCGTGGCCCCGCAGAACTTCGACTCCGCCATTGGCGGATACAAGCCGGGCGTCTTCGTCCCCATCAGCATGGTAGATATCGTGATTCCGTGGATGGCGCCGCAGGATAGCCTGAATAACCATAACGATGCGTGGCTAAGCCTGGTTGCGCGCATGAAGCCGGGCGTAGCGATTCCCCAGGCGCAGGCAAACATGGGAACGCTCTGGCACACGCTGCGTACAGATGAATTCGCCGAGTTCAAGTCGCGCAGCGAACGGTTCAGGAAGAGCTTCATTGATGAATCGCACCTGAACGTCATCGACGATTCGAAAGGCTTCAATCCCGGGCGCACCGATTTGCAGAAGCCGCTTGTCATCCTGATGAGCATGGCCGGGTTGCTGGTTTTTCTTTGCGCCATCAATGTGGCGACATTGCTGCTGCTGCGCGCCGCTGGGCGTGCGCGCGAAATGTCAATGCGCTATGCGCTGGGCGCGCGCAGCGGCCGGATCGCGGCGCAGCTGCTGGTTGAGGGCGGGCTGCTGGGCGCGGTGGGAGCTGCCGCAGGCCTGGCGGTCGCACCCATGGTCGCCACTATTCTGGTTCGCATCCTGACCGGTTCCGATCCGGGCAGCGAGCCCTACTCGGCTTCAGTGGACGTGCGCATTCTTCTCTTCACGCTTGGCGTTTCGTTTGTCGCCAGTGTGTTCTTTGCCGCCGCACCTGTTTTTCATTTCCTACGCCCGGACCTGGCCAATGCGTTGCGCCAGAGCACGGGAACGGCATCGAAGAATTCGCAGCGCTTCCGTAAGCTGGCAGTGGGCGCGCAGATTGCGCTCAGCGTGATGCTGCTTGGCGGAGCCGGCTTGTTTGTGCGCACACTCGATAACCTTCGCCACCAGGACGTTGGATTTGAGACCGCAAATTTGGCCTTTTTCATGCTCGATCCGACCAGTTCCGGTTATGGCGAAGATCGCACGCCGCAAATCGTGAACAAGTCTTTGGACGCATTGCGGGGTATCCCTGGCGTCGTCTCTGTTGCCGGATCCAATGACCCCGAACTGATGGGAAACAATGCGTCGTCCAACTTCTCCGTGCAGGGCTATAAGGCATCGGAAGAAGAGAACATGAACTTCGAACAGCCATTTATCACGCCTGGATACTTCGCAACATTGCACGAGCCGATTCTGGCGGGGAGGGAGTTCACGCCGACGGATGCAAAGGGCCAGCCAAGCGTTGCCGTTGTGAACCTGGTCTTCGCGAAACGATTCTTCGGCACACCGCAAAACGCCATTGGACGCGAACTTGCAAAGGGAGCGGGAGACAAACTCAAATTCGAAATCACGATTGTGGGTGTGGTGGGAGACACCAAGCACACCGATTTGCGTACGCCACTGGGTGGAGCGGTTTATCAGCCGTATGCCCAGCAGGAGCACCCGGGAGGAGTGGTTATATACGCACGGAAGACCATTCATCAGCTCGATTCAACGCTCGTGGTGGATGGGCTGCGCACCATGGATGAGCAGTTGAGCCGCATCGCCTCAGATGAACGCGCGCTGGCTTTTCTCGCTATCGGCTTCTCGATGCTGGCCATGCTGATGGCGGCGGTTGGCTTGTATGGTGTGCTGGCGTATTCCACTGAGCAACGTACGCGCGAGATCGGTGTGCGCCTGGCGCTTGGCTCGCAGCGGTCCGCCGTGATTCTGCTGGTGGTGCGCGAGATGGCGCTGATTGCGGGAATTGCCGTGGTGGTGGCGCTGCCGTCGGTTGTGGGGCTGGCGCAGTTGTTCCGAAGCCAGCTCTATGGCGTGACGACGTTCGATCCCATCACGCTGGGAGGCGCTGTGTTTCTGACAGCGGTGATGGTGGTTGCGGCTGCAGCGCTGCCGGCGCGTCGCGCCGCTGCTGTGCAACCCATGCAGGCGTTGCGCAACGAGTAGCCATCAATTTGCAGGGAACATTTGCGAGAAAGGAGATTGACAATGCGATCGATTCTGCAGGACCTGCGTTACGCACTGCGGCAACTACGCAAGTCGCCGGGCTTCACGTTTACTGCGGTTGCCGTGCTTGCGCTGGGAATTGGCGCCAACATCGCTGTCTTCACCATTCTTAACGGAGTTCTCCTGCGCCCGCTTCCTTACGCGCAATCGGATCGCATCGTGACGGTCAAACTCTCCGGTGGGCGGCCGTTCTTTGGCATGAGCTATGCCAACATGCTGCAGTTGCGCGATTCGGTGGGGCGCGGAGCGCAAATGGGAGCCGACCTGGGGAGTTCTCATGCGAGCGTTGTTGGTCCCGGCGGGCGAGTCCAGGTGATTCAAGTGAGTGTGGATATAGGCCTGATGACGCTGCTGGGTGTGCAGCCCGCGGTTGGCCGTTGGTTTCGCGATGAAGAAAGCCAGCCGGGTAAAGATCGGGTGATGTTGCTGGGCGAGGATGTTTGGCGCAAGCTCTACAACGCCGACCCGCAGATTGTCGGCAAGACGCTCACCGTCAAAGGTGAGGCTTATACCATTCTTGGCGTGATGCCGCGCGGTTTCTCGTTCCCCGCGGGCGATGCGATGCAGATCTGGTCGCCTGCCGCAATCACGGCGGCGAATCGGTCCGCGATGAACGACGAGAACGAGATTGTTGGCGACCTTTACGCGCGGCTTCCGGAAGGAATGACCGCGGCACAACTCTCGGCTGCGCTAAGCCGGACGCAGGCCATCATTGCTCGCGAGGTGACGAACGACGATGTTCCGACGCGCATTGCCGTATCCAGCTATCGGCAATCGCTGAGCAACGACGCGCGCAAGCCGCTGATGCTTCTTTATGCTGTGGTGTTCGGCATCTGGGCGATTGCGTGCCTCAATGTTACGAGCTTGATGCTTGCCCGCGCTGTTTCACGCACCCGCGAGCAGGCTGTGCGTGCTGCTCTGGGCGCAAGCCGCGTGCGGCTGTTGCAGCAGACGATTGTGGAAAGCCTGCTGCTCAGCGGCATCGGTGCAGTACTGGGGCTGCTTCTCGGGCAGAGCGCCATCAAACTTCTGTGGCGCCAGATCGATCGAAATCTTCCACTCACCAGCGCCATTCACATGGACTGGCGTGTGGTTGCGTGCCTTGCCGCGCTTACGCTTGTCACCGGACTCGCGGCCGGCATCTTTCCCGCGCTGCGCGCGATGAAACGCGACGTGCGAGGCAATCTGCAGGGCGTGACGGCGACGGCCTCGGCGAGCCAGAACCGCACGCGCGAAGCGCTGGTTGTTGCGCAGATCGCGCTCACGCTTGTCTTTCTTGTGGGCGCCGGACTTTTTCTGCGCACTATTCACGCGCTGCGCCAGGTGCCGCTAGGATTTACGCAGCAGAATGTTCTTACTGGCGGCATCATTCTCAATGCCGGATTGAATCGGCTGAATACGGAAGGGACCGCGGACCCAAAGGAGAATATCGTTCGCACGGACTACTTGCCGTTGCTCGATCGTCTGCGCGCCATTCCCGGGGTGCAGGTGGCAGCCCTCAGCTCAGTGTTGCCCATGCGAGCGGAGTTTTCCGTCGGGATCTCAGGAGATCTCGATCATAAAGAGACGCTGCGGGGTCAGAGGCCGATGTGGGATGGACGGCTGGCCTCGGCTGGGCTGGCGGAGGCGATGGGAATCCCCATGCTTCGCGGCCGGTTCTTTACGGAGGACGATACGTCCACTTCGCCTCCCGTGGTGGTTGTCAACCAGGCGTTTGCGAATAAGTTTCTGCCCGGGCAGGACCCCATCGGGCACACCTTAAGCATGGATAAAAAGGGTCCATTCGCAAATATGCGAATCGTGGGCGTGATTGGCGATGTAAAGCAGGCCAAGGTCACGGATGAGACAAAGCCGGAGATGTACTTCTGCCTGGCGCAGATGGGGCCTGGAACCCCGCTCTACGGCATCGCGACGGCATTCATGCAAGTGGCGATTCGCGCCGGCATTCCGGCCGATGCGTTGCGCGCGCAGTTTGACAAGGCGTTGCATGAAGTGGCGCCCGACGCTACTACCACCGATGTGAAGACGATTCACGAAGCGGTGGAAGACTCGTTCGGCAGCCAGACATTGATTGCGCATCTGCTGGAGAGCTTTGCGGGGCTGGCGCTGATGATTGCTTCCGTGGGTCTCTATGGGCTGCTCTCGTTTGCGGTTGCGCAGCGCACGCGCGAGATCGGCTTGCGTATTGCGCTCGGCGCGCCGCAAGGCAATATTCTCTCGCTCATTCTGCGCCGTGCACTTTTGCTGGTGGTCATCGGATTGACGGCAGGCGGCACGATGGCCTGGTTTGCCGTCCGCTTTGCAAAGAGCTATATCTTTGGAGTTGAGGCCCATGACGCATTGACTTTTGCCGCGGTGATAGCGGTGCTGGCAGTTGCTTCATTCTTTGCCGCATGGCTGCCGGCGCGCAGGGCCGCGGCGGTGGACCCAATTCTTGCTTTGAGATCGGAGTAATACATGATTGAGTTGAGAAACATTGAACGCAGTTACAAGACGGGCCATACTGAGACCTGGGTGCTGCGCCAGATACGGCTCACCATCAACGAGGGCGAATTCGTTACCGTGATGGGGCCATCGGGGGCAGGGAAGTCATCGCTGCTCAACGTGCTTGCGCTGCTGGACGACGGCTGGCTGGGCGAGTACTGGTTCGGCGAAACGCCGGCGCACAAGCTGAACCGCAAGCAGCGCGCGGATCTGGCGCGGCAGCGCATCGGCATGGTTTTCCAGAGCTATCACCTGCTGGACGATCTGACCGTGGCTGAGAATATCGACTTGCCGCTGAGTTACAAGAACCTGCCCGCGAAAGAGCGGCAGGGAATGGTGGCCGATATCCTGGACCGCTTTCAGATTGTGGCCAAGAAGGACCTCTATCCGAATCAACTTTCCGGTGGCCAACAGCAACTGGTGGGCATTGCGCGCGCGGTGGTGCACGCGCCGGCACTGCTGCTGGCCGATGAGCCTACCGGCAACCTGCATTCGTCGCAGGCGCGGGAAATCATGGAGCTGTTCTGTCAACTGAATCGCGCCGGGACAACCATTGTTCAGGTGACGCATTCGGAAGAGAACGCGAAGTATGGGAAGCGCATCCTTGAACTGCGCGATGGATGGCTCACACGCGATGAAGCAGTAGAGCCAAGGCCGGCGGAGGTTGGTGCACAGTGAATCATTTCTGGAAGAGATCTAAAACGAGGGCATCCATTATGGGCACGCGGGCTATTGCTGCAATTCTTCTGTTGCAGGTGAACCTCGTGTTGGCTGCTGCACCGTCCGGCGCTCAGCAGCAGTCCCAGACCGCGACGCCCACGCAAACTGCGCCGGAAGCTCCTGCGCCTGCCGCGGCGGGCACCACCGCAGTTGCGCCTGCTTCATTGGCGCAGGAGATCAAGCAGGATCAGCAGCCGTTGTTTGCTCCGCCGCAGCCGTTTCACGTGCCCATGCCCCACTCGCACAACCCGATTGCGCCCTATCTACCCAGCACCGCGCCGGAGCTGAACCTCAGCAATTCACCGCGCCTGGAGAACCTGATCCGCGATGGAAAGATATATGTCTCACTGCGGGATGCAATCGCTGTGGCCATCGAGAACAATCTCGATCTGGCCTACTTCCGCTATAACTTTCCCATCGCTCAAACCGATATCCTGCGCACCAAGGCGGGCAGCCCCGCCAACGGCGTCAATGCCGTCGTCACTCAGTCCACCCAGGGCGGCTTCAGCGCTTCCTCGGGCGGCGGAGGGGGCAGCTCGGGCGGATCGGCAGCCGCCGGTAGTGGCGGCATTGTAACTTCGACCCTGGGCGCCGGAGCCGCCGTTCCGTCGTTCGATCCCTTCCTCAACTTCCAGGGCTACGTCGATCACACCGTCACCCAGGAGGCCAACGAGATCACGACCGGCGTGCCGGACCTGAAGACCAACACGATTGAGGTGCTGTCGAGTTTCTCCCAGTCGTTCCCCATCGGCACAAACGTAAACATCAACTATCTCGGCCAGCGTGTCGCCCAAAACTCCCCTAACAACCTCATAAACCCTGAGCTCTACTCCAATTTTCAGGTGATAATCTCCCAGCCCCTTCTGGCCGGTTTCGGCATCGCCAGCAACGAGCGCTACATCCGTCTCGCCAAGCGCAACGCAGAGATCACCGACGTTGTTTTCAAGCAACAGGTTATCGCCACCGTGACCCAGGTGCAGAATATCTACTGGGACCTGGTGAATGCCTACGAGGCTGAGCAAATCAGTGAACGCTCGCTCGGCTTCGCCAACAAGAATCTCTCCGACGACCAGAAGCAGCTTGAACTTCAGGCTATCCCCGCGATGCAGGTCATGACGGATCAGTCGGCCGTGGCTCAGGCTGAAGGCAACCTCACGGTGGCGCGGGCCAGTCTTCGACTGAATGAGCTTCTGTTGAAGAACGCGCTCACCAAGGTCGACGATCCCGCGATCGATGAGATGCCGGTCATCCCTCTCGATCTGCATGCAGCGGCCGACCCGAATGCCGACAAAACCATGGACGCCCTCATCGCCGAGGCAGAGAAGAAGCGGCCCGAGGTTGCCATCTACCAGATGGAGGCCGAAGTGCAGAAGCAGGCCCTGAAAGGTATTAACAGCGAGCTTTTGCCCACTCTCAACATGTATGGACTGTACGCCGGCGCAGGCACCGCGGGTCCCGTCAACCCTTTGTGCAACTCCAGCACGCAGAATTGCACCACAAATCTGCCCACGGGTTTTCCCGCCATGTTTGAGAATACCTTCAACTATTCGTCTCCGGAATACCGGGTTGGGGTGACGCTGAACATCAATCTTCGCAATCGCCAGGCCAAGGCCGATCAATTCCGCGCCGTGTTGGATTACCGCCAGAGTCAGATCTCTTCTGTGCAGCAGCAGAAAACCATTCTGTTCGACGTCCGCAACTCGAAGTTTGCGCTTGAGCAAGCTCAGGCCCACGTGGACGCGGCACAGAAGGCGCTCGACCTGGCGCAGAAGACCTTTGACACCATCAAGCAGGAACAGCTTCTGGGCGCGAAATCCGGCCTGGATACGCTGAACGCGGATATCGCGCTGGCGACGGCCGAAGCCGCATTGGATGCCGCGCAAACAGATTACGAGAAGAAGAAGGTAGATATCGACCGGGCCGTGGGCGAGACGCTTGAGCGCACGGGTGTCTCAATCGACGATGCGAAATCGGGCGTCGTGAGTCATTGACCCCGGAATCAAGGAAAGGGAATATTCTTAAGGCTCGAATATTGGAGGCGGCAAATTCCGAGTAAGCAAGAGAAAATCCGGGTATTGGTTGCCGACGATCAGCCGCACATTCTTGAGGCTGTGGAATTGCTGCTCGCACCCCAGGGGGTCGTGGTGGACTGCGTTCGTTCGCCTCAGCTGCTGCTTGAAGCGCTGGGGCAGAGCGACTACGACGTGCTGCTGATCGATCTGAACTACACGCGCGATACCACCTCCGGTCAGGAGGGCCTGGATCTGCTGGCGCGCATTCAGGAATTTGACGCGCGGTTGCCGGTGATCGTGATGACGGCGTGGGGCAACATCGACCTGGCGGTTGAATCCATCAAGCGCGGGGCGCGGGATTTTATCCAGAAGCCGTGGGAGAATGAGCGGCTGATCTCGCTGATTCGCGTTCATGCGGAACTGCACTCAGCCTTGCGCCGCGCGCGCCAGCTTGAGCTTGAAAATCGCCTGCTGCGCCAGGAAGGCATGCCGGAGTTTGTGGCCGGTGCGCCGTCCATGCAGCCGGTGCTTGAGCTGATCGCGCAGGTTGGTCCGTCGGACGCCAACGTGCTGATCACCGGCGAGCATGGGACTGGGAAAGAGATTGTGGCCAAGCTGCTGCATGCGGCTTCGCCGCGTTCGCGCATGGCGCTGGTCGCGGTGAACGCCGGGGGCCTGCCGGAAGGGACTTTTGAGAGCGAAATCTTCGGCCACGTGAAGGGAGCGTTTACCGATGCGCGGGCCGATCGCATCGGGCGCTTCGAACTGGCCAACGGGGGTACGCTTTTTCTGGACGAGATTGCGAATGTTCCCTTGCGGCAACAGGCTAAACTGCTGCGCGTTCTGGAGACGGGCGAACTGGAGCGGGTTGGCTCCTCGGTGACGCGGCGCGTGGATGTGCGCGTGCTTTCGGCGACAAACGCTCTGCTCGTTGAAGAATCGAAGGCGGGTAACTTCCGCGAGGATCTGCTGTTCCGCATCAACACCGTGGAGATTCACTTGCCTGCGCTGCGCGAACGGCGCGAGGACATTCCGTTGCTGGCCGGGCACTTTCTCAATCGCAGCCGCACGCGCTATCGCAAGCAGGTGAGCGGCTTTTCGCCTGCCGCGATGCAACACATGATGCAATATCCGTGGCCGGGCAACGTGCGCGAGCTTGAGCATACGGTGGAGCGCGCCGTGCTGCTCTGCCGCGGCGAGGAGATCGAGCCCGCCAATCTTGCCATTGCGGCGCAGAAATCCGCACCGCAGTCGTTTGAGAACATGAGCATTGACGACGTAGAGGCTTTGCTCATTCGTAAGGTGCTTCGCCGCTGCGACGGCAACATATCCCAGGCGGCGGAGTCACTCGGGCTGAGCCGCGCCGCGCTCTACCGCCGCATCGAAAAATATGGCCTCTGAACGGGTTCCGCGAAGACAGCGCCGTCCGGCTGTGCGCCGGGCGTGGCTGTATTGCCTGCTGCTTACGCTGCCCGCGTTTCTCTTTGCCGGATTCTTTTTCTATCAGCACGAGATTTCACTCGCGCCTGCTCTGTTGCTGACTGGCTGCCTGCTGCTCTACCTCCTCATTGTGGCCGCGGCGTTGGTTGAGGGGCTGATCCGGCCAATCCAGACACTGTCCAATGTAGTTTCGTCGCTGCGCGAGGGCGATTATTCTTTTCGCGCGCGGGGAGCCGGGATGCAGGACGCATTTGGCGAGCTGGCCAGCGAGGTGAATGCGCTGGCCGACTTGCTGCAGAAGCAGCGCGTGCGCTCGCTTGAGGCAACGGCGCTGCTGGCGCGCATTCTTGAAGTGATGCATGCGCCGCTGTTTGCGTTCGATCGCGAAAACACTTTGCAACTGGTGAATAACGCAGCCGTGAGACTGCTCGGCTTGACCCATGCAAGGGCTTTCGGCCACACTGCCAGGGAGATTGGCCTGGAAGATTTGCTGGCTTCGCCGGATCAGAGCATCCACTCGTTCGGCTCAAAGTCGACGCGCTGGCTGCTGCGCAAAGCGGTCTTCCGGCAAGACGGCGCGCCGCACACACTGTTGCTGCTGGCCGACGTGAGCCTGCCTTTGCAGGAAGAGGAGCAGATTGCATGGAAGCGGTTGATTCGCGTGCTGGGGCACGAGCTTTCGAACTCGCTGGCGCCCATCAAGTCCATCGCCGGCAGCCTGCTGGCCCGCGTAGACAGCATGCAGGGCGAAGACGCCACGCTGCACGATTTTCGTCGCGGGCTGGGAGTGGTGGAAAGCCGCGCTGACTCGCTGCATCGCTTTGTGCAGTCGTATCGCCTGCTGGCGCAGTTGCCGCCGCCGCAATTCAAGCCGGTGGCGGTGGGCCCGCTGCTGGAGCGAGTGGTGCTGCTGGAGCAGCGGCTCCCAGTTCAACTTGAACCAGGGCCGCCCATGGTGCTGGTCGCCGACCCCGACCAACTGGAGCAGATGTTTATCAACCTGCTGCGCAACGCGGTGGATGCGTCGCTGGCCAACGGCTCGCACCCGGTGCGGGCCTTCTGGCGGCGCGACGATTCGGTGCTGCTGGTGACCATTGAAGATCGCGGCATGGGCATTGCGAATGCGGAGAATCTGTTTGTGCCGTTCTATACCACCAAGCCGGCGGGCAGCGGCGTGGGCCTGGCGCTGGCTCAACAGATTGCGCGCGCCCACGGCGGCGAGATTGCGCTGTTGAATCGAGAGGATGGGGACGGAGCGCGGGCTACTATACGGCTGCCGTTGACGACGCCGTAAAGCGGTTTTAGGTCCAGGAGATTTTTTGGTCCGATTGAGGTTTGTGCTTTCCCACCCTTGCGAGAAAAACAAGAACCTCGCAAGGATGGGGCACCCGGCATTGGTGCTTCATCAAGCGGTCAAAGACTTACCCCTGCGGCTCGCTAGCGCTGGCGGGGGGCTCGATTTCGGTGGCGATTACGCAGTTGCGGCCGTTGTCCTTGGCGCGATAGAGGGCTTCGTCGGCGGTTTGGATCAATATCTCATATTGCGATGGGAAACCGGCGGCTACGCCGAAGCTGGCGGTGATGGGGATGACTCGCTCGCCGTCGTGGATGTGCGCCGCTTGCACGGCAATGCGCATATTCTCGGCGCGGACGCGCGCCCCGGCAAAGTTTGACCCAGGCAGAATGAGCAGAAACTCCTCGCCGCCGTAACGACCCACCCAATCGTAGGAGCGGACTGAACTCTGCAGAACAGCGCTGATCTCTTTGAGAACCAGGTCGCCCGAAGGATGGCCGAAGGTGTCGTTCACATTCTTGAAGTGATCGAGGTCTACAAGGATCAAGCTGAGCGGCGAGCCTTCTCGCTGCGAGCGATCGACTTCCTGGCGCAGCCTGTCGACGATGATGCGATGATTCCACAAGCCGGTCAGATCGTCGTGCTCGGCATAGTGGCGCATCTGCTCGCGCGCCCGGAGCAGTTCGGCCTTTTCGCGCTCCAGATCCTGAGTGCGGATCTCAACGGCGTGTTCGAGGTGGCGCTTTTGGCGCATGAGCAAATGCACGCTCCAGCGCCATGCGAGCACCACGCACAAGGCAGCAACCAGGACAAATGCCAGGCGCAGCGGTTCGCTCTGCCACCACCGCGGAACGATCACAAATGAGATCTCAGCTTGCGGCGAGCTGGCGCCGCTTACTCCATCCACGGAGATTGCCTGCAGGGTATAGGCGCCGGG
>Ga0210388_10004091_pt1 | contig 11415 bp, 11 predicted proteins | sample IncBWC19OmetaG_FD_155485 | JGI IMG/M metagenome (GOLD analysis project Ga0210388, IMG submission 155485) | Forest soil microbial communities from Barre Woods Harvard Forest LTER site, Petersham, Massachusetts, United States - Inc-BW-C-19-O ...
TCCCGGCATTGCACGTACAGTCCCCGCGCCTTAGGAAAAGGGAAGCCTGTGACCGAGAGAAGACTCGTCCCACTCACCTCCATCCGCCGCACCCAGACCGACGGCGCCACTGTCTTCTATCGCTAAGGCGCCCTCCTGGCGCGCGGGCCTGCGCGATAACCCCAACGACACCGTCCAGTTTCTCGGCACAGGACACTTCGCTTGGAAACCCACATCGAAGAGATAGACATTGCCGTGCTAAAATTTCTAGCGAAAAACGCCGCCTGAACTTCGATTTAGCATCCAACGACCATGGAACCGTCTATTCCACCACCGGAGAAGGGAACAAGCTTGGCCAGTCCGACCATGATCTTCGTCATTGTCGGCATCATTGTCGCCGCCTTCGTGATGTTTCTGGTCCTTCGCCCCAGCTGACGCGGCACGGCCTTCCAGCCCAGACAACAAAAAAGGCGAACTCGAATGAGTCCGCCTTTTCTTCTTACCGATCGTCCTTGCCAGGGGAGGCACTACAAAGCCAGCGATCTACTGAATCGCGCCACGCAGAATGATCTGCAGGGTCACTGGAACAGCGGTTGGCTGGCCATCCAGCATGCCCGGTGTGTAGCGATACTGGCCTACCGCTGCCAGAACGTTATGGTCCATCACTGGGCCAAGCGAACGGACGACCTTCAGGTCCGTCGGCTTACCCGTAGCATCGACCGTCATCTCGACTACGGCCTTTCGATCGAGCCCGAAAACCCGCGGAGCGTCGGAGTCCGATTCAATCCCTACGGTGCTGATCAACTTTGGAGAGACCACGCCGGTCGAGATCCGGAGCGGTGCCGTATGAGCGGTGTTGTGATCTGCCTCGGAAGAATTAAATTCATTTGGCTGGACCAGTTTGGACTGCAGCGTGGAAGTACCGGGGGTCTGGGTTTTTGCAGGCGAATTTGCCTGAGCGTGAAGCAGCATCGGGGTCAGGAGGAGGGTGGCCACAATTACTGTACGCATAATATCTAATCTCCAGGGCATAAGTGCCCATCACCACAATAATCTTAAGCAGATACGATTGTCAATAAAATTATTATGAATAATGTTACCTACTTATTTTCAGCAACTTGATTTAACGAAAAGCCCACACGGAGTTCAAAATCAAAATACGACGTCGAAAATCGCACGCCCTCAAAAAGTGGAAGTTACTCTGGATGGCATGACTTACCTGCTCTGCCTCTCGCTGGCTCTAGCCTTCAGCCAACACAAAGCGCCCGCCGTCTTCCGCGTAAAGGTCGAGACCACAGCCGGCAGCTTTATCGTCGAGACGCACCGCGACTGGTCACCTCACGGCGCCGACCGCTTCTACGAGTTGGTTCGCACGAAGTACTACGACGACTCACGCTTCTTCCGCGTCGTTCCCGGTCGCTGGGTGCAATTCGGCATAAGCGGTGACCCAAAGATTGCCCAGCAGCAACGCAGAGTCACAATCCCAGACGATGCCCTCAAACAGCACAACACCCGCGGCTACGTTGCCTTCTCCAACACCGGCCCCAACACCAGGTCCACACAGGTCTACATCAACCTCGGCGACAATACCGCCCACAACGACATCGAAGCCGGCTTTGCTCCCTTCGGCCAGGTCGTCGAAGGCATGGAAGTCGTCGAAAAACTCTACGGCGGCTACGGCGAACACTCCGGTGGCGGCATGCGCGCAGGTCACCAGGACAAAATGTTCGAAAGCGGCAACGCTTATCTTGATCGCGAATGTCCCAAACTCGACAAACTCATCCGGGCTACCATCGTGCCGTCCAAGCGGCCCTGAAAAATCGCGCGACGCGCGCCGGGATTCGCTGCTAACATTCAACCGATATGAAAGTTCTCGTCATCGATGTCGGCGGTACAAACGTCAAGGTCGCCTCCAGCGACACGCGCGTTCCCATCAAGATTCCCTCCGGCCCGACCATGACTGCGGAGATGATGGCCAAGGACGTTCTTGCCGCCACCGAGGGATGGATCTACGACTGCATCTCAATAGGCTTCCCGGGTCCAGTCGTCCACGACCACCCGCTTGCAGAGCCCCACAACCTCGCCGCCGGATGGGTCGACTTTCCTTTCCAGAAGGTCTTCGGCAAGCCAGTCCGCTTCATCAACGATGCAGCTATGCAGGCCCTTGGTGGCTACAAGGGCGGCCGAATGCTCTTTCTCGGCATTGGGACAGGCCTTGGCTCCGCCATGATCTTCGACGGCGTTGTCGTCCCTCTCGAACTGGCCCATCTCCCCTACAAAAAAGGACGTACCTACGAGGAGTACATTGGCCTCGCAGGCCTCCAACGTCGCGGTGAAGTGCGCTGGCGAAAGTCAGTCCTCGATATCGTCGCGCGCCTCCAGGCAGCAATGGTCTGCGACTCTGTTCTACTCGGAGGCGGCAACGCCAAGCTGATGCAGGACCTGCCCACCCACGTCATCCTCGGAGCAAACAGCAATGCCATCGACGGGGGCATCAAGCTGTGGCAGGACCCTCCCATCGCACCGAAGGCGGCCACGTCCTTGCCCGTAAAGGCCCCCAAAGCCTCAGGATGAGTCAGGAACTGGGCCAAGAACTGGGCCACGATAAGCGGCCTGTAACAAAACACATCCGCACCCAGGTGTCAGGGGTCCGTCTAGAACAGCGCCGCATGAAATCTGAAACAATCGCCACAGGAGACAACATGGCGAACAAATACGGCGAGGCTGCACTCATCGCAGTCCGCATGGAGACGTACGGCAAGGCGATCACCCCCGCAGCACGCTGGGAGCAGGCAACTGCACAGCTCTATCCCACCAGCCCATCGGCCCAGCGCAAGGGAGGCCCTCGCTTCGCCTTTCTCAGCCTCTGTGAAGCCGGCCTGATCAAGGGAATTCCCGCTGGTCAATACGCCCCATCGAACAAAAACAAGGCCTACGCACTCCGCGCCATCCCCTTACTCAACGCAGGCACACACAAGACCGTCACTACGCTCTGGGCGGAGGTCACCGATGGCGAACCCATTCCCCATAACAGTCAGATGGACGTGGTTCTGGCCCTATGGAAGAACGGTCTGATCGTCCGCAGCGCCTGAAGCCATCTCATCAAGACCATAGCTATTCCGCAAATCCAGTGTCCCTGTAGCAATGGCGGGATACCCCTTCCGACCCAATCAAGCCCTTGCATCGACCGGCAGTAGGAGTATTCTTTCCCCATCAATCGAGACGTACCCGGCGGCTCCGGGAAAACGAACACGGAGGAACAGCTATGCTGCATCTGCTATGGACGGCCCTTATAGGTCTCGTTGTAGGCGCGATTGCAAAGTTCATCATTCCAGGCAAAGAACCCGGCGGCATCTTTATCACCATGCTCATCGGCATCGCCGGCTCCTTCCTGGGGACCTTCCTCGGTCGCGCAATTGGCCACTATGAGCCCGATCAGTCCGCCGGCTTTCTCATGTCGCTCGTCGGTGCTCTCATCCTGCTCGGCATCTACCATCTGTTCAAGCGCAGTCAAACGACTACCTGACCGACGCGCAAGAACTCTACACAGAGGGCCCTATGAGCTGGAAGCGTAGCGCCCCAGTGTTCTAATTCGGCATTTTCGGCATTAGCACCTGGGGCCTACCTCACCCAGCCACTCACCGGCTCTATCGAACGAAGATGGATCTGGTTGCTGTAGGCCCGTACAGCCTCGCAAAACTCGTCCTGCGCCACTGGCCGTCCAATGAAGTATCCCTGTGCCTCGTCGCACTTTCTCCGTAGAAGAAAGCGCAGTTGCTCATCGGTCTCGACGCCTTCCGCAACCACCTTGATATTCAGCCCGTGGGACATTGCAATGATGGTCCGCACGACGGCGGCCGCGTTTGCATCGGTCCCCGCCTTCTTCACGAAGCTCTGGTCGATCTTCAATTGGTCGACCTGATACTGCAGCAGGTAAGAAAAGCTGCAGAAGCCCGTGCCGAAGTCGTCGATCGAGATGCGGACCCCAAGCTCTCGCATCTTCTGAAGCTTGTTCAGAACGTCTTCGGAGTTGGACATCAACATGTTCTCCGTAATCTCGATCTGCAGCCTATCTGGAGAAAGGCCACTCTTCAACAGAGAGTTTTCGACCACATGCACCAGGTTCTTCTGTTGAAACTGCCGCGGCGACAGGTTCACCGAGATCGTTAGGTCCACACCCAACTCGTCCTGGATCGCCTTGGCCTCGCAACATGACGTCATAAACGCCCATTCGCCGATCGGCACAATCAGCCCTGTCTCTTCGGCGAGAGGAATAAACTGCGCAGGCGAGACATGTCCCAGCTTCGGATGGTTCCAGCGCAACAACGCCTCCATCCCAGTCACCGCTCCGGTGGTCAACGAAATCTGCGGCTGGTAGTGCATGTTAAATTCGCCATTGGCCAGGGCATGGCGCAGCGCATGTTCCATGGTCAGACGTTCCGTCGTCTCCTGCAGCATGCTCTCGCTGAAGATCTGATACTGGTTCCGCCCGTTCTCCTTCGCGGCATACATGGCAGAATCAGCCCGTTTCAGCAGATGTTTTGCATCGGCCGCGAAATCGGGAAAGATACACACACCCACGCTCGCCGTCAGCTGCACCAGATGCTCTTCGATTGAGATCTCCGGCGCCAGTCTTGCGACAAGGTTGGCCGCACACTGGTTCACGTCCTCGACAGTCGTGATGTCCGGCATCACCACGACAAACTCGTCTCCACCTGCCCGCGCCACGACGTCGGTGCTGCGGACCGAACGGCTCAGCCTCCCGGCGGCTTCGATCAGGAGCTGGTCACCGGACGCATGCCCCAGCGAATCGTTGAGTCTTTTGAAGTGGTCCAGGTCGATCACAAAGACCGCGACCTTGGTCCCGTAGCGCCGCGCCAGCTCCACGGCCTGCACCGTCTTGTCCTGCAACAGCGCCCGCCCGGCAAGCCCCGTCAGCTGATCGTGCGTCGCGAGATGGGTGACATAGTCGAGCATCTGTCGGCGCTCGCTGATGTCGAATGCGATGCTGACGAACCCGCTCACCTCTCCCGCGTCTGTCGTCACCGCTCGCATGGCCAGGTTGATCGGCGTCCGCGCACCGTCCTTTCGGATCAACGTCCACTCTTGCTCCTCCATCTCGCCCGCGGCCACCCCGGCCGTTAGGACCCGAAACCCGAATTGTTCCATCGTCGCCGCAGGGTCGATGCAAAGGGCCTTCGCAAGCAACTCCCGCTCGTCGTGCAGCACAGTCAGCGGGGCCTTTCCCACCAGCTCCTCGCGGCCGTATCCTGTCAGCTTCTCCGCCGCCACATTCATCGCGGTAATCAGTCCATTCTTATCGGTCGCGACGATGCTGAAAGGAGCGTTCTGAAAGACGGAGTCGGTAAACTCCGCTAGCTGCGCATAGCGTTCTTCGGTCGCCTTCGACTCGCTGATATCGCTGAAGGTAAGGGCCAGCCCATCTCCCAGCTTGACCACCTGGCTCCGCAGCCAGGCCGCCTTGATGCTCGGAAACTTCACCCGGAACTCTTCATGCAGCGGCTCTCCGGAATTGACCACCTTGCAGAACCTGGCAAACATCGGGCTCGTTGGCCGTGCCGGTGTCACCGAGCATAGTTTCTTTCCCAGCAGTGCAGACCGCGGCCGTCCCACCAACTGTTCAGCATTCGCGTTCACATAGAGAATGCGGAAGTCGACGATCTCGCCTGTATCGTCTCGCACGGACTCCAGGAGGCCAAACGCATCCAGGCTCGTCTCCGTCGCTGCGAGAAACTGCGAGTGCGCCTCTTGAACGCCCCTTTGTTTTGACGCGCGACCGTATTCACGCCACCAGGCCCACACCGCGACGGGCGCACCCACCAACGCCGTACAGACCGCGATCAAAGGTCCCAAATGAGCACCATAATTCACTCGCCAGAACAAAAAACGAACAGACTCAAACCGGCAACGCCAATAAGGTAATCTTCCAAGCTCGTCGCGGAGAATCGAGAGTGGAAGCCTTCAAGAAATTCCTCGAACCACTATTGCCTGGGAGCGCCAGCTTTGTTCCACTCCACCTGCTAGCGTAACTGAACCATGTGCTTATCTCTATAACTAAAACGCTTGAGGCCAAGTACCTAGTGTTGGACTACTGTTTACGCTTTCTATTCCATACGGCGGCAAAATGGAAGAGATTTCCTTCTTCCGTTCGGCTTCACGCAAATCTTCGAGTCACTCGCGCGTCATAACGTAACGATCCGGGCATTCTAGTCCCGCGCCATCCATCCATGCATCTCCATCCAGTTCGCCAGCAACGTCGGATAGATCGCCAGCTCGGGCAGGTCCTTCAGCCCCTGCGCCATGCCAGTCCCATGCCGTCCGCGTTCGAAGATGTGCAGCTCCGCCGGAACACCGGCGCGCTTCAGCGCATCGTAAAACGCCGTTGCATTCATCGAGTTCACCGTCTGGTCCGCTGAGGTTGAGTAGATGAAGCAGGGCGGGGTGTCCTTCGTCACCAGCTTCACCACCGACACTTCATCCAGCATCGCTTTTGTTGGGTGGTCTCCCAACAGCCCTTCCATGTTCGTTGTGCGCGGAATCGACTCGTCCAGACTGAACCGTCCATAAGACACAATCGCGAAGTCCGGCCGGTCGCTCACCCGATCGGTCGGGTCCGCAGGGCTCGCCTCGCCGTCATCATGCACTGCTGCCAGATAGCCCGCCAGGTGTCCACCCGCCGAGAACCCCCACAGCCCGATCCTGTCCTTCGCCACCTCCAACTCTCCCGCGTGGCTGCGCACGTACCGCACCGCCCGGGCCCCATCGAGCATTGGAGAAGGGAAGTGGTATCGCGGCCCCAGCCGGTACTCCAGCACAAACGCCGTCACTCCATGTTCATTCAGCCACCGCGCCTCTACGCTTCCTTCCTTTTCGACGACCAAATGTGTGTACCCGCCCCCCGGCATCACAATCACCGCCGAGTGGGGTCCAGCACCTGTCGCCGGATACACAAACATCTTCGGCACGTCTCCATCGCCTGTCCCCAGCGCGCCCGGTGCCCCGTTCGGCCACAGCACAACCATCTTTATAAATCCGGTCGGAGGCTTCGTCACTGTAGCTGCCGCAGGCTTCGATGCAGTCGAAGCAGTAGCGGCGGCCGGCGCGCACCCCACGCAAGAGCACGCACAGATACACGCAGCAACCAGGCAAAGAAATTGTCTCATCGTGCCGTCAGCATACGCGTCTCAGCGCAACACAACCAGCAAAAAAGTGCGACGGACCACAGTCCGCGAACAGGCCCAACGGCCTTTCGTTCCTATTCGCTTTTTTATCTCCTCGGTCCTGTTACGCAGTGCGGTCGCGGCAAACTAGCCCAACTGAAACCCCGCCCATCAAACCTCGTCTAACTCCACATGATCGTTCTGCGCCCCCTCCGGCCTCTTCTTCTGGCCAGTCTTCTCCTTGCCTCCCGCCTCCCGGCGCAACAGAAACCGTCCACACCCGAGCAAGCACCCACCTCGACGGCCCCCACCATCGCCGTCGACGCCCGTCTCGTCAACCTCCCAGTAGTCGTCCGCGACAAAAAAGGCGCCCTTATCCAGAACCTCACCAAGGACGACTTCATCCTTCAGGTCGACGGCAAACCCCAGACCATCCGCTACTTCGACAAAGACGCCAACCTCCCTCTGGTCCTCGGTCTGCTAGTCGACACAAGCCTCTCCCAACGCGACGTCATCGACGAGGAGCGCACTGCCAGCAGCACCTTCCTCGATCAAATGATGACCACCCCAAAGGACAAGGCCTTCATCATGCAGTTCGCGGCCGAGACCGAGCTCCTGCAGGACCTTACCTCGTCCCGCCCACTGCTCCAGGCGGCCCTCAAAGAGATCGACACTCCCGGCACAGGCACTACTGCCTCCTCTGATGACAGCGGCGGCGGTCACCGCCCCCGCGGCGGCGGAGGGACCGTCCTCTACGACGCCCTCTTCCTCGCCTCCGACGAGCTCATGAGCAAGCAGACCGGACGCAAAGCCATCATCATCCTCTCGGACGGTGGTGACCGCGGCAGCAGAGAGACCCTCGTCAAATCCATCGAGGCCGCCCAGCGTGCCGACACCATCATCTACGCCATCTACTTCAAAGGCGAAGAGCCCCACCAGGACTACCCGCAACACGGCGGCCGCGGAGGCTACCCGGGCGGTGGCTACCCCGGTGGCGGCTACCCGGGCGGCCGTGGGGGCTATCCCGGTGGTGGGGGCTATCCGGGCGGTGGAAACGGTGGCGGCAACAACGGCGGCAACTATCCCACCCAGGGCCACGTCGACGGTAAAAAAGTCCTTGAGCGAATGACCCAGGAGACCGGCGGACGCTTCTTTGAGGTCAAGAAGAGCCAGACCGTCGCCCAGATCTACAACCAGATCGCCGAGGAGCTGCGCGCGCAATACCGTCTCGGCTATACCCCCAGCCAGGAGGCCGCCGCCAGCGGATACCACCAGATCGATCTCAGCCTCCACCAGAAGGGCCTCGTCATTCAGACCCGCGACGGCTACTACACCGGAAAGTAGCGCTCAACCAACATAGTTTTGCGCCCTGCCCTCTTCTTCATGCATCATCTCTAGTGACGCTCGCCACAGAGCGTCGTCGCATAGTCTCGTCTCATGAACTCGAATAGGTCCACAACAATGATCGCGAAATCCCACAACCGGTTCTCCCGGCCCTTGCATTGGCTGTCCTTGCATTGGCCGTCGCGCCGCCGTCACAGGCCGTTGCGCAAATCATCGACAAGCCCAACAAGGGACTCTACTCCGAGACCGCGGACGCCAACGCCGACATCGCCGCCGCTCTCGTCCGCGCGCGCCACGAACACAAACGTGTCCTCCTCGACTTCGGCGGCAACTGGTGCGGTGACTGCCAGGTCCTCGACATCTACTATCACCAAAGCCCCAACGCCGAGATCCTCGCGAAAAACTACATCGTCGTCCACATCGACATCGGCCACATGGACAAGAACGTCGATGTCGCGAAAAAATACCACGTACCCATCACCAAAGGGGTTCCCGCACTCGCCGTGATCGACGCCCACGGCAATCTTCTCTACTCCGAGCGCGAAAAAGAGTTCGAGCACACCACCCCCGCAGCCATCACCGCGTTTCTCAATCGCTGGAAGGCCTGACAGCAAGTTGTTTCACAGATGACCTACAGGGAAGGTTCCCACTCCATGATCTCGAAAGCCTCGTCGGGTCCCAGCACCGCAATCCTCTCCGCAATCGCTCTCGTCGCGTTGGCCGCCGGCGCGTCAATCCTCGGCTGCAAGAGCACTCAGCCGGCATCGTCTCCGGTCGCCGCCGTTCCATCGACGCCGGCGGCACGCCAGCCTGTGACGCCAGTGCCTGCCGTCAAGAAGCATCTCTACTCCGCAGAGGCCGACCCCAAAGCCGATATCGCTGCTGCCCTCAAACAGGCCAGCCTCGAACACAAACGCGTCATCCTCGACTTCGGCGGGGACTGGTGTGGCGACTGCCAGGTCCTCGACATCTACTTCCATCAAAGTCCCAACCTCGAACTCCTCGACAAGAACTTTGTCGTTGTCCATGTCGATATCGGCCACTTTGATAAAAACCTGGACATAACCGAAAAATACAACGTCCCGCTCAAGAAGGGGGTTCCCGCTCTCGCCGTCCTCGACTCCAACGGCAAGCTTCTCTACTCGCAACAGGCCGCCGAGTTCGGCGACATGCGCTACATGTACGCCAACTCCGTCACCGACTTCCTCAATCAGTGGAAGGCTTAGTCCCATCGCCTCCAACCCGCGGGTGCGTCCCATGAGAAGAGTCCTGCGCCTTCCCAGAATCTTCCACGGCGCTGTGCTTCGCGCGGCCCGGCACGATTGCCTCAACCTCGCCCAGTCCACCGCCTACTCCGCCATGGTGTCGCTCTTCCCCGCGCTCATTGTCGCCGCTGCGGTCGTCAGCCTGTTGCCCGATACCGCACCACTCCGCTTCCAGTTGGCCATCCTCTTCGACCGCATCCTTCCACCCGACGTCAGCCCACTCTTACAGGGCTACTTCATCGACTCCGCTCACAGCACTCATTCCTCTCATGGTCTTATCGCCGCCTTCATAGTCAGCCTGATCGGCGCCTCCAGCGTCATTGCCACCCTTATGGAAGGCGTCCGGCGCGCTAACGATCTCCCAGCCGACTGTTGGACATTCTTGCAACGCCGCCTCCGCGCCTTCCTCCTGGTCCCTCTTTCCTTGGTCCCATTCGCCGTCGCCAGCACCATTCTTGTCTCTGGCCAGTTCGTCACCGAATGGCTGGCCCTGCACATCATGCCCTCCGCGCGGACACCGGTCTACGTCGTCGCACTCCTCCTTCGCTGGTGTATCGCACTTACCGGCAGCATCGGCATCGTTGGCCTCATCTATCATATGGGGACACCTATGCAGCAGTCCTGGAAGCGGGTCCTCCCCGGCGCCGTGGTCTCCACCGTCATGTGGTTCCTCACGACACTTGCCTTCGGCTGGTACGTCACGCGCTTTGCCAACTACTCCCAGGTCTACGGTTCCCTGGGCGCCGGCATCGCGCTCCTGTTCTGGCTCTATCTCATCTCGCTCTGCGTCCTCTACGGCGCCGAGTTCAATACCGAGTTCCACGCCCGCTATTTCCACTCTCATCGCACTCATTCCACCCCATCGTCCCCAAACGACCTCCCGGCCAGTTAGAATTGCCTCGGAAGTTAAAACTCTATGGTCATGCCATCCGCAAACCGTGATGGTGAGAAAGTTCCCGCAAAAGCGACCCATGAAGACCTCTTTAAACCCAACTCCGAACATTCTCCCTATTGGCACAATGGAGCGCACTCGCCGCGCCAAGATCGTCGCCACACTCGGCCCTGCATCAAACTCTCCTGAAATCTTTCGTCAGCTTGTCCGCGCCGGCCTTGACGTCGCCCGTCTCAACTTCTCCCACGGCACCCACGAGCAAAAAGCCGAGCTCATTCGCATGGTCCGCACCATCGCGAAGGAGGAGCGCAAGCCCATCTGCATCCTCGCCGATCTTCAGGGCCCAAAGATCCGTACTGGCAAGCTTAAGGACAACAAGCCCGTCCAACTCGTAGCCGGCAAACGCCTCACCATCACCCCGCGCGAGATCGAAGGCACCGCCGCCATGGTCGGCACCACCTTCAAGACCCTCGCTGAAAATCTCGAGAAGGGCTCGCGCATCCTCCTCTCTGACGGCCTCATCGAGCTGCACGTCGAATCCGTCAAAGGCGCTGACGTCATCTGCGAGATCATCAACGGCGGCATGCTCGGCGAGAACAAGGGCATCAACCTCCCGGGCATCGCCGTCAACGTCCCCTCGCTCACCCCAAAGGACGAAGAGGACCTCATCTTCGCCATAGGCCAGGGCGTCGACACCGTCGCCGTCTCCTTCGTCCGCACCGCCGCAGACGTCCGCCACGTCAAGAACCGCCTC
>Ga0210388_10004092_pt1 | contig 11414 bp, 10 predicted proteins | sample IncBWC19OmetaG_FD_155485 | JGI IMG/M metagenome (GOLD analysis project Ga0210388, IMG submission 155485) | Forest soil microbial communities from Barre Woods Harvard Forest LTER site, Petersham, Massachusetts, United States - Inc-BW-C-19-O ...
CAACTGGACGAGCCTCCTCGATGAAGCGCGTCGGACGCGGAGCCTCAGAATGCTGTTGCTTGGTGCGGAGCTGGCGCATTCGCTCGAGCTGTGCGAAGTGCCGGCCGAATTGCTCGACGCCGGCCGCCGCGATTCGCACGTCGCGTCGCTCAGCCGCCGCGTAATCGGAGGTATCTTCGATCTAAACCGCGCAGTCGATTTTGAGGAATGGTCGATCGGCCTCGGCAGTATCGAGAACGCGCGTGATCGTATTCGCTACATCCTCGAACGCGTGGTCGCACCTAAATTGAGCGACCGCGTGCTGATGCCGCTCCCACGAGCGCTCTATCCTTTATATTACCCCGCCCGACCGATCCTGCTAGCGATCAAACATCGCGGCCGGCTGTTCGGCAAAGGCAGTCTCAATTGAGCTTTGAACAGCTGGGCTGCGCCATGAAATGCATGAATTCTTAGACGGGCTCCGTTTTCACTTGCGCAAATAGCAGCCTTCGAGTACCCTCTCGTGCTAACATGACCAAACGTAGCCAAACCGACGCGTCGAAGCGGGAAGCAGCTGCGCCCAAAAAGCCCTACGTAAAACCATCATTCGAGCGCGAGCGCGTTTTCGAGACGATGGCTTTGAGTTGCGGCAAGATGGGCACGACTGGCTCCTGCCATCAGAATCGCAAAAACTCCTGATCAGGGGGCCTGATCGGGTGGTAACAGCAGGGGGAGATCCTTCCATGCTTGCAATCAATTTTCGCGAGATGAGCAGAAATTGCATGAAAATGTCCCTCAAAATTACGGCGAGCGTTGTCCTGCTCGGATTGTTGGCGATGCCGGCCCGAGGCCAGGAACGAGCGGCTACCGACATGACGTCCCTGGTCAACGGTTACGAGAGAGCGGCGCACAGTTCGTTCGTGGGCGTTCCAACAGATTGGAGCACCGGGCATGTCGTCTTCTCTCCGCCTGCGCCCGGCTCCGACGCAGAAGACAAAGTTCAGCAGGATCCGCGCTACTGGCTGCAGCAGATTCGGCACGCTCAGCTTCAATCCGATGGTTCGTTCGCGACCGACGATGGAGTCGGCGCAGTTCCAGATAAGAAAAAGAAGAAGAAAACCAAGCTAGTCAAAATCAAGAAAGTCAAAGTAGAAAAGGACTGGAGCCAATCGCTGGGCGGCACGGGAGCGTCGGTCGGGCCCAACTTTTTCCCGGCAAAGTTTAGCTACGGAACGACCGCGGCCAGCTGCACCGATTACGCCGCGTTCAATACGAGTTTGGCCGGATCGGCAACGCAGGCGAGCATCATCTCTTTCACCAACATCTATACCGGCTGTGGTGGCACTGTTCCCACGATTGCGTGGGCTTTCAATACGGGAGGAACGGCCTCTACTTCGATAACGCCCTCTTTCGACGGCACCCAGGAGGCCTTCGTTGAGTCGGTCGGTACCACGGCGACTCTGGTTCTTCTGAAATGGAACGCCGGGCCGGCCGCCAATCATGCCGTGACGCTCACCCTGACCACCGGCAGCACCGCGGTTGTCGCGACGGCAGGAACCTTCAGCGCCGCCGATGTCGGCGCACAAATCACCGCGACCGGGATACCAGCCGGCGATACCATCGCGGCTTTCACCAACAGCACTCACGCCACATTGGCGACCGCTGCGACCGCGAGTGGGAGTCACGCCGCGACCGTTCACGCCGAAACTGCAGTACTCCCCGGAGTAGCGCCTACCGTGGCCAACGGCAGCTACCGCGCATGCACGGCGCCATGCATGACAACTATCGCCTTCAACGGCACTCCCAACGATACGAACTCGTCGCCTTACTATGTTTTCAGCGGACCCGACGCGGACGCCATCTTTGTCGGCGACAGCACCGGCAAACTTCACAAGTTCACGGGCGTTTTTAACGGAACTCCGGCCGAAGTGACGACCGGTGGATTCCCGATAACGACGGCCATTGAGGCTCTCAGCGGTGCGATTTACAACCAAGTCTCAGGCACGGTGGTAGTTGATGCGTCCTATGACGGTACCAACAACGGTGCCCGACTCCATGAAATAACAGTCGACGCGGCAACTCCCGCCGTTACCGACTCAACGATCCTGGGACCCACGACGGCCGGCGGCACCAACTGCGCAGGTACTACACTCGGTGCTACGACCAGTGCGTTGCTGGTTGATGCGCCGGTGATAGATCCCACGGCGGGCACTGCAGGGGAGACCTACGTTTTCATTGCCAACGACGGTGAAACAACCCCAGACAGCGCCGTCTACCAATTTGCCTCGGGCTTTGCGGAGCATACCTGCGGCAACAAGGCTGTGATTGGAACGGGATCCACAACCGGGGTACCAGTCTATTCGGGAGCGTTCGACGCCATTTACTTGAAGTCGGCAGATCCCCCGAGCGGGAATATCTATGTCTGCGGCAACGCGGGTGGCGATCCGACGTTGTATCGAATACCGATTGCCAGCAACGCCTTCGGCACCGTGAGCACGGGACCCGTCCTCACTACGGCTGCCACCACTTGCTCTCCTGTGACCGAGTTTGAAAACGGGGCTACTGACCGGGCCTACTTGAGCGTCAGGGCCAGCGGCAAGACGGCCGCGCCGATCAGTTGCCCGACTAACGCCGGATGTCTGATGTCTTTCACACTCGGCACGACGTTACCCGTGACGACACCCGCCGGCACCACCGCTGCGGTCACGGAAAACGGCGGAACCAGCGGCATCGTGATAGACAACTCGTCGACCACCCCGACTGGCGCGTCGCAGATTTATTTCTCGACGCTCGGCGGCGCGACTGCAATTCAGGCGTCGCAGGCGGCGTTGAATTGAGCTGGCGGCAGATGATTGGAAGCAGGGGTTGAAAGCCGCGATAGCATTGCCTGTGAGCTCGTAGCTGAGTCGCTGCGCGCCGGTCACGACGTGCAGGTGCGGGTTGCAGGCAGCAGCATGGTTCCTGCGCTGTGGCCGGGAGACGCGTTGCTCGTGCGCGCGGTAAGCCCGGTGGAACTGTCGCGAGGCGACTTGCTGCTTTTCGCCCGCGACGGAAAGCTTTGCACCCACCGCTTGATTGCCGAGCTCGACGACTCCGGCGCACGCCGCTTGATTACTCGCGGCGACACGTCGCTGAAGTGCGATCCGCCGATGTCGTCCGATCAAATTCTAGGTTCGGTGGTATCGGTCTCTCGCGATGGCCACGAGGTTCCTGTCGTCTCGTCGCGTCGCGCAAAGATGTTGTCATTTGGGATTCGTCACTCGGGATTTCTCCGGCGCGCGGCCATTAAGATTCACGCACTTCGCCGTCGTACTGAGTGGCTTGCATGAACAGCTTCGCAGACTCGGATTCGCACCTGGCCGAGGCTGGAGCTTATTCGACATCGGTTGTTATCGGCGGCCTGCCGATCGGCATTCAATCATCAAATCGCGGCTTCATCGCGATGCTCGAGAACCGATACGCCGGATTTCTCGATGAGCCGGTTGGGGGCGGTATCCTGCTGGACGTCGAAGTCGTCGCGTCCGTGAGCGACAGCGACGGTGCCGAGGAAGACATACAGGTGCGCTATGCCGATGGCCGCTGGCATATAAATCGCGGAGATTTCCGCGCGCAATGGGATCCCGCAAGCCGACGCGGGCGCGTCCGCCAGGCCGCCTATCCGTATGCGATCGACACCGTCATGCGCATCGTGCACAGCCTGGTGCTGGCAGAACGCGGCGGCTTCCTCGTGCATTCGGCCAGCGTCGTTCGCAACGGCCGCGCATTTCTGTTCTCGGGCATCTCGGGCGCCGGCAAGACCACGATATCGCGCCTGGCTCCCGCGGACGCCACTCTTCTTACCGACGAGATCTCGTACGTGCGCCGCGCCGGCGACATCTACGAAGCCTGCGGCACTCCTTTCGCGGGCGACCTGGGCAAGCCGGGTGAAAATATTGCGGCGCCGTTGGCGGCGTTCTACTTGCTGGTGCAGGGACCGCATAATCACGTTGCGTCGATCGCACCGGCGCAGGCTGCACGCCGCTTGCTGCGGAACATTCTGTTCTTTGCCGATGACGCGGGACTGGTCGAGCAGATGTTTCGGACGGCATGTGAATTTGTATCGCGCGTTCCAGTTTACGAATTGACCTTTCGACCGGACACAGAAGTGTGGAACCTGATAGCATGAGCGACATGAAGAACACCGCCGAGGTCTACATCAAGCCCAGCCGGGACATCGCCGCTCGCATGATGGCGGACGAGATGGTCATTATGTCGGTCAGGAATTCCAGGGTGTTCAGCCTGAATCCCACCGCCAGCCGCATCTGGAGCGCCGCCGACGGTGCGACGCCGCTGCGCGAAATCGTTGCGCGCACGCTGGTCTCCGAATTCGATGTCGACGCTGACACTGCGTACCGCGACGCCGTCGAACTGGTCGAAGAGCTCGCGCAGGAGGGAATCCTGCTGCTGGCCGATCACCCGATCGGACCGGAGGCCGGATGACCACAATTCTCGAAAACGTCAACGCCAAGGCGATCCAACTCGGCATACCGCTCGGCGTTCATCTCGACGTCACCTGGCGTTGCAACGAGCGATGCGTCCATTGCTACCTCGATCACGACGACCAGGGCGAATTGAGCTACGACGAAATCGAAGGCCTGCTCGTGCAGATGGCCGATGCGGGCGTATTTCTGCTGACTATCAGCGGCGGCGAGCCGATGTTGCGCAAGGATATTTTTCCGATCATACGGCGCGCACGCGAGTTGACCTTCAATGTGAAGCTCAAGACCAACGCGATCCTGATCAAGGAAAAAGAGGCGGCGCTGATTCGCAGCCTCGGCGTCGACACAGTGCAGATCAGCGTCTACTCGCATCGCCCCGAAGTTCACGATGCGATTACCAAGGTGCCCGGCTCGCTGAAGCGCACGATTAGCGCGATTCGGTTCCTGGTCGCGCAAAATTTGAAGGTGACGATCGCCAACGTCATCATGAAGCAGACGCGCTACGATTATTCAGGCGTGCAGGCGCTCGCCGCCGAGCTCGGCGCAAATTTCACGATCGATCCCACTATCACGCCGCACATCAACGGCGACCGCTCGCTGCTGGCGCTTAACGTCTCGCGCGAAGACCTGCGCGACATAATGAACGACAAGACCATCGCGGGCCAAACCGAAGACCAGTTCGTCGCGGTCGCTCCAGGCTCCGACGAGGACGACCTGGACAACATCCCTTGTAGCGCGGGACATAGCGCCGCCTACGTCTCGCCTTACGGCGACGTCTATCCATGCGTGCAATTTCCGCTGCCCAGCGGGAACGTGCGCCAGCAAAAATTTATCGACATCTGGAAATATTCGCCGCAGCTCGAGGAAGTCCGCTCGATACGCACGCGCGACCTTCCGGTATGCTCGACTTGCGTACATTCGAGCGGGTGCACGCGATGCCCCGGCTTGGCCTACATGGAAGGGAATATGCGCGGTCCTTCGACCGCCGACTGCGAAAAATCTTTCGCCCGCACCGGTATCCCCAGCGCCAACATGCTCCTGCGCGGCGTCTCTCAGAAGGCGGAAAGATAACCTATCGCGGGCGGTTCAGTAGCGCCTGCAAGCGCTCGATCTTGACCGGCTTCGTGAGATGCTCGTCGAACCCGGCTGACAGCGCGCGCTGCTTGTCCGAATCCTGCCCATAGCCCGTCAGCGCCACGAGCAGCATCGCCTTTGCGCTGGGAATCAATCGGATTCGCCGCGCTACTTCGTAACCGTCGATGCCGGGCAGACCGATGTCCACCAGCGCGATGTCGAAGGCGCTATTGCGGACGGCTTCGAGCGCTTTCGATCCCTCCGATGCGACGGCCACTTCGTGTCCGAACATCTCGAGCAACATCATCAACGCTTCCGCCGCATCGTGATTGTCCTCGACCACCAGCACGCGCAGGCGCCCCGCAACACGACTCTTGCCGTTGGACGCACTCGATCTCGCGCGAGTCATCGCTGCAATCGGCAGATGGACCTCGAACTCGCTGCCGGTGCCGAGACCCGCGCTATTCGCCCGAACATAGCCACCGTGCATTTCTACCAGCCGCTTGACCAGCGTCAATCCGATCCCCAGCCCGCCATGCGCGCGATCGAGCGAACGCTGGGCCTGGGTGAAGAGATCAAAAATGTGCGGCAACAAGTCCGGTGAGATTCCGATGCCTGAATCGCGCACGCGGAAAATCACCTCATTGTCGTTGCGCTCGGCGAGCACGTCGATACGGCCGCCCGGCGGCGTGAACTTGGCCGCGTTGTGAATCAGATTGGTGATCACCTGTCGCAGCCGCGCGGGGTCAGCTTCGATCTCGACATTCTTCGCCAGCGACGAAACCATCACGGACAGCCGATGCTGGCCGGGCTCGACCAGAAAATGCGCTTCCTCGACTGCCTGCTGGACGATGCTTCCGACGAGGACCGGCTCCTTCTTCAGCGCGATCTTGCCTTGCGTGATTCGTCCGACATCAAGCAGATCGTCGACCAGTCCCGCCAACTGATCGGTCTGGCGGCGCGCGATACTGAGCGCGCGCTCGCGGCGGTCCTCGTCGAGTTGCGCAGTCACGATCGCATCCAGCACAGCAGACAGGGGGTTGCGCAGCTCATGCCCGAGCATCGCGAGGAATTCGTCCTTCCGCTGATCGGCCTGGGCCAACTCGGCGAGCCGGACTTTCAGCTCCTCTTCCAACGCGACGCGTTCCGTCACGTCGCGAATGAAGCATCGCGTGTAGAGAAGTTTGTCGTTTTCCCACAGCCCGCTCGAGTGGATGAGAACGTGCTTGGTCGATCCGTTTTTACATCGCAGCGCCGCCTCGAAGTCGTAGATGATTTCGCGGCGCATCAACTTGGCCCAGAACTCTGTGAAGCGCTTTTGATCGACGTAAAATTCGGCGAGCTGATGGCCAATGTATTCATCGGCAGTGTAGCCGAGCAATTTGAGCTGCGCCGGGTTAGCCCACCGGATTAATCCGTCGGGACCAACCTGATGGAGACCTTCGACCGCGTTCTCAATGAAATCCGAAAGCTCCTGCTGGCGAAGGTGGAGCGACTTCTCCGCGTCCTTGCGTTCCGCCTTTTCTGTTTCGAGCGCGCGGGCTTTATGTTGCAGCAAACTAACCGCGCGCAGCCGTTCTGCCGGCGTGGGCAGCGTCGTGTAACTTTCGGCAGGCAGAACCGGAGTATGCTGCGCGCAGACTTTGAGAAACAGTGACGAGTCGGCGTCAGAGCCGAAGGTGTTCATCGGATACGCGCAGCACAACGAGAGTGCATGCGTCTCCATGAACGCGTTCCAGATTTCTTCGAGCCGAATCGCCGCCTGCCGATTTCCGAGCTTCCACAGCAGCGCAACCATCTCGCCGAAAGCCCGGACGTTTCCGTGCTTCGGCAAGTTTGCGATCACGTCTTCGAAGATGCGAATGAACGAAGCCTCGTTCGGCCATTCGTCGACCATGAAATCTGTAAGCGTGCCCGCCGCATCGAGGCTGACGTAACGACCCTCGGCGCGCACACCGACCAGATCGACGCCACGATTCGTGAGCTGCTGTTCGAGGCTTATTCGATGGTCATGGGTGCCGATGTAGATGCACGAGTCGCCCGCGCTCAGGCCGTCGGCAAACCAGCGAGCGAGCGAATCGATGAGAAAGCTGTCGTCTTCGTAGAACTGAACCAGATGCGAATGCGGCTGGGCGTCTCCCCAAGCGACCGGCGCTGGAAGTGACGCGTCCGTCAAGCCGGACTCGACGCTACCGGAGTTCATCGAATTACATCCCCATCCATTGGTTCAATGATAGTCGCGCACTCACCATTGCCATAGGACCCAAACAGACTTTAGATCAAAGTTAGCCACCGGGAATGCAGCAATTTCCGCGCCACAAATAATGTGTCCATAAAGGACGGGATATTAGAACACGACGGTAGCGGAGTGTGGGCAATCCAGAAAAATTTACTGTCGCGCGCCAGACCGGTTTACTCTCAACAGAGAAATCGGTTTGTATGAAAGATCACAAGAAACACAGGGCGGAGAACGATCGTTCATTTACCGGTGACGATTCTGGTGTAGAGCGCCTCGTCGTCCGGTATACTTGGACACGTGCGGGAAGACGAAAAGAAGGACGACCCACGCATCCTGGTCGTGGAGGACGACGAAGACGCGCGTGAAGCGATGGTCGCTCTTCTCCAGATGAAGGGCTATCGCGCGGTGCCGGCGGGCAACGGTCAGGAGGCGCTCGATTATTTGCGTCGTGCGCCGGTTCCTGATCTGATCATTCTCGATTTGTGGATGCCGGTGATGGACGGCTGGCAGTTTCGTAGCGAGCAGGTCAAAGATCCGCGGCTCAAGAATGTTCCGGTAATCGTCGTCACGGCCTTGAGCGATCGGGCCGACGTTGACGCCAATGAGGTCATCATTAAACCAGTGGACGTGAATCGTCTGCTAACAACTGTGAGCCAATACTGCAGGCGGGAGCCGACGCAATGAGCGCCACCGACGCGTTGGGACAAAGAGAGATCGAGACGCTGGAACAGCGCGAAGCGCTAGCAATGCTCGGCGCCGACGTCTCAACCTTACAGACGCTGTGGGCCGACGATCTGATCGTCAACAGCACGGCGAATCTGATCGCGGGAAAAGAAATCCTGCTCGAAATGATCAAAAGCGGACGGCTCAAACTGCGCACCTATGAACGCCGCCCCGTGAGCATCGTCACCTTCGGCGATCTGGTCGTCGCCACCGGCAACGAGGTTTCGCAACTCGTGGCAGGCAGCGCGATGATCAAGACCTTCGTCAGCTACATGAACGTCTGGACGAAGCGCACCGGAAGCTGGCAATTGCTCGCGCGCCATGTCGGATTGATCCAGCGCGAAAAGCCCGAGCCTCTGCAACAAAGCTGAGTTAAGAGCCCTGCGTCGGCGATGCTTTGTCGCTGGCCGAGCGGCGTGCTTCCACCAGGCGCTTGATGACGGCGGCCAGCTCCGCGGGATCAACCGGCTTCACCACATGGCTGTCGAAACCGGCCGAGAAAACTTCCACGCGATCCTCGACGCGTCCGTAAGCCGTCAACGCAATCGCGGGCAGATGTTCGGAGGTCACGGTTTCTTTCTCGCGCGTCCGAATCTCCTTGATGAGCGAGTAGCCATCGCGGCCGGGCATTCCAAGGTCTGAAATAATCACATCGAGATTCGATTGATCGAGTAACTCGAGCGCGCTGTCGACGTTGGGCGCCGTCTTGACGCTGGCGCCGAGCGAAATGAGCAACGATCTCAGCGCGTCACGCGTCTCCGGATCGTCGTCGACGAAGAGCGCGGAAATCCCTTCGAGGCGGGGCGTTCGCGCGTTGTGAGCGACTGCGGTTGCGGTCGGATGCCGGCGCGCCGGATTCTCCAAACCGGCGGTCGTCACCGGCAGCGGCAGTCGAATCGAAAAAACACTACCGTGTCCAAGCCCGTCGCTGTGCGCGGTAACCGTGCCGCCGTGAAGATTGACGATGTGCTTGACGATCGAAAGTCCGAGACCCATCCCGCGGTCGCCGGTCGTGTTGTTGGCACCTTGCCAGAATCGCTCGAAGACGCTGTCGAGCGCGCGCGGGTCGATTCCCTGGCCATTGTCGGCGACAACGATCTCGAGATGAGAGTTAATTCGCTCGAGCCGGACCTGCACCTTGCCGCCTTTGGGCGTGAACTTGATGGCGTTGGAGAGCAGGTTCCACACGGCCTGCTGCAGCCGGTGCGAATCACCCATGACCATGCTCGCCCGCGGATCGATGACCACTTGCATGGCGATCGATTTCGCTTCGGCCGCGGGACTCATGCTTTCAACCGCCGCTCGCACGACCTCCGCCGAATCGATCGGCTGAACATCGAAGCGCATCTGGCCGCTCTCGATCCTCGCGATGTCGAGCAGATCCTCGATGAGCTGTGCCTGTGCCTTGGCGCCGCGAAAGATCGCATTGATGCCCTGCTCGATCTTGCCCTCGAGCGTCCCGCTGGACATCAGCGCGTTGCACCACAGCAGGATCGAGTTGAGCGGATTGCGCAATTCATGAGAGACCACGGCGAGAAAATTCGTCTTCGACTGATTTGCCGCCTCGGCCTGCTTGAGCGCATTCGCAAATTGAGTGCTCGCTCTTCGAATCTCTCTCCATGCTACCGACGTCAGTGCGATCACCAGGATCAACGCTGCGATGGGGATAACCAACGTCGCAGTGCGATAGTTGAGATCGCGGCGGGCGTCTCGGCCTGTCCACAACTTCTGCTCGCCCGCCGAGATCGTATCGAACTGAACGAGGATTTTGTCGCCGATCGCGGCCGCGCGCGCGACAAACTCGCGCTTCTGCGCATCAGTGTAGGTTGGGTCGGCTTCGCGGGCCGCTTCCAGCCACTGGTTTTCCAAGCCATTGAGAGCCGTCAGATTCTGTTCCTGAGCGGGATTGTCCGCGACGAGATCGACCAGCTGCCCGATGAGCCGCTGGCTTTTACTCCAGTGTTCCTGCGGCAGACTGCGCTGAGCTGGATCCAGCGAAACTAAAAACTCAGCGAGCGTAGTCTGCGCATGAAGGAATTCGGTCTTCGCTTGCTCAGCAAGCAGCATCACGCGATCGGTATGCTCGACCCAATCCGTTTCGTCCATCTGGACGCGCGATTGCCACAGCAAAACGACGGTCGCCGTCGCCAGCATGATCGCCGGAACTGCGATCGTGGTGGTAAGGCTTTTCCGCAGTCGATTTGCTGGCACGTCGATGTTGCGCGGTCTGCTGCCAGTAATTTATTAGCGGCACGATTCGCGCAGTCCCTTCTCATGCCACTAGCGACGAGCAAAAGCCATAGGCTGGATTTGGTTTGAATGGCTAGCCGACAAGCTTCGAGCGGAAGCCTATCTCGGTACGCGGCAGTCGGCGGATTAGTTGGTTGTTTGTGTAGTAGTCGTCGTGGTGGAGTGAGAAACTACGGCTGGAGCCGGCTGCACAATGACTGCCTGCCGCGACGATGTCTGAGTGGAGGAAACCTCCGTGACAGGCGTGTTCGCCATCGACGGACCGCAGCCCGCTAGAAAAGGCATAGCAGCCAAGGCTATCAGGGATATCGCAACTTTCGTCGAGTTCTTCATCGAATTCTCCATCGTATCAACCTCAGCTCGCGAAGATGCTGCGAAGCTCTCGTTCTGCTTCCAACCAATCCTCACGCTCGCGTCCGTTATTGCCGCCGCGCTCGAGAAAGAGTTTATGAGCGCGCTCGCGAATCTGTGCCTCGGACGGCTCTAATGTTCTCCGCTTCCTGAAAGTGCTGGCTCTTTTCGTGGTGTCGTTCACTTTGGATTTATCACGTACTACTGGATCCTGATTTTCCAGGGGACTTCGTTGTTGACAAACTGCACGTCGGCGATGCTGTCGGCGACGAACACCGCGTTCTCTACCTGATCCCATGAATCAGCTTTGCCCGGCATGG
>Ga0210388_10004095_pt1 | contig 11412 bp, 3 predicted proteins | sample IncBWC19OmetaG_FD_155485 | JGI IMG/M metagenome (GOLD analysis project Ga0210388, IMG submission 155485) | Forest soil microbial communities from Barre Woods Harvard Forest LTER site, Petersham, Massachusetts, United States - Inc-BW-C-19-O ...
CGAACTGGTCCTAAGTCGGCTCATTGCACACCTTCTACTCTGCCGCACAGTTACGCGGCAGAGTTTCATAGACACAATCGACGAACTGCGAGACGCGCAGGGTCAAGACCGGCACACTGGGCTTCACCAGCGCTTTATAAAGAGCATCCCGCAGCCCGTAGGATTGCTGAATGTCGCCGATGAGGCAGGCTACGCAAACAGAGTCCAGGCCGGTGTCACCCAAGCAGGTTTCCAAGGTGATTGGAGTCGCATCTTCGTCCTGCACAAGGCTCCGTAGTATTTCCAGTACGTGGCTCGCCACCGCTTCGCGCGTTCCGTCATCTAACTTTGCGTTTGGCATCTAAACCGTCCTGACTGCATTAGACCAATGCGGTTCCAAAGGCATGAGCGCCTTCAGCTCCGGTATAAGCAACAACACTGCCGTTGTGAGGTTGCCGCAAAGCCATCTCCTCCGAGACGGACACACTGACCCGTCCGGTGGGGATGTCGAGACCAGACACTTGCAATTCCGCAGACCCGGCGAATACTCCGCGGCCCAGAGCCTTGCCCACAGCTTCTTTCGCACACCACAGCCGCGTTGCCCATTCTGCGCGGGTCTCCTCGTCCATTGCGGCGAGGAGTTCCCGCTCTCCGGCTGAAAGCACAAGGCGCTCTACTTCGGCGGTTATCCTTCCGATTTGTTCGACATCCGCCCCAACCGCGAGACTCTTCGAACTCCGTCCCGCGACCGCGATCGTCAGGCCGCCGGAGTGCGAGATCGAAACCGCCGGAACGCCCCCATCCTTCGCCCATCGACCCCTCACTGCAGGCACGCCAGATGGGTCGGCCGCGATCTCGATATCTGCGGGACACAACTTGAGGCCAGCGGTCTCCCGCAAAAGCCGGCGAACCGCATCCTTCGCCACAATTCGCCCCAGCAACCATTCGACTCGCCTCTTGCTGGAAGTCTTTAGCGTCCACCAGAACTGCCGTTCTCTGGGGCTCAGGACCATGTAGGCCAGCACGAGCAGCCAGATCGATCCATGAGCCTCGAATATCTCTTCTGGTAGGCCCTCGAGCACTGCGCAGCGGAAGCCCTCCGGATCCGGCAGCACTTCAACCGGAACGTTCCATGGATCGGAAAGAAACACATCGACGGGGGAAATCCTGAAGTCGTAAAACCGGCGCGGAAGATCAAGCCTCCGGTCTTCCCATCCCGTCATTCGCACGACAGGCTTGCCATCAGCAGCGACGACTTCTATGTCACTGCGCATCCACCGCTCATCTATGGATAGAACTCGAACACGACACTTAGCTGTTTCACCAGCCCGGAGCGGGCCGCGATAAAGGTCCAGGCTGGCCAACCGGAACGGAAAGACACTCAACCCGGTGTCAAAGTGATCTCCGATCCAGTAGCCAACTACCTGTCCCATGGCGTCGAGCGTGACCGGGTCAATTAACTGGCGTCCTGTTTTCGTTTGAAAAAAACCCTCGATCGAGCATCCGGTAAAGGTCGCTTGCGCACCATCCGCGCCGGTGTAGTCCATGCCGGAAACAACCTGGAAGAGAGGGCCATGGAACATTCCAGTGCCTTCATACATCCGCCCAGCCTGCCACTTAGAAGCCCGGCCATTGGACAGTTCCAGAGGAACAAACGTTGGAACTGGAGGATAGGCTGGCGCGAGTAAAACCGTTCCAGTTACGGCCGGCTCCGCTTCCCGCCGGCCCGCCGTGTCGTCCGCGGGCGATTCCCGCAGTGCGACTCGGACTTCCTTGCCTCCATCGGTGGATTGCGCAGTGATTTCGAGAGCGAGCCGCTCTCGCTCGACTACGAGCCACCGCGATGCCCGAACATCTTTCATGCCGATGACCACTCGCCCCGGCGCCAGCAACGACGCGACTTCAGCGAGGATTTCCATGCTGACGGTGAGCGGAATGACCGGCAGTCCAACCAGGCCGTCATCGATGCTCGATATCTTTCCGGCAAGCGTGTGCTGCCTCAGGAACAGGTCTTCAGAGAGATCGATTTCGCATTGCACCTTCACTTCGCGACCGGGGACGATCGACACTAAGTCTCTGACAAAAGGCAGATTGCTCGCCAAAAGCGAAAACGCTTCGAGCGGCGCTGGGGTGTCCGACGGGGCTGAGGGGCGGCGCGGCGCGCGTGATGTCAGGAATGCGGTCATGACCTCGCGCTCGGCATCCAGCATCCTGGTCGTGTTCTGGAAGAAGCTCTCGAGTATTTGAGCGCGAGGAGAAACCAGAGGTGCGCGCATGGGCGGCATCGCTTCCACGACGTGCGGAATTGGGACCTTGACTACATGCTGTGAACCGTTCGTGCTCCCGGCAGCCGCGCCCTGCACCTGCGGTGGAAGTTGAAGCGATGGCAGGCGCAGAGACAACGTCAGATCAGCCGCGGGCGATGCTGCCTTGATTTTTGTAGTCAGTGCAAAAGAAATCGATCGAGGTTCCCGGCGGGCGTAGAACTCATCCAGACGCATGGGCACGCCGGAAGCAAACAACTGCGCAACCAGATGCTGGATCTGCACCATCCCGGACCGCCCCGCAATATTCGACGCAACCGCCACATGCGGCCGGCCGCGCAGAATGTCCTCCACGAAAGCGGTTAAATTTCCACGCGGGCCGACCTCGACAAAACTTCTGATCCCTGCCTCATACATGCGCTCGATCGTCTCGCGGAATCGAACGGGCCGCGACCATTGCTCGGCGGCGAGTTTTCGCATCTCCTCCTGGTCGGCGGGATAAAGTTCGGCCGTCACGCAGGAGTAGGCTGGAATTTCCGGCGCAGTGAGTTCCACATTTTGCAGCACCTCATACAAACGTTGTGAAACAGGATCAAACGCCGGCGTATGGTATGCGCGCGCGAAAGGCAGCACTTCACAGATTGCTCCGGCATCCCGCATCTTGTCGGAGGCTCGTTTCGTCGACTCCTCTGTGCCGCAAAGGATCGCCTGGTGCGGACAATTGTCGAGAGCCAGATGCAGGGTGCCGCTACTCTGTTCGATCACCGCGGCCAGCAGGGCCGCGTCTGGACTGTTGACGGCCAGAAGGATTCCTTCGGGAACCCCGCCGCGCGCTAGAAATTCTTCGTAGACACGATTGAACTCGCGCGCCTGCTGTATGAACTCAAGCTCGCCCGCAGTTCGGAACGCACCCGAAGCAAAGAGTGCGGAATAGTCACCCGAACTGTGTCCCACCACGGCGTCGGGTTGAATTTTCAGATTCTTAAGCAACGCCAACATCGCCTGGCTGGCTGCGAACACAGCTTCTACCGCTCCGTCCGCCTGCCACAACTTGTCGGTTGCGGCGTCTTGTTGAGCTTCACCCGGGAGAGGAAAAACAAACTGGCTCGGGGTATAGCCTCTGGGATGGTCGATGAATGCCCGATCCATCCGGTCAAACCAATCGCGCACCTGTGGAAACCACATACATACGTCAGCCAGCATCCCGGCATACTGGGAACCTTCGCCAGGAAAAAGAAAAGCGCACCGGCCCTCATCCCGGCCCTCGGCCCTCGGAGGATTCTCGCAGAAATAAATTCCACGGGGGTCGTTGACGCGATTGCAGTGCGGCCGTGACAACCGCTCGAGCGCGGAAGCGACGCGCTCCTCGGCCTCCGCTAAAGTCGCGGCCACAAAGGCGAGCCGGCACGTGGACGCTACTGTTTCCACAATATTCAGGGTGTACGCCAAGTCCTTCAACGTGACCTGGGGGCCGGAGTGAAGACCGGAGTGGAGAAATGCGGCAAGTTGTTTCAGTTGCTCGATCAGACCCTCGCGCGAGCGCGAAGCGAAAGTGCAAACCTCCGCCGGCCATTGGCGGTGATAGGACCTCGGCTCAGGACTCATGAGGGCAATACTCCTCGAGAATTGCGTGCGCATTGATGCCGCCGAATCCGAAAGCGTTAACCCCGGCTCGTCGTGGAGTCAGAGCACCGTGAATCCAGGAGCGTGCCTCGGAGTTGATGTAAAACGGCGTTTGCTCCAATCCAAACTTGGGATTGGGATTCTCGCAATGGAGAGTAGGGGGTAGCACTCTGTGATGCAGCGCGAGCGCCGTCTTGATCAGGCCCGCGATTCCCGCTGCCGGAATGAGGTGGCCGATCATGGATTTCACGCTGCCCAGCGCACAGGACGGTCGACGGCCGTTCCGCGCGCCAAAGACTCTGCCCAGCGCCTCAATCTCGGCGCCGTCGCCGACGGGAGTCGCCGTCCCGTGGGCTTCCACCAACTCCACCGTGCTGGGCGAAATGCCGGCGATTTCGTAAGCTCGGCGGATCGCGAGCTCTTCCCCTTCCACTCGAGGAGCCAGCAGAGCACGAGCGCGACCATCGCTCGCGACACCGACGCTCTTGATGAGCGCGTAAATACGGTCCTCGTCACGCTCTGCGTCCGCGCGTCGCTTGAGGACCAACATTCCAAAGCCCTCGCCGAGCAGCGTCCCATCCGCATCCCGGTCAAAGGGACGGATGCATCCAGTCCGCGACAACGCATCCAACTGACAAAACAACATGTAGGTTGGCGCAGCGGTGGCCACATTCGCGCCGCCCGCCAGAGCCATGTCGCATTTGCCGCTCACCAGCGCCTGTACCGCCAACTCTGTGGAAAGAAGCGAAGATGCGCAGGCGGCATCGACGGTAAAGTTGGCTCCCATCAGATCGAGGCGGTTGGCGATTCTCCCGGTCATGACATTCGGAACCAGGCCGGGTGCAACTTCGCCGTTGAACGGGGCAAGGCTCTCCTTGAGCTTCGCCTTAATCTCCCGCAGTTCCGCATCGCTGTGCTCGGGATGGATTTCCTTGAGTAACCGCAGCGTTTGGTCGATGACCAGACAGTGCTGCAACTGGTTTGTGAAGGCTCGGTTGATATAAGTTCCGCGGCCCACAATCACCTGTGTGCGCTCGTTGACGACTGCGCCATCCCCATAGCCGGCGTCGGCCAGGGCTTGGGCAGCAACCATCAATCCGATGAAGTGGTCCGGGTCGGCTCCGTCGACTGCCCGCGGCATCACTCCGTAATCGGTGGGATTGAAGCGCACGTCTTTCAGGAAGCCGCCGCGCTTGCAATAAATGCGATCGTTGGCCCGCGAATCCGGGTCGTAGTATTCCAAACCTTCCCAGTCTTGCGGCGCGTCCGCGACGGCGTCGACCTTGGAAATAATGTTTTCCCAATAGACCTGCACATCCGAGGCGCCTGGGAAGAGGCAAGCCATGCCGACAATCGCAACATCCTGCTCGGCGTGCGAACCGGAATTGCCGCGGGTTGTTTTCGGATTCTTCATGAATACTCAGCCAATCGAATCTGCTCGGAAGATTTGCCTCAGGCGGCGAGCCGGCCATCGCTCCACGGCCCGCGCCCAAGGATCACTCCTCCTTCACCTTTCCGTCGATTACGCATCTCCCATTCCAAGGACTGAATACCATCGCGAGTCGCGATCGGATCAATGCCACGAGCCAGAAATCGACCATGGAGCGCGGGTGAAACCATACCCGTTTCCGCCCAAGGACCCCAGTTGATCGAGAAGACATCAGCCGGCCATGAGCGGTCGAGATGAGCAGCCAACTTGTCGAGCACACCGTTCGCCGCCGCATAATCTGCCTGCCCTGTGTTGCCGAAGCAGGCCGCGATGGATGAGAAAAACACCAGAAACTTCAGCGACTTCCTATCCAGCACCCGGGTGAGCGTAAAAGCGCTGCTAACTTTTGTGTCGAACACTCGATCAAAAGATTCTGGTGTTTTATCCTCAATCAGTCTGTCCTCGATGACGCCTGCGCCGTGCACTACGCCGTCGATGCGTCCGTAAGTCCGGTAGAGCGACCGGATCAATCCACTGAACGCCGCCTCGTCCCGGACATCCACCGAGAAGTATTCAACGGAGGCGCCGGCGTCACGCATCGCACTCAAGTTTCTGCGTAGTTCGCGGTTGCCAAATACTCGCCGGCACTCAGCATCGGCCTGCGCGGGAGTCATTTTTGATCCCGATTTTGCTGCGCGAATTAAAGCCGCTCTCACTTCCTGCGCAGAGTTCAGGCTGGCAGTCAACGCATCTTCGGGAGCCTCGGGAAAAGCCGATCGGCCAACAATCAGAAGCCTGGGCTGGTATTGTGCGGCCAGTTCTCGTGCGAGTTCGGCGGTAATGCCTCGACCGCCGCCAGTCACGAGAATCACGTTGTTGCGATCGATGGATTGCGTTGCCGCTGGGATCTCATCCCGCTGGGCTGCAACCGACCTGAGCACGAAGCGCTGCGACCCGTAATATCCGACTTCCACTTCACCGTCGGCTGCTGAAATCTCGTCGAGCAGCAAATGCACTAGCTCCGAGGCAGGTCGACCCTTTTCGAAATCGACCGCTTTGCATTGAACACCGGACCATTCCAGCGCCAGGCATTTCAGTATCCCCGCCACTCCCCCTTGACTGGGCACGAGCGGGAAAGGGTGTGGCTCAATCCCGCAAGAGCCTCCCATCGTCGTAGCGGAAACCAGGTGGGCGCCGCCCAAGGATGCGGCCGCCTTAAGATCCACCGCGGCCGCACTGGCGAGCAAGAACAGGCTCTTTACATCCAGGTCGAGGCGCGCGCGCCATGAATCCGAATTCATGTTCTCAAAGCCAGTCCCTGTTTTATTCGGCAGCAGGTGAATAATCCCGGAAACTGGACCCTGGCGCTGCCTCACGAGCCCCACAAGTTGCGAGACAGCTTCACGGGCGGCGAGATCCGCGGCATACGTGTCACCATCGCCGGCACTGAAGGTAGGTTCGAAGCGCACCAGCGAAACCCGCGAGCCGCGACGTCGCAGTTCTGCGGCGAGCAGAACCGCGACGCCCTGTTCGTCATCTGTAATCAGAAACGATCCGTTCGCCAATTCCCGCGGGCGGCAGGGAGGCGCCTCGATTGCGACCAAACGGGATCGCGGAACCAGCCGGGGGTGCTCAACTCCGGCGGAGAGAGGTTGTGGCCCGGGTGATGTGGTATCGGGTGATGGTGCATCAGGGGATGCTGCATTAGGAACGGGAGACGGTGTGGCGTCAATCGCGGAATCCGCCGTTCCCGTGCTGCTGAGTGCTGCCTCGATCAAATCGATCATGGCGCGAAGTGTCCGCGCCTTCGTCAACCGCTCCATGCATGCGCGAACCGGTGGTTGTTCCGTCGCGCTGCATGCCTGTTGGAACGCCGCAAGAATCTCGGAAGTCTTCAAGGAGTCCACGCCCAGATCGGCTTCAAGTCTTAAATCGAGACCGAGCGCGTCAACTGGATAACCTGTCCGTTCGCTCACAATCCCCAGTAAACGTTGGCCGATACTCATCTTCTCCGGCGAAGACGACTTCACGGCGACAGGCTCCATAACAGGTTGATCACCGTCGGGCTGCGAACTGGACGGAGGCGTTGGAATTTGACGGATCACATCCTCGGACGCCCGCGTCGCGCCTGCGTCCGGAACGACAGCGTGCGATCGATTCCCGTTTTCTCCACTTTGAAGATATGCCAGCATTACTTCGCGCTGCGTTTCCAGCATCTTCGTCATGACCTGTTGAAACTGCTCAAGCATGCGATCGGCATCAGTGTGGCCGTTCGAGTCGCCGGGCGACGGCAGAGTCGGCGGCTCCTCAATGGGAGTTATGGCCGGCAGCGTAGTGCGAGTCACTTGTATACTGGAAATTATTTCCTCACGAGCGGCAATCTCTGCAGCCTCCACTGGTCTGGGACTCGACGCTAGCCGCGCCTTGCCGCCATCCACCAGCCAAGCTGTAGGCGGCAGAACCGCTTCACGCGTGTCCTCAACCAGCGAAGCGAGATTGAGCAACCTCGCTTTCCTCAATCGGAAGATGCGGTCCAATTGGACTGGGAAGCCGAGCGTAATAAGTTGACCCAGCACATTCAGCAGGTGCGGAATGGCGGGACGGCCGGGCACATCGAGTGCAACAGCGACATGCGGCCGATTTTTCAGGATCTGCCCGACCAATCCGGTCAGGGTATTTCGCGGACCCACTTCGAGAAAAATGCGCGCACCCGCTTCATACATGGACTCGATCTCGCCCGAGAAGTTGACCAGACTCACGAGATGGTTCGATAACAATTCCACCATGCCAGGAGATTCGCAGGGATATGGCGCACCGGTAGAGTTAGAGAAGACAGGAAATCTCGGAGGCGAGAATTCCAGAGCGCCGAGTGCTTTTGCCAGGCGGTCTCGAGCCGCGGCGATCAACGGCGAATGAAATGCGCACGACACGTCGAGCACGCGCACCGTCAGACCAGCCGCTTCGCACCGGGCTGATGCTTGCTCGATACCTCCCCTGGTGCCTGAGACAACCGTTTGGTTTGGAGCGTTCAGGTTCGCGATCCAGACACCGTCGACCGGGCGCAACAATTCTTCGACAGTTTTGCGGTCGGACGCTACGGCGGCCATGCCAACGTCTTCACTTGTCGAATTGGCAAGGATAAAGCGGCCGCGAGCTTCAGATATATCGTACAGAGCTTCGTCCGCGAATACCCCCGCGGCACACAGCGCAACGTATTCTCCGTAGCTGTGGCCGGCGGCCATATCGGGATGAACGCCCAACCTTTCGAGCAGCCGGAACAGCGCGAGCCCTGCCGCACCCAGCGCGGGTTGAGCAACATTGGTCTTGGTCAGCGCCTGTAGCGAAGCAAGCTCTTCCGCGGCGTCGAATCCGGGAGGCGGGAAAACATAGCCGCTCAGCGGACGAGGAAAACGGCCGGCGAGCGTCGCATCGGCTAACTCGAATTGGCGGCGAACCTCAGGAAAATGGATTGCCAGCGAACCCAGCATCCCAGGATACTGCGAGCCTTGCCCGGGAAATAGAAATGCCAGCTTTCCGCTTTTCCCCGCCGTCTCGCAGAAATAAATCCCCCGGGCCTGGCACGCCATCACCTCTTCCGGTCCATCGCCATTTGATTTGTTCCACGCAGCCAGTTGCTGGCGCAGGTCGCTCAGAGAACCGGCGACTACCGCCAGTCTTATCTTTGAATCGCCGTGGGCTCGGCGGCGCGCGAGTTGCCACAACGTGTAGGCGAGATCCGCAAGTTTCGGGCTCGCGCCACGCTCCAACGCCTCCTCGATCGATCGCAACGTCGCCGACAACTCCGCACGCGAATCGCCGGTAAATAGCAGCAACTCGCTCGGCCATGTCCCGCCTGATGATTCCTCCCCGCCATCGGCTTCAGTGCCAGGGTATTCTTCCAACACTGCGTGAAAATTCGTTCCTCCAAACCCGAATGCACTCACGGCTGCGCGGCGCGGATTTCCGTTCGCCGCGGCGATCCACGGCCGCGTTTCGGTGTTCACATAGAAGGGGCTCTCCGGTGACAGCACTTTATTAGCCTTGGTCACTCCGATTGTGGCAGGCAGGATCTTGTGATGAAGGGCCAGGGCTGCCTTCGCCAGACCCGCAACACCGGCCGTGCTTTTCGTGTGGCCAATGTTTGACTTCACCGATCCGACGGCACAGCTCCGAGCCGCCGCGCCCGCATTTCGATACACTTCGGTTAAGGCCTCAATCTCCACTCGATCTCCAACGACAGTTCCGGTGCCGTGCGCCTCCACCAGAGCAACATCCTTCGGTGATATCCCTGCCTGTGCGTAAGCGCGTTCCAGCGCGAGCATCTGACCTTCGCGCCGCGGTGCGGTCAGCCCCTTGTCCTTGCCGTCGCTCGAACCTGCCACGCCTTTCACGACTGCATAGATCCGGTCACCATCGCGCTCCGCATCGGCAAGGCGTTTCAGCACCAGAATCACCAGGCCTTCTGAAATCGCGATTCCGTCGGCGCTTTCATCGAAGGTGCGGCAGCGTCCTCGAGGGGAAAGAGCGCTGGTCTTGCTGAAACACGTGTAAGCAAACGGGCTCTGCAGCGTATCCGCACCGCCGGTGATTACCAGATCACTGGATCCCGCCTCAAGTTCTCTTGCCGCCTGATACAAAGCCGCCAGCGATGAAGCACAAGCTCCATCGACGGTGTAATTGACGCCGCCGAGATCAAATCGATTGGCAACCCGGCCGGCCACGACGTTCAGCAAAATGCCGGGGAAAGAATTTTCGGTCCACTCCGGTAGCTTGGCCATCGCTGCCTGTGGAATCGAATCCGAAAACATTGGCAGCGCCGCGCGAAATGCATACTGCAAGCCGAGGTCTGCGCTTCCACCGCCCACTCCGAGGATCACGGCTGTGCGCTCGCGCGGAAATGGACGGTCCGCATAGCCGGCATCTGCCAGCGCCATTCGCACTGCTTCCAGCGTCAGCAGCTGAAGAGGCTCGGTCGATGGGATGCTGCTGGGTGGCATTCCGTAGTGCAACGGGTCGAAGCGGATTTCACCAAGAAAACCACCCCATCGTGAGTACACTTTGTCTTTCGCCTTGGGATCTTCATCGAAATACTTTCGCCAATCCCATCGATCGCCAGGAATTTCCGTAACCGCGTCCACCTTGCCGAGAATATTCTCCCAGTAGGTTTGCAAGTCGTGGGCTTTCGGCAACAAACAACCCATGCCGATGATCGCGACCCCCGGCCTCGACGGGGCCGTCGACACCGCGGCCTCCTCATCGGGAATACCTTCAATTCGATTCGATGCCCCGACACTCACGTCTTCATGCAGCTCCTTGATCGAACAGACCTGATCGCGCAAAGCCGCCACCTGACCGATCATGTACATTCCTTCACGCTTCTGCTCTTGCGCCGTCAAACCTTGGAAATTGCGCGCATCTTTTCCCTCGTGAGCCCGCCGGATACCCTTCGATGCGATCCTTAGCCGCCCCAGGTTCAGTTCCTCAAGCGCGCTGCGGATCTCATCCCCATCTTTGCCCGCCTCGCAGAGATCACGCTTCTTCTGTTCAAAGAACTCCGCATAGGGCGTATTCACGCAGCGGATCGAGTGCCCAGGACCGCTCTCCAGCAGCCTTGTGGCGGAGCAGCCCAGAGCTTCCTCCTGGAAGGCTGGAACAATCGCGCCCGACGTTACCGCCTCTCGGGTGAACAAGTACGCCGTGCCCAGCAGAACGCCGATTCGAACTCCACGCTCCGCCAGGGGCGCTGCCAGAACAGAAACCATAGACGCGGAGAGCGCATCGTGTATCCCCCCGGCAAACAGCACGTGACACTCCTCCGCTTTCGGCGGCAGGCATTCCAGCAAGGTGTCGATCATGGAATCCCAAAGGATGAAGCTGGACCGCGGACCCACATGCCCGCCGCATTCACGACCTTCAAATACAAATCGCCGGGCGCCACTCGCCAGATAGGTGCGCAACAACATTGGTGAAGGTACGTGTAAATAGGTCCGTATGCCCGCCTGCTCCAGTTCCTGACACTGGTCGGGCCGGCCGCCTGCAATCAGTGCGAAGGGTGGACCGCAATGACGCACAATTTCGATCTGCTCGTCGCGTAGCTCCTGCGGAACGAAACCAAGG
>Ga0210388_10004097_pt1 | contig 11411 bp, 7 predicted proteins | sample IncBWC19OmetaG_FD_155485 | JGI IMG/M metagenome (GOLD analysis project Ga0210388, IMG submission 155485) | Forest soil microbial communities from Barre Woods Harvard Forest LTER site, Petersham, Massachusetts, United States - Inc-BW-C-19-O ...
ACAGGACGATCCCAATCCTGCGCACCTGACCAGCCCCGGTGCGACCGTCGGCACCATCGCCTACATGTCTCCGGAGCAGGCGCGCGGCTTCGAACTCGATCCGCGGACCGACCTGTTCTCGCTGGGTGCGGTGATCTACCAGATGGCAACCGGGCGCTTGCCTTTTACCGGCAATACCTCGGCGGTGGTGTTCCACGCCATTCTTGAACTCGATCCCGTTTCAGCGTTGCAGCTGAATGCCGGGTTACCACCGAAGCTCGACGAGATCATCGCGAAGGCCCTCGAGAAGGACCGCGACCTGCGCTACCAGTCAGCCGCCGATCTGCGCGGCGACTTGAAGCGGTTGAAGCGCGATACGGAGTCCGGTCGCAAGCAGGGAGCAGCGCCATCCTCGACGTCGGCATCGATTCCCGCAGCCGCCAGTGCAAGTTCGTCGGGATCCGCTGCCGCGAGCAGCGCGTCACTCGTGCCTGGATCTTCGCAGACTGCCAGTCAAACCTCCGCCGTAGTGACAGCGGCGGGTCGGCACAAGATCGGGACTGGCGTGACCGCCTTCGTCGCCCTCATCGTTCTGCTTGCTGCCGGCTTTGGCGTCTATTCGTTGATCTCACGCAATCATGCGCAGCCTTTCGCGAACTTCTCGGTCACCAAGGTGACGGAGACCGGCGATGCGGTATATGCGGTGATCTCGCCCGACGGCAAGTACATCCTGAGTCTGGTGAGAGCCAAGAGCGACAACGGACTGGCCAGCCTCTGGCTGCGCAATGTTCCCACCAACAGCATGACGCAAGTGCAGCCTCCAGCTGATGTCTGGTACGGGCAAGACGCCCTGAGCTTCTCGCCCGACGGCAATTATTTGTATTTTGTGCGCAGCGATCCGGGAACGCCGGCCCTTAAATTTCTGTATCGCTCGCCGCTGCTGGGCGGTACGCCTGAGAAATTGGCGGAGGACGTGGATTCGGGGGTAACATTTTCCCCGGACGGCGGGAAGTTCGCCTTCCTGCGCTACGACAATCCGGACCCAGGCAAGTTCCGGCTGATCGTGCGCTCCGTCGATAATGGCCAAGAGACCGTGCTGGCCAGCGGTCCGAGCAGCCAGGGACTGTTCGATCCCGCGTGGTCGCCTGACGGCAAGACGATTCTGTGCGGCGTAACGCGCGGCAATGCCGTTAGCGGATTGACGGCTTTGAACGTAAGAACCGGTCAGCAACATTTGTTCCTGAGTTCCGCCGACGGTCTCTACTCGCCTGCCTGGATGCCAGATGGCCACGGCCTGCTGCTTCTGGATGTTGGTTCTCCTTCGAATTTCACACGATCACAAATCGTCTTCGTCTCCTACCCGGAAGGAAAGCTGAGTCCGGTTACGCGCGATGCCAACCGCTATTCCTCCCTGAGCGTGGGCTCAAACGGCCAGGTGCTGGCAACCGTGCTTGAAGAAAGCCATTGGAACCTCTCGGTCGTATCAGGGACGCCTGAAAGCAGTGAAGCACGGCAGATTGGTCCCGCGAACGTTGGTACCAACTTCACCTGGACGCTCGATGGCCGGCTGGTCTACGACAAGGACGGCACTCTGAATTGGATCAACCCGGACTCGGGGGTCAAGGGTGAGTTCCCCACTGAGACAGACTCATCCAGTGGCGATCCCTCGGCATGCTCCGATGGCCGCTATCTTGTCTTTGATCACTACATGCATGCGGCCAACGGCAGCCGGGACATCTGGCGCGCAGATGCCGGCGGTGGAAGCCGCAAGCAACTTTCGAATGGGAAACCCGCCGCGTGGCCCGTGTGTTCTCCGGATGGGCGATGGGTTTATTACCTCGACACCATTGCCAGACATGTGATGCGGGTTCCCATGGATGGCGGGGCGTCGCAGCAGGTCACCGACTTGCTCGCGTACCAGTTCGGTATTTCCCCCGACGGCAGCACGCTTGCGTTTGAGACCATCGATCACGCGAGCGGTCATGAGGAAAGACTGGCGGTGGTCGAAGCCGACACGGGTAAAGTTCGCACGTTGCTCAAGTGCGACAAGACTACGGGGGGGGTGGTCCGGTACACGCCCGACGGCAAGGCGCTGGTTTACGCCTTCCGCGAGAAGGGCGTCGAGAACTTGTGGCAACAACCTCTGGATGGTTCGCCGGGAAAACAGCTCACCTCGTTCAAGTCTGAACAGATCTACGACTTCCACTGGTCCTTCGATGGGAGCAAGCTGGCGCTGGTGCAGGGTCACACCGATGCCGATGTCGTGCTGATGCGCGAGCAGCGGCAATGAGTAATAGGTACAGAATCAAAAAAGGCGGCCATCTCTGGCCGCCCTCTTTCCGGATTGTTAGCGAAGTGGTTTATGCACCCTTCACGTTCTCGGCTTGCCAGCCCTTGGGGCCTTTGACCACGTCAAACTGCACCTGCTGACCTTCCTGAAGGCTGCGGAAGCCGCTCGCCTGAATGGCGGAGAAATGCACGAATACATCCTCACCGTTCTGGCGGCTGATGAAACCGTAACCCTTGGCGTCGTTAAACCACTTCACTGTTCCTGTTTCCATGGTGTTGCAAATTCCTTTTTCTTTGATGTAGCGCTGAAACTTTGGAAGGCTTCTTCTGCAGGCAGGTCACGCGCTGGTTGGCGGAGAAACTGGATACTGCGAAAGAAATCTAAAGATCAAACGCAATTAAATTGTAAGGGAAGGACCACCAAAAATCCACAATATTTCGCGGGTAACACCGTTAAGTACCTATGCATCAATAGCTTACAGGCATGCCGAAGCGCGCGCTCGGCCGCCGCGATTTGCCAACCGGCCGGCAAAAGATACATGATCAGAGGTGGATCACCGAAGGAGATAATCGGGGTCTAACGATCGGGGTTCGATGATTAAGAACATGCATTTCCGCAAGCTTCTGATTTTGATCGCGCTCGCGACTCCGGCCTGGGCGGGGATCGTAGAAGACGTGCGCACTGCCCTGGCACAGAATAATTTCAGCGCAGCCGATTCCTACCTTAATTCCTACCGCGCCAGCAAAGGCGTCACGCCTGAATATGCCGAGGCCTACTCCTGGATGGCACGCACTGCCCTCAACGCTCACGAATACGATCACGCAGCCGCCTACGCCAAACAAACCAGCGCTCTCGTGCAGGATCAACTCAAGCAGCGTCCGCTCGATGCCGAACCACACTTGCCGCTGGCCTTGGGCGCAGCCATCGAAGTCCAGGCGCAGACGCTGGCAGCTCAGGGCCAGCGCACTCAGGCAGTCGCAGTTCTGCAGACCGCCCTCCGTACCTATGGGAGCACCTCAATCCGCGCCCGCCTGCAGAAGAACCTGAACCTGCTCTCCTTCGAAGGAAAACTAGCACCCGCGCTACGCGAAGAACAGTTTCTCGGCTCGAAGCCGCCCGAACTTGCCCAGCTCAGAGGCTCACCCGTGCTGCTTTTCTTCTGGGCCCACTGGTGCGGCGACTGCAAGGCCGAAGCTCCCATTATCACTCAACTGCGCACAGAGTTTGCGCCCAAGGGATTGACTGTCCTCGGCCCGACCCGCCTTTACGGCTACACCGCGCAAATCGAAAACGCTTCACCTGGTGATGAACTCGTTTACATTGATGCCGTGCGACACCGCTTCTATGGCGGACTGCTAGACATGCCCGTCCCCCTCAGCAAGTACAACTTCGATGTGTACGGCGCCTCGACCACACCGACTCTGGTGCTCCTCGACCGCACCGGCAAGGTTGCCATGTACCATCCGGGCGCGCTGCCGTATGCGGAGTTGAGGGCGGAGATTGAGAAGGTCGTGGCGCAGTAGACCGATCCCAATCAGGCGATTTCGCGTTTTGGGTTGCTCGACGGGATCCCGGAAAAGGCGCGCTCCGAGATGACGCTGCCAATCGCGAGTCCCAGGCCCGGAAGCACTACATCCCGAAACAATACCCACAGGAATAAGACGGCAACTCCACTGATTGTCCCCGGCCGGCGGTACGTTCCCCATTGCACCAATTGGATCGGCGCGAGGAGAGCCCGCACGCACCAGAGGACCGCGTAGGAAGTGAGGATCGACATTCCGGCCCATCGTCTCTGCGATAGAGTGCCGCCGAGTTCGCGCGAAAAAAATGACGCGCAGAATCCTAGTGCGATGGCGACGAGCACGATACCGGCCTCGTGCCACACAAATTGATGTCCCCAGTAAATACTGAACGACAGAGAACTGCAGCCTCCGTACAAGAAGAATAGAACGAGGCCGGGCAATACCACCGACCGGAGCCAGGTTCTCAAGCCGCCCTCGTGCTGCCAGCGAAGGCGCCGGATAGAAGGTCCGAGATTCTTGCCCAGGGCCGTGACCTGCGCGATTGCCTGCTCTTCTGGCGCACCGGCGCGGCGGAGATCGATATACATTTCCTCGAGATGGCCAGCCAGTTCGCTCAGAACCTCCTGTTCGCGCGGATCTTCTTTCCTGCCGGGAGCAACGAGTTGTCTGAAGTCATGCACGGTTCAACCTCGCAATCCGATTTAGGGCTCCGAAGAACTGTTGCCAACTCTTGCGGAGCGGAACGAGACGGCGACGGCCCTCTTTGGTCAGCCGGTAGTAGCGCCGCTTCCGCCCCGCCTCCGATTTTCCCCAGTACGCTTCCAGCCATCCTTTGTGCAGCATGCGGTAGAGCACCGGATAGAGCGACGCCAGCTCAAAGCGCAGAATGCCGCCTGAAAGCTCCTCGACCTGCTTCCCAATCTCGTACCCGTGCATGTCGCGTTCGCTCAGCAGCGTGAGGATGATCACTTCCGAGCTGCCCTGCTTCACTCTTGGATCGAGACGGCTCATATATAGGTACACTATATATCGAGAGACTTCATAACGGCAAGAGCGGGAAGCAGAAATCTCGATTACGAAAGGCCAACTTCCGTCAGCCTACCCGTTTTCACGTCGTAAACAAACCCTCGCACCGGGATGTGTTTCGGAATCCAGGGATGAGACTTCACCCGGCGCACCTGCTGCCGGATGTTCTCTTCGAGATCGTCGAACGCATGGAAATGCGCCGGCGCTCCCGCGGATGTCCCCATTTTCTCAGACAGCTTCTTCTTAAGTTCGTCTTCCCGCACTCTCAGCAATCCGCAGTCGGTGTGGTTGATGATGATGAACTCCTGCGTATCCATGAGGTGATGCGAAACAATCAGGGAACGTATCGCGTCCTCGGTGGCAATCCCGCCCGCATTGCGGATCATGTGCGCGTCGCCAGGGTGCAACCCCAGGCAGCGCTCAAACAGGATTCTGGAATCCATGCAGGCCAGGACAGCCAAATGCCGCCTCGGGCAGACGGCTAGATCTCCCAGGTTGAAGTTTCTTACAAATTCCTCGTTGGCTTGCAGCAGTTCGTCGGCGACTGACAATGCTTGACCTTCTTTCTTCATTGGTCTGGCCGCAAATTGAGTTTCCTCGACTCGGCCGCTGGTTGTTCGCCTAGTTTAACCGCTACAATCGCCCCGTGAATCTCGACGACACGATCGTCGCCATCGCGACGCCGCCTGGGCGGGGTGGCATTGGCGTGGTGCGCCTTGCGGGACCAGCCGCACGCGAGATCGCTAACCCAATGCTTCGCCTGAAACATGATCTGGAGCCGGGGCGAGCAACCCTAGGGGAGCTTATCGAACCATCCCAGAAGCATGTGGGGGCAGCCGAGCGAAGGTCGGCTCTTGCCGTCCGCATCGACGAAGTCGTCGTCACCTACTTCGCCAAGCCCCATTCCTACACCACTGACGACATCGTCGAGATCGCCGCACACGGCTCTCCCGTCGTGCTCCGGCACATTGTCGAGCTCTGCGTCGCCGCCGGCGCCCGCCTGGCCGAGCCCGGAGAGTTCACCATGCGCGCCTTCCTCAACGGCCGCATCGATCTCACCCAGGCCGAAGCGGTCCGCGACCTGATCGACTCCCAAACGCTTTATCAGGCAAAGATCGCCGGCCAACAGCTAGAAGGCGCTCTCTCCAAGCGATTGCAGCCTGTCAAGCAGAAGCTGGTCGAGCTGATCGCCGTCCTTGAGGCTGGCATCGACTTCGCCGAAGACGACGTCTCTGTTCTGCCTGACCCGGCTATCCTGGAACGCATCGCCGCAGTTCGCGAGCCGCTGGAGCAGTTAGCCGCCACCTTCGCCTATGGCAAGATCGTGCACCAGGGACTCACCCTCGCGATCGTCGGCCGCCCGAACGTCGGCAAATCAAGCCTGTTCAACCGCCTGGTCGAGCGCGAACGCGCCATCGTCACAGCGACGCCCGGCACCACACGCGACCTGGTCAGCGAAACCGTTGCCATCGGCGGCATTCCAATTCAACTTGTCGACACAGCCGGAATCCGGCAGGCCTTTGATGAAGCCGAATCCATCGGGATAAGTAAATCCATGGAAGCGCTGGCGGACGCCGACCTGGTGCTGGTCGTGCTCGACGCGTCGCAAGCGGCCAACTCAGAGGACACCAACTTGCTGCAACACGCAGAAGGCCGCCCGACCATCGTAGTTGCCAACAAGTGCGACTTGGGAATCGCCCTCCGCTCCCAGCCATTGATCTCCCGGCCATCGATCTCTCAGCCATCGATCTTCCAGCCGTTGATCTATGCCTCCGCTCTCACCGGCCAGGGCATCGCTGAACTGCGCGCCGAGATTCTGCGCCACATCGGCGGCGAAACCGGAGCGCAAGCCGAAGCCGGCTTTCTTACCAATGTCCGCCATCAGGGCCTCGTACACGACTCACTCGCCGCGCTCAAGGCCGCCAGCAGCGCGATGACTGCGAGAATACCTCACGAAATGCTGCTGCTCGATCTTTACAACGCTCTCCGGCCCCTCGATGCCGTCACCGGAGCCACCACCACCGACGACATCCTCAACCTGATCTTCAGCACCTTCTGCATCGGGAAGTAGCGGCCACCCTCCGCGAACATGGGCTCGACGTCGCCGAAAAAACAACGGCCGCACCTTGGTAGGTGCGGCCGAGAAAAAGTTACGAGTCAACTCCAATTAGAAGCGAACGCGAGCGCCGACCTCGATCTGCCGGTCGCCGCCGAGCTGTTCCTGCGCAGAGCCGGGCAGAGCGCCGAAAGTGGAGCCTCCAAAAAGCCCCGTGGTGCCAATCGGGTCGAGCCACTGGTTATGGTTAAAGATGTTAGCGAAGACACCTTGGAATTCCAAGCTAATGCCTTCCGCCACGATAATATTCTTCCTGACGCTGAAGTCCATGTTCCAGTACGGCAGGCCAAAGATGTTGCCATTGCCGCCGTCCTTGTTGTCCAGACCCAGAATCGGATTGCGGAAGTCGTTAATGGCCGATACGCCCTGCTTAAACATATTGACCGGCAACCCGCCGGAGGGGTTGTTGTAATAGGCGTGACCGTGCGCAATGGGAGCAATCTGAATGGCATTTTCATTGCCGAAGAAGTTGATGTTGTCCCCTGCGCCGTACTCCTGGCCATCTCCCGTCGAAGTGAAAATCTCGACCGGCGTGGCGGACCCGGCAGTGAACACGGACGCGAAGGACCAACCGCCCAGCGCCCGTCCTACGAGCCCATGCTGTCCCTTATAGAAGGGTACCTGGTACACGAAGAAGGCGTTGTATACGAACTTGCGGTCAAAGTTCTGGTAGCCGTACGTGGTACCCAAATTGAAGGGATCATCCGGAGTAATTTCGCTGCTCGCCTGCACGACTCCCCCCGTGCCCAACGCCTTGGAATAGGTGAAGTTTGACTGCAAGGTCAATCCTCTCCAGTCCGCCATCTTGAGGGAAGCAAAGCCAGCATTATAGTTTCCGTAACCTATGCTGCCGTTACTTGCAACGCCAGACGAAAACTGGCCGGAGTTGTTCAGCATGGTAGGCCCTGAGAGAGGGCCGCCGCCGCCGCCGCTGGCGATGGTCTGCATCGGGCCGGCGTCCAAGTCACTCCACAGACTCCAAACTTGAGCCAGTGCGAGGTTGGCGCCCTCTTTGGACACAACAGCCTGCGTGCAGCTCGTGAACCCCGTGCAGTAGGCGGAGCCCGTGCCGCCGAGCGCGGCTTCGAAGAACGGTTGGTCGCTGACGGTGCCTGCCGTCTTGGCGCACCCGCCGCCGGCCAGCCCTGCGATGCCGCCACAGTATTGCAGCACCGTGTTGGCGTAGGCCTGCTTAAACTGCTGCCCGCCCAGCGTCATCATGTAAGGCACTGCGTTAAGGTTGATGGGCTGGTACTCATGTGTAACTCTGCGCCCGATGTAGCCCGCTTCCAAAGTGACCCGGCGGGTCAACTGGCGCTGAATTGTGAGGTTGAACGAATCGATCACGTTAGGCCGGAAATGCGGATCCAAAGCCTCGCTGGCACTGCCTTCCGTTTGGCCAGCGATTCCTGTGAAGAGCGGTTGCGGCAGGGTAGCACTGGGTATAAGGTTCGGGGCAGTCTGGAGCGGCGCGATCAGGCCATTTTCCGTGGCTCCGATTCGGAAGCCAGTCGACGGGTTGGCCGTTACGGCACCAGACGGGCACAAACCGCTAGCGAGGTTATTGGCGCACTGCACAGGCTGGATGGGTCCAACGCCCAACAATGGTACCAGCGCCTGATCCACACCATTCAAGCGGCCATAGATGCGGCCATAGCCGCCACGGATCACCGTATCTTCATGGCCGAAGATCTTACCCATGGCGGAATCAGCGTCGAAGTGCGGGCTCCAGGCCACGGCGACACGCGGGCTGAATTCGGCGTAGTACGGGTCATACACCCGCCCCGAACCGTCTCCAACGTTGTGCACCGTGGCAAACCCGAGCACAGGGTTGTATACCTGACCAATTAGCGCCGCGGCTTTGCGCTGCGCCAGGTAGGCCGTCATTGAAATGGGCGTGTCGCTTGCATCCACCAGCACATCCTGCTTGCCTGTCGCCTCCGTCGGAGGCTGTTCCAGCGTCCAGCCCAAACCGTAGGTCAGGGTGAACGTCGGCTTCATGTGCCAGGTGTCGCTGAAATAGGTGTTGAAATAAGGAATCGTGAGCGTGTCCGATGCCGGAGTCAGCGGAGGATTCAAGCTGAGACTTGCGCCGGCGCGGGTATAAGCAATTTGCGAGATGGAAACGATGCCCAGCGCCCCGGCGGTAAGAGCGCCGCAGTTGGGGATATCGGTCGTGGCGGTGCAAATCGGTAAATCAGTCGCAAGTCCCGATCCGCTCAATCCCAGGCCAAGCGAATAAACCGGAGCGTAGTTGATTCCGCCGCCATTATCAGTGCGTTGATGCTGGTTCCAATTATGCTGATAGGTAGCGCCAAATTGCAGCAAGTGATTGCCTTTCAGGTTGGAAACGTCGTCGCGGACCATCTGATCGTGCCCATCCCAATAACGGGTGCGGGTCTGCTGGGTGTTCACGTTGTAGGGGCCGAGATCGTTGGCCGCTCCCTGCCCTTGGCCGCTCATAATCTCGATCGCCCCGCCCAAGCCAGCGACTTGCGGCGTGTCCCCTTGCCGGATCCACTGCCAGAAGTTACGCAGGAAGCTGTAGTGGAAATCATTGGTGGTGTTGGAGCTGATGTTGGTGGTCAGACCCACTGCCCACATCTGCGGTTCGGCCGGATCCTTCGACAGGGAAGCTGGCACGCCCTTTGTGTCGCCGGGGAAGAAGCCACCAATGTCAACCTGGTCAGTCGTAGCGTCCGTCAGTTTGAAGAAATGATAGGTTGCATTGAAATGCCACTTGGGGGAAAAATCGTGGTCGAGGCGCGTAGCCACGAACTTGCTGGTGGTTGCGATGGGGATGTTGCCCGCGAACCCCTGCACATTCGTGCCGTCGCAAAGCGCCTGAAAGCAAGCCGCATTCGTCCCCGGTTCGTATGTGGTCCATATCTGTTTAACTAGGGGATTGAGCCCAATGCCGAGCGGGTCAATGCTTGCCAGTGAAGTAGAGACGCCCGTCACGGGGTCTACGATGTTGCCTGCGATCAAGCTTGCCGATGGGACGTTCCTGTGGATGGTCACGGACTGAGGGAAGTTAAAACCCTCGTAATTGAAGAAGAAATAGGTTTTCCCACCGAGAATTTCTTTCGGGATGATCGGGCCACCAATCGCCCCGCCATAACGGCTGTAATGGAAACTGGGAAGTGGCGCTGACACAACAGGAGCGGACAGAATGTTGTCGTAGTTGTTTTCCCAACTCTGAGATGACCAGTTGTTATCTTTATAGTATTCGTAGGCCGTGCCATGCCAGGCGTTGGTTCCGCGCTTGGTGACAATCTTCACTTCGGCGCCAGCGGAACTATTGAAATCGGCCGTCTGGCCGGCAGTATTTACCTTGAATTCCTCTACGCTGTCCTGCGGAGTGGGAATCACTCCCGTGGGGCCGCCCACTCCAGCTCCCAGGTTATTTTGCGTGGCAACACCACCGCTCGGGTCGCCAGCGTAGCTGGTGGTGTAGACGTTCATGCTGCCGTCCATGTCATTGGTGTTATTGCCGCCGTCCAGAGAGAAGTAGTTCTGGTCGAGAACCGCGCCGCCGACGCTCCCATCAGGACCTACGCCCGGCTGCAATTCGACGAACGTGCTGACGTCGCGGCCAAGGCTGGGCAGGTTATCGATGGTGACGCTGTTGATGGTGTTGCCCACCGTGGCATTCATCGTCTGCAACTCATTGCCGACGGACGAGACCTCTACCACCACATTCGCCCCGCCTACCTGCAGAGACAAATTGACGGTGAGGTTGACTCCGACCTGTACGATCTGGTTCTCGGTCTTCGTGGTGGCGAATCCAGCCTTGGTGACACTGAGACTGTAGGTGCCCGGGGTAACGTCCGCAAAGAAGTACCGCCCCGTCGAGTTGGAGGTAGCGGTTCGCGAGATATTGGTCGCGTTATCGGTCAGCGTAATCGCGGCACCCGCCACCACTGCATTCGACGGGTCAGCCACTGAGCCAGAAACTGTACCCGACGAGGCAGATTGTGACCACCCGGGCAGGGCAACGCCCAAACAGAGCACCACTACGAGAACCAGAGCCAGCTTGAAGCTGCGAATGTGCATCGCTTCCTCCTAGAACCGAGAGATTGAATGTTTACGACTGACCGACCGAAAAGATTGCCTGACGAGTATGAGATCTACGGCGGAGCCACTAAGTGCAACTGTGGTTCCAAACAGCATGCTGTCTGAAACTGTTATGTTTGTGTTACTTAGGTCAGTTGCCGCAGGGAAACGCTCCGCTTTGTTGAATAACAATATGGTTTTCTGTAATCAAGCGGAGTCGAACCGCGATTCGGATCAGTTCGAATGAAGGGAGCTAGCTGGGTAGCGGCGCTTACAAAGCCCTGTTGGGAGCTTATGAAACTGTCTGGAAAGTCCTGGCTCGACGACTATTTCGACAGGCTGGCCAGCGCTTCGCGAAATAGGGCATCGAATGATGCCATCGTCTCGCCCTTGCCCACGCGGTTCTTGACCACGCTCGCCA
>Ga0210388_10004098_pt1 | contig 11408 bp, 9 predicted proteins | sample IncBWC19OmetaG_FD_155485 | JGI IMG/M metagenome (GOLD analysis project Ga0210388, IMG submission 155485) | Forest soil microbial communities from Barre Woods Harvard Forest LTER site, Petersham, Massachusetts, United States - Inc-BW-C-19-O ...
TGACTATTTTTGTTTCTGACGTGCCGGAGGGTGAGTTGGATGCACTTTCTTCCGGGCCTACGATGCCCGATCGCAGCACGGCGCAGGACGTCTACCGGATTGCGGAGAAGTTTGGTTTGGCGGCGAAAGTTCCGGGCGCGGTTTCCAGTATGCTGACTGGCCGGACGCTTGCTGAGACGCCGAAGCCGGCAGATGGAATTTTTGCACGGTCACGATGGGTCGTGCTGCTGGATAGCGGCACGCTCGAAGCGGCGGCGGCGGTGCGGGCGAGAGAGCTGGGATGGAACGTGGAGATTGACAATCGCTGCGATGATTGGAGTGCGGAGCGGGCGGCGACTTATCTGTTGGATCGTGTGCGTGAGTTGCGACAGGAGCATGGGCGGGTGTGTCTGCTCTCTGCCGGCGAAGTGACAGTGCAGGTGCCGTCTGGTTCGACAGGCAAAGGCGGAAGGAACCAGCACTTTGCGTTGCTGTGCAGTGAGTGCATTGCAGGGGAGGAGATCACGGTCCTGAGCGCTGGAAGTGATGGGATCGATGGCAACAGTCCGGCTGCGGGTGGGTTGGTGGATGGCTCAACGACGGCTAGGGCCTCGGATGCGGGCCACCCCGTTGGGGCGGCGCTTGCGGCGTTCGACTCTTACTCGCTGCTTGCCTTGTTGGGCGACACGATTACGATAGGGCCGACGGGGAACAATTTGCGCGATCTGCGGATACTGCTCGGACCTTAGGGCTAGTACAGTATCAGCCTGGTCAGCGTAGGAGAGTACGCAACTATCGAGACGAGTACACCGACCAGGCAGGCGAGCGCGAGGCTGTGCAGGAAAACGAAGCGAAGGATGGTGCCTTCGCTGCCGTAGCTCTCAGTGGCTGTTGTGGCGACGACGATGCTTTGGGGGGCGACCATCTTGCCCATTACGCCTCCGGAGGAGTTGGCCGAGGCCATCAGATAAGGTGAGAGGTTGAGCTGCTGGGCGGTGAGCTTTTGCAAGCTACCAAAGAGGACGTTGGACGAGGTGTCGGAGCCGGTAGAGGCAGTGCCGATCCAGCCAATGAGCGTGCCGAAGAAGGGGTAGAAGGCGCCGGTCCGGGCGAAGGCGAGGCCGAGGGTCGCGTCCATACCGCAGTAGCGTGTGATGAAGCCGATGGCCATCAGTGCGGCGATGGTGACGAGCGTGAAGCGGACGGTCACCAGGGTTTCAAGGAAGACATGGGCGATGGCGCGAGGACGCATTCCCATGAGCAGGCCGGCGAGGACGGCGGCGATGAAGATGCCGGTACCGGTGGCGGAGAGCCAGTTGAAGTTGAAGACTGCGGCCTCGGCTGTTGGCGCGGGGACGGCGGGCGGCATTCGCAGCACAATCTGATGCAGACCATTGATTGGGACTTTTACGCTGGTGGCTGCGTCAATCGACTGCGAAAAGCGCGGCATGCCCCATAGGACGACGCATAGCGTGAGAACGATCCAGGGCAGTGCGGCCCTGAGTACATCTTTGCTGTTGGTTGTGCAGTTTGCAGGCGGTTCGTGGGTGACGTCTTTGCAAGCGGCGTCGAGCACCCGTTTTGGCTTCCAAACGCGGAAGAAGGCGATGAGGACGACCATGCTGATGACCGAAGCGGCGATGTCGACCAGCCAGGGGCCGTGGTAAGTGGCGATGAGGAGTTGGGTCGCGCCGAAGGTCGCGCCGGCAACGAGGACGGCGGGCCAGACCTCCAGCATTGCGCCGAATCCCGCGAAGGCCCAGATGAGCCAGAAGGGAACGATGACACAGAAAGGTGTGAGGATGCGACCGATGACTCGCGCGAGAAGGAGCGTATCGAGATTGGTGACACCGTGAAGTGCAACGATTGGAGTGCCCAAGGCCCCAAAGGCGACGGGAGCGGTGTTGGCCAGGAGGGCGAGGCCTGCCGCTTGAAGCGGCGGGAAGCCGAGTCCGATGAGAATGGTTCCGCAGACGGCCACGGGGGTCCCGAAGCCTGCGGCGCCTTCGAAGAATGCGCCAAATGCAAATGCGATTAGGAGAAGTTGTAAGCGGCCATCTGGTGTAACTCCTACGAGGCATTCCTGCAGCTGTGCGAACCTGCCTGATCGCACGGTGAGTTGATACAGGAATAGAACTGGCACGACGATCCAGCAGATAGGGAAGAGCCCGTAGCCGATACCGAGGCCGGTCGCGAGCAGAGCCAGTCGCGCGGGCATATGAAAGATAACGAGAGCGACTGCGAGCGCGGTCGCTAAGCCGGCCAGAGCGGCGATGTGTCCTTTGATACGGAGGCCGGCCATCGCTACCAGAAGCACCACGAGGGGCAGAGCGGCCAACGCGGCGGAAAGAAGCCAGAAATGCGCGGGGTCATAGCTTTGCCGCCAGGGAGCGGTGAGTTGCGGAGTTTGGCTGAAGACGACAACCACAATGGCGAGAAGACAGGCGGCAACGATTGCCTGAAGGAAGGTACTTCTGCGGTTTGCGTGTCGCGGAGCGTGATGCTGGTCTGGTGGCGTGAAGGCAGACTCTTCCGTCAGAACGGGAGCGGCGGTCGCTGACTCAATGGAGTGGTCGGTCGCGGGGTCTTCGGCCTGGTCAGGGTTGTGTGGAGGGGAGACAAAGTCTTCGATGCTAACCTCGCCAATTACTTTGACTGCCTAATAAGTATGAGCGGCGGTCGTTCTTCTGTAAATAAATGAGTGACTTCGTGTGGGCTGGATTCTGCTTGAGGTGTCGATGGTTATTTCGTTGTAGGGGAGACTCTCTGTGGTGGCGTAGGCATTTTGGCGGGAGGCGTTCTACCATAGAGAGATGATTGAGGTCGAGGAGCAGGAAGCCAAGGGTACGGCCGGGCATGGATCGAAGTACACGAGAAATGATCCCTTTTCATCCACAGTTCGAGTGAATGAGCTGCAGACGGCCCAGGGGTCGGAGAAAGAGACCCGACATATCGAACTGACGCTGGATGAGGGGATGGCCTATACGCCGGGTGATGCGGTGGGGATCAATCCGGAGAACCGGGCCTTGGCGGTGGCAGAGGTGATGGCGGCGCTGAAGTTCAAGGGCGACGAACGGGTGCTGGACCACTACAAGGTCGAGATCAGCCTGGAGGAGGCGCTGCGGACGCGGTTGAGCATTGGGAAGCTGGTGCGAGGCAGCGTGAAGCAGTATGCGAAGCTGGCATCGGGGCTCGATGGCCTGCAGGCGATGGTCGGTCCGGAGCATAAGGCGCGGGCGGAGGAGTACTGCTGGGGGCGCGAGTTTATTGATCTGGTGACGGACTTTCCGGGCGTGGTGACGGAGCCGCAGCAGTTGTTCCATGTGCTGCAGCGGCTGGTGCCGAGGATGTACTCGATTGCGTCGAGCCAGAAGATGCATCAGGACAATGTGCAGATCACTGTGCGGGTAATCCGGTATGAGTCGCATGAGCGCAGCCGGCAGGGTGTTGCGAGTGGGCAACTTGGGGAACGTGCTCTGGTAGGGACGACGTTACCGATCTTTCTGCATGCGAATGGGAACTTCCGCCTGCCGGAGGACACGTCAGCGCCGGTGATCATGATCGGGCCGGGGACGGGCGTCGCACCGTTTCGTGCGTTTCTGGAGGAGAGGCAGGCCACGGGGCAGACGGGGGACAACTGGCTATTCTTCGGAGATCAGCGAGAGAAATTGGATTTTCTGTACCGAGACCAGTTCCTGGCGATGCAAAAGGGCGGTGTGCTGACGCGACTGGATACGGCGTTTTCGCGGGACCAGGCGCAGAAGGTGTATGTGCAGGACCGGATGCAGGAGCATGCGTCGGACCTGTTCAAGTGGCTGGAGCGGGGAGCTTACTTTTATGTTTGCGGCGATGTGACGCGCATGGCCAAAGACGTGGAGGCGGCGCTACTTGACGTGATCGCGAAGGGTTCGAATGGAACGCTGGAGCACGCGGCAGAGTATCTGACTGCGATGAAGAAGCAGAAGCGTTATCAGAGAGATGTTTACTAGCGAATTGTGAGCTTTTGAGATTTGAGTTTGGCGGTGTGGCCGGTTCGCGGTTGCGCCGCTTTTGTCTGGCTAGACGCGGTGATAGTCGGCGCGCCAGTTAACGATGCTTTGCTTGATGGCCTTGGGCTCCAGGTTTTGAGTGAGGGTCCTGCGGACGAGGGCTGGGATTTCGGCATCGGAGGCGAAGCGGAGGGCGACGAGCTGGTTGACGGAGAGCTCGTCGATGTGCGCGCGGTCTTCGGCGGGGAGGAGCGCGGCGAGGCGGAGGCGTTCTTCGAGGCGAATGATGCGGTCCTGCACTTTGATGGCGCCGCCGCGAGCGATGCCTGCCATGACGAAGAAGACGAGGGCCATGACAATCCACCACAGATGCGTGTGCTCGTAGCGTGGCCAATCGTGAATGGTGATGTAGATGGAGAAGATGAAGTTGAGCAGGAGCATGGGTAGAACGAAGAAGTGGAAGAGCGGGTACCAGCGCGTGTGGTTCTTGAGATTTTGTGGAGTAGGCATTGAGGTCCTCTCAGGATGGGGCGTGGCGATGCGCCTCAGCATACCATCTGGGGTAGGCTTGAGAGATGGCAATTGCGGTGAAGAGGCGGATTGGCGTACATGTGGGGACGGCAGGGGGAACGTGGACCGCCGTGGAGCGGGCAGTGGCGGCAGGGGCGAATACGTTTCAGATATTCTCTTCGAGCCCGCGAACGTGGAGGGCGGCCGCGGTGAAGCCCGCAGACGCCGCAAAGATGCGGGAGCTGCGGACGAAGCATGATGTGGGGCCGGTCGCTGTGCATGCGAGTTACCTGATTAATCTTTGCAGCCAGACGGAGAGTGTGCGGACCAATGGGGTGGCGGCGTTTCGTGGCGAGGTGGAGCGGGCGCTTGCGCTGGGGGCGGAGTATCTGGTGCTGCATCCGGGAAGCTGGAAGGGGTTGACTCGCGAGGAAGGACTAAGGCTGGCGGCGGAGTCGATTGAGAAGGCAATCGATGGGGTGGCGTGGCAAGGAAAGGACTTCAAAATTTTGATTGAGAATACTGCCGGGGCTGAGTTTTCGCTGGGAGGAAAGCTGGAGCAGGTGGCGGAGCTGGTGGAGCGGTTGAAGCCGTGTGCGCCGGTGGGAGTGTGTCTGGATACTTGCCATGTGCATGTGGCGGGGTATGACCTGGTGTCGCCGGATGGGTACATCGAGACGATGATGGTGGTGGGGGACACGGTGGGTTTCGATGCGGTAAAGGTGTGGCACTGCAATGACGCGAAGGCGGCGATGGGGTCGAAGCTGGATCGGCATGAGCATATCGGGGAGGGGACGATTGGGGCCGAGGTGTTTCGGCGATTGCTGCATGATGAGCGGTTTGAGCATGCGGCGTTTATTGCGGAGACGCCGGTGGACGCTCCCGGAGACGAGGCTCGAAATGTTGGGGTGCTGCGGGCGTTGTCGGCGAGTTAATGGATCTGGTCGCGCGCTGGGCCCTTCAAGCTTAGGGGCTGACCGGTTACAGAAAAGGTTCCTGGTGCCGATAGAAGGTGCAGCGGACGGTCGCTGGTCCGTGGATTGACCTGCGCATCGTCACGAGTGCCGGTTGAGCCAGCCGATGGGCGAAAGGACGAGGTCCATGTCTCTGATCCAGACCTGCAAGTGCGAAGAATGCGACATGCAGAAATCGTTTGCGAACCATTGGGTGATGTTGTACGAGCGGAACGGAAACCTGGTGATTCTGCCGAAGTGGGACGACACGATGGTCCGGCGCACGCGACATTTCTGCGGGCGGGCCCATGCGAGCCGGTATGTCGAGCGATGGATAGCGAACCCGATGGCTGCGGCGTTGCCGGATGGCAGCGGTGAGCACGAGCTGAAGAGGGTCGCGCCCCAGGCGCTGCTGGGGTGCGTTCTGGATCCGGAGGACGAGGCGATGGCGGCCGAGCTCGCTGCACGGTATGGCTGAGGCGGGTGGCCACCTACCCTTCTGGCGCGTAATTTTTTACATGGACCTGTGGAGGAATTTGTTAGGTCTAAAGCCGGGTGCGCCTTCTGCCGATAAGTGGTGCTGTAGATAGCCACTGGCCAATCGGGAACGCGGGGCCTAGTGGAGGAGGGCTGATTTGACTCGCTATAGGATCTTTCGCAATTCGACTGAGGAGACGACGTATATCTGCGCTCATGAGGGGAGCCAGTTCCGGGACCCGCGTGAGTTTGCCAATCTGGACACTGCATTGGCTGCTCTCCGGCAGGGCGGCATCCCTGAATATGAGATCCGTCGAGTGACGAAAGAGCTGGCCGACATCAATGGAGCAATCGTTCAGGTGCCGGAGGTAATCCTCTTCGGTTGATTGGGCTTGTATGCTGCAAACGTTGGCGGCGAGTCGATGGGCATAATGATTGGCGAAGGAATTGCATCTCTGGGGTTTGCTTGTTAGTCTGGCAGCAATTCAGCAGGGCGGACTTTTTTGAAAAGTTCGATTGGTCGACCCATCACTTTCCTGTTGGAGTTTCACCTGGCGTGCTATCGAGCTTGTGGGGCCTTGAAGAACAAGGACGGGCGGCGAGATGAAGACAAAGTCAGGTGCCAGACGAGTGATGACGAACTCGGAGATCGTTGACCGAGTGAACGAGCTTGCCCCAGATTTTCTGGGAGGGTTGGCTAAGAGTGACCTTGCGGTAGTTCTAGGGGCCGCAATGCCGCGGCGGTTTCATGCACGTTCGTTAATCGCAAGCGAAGGGCATAGAGCGGACAAGCTGTATTTGATGATCGAAGGACTAGCTCGCACCTTTACTACGACTCGCGAGGGAGAGAAGACGGTCATCATCTGGGTCCCACCGGCGGCGGTCGCTGGCGGAAGAGCGTTGTTGTCCCAGCCTATGGAGTATCTGGTGAGCACGGAGTCGGTGACGGACAGTGTTGCCTTGGTGTGGGAGCGTAACGCGATTCTGCCCCTCGCAAGGCGATATCCAAGATTGCTTGAAAATGCGTTGCTGATTGCGTCGGATTATGTGGAGACTTACCGCGATTTGCACGTTGCAACTAGTTTCGATAGCGCCAGCCTGAGGGTCGCGCGGGTGCTGGGTAATCTGGCCAAAGGAATCGGGCAGAGAAGTTTTGAGGGGACCGTACTCAATATCAGCAATGAAGAGCTGGCCAACGAGGCTAACGTCACAATATTCACAGTCAGCCGCCTGTTGAGCGAGTGGCACCGGAAGGGCCTTCTTGTGAAGAGTCGAGGGAGCGTCGTGATCCGCTCGCCAGAAGAGTTGGTCCGGAGAGCGAGCTGACCCGCGTTCGAGGTCCTGGAATTGCCGTGCGTGAGATTGCGCTAGAGCAATGATGGAATGAGTTGCAAGGCGCATCCTAATACTTGATCGGTTCAGTATCGCCCGCGTGGCGTTCGACTTGAACGGCGATTTAGCGGGAGGGTATTGGGTAAGTGGCACCTGTAACTATTTTGATTGTTGACGATTTTGCGCCGTGGCGAAGTGCTGTTCGTTCGATGCTGGCGGAAGATGCAGATCTGCAGGTGGTTGGCGAGAGCGCCGACGGGCTGGACGCTGTTCTTAAGAGCGCAGCGATTCGACCACATCTGGTTTTACTGGATATTCATTTGCCTAAGTTGAGTGGTCTGGACGCTGCCCGGCAGATTCGCGAGGTTTCTCCAGGCACGGCGATATTGTTCCTGAGCTCATACCATAGTGTCGACGTGATGCGGGAGGCGTTGAAGATTGGAGCCGGATTTGTGGTGAAGGTGGACGCTGCGCGTGACCTGCTGCCCATCGTCAGGGCGGTCGTTCGGAACGAGCCGTTCGTCCGATTCAGGTTTTTGGGCGACGGCCCGGCAAATCCCGACGAGAAGTAGTCATCCTGGTGCTGGGTGGAGCTTCGGCTGCGGTCATTGTTTGCTCCGTCAGAGGGCTACAAATTGGGAGAGGTGGCACCAAATATTGTTGCCGCAGGGTACGGTGACCATGCTGTATCGTTCAGATTCGATAAGGATTCAAGCGCTTTTGACTTGACCGGGTCATAGGGCTAGGCAATACTTGGCACTGATTCGGACAGGAGTGACAAAAGATGAGTGCCCGTATTGTGGTTGGGGTGGTGGGTTTGGTGCTAGCGACTGCCTTTACCGGGGCACAGAGTGCGGCGACCGGAGGCGAGAAGAAAGAGGTCATCGCAACTGGGGGAGTTATAAGTTCGCTGGTTGCAGCGCCGGTGATTGGGCAGCCTTATTCGGCGCTGCAGGTACATCAAACAATCCGGAAGCTGGCGGACGGGACGACGATTTCACAAAAGGGGCACCACTTTGTGGCGCGGGACGCTCAAGGGCGCGTCCGGGTGGAGATGCGGATGGCGAAGGGGCAGAATGGCGAGCCGGATACGGTGATGGTGTTTGTGTCGGATCCGCTCGCGCATACGATTACGACCTGGGTGTCGGGGCCGAAGATCGCGAACAAGGCGGCGGCGGTGGTAAAGATTCCAGCGGAGCAGAAGCACGAGACGGCGGTGCAGCCGCAGGCGACGAGCGCTTCGACGCGCCCGCAGCCGGTGGTTACGACCGAGGACTTAGGAACGGTCATGCTTCAGGGATTGCCAGTGACGGACGTTCGGACAACGACGATTGTCCCAGTCGGACGGGCGGGAAACGATGCACCGATAACGAAGACGCGCGAGGTGTGGACTTCGCCGGACCTGAAGCTGGTAATGAAGCAACAGATGGTAGACCCGCGAACGGGTGAGACGACGGTCGAACTGGAGCAGTTTTCGCGGAGTGAGCCCGATCCGGCCTTGTTTCGGGTACCGCCGGGATATACGGTGAAGACCGTTCTGCAGAGCCTGAAGGAACTGGAAGAGAAGATGAGCGCGGCGCAGAATTAGACGGTGAGGGTGGGTCCCGCCGCGAGCGTTCGAGGTGGATCCCGGCGTTGAGTGGGGGACGGTTACAATCAAAGTAGTATGCCTGAGACACCTTTGACCGAAAAAGGCGGGAAAACCGCGATTATGAACGAGAATTCTTCTGCTGCCGAACCGAATCAGCCGCAGCGGTATAGTCCGGCGGAGATTGAGCCGAAGTGGCAGGCCGTGTGGGACGCTGACGCGTCGCTATATGCGGCAGAGGGACACGATTCGGGTAAGCCGAAGTACTACTGCCTGGAGATGCTGCCGTATCCGAGCGGCGCACTGCACATGGGGCATGTGCGGAACTATGCAATTGGCGATGCGCTGGCGCGGCATATGTGGATGCGCGGGTATAACGTGCTGCATCCGATGGGGTGGGACGCGTTTGGGCTGCCGGCGGAGAACGCTGCGCTGAAGAACGGGGTCCCTCCGCGGGAGTGGACGTTCCGGAATATTGAGGCGATGAAGAAGCAGTTCCGGCGGCTGGGCATGGCTTTTGACTGGTCGAACGAGGTGACGACCTGTTTGCCGGACTACTACCGTTGGAACCAGTGGTTCTTTTTGAAGATGTTTGAGAGGGGCCTGGCTTACCGGAAGAAGAGCAAGGTGAACTGGTGTCCGGATTGCCAGACGGTGCTGGCGAATGAGCAGGTAATTGGTGGGCGCTGCTGGCGGCATGAGGACACAGTTGTCGAGTTGAGGGACCTTACGCAATGGTTCTTGCGGATCACGAAGTATGCAGATGAGTTGCTGGAGGGTCTCGACAAGCTGGAGGGTTGGCCAGAGAAGGTCCGAACCATGCAGCGGAACTGGATAGGGCGGAGCGAGGGAGCGCTGGTTGATTTTTCGGTCGACGGTTCGGCCGAGACGGTGACGGTATTTACGACGCGGGTAGATACAATCTTTGGCGCGACGTCGGTGCAGTTGGCCCCTGAACATGCTGTGGCGAAGGCGTTTGCGCTGGAGGACGAAACTCTCCGAGGAAAGATTGAAGGGTTGCTTGTGGAGCAGCAGAAGGCGCGGGAGAGCGATGCGCTGGGAGCGATCGAGAAGCATGGTGTGAATACGGGCCGGTTTGCTGTGAATCCGTTCAATGGCGAGCGGGTGCCGATTTGGGTGGCGAACTACATTCTGGCGGACTATGGGACGGGCGCGATTATGAGCGTGCCGGCGCATGATGAGCGAGACTTTGAGTTTGCACAGAAGTATGGGTTGCCGGTGCGGAGGGTGATTGCTGCTGCTGACGCAGAGGCGCCTGTGCTGCCGTATACCGCGGAGGAGGATGGGGTGCTGGTCGCCTCAGGTGAGTGGAGTGGGCTGGAATGTGCAGCGGCGCAGGAGAAGATGGCTGCGTTTGCCAAGGCGAATGAATTTGGCACGCCTACAGTTACATATAGGCTGAAGGACTGGGGGGTGAGCCGGCAGAGGTATTGGGGGACGCCGATACCGATGGTTTATTGCGATAAGTGCTCGCCCGATGAGCCGATGCCAGTGGCGGAGAGCGAACTGCCAATTCTGTTGCCGGAGCAGATCGATATTACGCAGACGAATGGATCGCCGCTGGGGCGGGTGGCGGAGTTTGTGAATACGACCTGTCCGAAGTGCGGAGGGAAGGCAAGGCGAGAGACGGACACGATGGATACGTTCGTCGATTCGAGCTGGTACTTCTACCGGTATACGGATGCGAAGAATGCGAAGGCTCCGTTTGATTCGGATAAGGCGAACTACTGGTTTCCGATCGATCAGTACATCGGCGGGGTGGAGCATGCGATTCTGCATCTGATCTACTCGCGGTTCTGGACGAAGGTGATGCGGGACCTCGGGATGGTCAAGAACGATGAGCCTGCGGGGCGACTGTTTACGCAGGGTATGGTGATCAAAGACGGGGCGAAGATGTCGAAGTCGAAGGGCAATGTGGTGTCGCCTGACGAGATGATTGAGCGGTATGGTGCGGACGCGACGAGGATGTATGCGCTATTTGCGGCCCCGCCGGACCGTGATTTGGAGTGGCAGGAGGAAGGCGTTGCAGGCATCAGCCGGTTTTTGAGCAGGGTGTATCGGTTGGTCATGAAGTACAAGGACGTGAGTGCAGCGAAAGCTGGGGCGACCAACTTCTCTTCTGATGAAGGACGGCTTCTATTAAGAAAGTTGCATCAGACGGTCGCAAAGATCACTGACGACTTCAGTGGGCGCTGGCATTTCAACACGTCAATCGCTTCTATCATGATTTTGGTCAACGAGATTTCCGCGCAAGAAGCAGCTATCGATGCTGGCAAAATCGCTGACAACGTGGTTTCTCAGGTGTTCTGTTTCCTGACTTTGCTGCTTGCTCCGTTTGCCCCGTTTCTTGCTGCGGAGCTTTGGGAGCAGGCGGAGTATGCAGGCGATCCGTTCCGCATAACATGGCCGGTCTATGACCCTGATTTAGCGCGGGAGGATGAGGTTGAGATTCCGGTGCAGGTGAATGGCAAGTTGGTGAATGTCGTGAAGGTCCCCGCGGGCAGCGGAGAGGCTGTTGTGAAGGCAGCGGCCATCGCAGACGAGAAGGTAAAGGCCCGG
>Ga0210388_10004099_pt1 | contig 11407 bp, 12 predicted proteins | sample IncBWC19OmetaG_FD_155485 | JGI IMG/M metagenome (GOLD analysis project Ga0210388, IMG submission 155485) | Forest soil microbial communities from Barre Woods Harvard Forest LTER site, Petersham, Massachusetts, United States - Inc-BW-C-19-O ...
CGCTGCGCAAAGGGCTTTGTGCGCTTCGCATTTGATCCCACTCTCGAGTACAAGGTCGCGACCAAATACGGCAACTGCGCCATGGAGCTGGATGGGGATCCAGGAACGGCTTTCATCCTGACGCAGTTCTGATGAACCGGGCCACGCTTTGCGGTCTGTTGGTCGCGGTCATTTGTTGTGCTCCGAATGCATTGCAGGCCGCACGAGTCATCAACTCTGTGGGCTCGACCAGTCGCGCTTACGTCGACGACAGCCGCATGAATTGGGAGCACACGGGCACGCGCCCCCTGAACACAACCATCTGGTACCCGACCAAGATGTCTGTCGACAAACATCAAGGCCATTTCCGGGATGCAAATCCGCTGTTTATTCCGTTGCCGCCGACATCGCAGGACGCGCCGCTGTCGAACTCGCGCCAGAGGTACCCGCTGATTCTCATTTCGCATGGCACCGGGGGCTCAGCCTCCGGAATGTTCTGGCTGGGATATCGCCTCGCCTCCCGCGGCTATATCGTGGCTGCCGTCAATCACCACGGCAATACGGGCGCAGAGTCGAAAATGGATCCACGCGGCTTCCTGCTGTACTGGGAGCGCGCCAAGGACATTTCGGCTGTTCTCGATAAGTTGCTTGATGATCCGGTGTTCGGGTCGCGAATCGACCGCCAGCAAATCGGCGCCGCGGGTTTCTCATTGGGCGGTTACACCGTGATTGCGTTGGCGGGAGGTCGCTTCAACCACAGCGAATACGACCGGTTCTGCGGCTCTTCCGCGCGCGACTTCACTTGTGGCCCTCAGCCGGAGTTCCCCGACGCTCCCAAGCTGTTCCAGGATCTCAAGGCCGGCGACAGTGTCGTGCGGAACTCACTGATGCACTCGGGCGATTCATACCGGGACAAGCGGATACGGGCGATCTTCGCGATAGCGCCGGTGTTTGGGCGGGCGTTTACGCGTACTGATGTCAGCGACATACGCATACCGGTCGAGATAGTCGTTGGCCGCGGGGACACCGTGGCGCCGCCGGCGACGAATGCTCAGCACTACGCCGCGCTGATCTCCGGCGCCAAGCTGGTGCTGCTGCCGGCCACGGTTACCCACTACACTTTCGTGCCGGCATGCACCGACCTAGGCAAGCAGACATTGAGCCGCCTGTGCTACGACGCACCCGGTCTCAATCGTCAAAAGGTACAGGCAGAAGTTGCCGACTTCGCCGCCGCATTTTTTAGCCCAGCAGCGAACTGATCTTCTGCGCATCCGCAGGCGTCGCGGGGTTGTAGACGACCATGCTCAGATCCGGCCGACCATCGACGGCGAATGCTGAATATTCGAAGGCGATCAGGCCGAGCAGCGGATGGCGTATTTGTTTGACGCCCTCGCCATGGGTGCGCACATCGTTGTCCCGCCACATCGCCGCAAACTCGGGGCTGAGACGGCACAGTTCATCGACCAGCGGTTGCACCTGCGCCGCCGCACCCGCGCGTGCCGCATCCACCCGGAACGCGGCCACGACGAAGCGCGCCACGCTCTGCCAGTCGTACTGCGCTGCGCGCACGCGCGGATCGAGGAAGATGAAGCGCAGGATATTGCGCTGCTGCGGCGGCAACGCTGCGTAGTCGGTCAGCATCACGGTGGCCGCGCGGTTCCAGGCCACCACGTCCCAGGTCGCGGTCCTGATGAGTGCGGGGCTCGGCTGCAGCGCATCGAGCACGCGTTGCAGGCGCGGCGTGACGCCTTCGTCCTTGCGGTAGCGCACCTGCGGCGGGCGGCCGAGGCCGAGCAGGAACAGATGCTCGCGCTCGACTTCCGTCAGCATCAGGGCCCGCGCAATCCGCTCGAGCACCTCGGCCGAGGGGGCACCACCGCGTCCCTGTTCGAGCCACGTGTACCAGGTCGGGCTTATATTCGCGCGCTGCGCCACTTCCTCGCGGCGCAGGCCCGGGGTGCGGCGCTGGCGCGCCGGGAAGCCGAACGCCGCCGGATCGAGCTTCGCCCGGCGATCCTTCAGGTAGGACCCGAGCCGGGTCTCCGTCGCGCTGTGTTCGCTCACCGTGTTAGTCATTATAACAGGATAATGTCACTACTTTACTAGAATAACTCCTGGGCGGACAGTTGTCGCCATCGAAAAAGCAGGAGATGTGTCATGCGGATATTCGTCACCGGAGCCACCGGCTGGGTCGGCTCAGCTATCGTCCAGGACCTGCTCGGCGCCGGCCATCAGGTGCTCGGCCTGGCTCGCTCCGACAAGGGGGCGCAGGGGCTTGGCGCCGCGGGCGCCCAGGTGCATCGCGGTTCGCTCGCGGATCTGGACAGTCTCAAGAGTGGTGCGGCGCAAGCCGACGCCGTGATCCACACCGCCTTCAACCATGACTTCGCGAAATTCGCGGAGAACTGTGCGGAGGACCAGCGCGCCATCGAGGCGCTCGGCGCCGTGCTCGAAGGCTCCACGCGTCCGTTGCTGGTGACCTCCGGGTTGGCACTGCTCGCCCCGGGTCGCACGGCGACCGAGGCGGATACGCCAAACTCTGCCTTTCCCCGCAAATCCGAGGCGGCGATGGCCGCGCTGGTGGAACGCGGCGTGCGGGCATCGACCATCCGGCTGGCGCCGTCAGTCCACGGGCATGGCGATCACGGTTTCGTCCCCATCCTGATCCGGATCGCGCGCGAAAAAGGCGTGTCCGCCTATATTGGCGAGGGGCGCAACCGCTGGCCGGCCGTGCACCGGCTCGATGCCGCCCCCGTCTACCGGCTCGCGCTCGAGCGCGGCGCGGCGGGCGCCCACTTCCATGCCGTGGCCGAGGAGGGCGTGCCGTTCAAGCAGATCGCCGAGGTCATCGGCCGGCGCCTGAACCTTGCCGTGGTCTCGAAGGCGCCCGAAGAGGCGGCCGAGCATTTCGGCTGGTTCGCGATGTTCGCAGGCATCGACGCCCCGACATCGAGTGCGCGCACCCGCGCGCAGCTCAACTGGCGGCCCGAGCAGCCCGGGCTCATCGCCGATCTGGATCACCCGGCCTATTTCGCGAAGCCGTAGTACTCCACCAGGTTCGCGGCCACTCGCGTGGCTTTTGGCGGTACTTCGCAGCGCTCCAGAATGCCCGTCTCGAACGCCTTGAAGACGGGCAGATCCGTAACCGGGGCGGATTCGTCCGCCTTCAGGTTCAGGAACACGTGTGTGAACTCATTGCCATCCTGAAACAGCGCATAGGCCACGCCTGCGGGCGGCGTGGCATGCAGCCGCGCAAACACGGCGCGCGACAAGGCTTCATTCTCAGCGGTGTGCTCGGGCTTGGTGGTGTAGCGAACCACTGTCACTCTTTGCATGATCTGTATCCTCGAGTGTTGTGAGGCCCGCGGGTTGCGTGCCTGCCAACACAAGGACGTGGCCGTATGGCGAAAGGGTGCGCGGGCTTGAATTTTTTCTGAGCCGCATCCTTTGGCGGCCGCGAAACGTCTAGCTGCGATGAGGGCAGATCGGGTGGAAAACGAGGCAATGAGCCAGCTGATGGTGCAGATGCGGCCGCGCCTGCATCGCTACTGCGCCCGTATGGTGGGCTCGGTCTTCGACGGCGAGGACATCGTGCAGGAGGCATTCGTGAAGGCGACGCAGGCGCTGCCGTCCGCCGGCACGATTGACAAGGCAGAAGCGTGGCTGTTTGCCATCGCCCACAATACCGCCCTCGACGCGCTGCGGCGCCGCAAGCGGCAAGCTGAAGTACCGCTCGATCACGATTCGCCGGACCTGCCCGACACCGCCCCCGAGGCGGAGTCGTGGATTGCGGCTGGCGCGAGCCTTGCAACGCTCATGCAGCTGCCCGTGATGCAGCGCGCCACCGTGGTGTTGATGGATGTACTGGAATATTCACTGGCCGAGACCGTGGCAATTCTCGGCAGCACGCTCCCCGCGGTGAAGGCGGCGCTGCATCGTGGCCGGGTGCGGTTGAAAGGTCTCGCCGCGGTGGGTGCGTCCGGGCAACTTGCGCTTGGCACCGACGAGCAGACCCGCCTGCGCGCGTACGCCGACCGCTTCAATGCGCGCGACTTCGATGCCCTGCGCAATCTGCTGGCAGAAGACGTACAGCTCGATCTGGTGAATCGCCTGCGCCTCGCCGGCCGCAAGGATGTATCCGTGTACTTCAGCCGCTACAGTGAAAGCTTCGACTGGATGTTTGCCCCTGGCTGGGCCGAAGGGCGTCCGGCGCTGCTGGTGAGCAATCCGGCGGATGGCTCCGCGGCCGTCCAGTACGTCGTGCTGCTGGATTGGTTGAATGGCCGCATCCGCGGCATCCGCGACTTCCGCTACGCGAAATACGTAACCGACGGTCTTGATGTCAGCCCAGCCGTGAGCGCACTCTAGGCCGTAATGTTCCGCTTCCTACCTCTGCTGCTCGCGAACCTGCGACGTCGCACCCCGCGTACGATGTTCACGCTGCTTTCAATCGCGGTCGCATTCCTGCTGTTTGGGTTGCTGGCGGCCGTCAAGAATGGCTTCGAGGCCAGCGGCAATCTCGCGGGGGTCGATCGACTCGTGACGATGGCCAAGGTATCGATCGTGCAGCCGCTGCCCATCAGTTACCTGCAGCGCATTGCCGCTGTGCCCGGCGTGAAGCTCGTGACGCACTCGACGTGGTTCGGGGGCCACTACCAGAACGAGAGCAACATCATCATCACCTACCCGGTACCGCCTTCGAGCTACCTGGAGATGTACCCGGAGTTCCTGCTGCCGCCGGCCCAGAAGGAACGCTGGCTGCATGATCGGGTCGGCGCCGTGGTCGGCCGGGCACTCGCCGACAGCCATGGCTGGAAAGTCGGCGATCGCATCCCGCTGCGCTCCGACATCTATGCGCGCAGTGACGGCAGCTACATCTGGGACTTCGTCATCGATGGCATTTACGACAACAAGGATCCTTCCGGGGATGTGAGCAGCGTCTTCTTCAATTACGACTACCTTGACGAGTCGCGCAGTATCGGCAAAGGCACGGTCGGCTGGTACATCGTGCGCCTCACCGATGCCAACCAATCCGCGCGGGTCGGTGCCGCCATCGATGCGCTGTTCACCAACTCCTCGGCCGAGACCAAGTCCGGCAGTGAAAAGGCCTTCGTGCAGGGCTTTGCCAAGCAAACCGGTGACATCGGCGCGATTGTCACGGCCATCGGTGTCGCGGTCTTCTTTACAATGCTGCTGGTCAGCGCCAACACCATGGCGCAGTCCGTCCGCGAGCGCACCAACGAGGTGGCGGTGCTCAAGACGCTCGGGTTCAGCGATCCGGCGGTGCTCGGGCTCGTGATCGGCGAGTCGCTGCTGCTCACGGTCGTGGGGGGTGCGATCGGGATCGCCGGCGCCATGCTCGTCGTGGGCCGGCTCGGCCGGGTGCTCAGCGATTATCTGTCTGCGTTCCTGCTCACGCCGCAGGCCTTGGGTCTGGCCGTCGTGCTGATGATCGGGCTCGGCGTTGTCGCCGGTGCGCTGCCGGCGGTGCGCGCTGCGCGGCTGCGCATCGTCGATGGGCTCGCCGGACGCTAGCGCCCACCGCGACAAGCACCATGCGAACCCTCACCCAGATCATTGCCGTTTCCGCCATGAACCTGCGCGCCCTGCCGTCGCGCCTGAATCCCGCGCTGGTCTCGGTCATCGGCATCGCCGGCGTCGTGCTCATCCTGGTCGCGCTGCTGTCGATCAGCGAGGGCTTCCGGCGCACGCTCGAGCTTTCCGGTTCCGATCGCGTGGCCATCGTGCTGCGCGGCAGCACCACCGAGGAACTGACCAGCAGTTTTTCCCAGGAGCAGGTGCAGATCATCGAGCAGGCGCCGGGGATCGCTCGCGATGTCCACGGGCCGCTCGTCTCCGCAGAGCTCTACACGACCGTCGATCAGCCCAAGCGTTCGACCGGGACAGCGGCCAATGCGCCGTTTCGGGGAATCGAAGCGCCCGGTCCCAGGACGCGCACGCATTTTCAACTGGTCGCCGGGCGCATGTTCACGACCGGACGCTACGAAGTCATCGTGGGCCACAGCGCCGCACAGACCCTGAGCGGCCTGGACGTGGGCAGCGTCGTGAAATGGGGCAACAATGAGTGGCGCATTGTCGGTGAGTTCACCGACGGCGGGAGCGTCTCCGAGTCCGAAATCTGGACCGACGTGCGCATGCTGCAAAGTGCCTATTCGCGCGGCGACACCTATCAGACCGTGCGGGCGCTGCTCACCAGCGCCGCGAGCTTCAAACCGTTCAAGGAGCGGCTCACCACCGATCCGCGCCTGAGCGTCAACGTGCTCACCGAGCGGGAGTTCTACGCCGCGCAGTCCGCGCTGCTGTCGACCTTGATCCGCGGCGCCGGCACGGTGCTCGGGCTGCTGATGGGCGTCGGGGCCGTATTCGGCGCGCTCAACACCATGTACTCGGCCGTCGCGGTCCGCAGCACCGAGATTGCGACCCTGCGGGCGCTGGGATTCGGCGGGGTGCCCGTTGCGGCCTCGGTGATCATCGAGGCCCTGCTGCTCGGGCTCATCGGCGGCGGCCTCGGCGCGGCGATTGCGTACCTCGCCTTCGACGGTATGCAAACCTCGACGATGAACTACCAGAGTTTCACGCAAGTGAGTTTCGCCTTCAGCGTTACGCCGGCGCTGATCATCACCGGAACCAGTTACGCGCTGCTGCTGGCGCTGATCGGCGGGCTGTTTCCGGCCATCCATGCCGCACGTCGGCCCATCGTCACGGGCCTGCGCCAGGGGTAGCGCGTTACCGAGTCCCCGCGCGCGGAATCGAGAACCAGAACGTGGCTCCCGGACCTTCATTCGGTACCGCCCCGAGTTGGCCCCGGTGACTTTCGATTATGGAACGACTGACCGACAGTCCAATTCCCATGCCACCGCTCTTGGTGGTGTAGAACGCTTCGAATAGCTGTTCCACGCCTGAAGGGTCGATTCCCACCCCGACATCCCGCACCGCCAGGCGCACCAGATCGCCGTCATCGCCCGTCCGCTCGGTTCTGATCAGCAGCTGCCGCGGTCGATCCTCGACGCCGCTCATCGCATCCGCCGCGTTCAGCAGCAGATTCAGGATGACCTGCTGCAATTGCACGCGATCGCCGCACACCGACGGGAGATCCTCGGCAAACTCGCAGCGCAGGATTACCCGGCCTCGGTGCAGCTCGCTCAAGGACAACGCGATCACCTCCCGCGCGGCCTCATTCAGGTTCACCGCCTCGCTCGCCGCGCCCTGCTTGGCGAACAGCGCACGCAGCCGCGTGATCACATCGGATGCGCGGTTGCCGTCGCGGATCGCGCGCCGCGCCGTTTCGCGCGCACCTTCTATGTTGGGGGGATCGGCGGCCAGCATCCGCAGACAGGTGTTGGCGTTGGTGATGATGCCCGACAGCGGCTGATTGACCTCATGGGCGATCGATGCCGTCAATGCGCCGAGGCTCGTGACCCTGGCGACACGCGCCAGTTCGGAGCGCGCCTGGCTGAGCGCATCCTGCGCCAGTCGGTTCTTCGTGACATCCTGCGCCGCGCCGATGTATTCCAGCTGATCATTCCCATCCCGGGTCGCATGCGCGACCAGGTGCACGTACTTCACCGAGCCGTCGGGCATCAGCAGGCGGTGCTCGTATTCAAAGTCGGCGGCCTCGTTTCGCGCCCGCTCGAGCATGTCACCCAGCATCGGCAGGTCTTCCGGGTGGACGCGGGAGCCGATCAGCGCCAGCGTCACAGGCGTCGCGGGGTCGAACTCGAATATCCGATACAGCTGCTCCGACCAGGAAATCTTGTCGTCCGCGATGCGCCAGGCAAACCCGCCCGTTGAGCTGAGGCGCTGGGCTTCCTGCAGAAACGCCTGGCTGCGTCTGAGGTACTCCTCGCTCCTGCTCTCCCCCTCCTCGGCCCGCTTGATCACCAGGATTTCCTTGACCTGACGAGTGGATCGGTCAGTGGACGGTCATTCCGTGCGTTCTGCGGTGGAGTACAACTTGTCGGCCATGATCACCAACTCGGCAAGTGACTTCGCGTTCATCTTGCGCATCACGTTGCCGCGATGGGCCTTCACGGTGATTTCGCTGATGCCGAGTTCGCCGCCAATCTGTTTATTCAAATGACCACGGACCACCAACTCCATGACCTCGCGTTCGCGGCTGCTCAATGACGTACAGCGCTCACGCAGCGCCCGCAGCTGTGCCTCCTGAGTCAGAGTCGTTTCACTGCGCGCGATCGCGAGGCGAATTGCACTCAACAGCGCCTCGGTGTCCAACGGCTTGGTCAGGAACTCGATGGCGCCGGCTTTCATCGCACGGACACTCATCGGCACATCCCCGTGACCCGTGATGAAGATGATCGGCATGTCGAGCCGCTTGGTACCGATGAGCCGCTGCAGCTCCAGGCCGTCGAGGTCCGGAAGCGTCACGTCCAGCACCAGGCAGCTCGGTGCCGCCAATCTTGGGCGTTCGAGAAACTGGCGAGCCGAGGCGAAGACTTCCGTTTGCCATCCCTCACTACGCAGCAGCGGTCCCAGCGATTCGCGGACCGACACATCGTCGTCAACGACGAACACGACGGGTGGGCTGGCAGAGGTCACGCACGTTGCCTGTATCTGAAGGCCGCCTCGAGTGCCTCGACCAGTTCCGACTCACTGAATGGCTTGAACAGGCATTCAACGGCACCGTGTTGCAGCATGCGAGTTCGTACCGTCTCATCTCTGTGTGCCGTGATGAAGACAATTGGAATCTCCAGGCCGCGGCGCTTCAGCTCCCGTTGCAGATCGGGGCCGGTCATGCCCGGCATGGCGATGTCGAGGATCAGGCAGGGGGTTTGACCCAGGCCATCGGCCGCAAGGAACTCCTTCGCCGATGAGAATGCCCGGGCCGCAAAGCCCAGTTCCTTCAGCAAGTCCGGCAGTGACTCGCGCACGGACTCGTCGTCATCGACAACCGCCACGACACCCGTGCTGAGCGCGTTTTCATTGCATTCATTCATGACCCTTCTGTGACCGGAGGATGCGCCGCCCAGCACCGGTGAGCCCATTGTACTTTGGTATCGATGTACCGGCAGTCAGCGCTTCGCGTACTGCGTAAAAACGTAGTCGCGATTCTTCACGACCGTATGGCACGCGAACCCGCACTTGGCGTCGTGCTCCTGCGGCGGAGAATCCGTCGTCGTGCCCGGCCGGAACGTGTCGGACGCAACGTCGTACTCGAAGGCCCCGAATCCCCACCCGCCGCTGTCCGCGAACCGCTTGCTGTCCTTCACCATGAAGTCCGTGTCGTGCAAGGTACCCGGCACGGTCGGCGGGCCGGGATAGGCCTCATTCTTTTCCGCGTTCCAATGGATCTTCGCCATTTTGGCGCCATCCGGGAAGGGCTTGCCGTTGCCCGGAATGCCCGCTTTGAAGGCATCGATCATTAGGCGATTCCCAAGGATCAAGGCGAGCTTGGTTCCGTTGTGGCTGATGGCGATCGGCTGCCAGCCCAAGTAGCCGCGGAACTCCGCAAACGCGAGTCCCCCGGGCACTTTGACGGTGTAGCGGTCCTGCGCGGAAATCGCCGACTCTGTAGCCAGGATGGCCAGTGCCAGCGAAACGCCCGCACCAATCAGCAAGATTTTGGTGTTCATCATGGCAGCTCCCTGCGTGCCGTTGATAGAGGAGGCGATTCAATCATGGGCGTTGAATGGCAGCCATACAACGATGGTCGTGGGTGAACTGAAAAGCTTAAGCGAAGCAAGCCGCTACCCCATCGATGCGACATATGTCCAGATGTCGCCAGAGGCGGACATTACCCTACGGGGTGATCGGTCGTACCCTCGCAGCACATGAGCGAGCGATTGGTGATTCCGGATCGGGAGGACGCGGAGCAGGAGCTGCGCGTGACGCATCCTTGGTGGCAGTTTCGCGCACGATTCAACGTGGCCGTCCGCCAGAGAGTTCCCGTAGCCCGACTCCACGGCGGCGAATCGGAGGGCGTGATGATGCGCTGGGGGCTGGTGCCCGCAACCGCAAAGGGTGACGCCGCACGGCCCGGCCACGCGCGCCTGCGCAGCGATGCCCTGCAGACTTCCGCGGACTTCCGTACGGCATGGCTCTTCGGACAGCGCGGTATCGTGCCGCTGGCCGGCTTCTATGTCTGGCAGCGCACGGCGGCCGGGTACCGCCAGCCCTACTACGTGCGGCTGGCCAATCGTGACGTATTTGGAGTGGCGGTTCTTTGGGAGCGTTCCGTGACTGACGATGACGATGTCGTCGAGAGCTGCGCGCTCTTGACCGTAGCGGCCAATCCCTTGCTGGCGAAACTCGACCCCACCAGCGAGCAGATGCCCGCGATCCTGCACCGCCAGGATTACGATAGCTGGCTGCGGTCGAATGTATCCGAGGCCGGTGAGCTCCTGCAGACCTACACGGAGACGCGGATGGCCGGTCACCCGGTCGCGCCTTACGTCAATCATCTCCAATTCGATGAGCCAAGGCTGATCGATCCCGCATGAACGTCCAGACCAACACAGACACGGCGGTGGCCCCGATCTGGTCCGGGTGGCAGAGCGCGATCATAAACGGTGTCTATCCCCTACACCGCCTGGTGAGTGGCTCGGAACACAGCGCGGTATTCCTGACCGAACGCAAGGGACAGGCCGTTCCCAATGCAGCGCTCAAGATCATTCCGATTGACCGGGTCACGTTGGCGCAGCTCTCGCACTGGCGGTCGGCTGCCGGGCTATCCCATCCTCACCTGATACAGCTTTTCGACGCGGGTCTGTGCCAGCTCGCCGGCCGCCCGTTTCTTTTCGTGGTCATGGAATATGCCGAGCAGACCCTGGGCGAAGTCCTCAGCCAACGGGCCCTGACTGCCGATGAAGTTCGCGAACTGCTGCCGCCCGCCCTGGACGCCCTGACTTTCCTGCACCGCAAGGGCCTGGTACTGAGCCACCTGAAGCCGGCCAACGTGCTGGTCGTCAACGATCAGCTGAAACTGGCCAGTGACGGCATCCGTCCCACCGGCGCACCGCGCGTCGGCATCGCCGAGCCATCCTTCTACGATCCTCCCGAGGCGAGCTACGCGCGGTTCGGTCCGGCCGATGACATCTGGGGTCTGGGCGTAACGCTGGTCGAGGCGCTGACGCAACACCTGCCATGGGCTAATGAGCAAGCGGACGCGGCCTGTGTGCCGACCACGGTTGCTGCGCCATTCGTAGACACGGTGCAGCGCTGCCTGCGTTACAACCCCGCCACCCGGCCATCGGCCGTGGATCTGCAAGTCCAGTTCGCACCCGCGCCAGAAGCGCTGCCGCAGGTCGCGCCGACAACGCCGGCACCGACACTCGCGGCACCGACACCGGAGCCACTGGAGCCGCGCAGCCCGATGCCCGCCATCGTCCCGATCATGTTCCTCATATTGCTGGCGGTGGTCTGGGCGGACTTGCGCCTGTTTCGCGCTCAC
>Ga0210388_10004100_pt1 | contig 11407 bp, 10 predicted proteins | sample IncBWC19OmetaG_FD_155485 | JGI IMG/M metagenome (GOLD analysis project Ga0210388, IMG submission 155485) | Forest soil microbial communities from Barre Woods Harvard Forest LTER site, Petersham, Massachusetts, United States - Inc-BW-C-19-O ...
GAGCCGGACGGATGGCTCCGACCTCAGCGTCTTCGTCGGACTGCTGGCTGGCGGCCTCGTCTACTACCTGCTGGCTGGGCGCGAGGTCCGGGCCGAAGGAGTGGCGACGGGCGCGCGCGGCTCAGGCTCGTCGTAGCGCAAGCATCGCCGGACCAGATATTCGATGGGAATCCGGCTAGTGGCCGGCTACGGTCGGGACCCGCTCAGGAGGAAGGCGCCTTGGATGACTGACGGCCATACGGCGCTGGTGACCGGCGCGAACCACGGGATTGGCGCCGCCACGGCGATCGCCCTGGCCGAGCAGGGCTGCGGAGTGCTCTGCACCTACCTGCGCGTGCGTGACGAACCCGATCCTGGCGTCCCGCAGGCCTACCGCGACCACCGGGCCGGTAACGCTGATGACATCGTCGCTCAGATTGCCGCGGCGGGCGGCCGGGCCGTGGCGGTCGAGGCAGACCTGTCCGACCCAGCTGCGCCGGCCGCGCTGTTCGACACGGCCGAGCAACAACTAGGCCCGGTCGACATCCTCGTCAACAACGCAACCGGATGGGTCCAGGACACGTTCGCGCCCGCGGCAGCCGACACCTTCGGCCGGGTACTGCGCCCGCTGTCCGCGGTGACGTGGCAGCAGCAGTTCGCCGTCGACGCCATGGCGGCGGCACTCCTGATCGGCGAGTTCGCTCGACGCCATATCGCCCGCGGGGCACAGTGGGGGCGGATCATCGGCCTTACCTCGGGCGGTGACCTCGGCTTTCCCCAGGAGGTCTCCTACGGAGCCGCGAAGGCGGCGCAAGACAGCTACACGATGTCGGCCGCGGCCGAGCTGGCCGGTCACGGCATCACGGCCAACATGGTGCACCCGCCGGTCACCGACAGCGGCTGGGTCACCGACGCCGTGCGGGCCGCGGTCGAGGAAAGTACGGGGCTCTTCCACGTCGCGACACCAGCTGAGGTCGCGGCGGTAATCGCCTATCTGGCTTCGGATGCGGCGACCCTCGTCTCGGGCAATACCATCCGGCTGCGCTGAGTTAGGGTTTGGCAGCGTGAGCGACTTGCGCATCGCTGTCGGCCCCAGCCATAGCGAGTCTGTGGACGAGGCCATCCGCCAGGGCGGCGGCCAGCCCGTTGACGCGGACGCGCCGGCCGCCGGCCTGGTCTGGCTGGCACCGAGCGACAGCGACGGCCTCCGCCATGCGATCGGCGCGACCGGCGTCAAGTGGGTGCAGCTGTCAACGGCCGGAGTCGAGGCCGCCGCGGCGGCTGGCGTGCTGAGTCCGGAGCGGACGTGGACGTGCGCCAAGGGCGCGTTCGCCGAGCCGGTGGCCGAGCATGCCCTGACACTCGCGCTCGCCGGCCTGCGGATGCTGCCGGAGCGGATCGAGGCGCGCTCCTGGGGTGAGCCGGGCGGGACGTCCCTCTACGACCAGCACGTAACGATCCTCGGCGGCGGCGGGATCGCCGCGAGCCTCCTCCAGCTCCTCGCGCCCTTCCGGGTAACGGCGACCGTGGTACGTCGCACCGCCGAACCGGTGCCGGGCGCGGCGCGGACCGTGCCGACAGCCCGGCTGACCGAGGCGCTGGCGGACGCGCTGGTCGTCTTCCTTGCGCTCGCGCTGACTCCGGAGACCACCCGCATCATCGGAGCACCACAACTCGCTGCCATGCGCCATGACAGCTGGCTGGTGAACGTCGGCCGTGGCCGGCTTGTTGATACCGACGCGCTGGTCGCGGCGCTGGACATCGGCACCATTGCCGGTGCGGCCCTCGACGTGACCGATCCAGAGCCGCTACCCGATGGCCATCCGCTGTGGGCGCAGTCGCGCTGCATCATCACACCGCACACTGCCGACACGGAGGAGATGGTCACCCGGCCGCTCGCCCAGCGGATCCGGGACAACGTGGCGCGGTTCGCCGCCGGCCAGCCCCTCGTCGGCGTGATCGACCCGAGCGCGGGCTATTAGCCCCGTCGCTGGCGCTGGCGGCCCGCCACGCTGGCGAGGTACGCAGCGCCGCGGGGCGAGAGCCGGTAACCGACGTCCAGGCTGATGGTAAGGCCGAGGGCCTTGAGCCGGCGGACGTGGAGCTTGAAATCGAAGCGCTCCCAGTCGAGGGTCTCGGCGAGATACACCGACGACACGGCCGGACGTTCGGCGATCTCCGCTAGCACAGCGGCCGTCCAAGGGCCACGCTTACTGACGGCATCCATCCTGGCCAGCCGGGCGGTGATGCTGGCGATCTCGTCGTCGGTCAGCGCTGCCGTGGCCGCCAGCTCGTCCCGCGGATCCGGGCCGTCCAGCGCGCGGAACCGCACGCAATACAGCGGCAGTTCCGGGTCGCCGCGCAGATCCGCCACTGCTGCCTGGACGTCAGCGAAGCCGGCCGCCTGTGCCAGCTCTGGGGTGATCTCGGCCGGCGTGATGACGTCGACGGCCTCGGCCAGCACCATGCCCTGGCCGGTGCGGTACTGGTGGCCGGCGACCACCTGACTGCGGCGCCACCGGCGCAACGCCACCGTAATGCTGCCGTCGTGAAGGCCCTTGCGCAGGCGCGGCTCGAACTGCACGCAGCGACTGTACGGCTTATTTCCCCTGCAGACGAGCCCACGCGATCATTGACAGCTCGATAGGCCGCAGGCTGTCGGCCCGCTGCCACAGCTCCGCCGGGATCGACTCGCGCTGCCGCACCTGCGTGGCTTCGCGAAACCCATGCTCAGCCAGCAAGCCGGCCATCTCACGGGGGGCGAAGAAGCTCAGCCATGGCTCGCCACGCTCCGCCGCAGCCGCCATGATCAGTTCCGCGTAGACGTTGCCGGCCTCGTCGCGCAGCGATTGCGGCAGTATGTAGTCGGCGATGAGTTCGGTGCCCGGTGCGCAGGCGGCCAGTGTGCTCAGCGTCTGGCCGACGGCGGCCCGATCCAGGTACATGATGACGCCAAGCCAGCTGATCACCGCAGGCTGGCTGTAATCGAAGCCTGCTGTACGCAGGGCCGCGGCCAGCGAGCCGGTCGCGAGATCGACTGGGACGAAGACGACCCCTGCCGGGACGCCGATGCGAGCGGCCGCGAGGGCGGACCGCTTCCAGTCCTGCGTATCAGGGTGGTCAACTTCGAATACCCGGATCTGGGCTGCCATCGGCGACCTGTACGCAAAGGTGTCTAGGCCTGCGCCGAGCACTACATACTGTCGGACGCCGGCGGCCACCGCAGTGGCAAGGCGATCCTCGGCGTAGCGGCTCCGGCAGAGCACCTGACCGCGCGCGGCCGACAGGATGGGGTGTGCAGCGTGCTGTCGGTGGTAGCCGACTAGCTCCTCAGCCCGCTCGCCAAGCACGACGGCCGCGCAGGTGTCAGCGAAGATATCCGGGGAGCCGTCGACGATGAGATGGGCGGCCCGCGCCGCAGCCGCCATCATCGCGGTATTGCTGGGCTGAAGTTCGTTTTCAGTCATGCCGCGATGCTAGTCACACTTTCGAATAGCTTATCAGAATCACAATTTATTCGAAAGACTAATCGAATTGCGATCGCATCACATTCACATGCGCACGATCGCCGGCTGCCCAACACCATGCCTGAGCAGACAACGGAGCCATGTCCGGGCCGCTAGCGCCCTGCTCGCCGATGAGATGGCTGGGCCGAGGCGTTCCGAAACTTCCGAGGCGCGCCGCCGCATGGCTGCAGGTCGTACTGACCACCGGTCGAAAGGGCGTGAGGTTGGACCTGCTGCCCATGAAGGGCGTCATATCCAATCCGGCGCCCAATGAGGACGCTGCCCGGGTGCGGATCCGCCGGGAGCGCACCCGGTGTCGCGCTATCATCGCTGATTACGAAATGGGCGGTGAGCACGGCGTAATGGCGGCGAGTTACGACTTCATCATCGTCGGCGGCGGTTCGGCGGGCTGTGCGCTGGCGAACCGGCTGTCGGCCGACCCGGCCCGCCGAGTACTCGTGCTGGAAGCCGGGCGGCCCGACTACAAGTGGGACGTCTTCATCCACATGCCGGCCGCGCTGACGTTCCCCATCGGCAGCCGCTTCTACGACTGGCGGTACGAGTCCGAGCCCGAGCCGCACATGAACGGCCGCCGTATCTACCACGCCAGGGGCAAGGTACTCGGCGGCTCCAGCAGCATCAACGGCATGATCTTCCAGCGCGGCAACCCGCTCGATTACGCCCGCTGGGCGGCCGATCCCGGCATGAGCAGCTGGGATTACGCCCACTGCCTGCCGTACTTCAAGCGGATGGAGACGTGCCTGGCCGGCGCCGACGAGTTCCGCGGCGGCGACGGCCCGCTCGTGCTGGAACGCGGCCCGGTCACCAACCCGCTGTTCACCGCGTTCTTCGAAGCCGTCCAGCAAGCCGGCTACCAGCTGACCGACGACGTCAACGGCTACCGGCAGGAGGGCTTCGCGCCGTTCGACCGCAACCTGCACCGCGGCCGACGGCTCAGCGCCGCCCGCGCCTACCTGCACCCGGTCCGGCACCGCACAAACCTGACCGTGCTCACCCGCGCGCTCGTCACGAGGATCCGGTTCGACGGCAGCCGGGCCACCGGCGTCGACTATTCCCGCGGCGGCCAGCACCACACGGCGCTGGCCGGCGAGATCATCCTGTGCGGAGGCTCCATCAACAGCCCGCAGCTGCTCCAGGTCTCCGGTATCGGCAGGCCGGACGTCCTCGAGCAGGCCGGGGTGCAGGTGCGCCACGAGCTACCGGGGGTCGGCGAGAACCTCCAGGATCACCTCGAGGTCTACGTCCAGTGCGGCTGCAAGCAGCCGGTATCGGTGGCCCCCGCGCTCAAGTGGCGCAACCGGCCGCTGGTCGGCGCCCGCTGGCTGTTCCTGCGCAGCGGGCCGGGCGCGACCAACCATTTCGAGGGAGGCGGTTTCGCCCGCAGCAATGACGACGTCGCCTATCCGAACTTGATGTTTCACTTCCTGCCGATCGCTGTCCGCTATGACGGCTCCGCGCCGGCCGGCGGACACGGCTACCAGGTGCACATCGGCCCGATGAACTCCAACGCCCGCGGCAGCGTCCGCATCACGTCGGCCGATCCGGCTGCCAAGCCCGCGCTGCGGTTCAACTACCTGTCGACCGATCAGGATCGGCGCGAGTGGGTCGAGGCGATCGGCGTGGCTCGCACGATCCTCGGGCAGCCGGCCATGGATCCGTACAACGCCGGGGAGCTGTCGCCGGGACCGGGAGTACAGACGCCCGAGCAGATCCTCGACTGGGTCCAGCGGGACGGCGAGACCGCGCTGCATCCCTCGTGTACGTGCGCGATGGGCACCGGCCCGATGTCGGTCGTCGATCCGGACACCATGCGAGTGAACGGGCTCAACGGCTTGCGCGTCGTCGATGCCTCAGTAATGCCGTATGTCACCAACGGCAACATCTATGCTCCAGTGATGATGATTGCCGAGAAGTCGGCCGACCTGATCCTCGGCAACTCCGCGCTTCCCCCGTCGACGGTCCGCTTCTATATGCACACGGCCGATGACGCGAGGTAATCGCCCGTGAAACACGGGATCTACCTGCCGCCGTTTGCGGACTTCGCTGACGTACGGCGCACCGCAGAACTGGCCGCTACAGCCGAGCGAGTTGGCTGGGACGGCTTCTTTATCTGGGATCACATGTATGCGGCGCCCGGCATGGCCGTTGCCGAGGCCTGGACGACCCTGGCCGCGATTTCGCTGGCGACGTCGCGAATCCGGATCGGCGCGCTGGTCACACCCCTCGCACGCCGGCGCCCCTGGGTCCTGGCCAGGCAGATCGCCACCCTCGATCAGCTGTCCGGCGGCCGCCTCGTCGCCGGCGTCGGCCTCGGTGACGATGGCTGGCGTGAGTTCAGCGCATTTGGCGAGGAGACCTCGCCGCGAGCCCGCGGCGAACTGCTGGATGAGGCGCTGACCGTCCTGGTTCAGTTCCTGGCGGGGAACGCGGTCAGCTTTCGCGGGGTGCGCTTTGTCATCGATGCCGAGCCCTTGCTGCCACGGCCAGTCCAGGACCCGGTGCCGATCTGGGCCGCGGTCCGGTGGCCGAACAAGAGGCCCCTCGTCCGGGCCGCCCGGCTGCAGGGATGCTTCCCGATCTTTCCGGCCGGCGGCGACCTCCCGGCACCGCCCCCCATCGCCGAACTGACCGCTCTGCGGGCAGCGCTGACTGACTTGGGCGCACCCCGTTCCCTTGATGTGGTGGTCCGTTGCTCGTTGCACCGGCTGGATGCGGCGGCGCGCGCCGATGTCGTGGCGGAGCTCGGCGAGGCTGGCGTGACCTGGCTGCTCGAGGGCTTCGGCGTCGGGCAGCCAGCGAGCGAAGTGGCGGACTACGTGGCTGCGGGGCCGCCTCGTGACTGAGCTCGCCTTCGATCCGCGTGACCCGCTCGGCCTGCGTGCCGACGCGCCGATGCTGGCCGCGTGGCTGGACTTCACCCGGCAGGCAGCGGCGGGTGAACTGCTGCCGATGGGCGTGCCTGGCCACAAGCAGCGGCAGGACCTGGTCGGCGCCGTGATCGCAGGTGACGCGCCGTTCTACGGCGGGCTCGACACCATCAAGCACGCAGATAATCTCCGGGTCGATTCCGAGGGCAGAGCGGCGCGCCTGTGGGGCGCTGACTGGTGCCGATTCTCGGTGGCCGGCTCCACGCACGGCAACCAGGCGCTGGCGCTCGCCGTCGGCCAGCCGGGCCAAGAGGTGATCATCAACCGCACGCTGCACAGGTCGCTGCTGCTCGGGCTGGTCCTCGCGGGCCTGCGCCCGGTGTGGGTGCGGCCGGAGATCGATCCGACGTCCGGGCTGCCGGCCGGCGTGGCGGTGCAGACGGTGCGGGATGCGCTGGCGGCGCATCCGGACGCGTGCGCGGTGTTCCTCGGCGACCCGACGTACGTGGGGACGATCAGCGACCTGGCCGGGCATGCCGCGGCAGCTCACGAGGCGGGCGTGCCGCTGATCGTGGACGCGGCCTGGGCGGCGCACCTTGGCTTTCATCCCGAGCTACCGCCGCACGCGATCGCAGCGGGCGCGGACGCCATGGTGACCAGCGCGCACAAGGCGCTGCCTGCGTATACGCAAGGTGCGCTGGTGCTGGCCAGGACCGAGCGACTGGATCCGGCGCGGCTGGACCGGGCGTTCGAGGCAACGCACACCACGAGCCCGACCGGGTCGATCATGGCGAGCATCGATGCGGCGCGCGCGCTGCTGGCGGCTGACGGCGAGCGGCTTTGCAGCCGGCTGATCCGAGGCGTCACGGCAGCGCGCAAGCGCCTGCTCGAGGTGCCGGGAGTCGGCGTGCTCGACGGGCCGGGGGTGGAGCCGACCAAGCTGGTCGTGCTGCTCGCCGGGACTGGCGCGCACGGCAACAAGGTCGAGGCGGACCTCATCGCGGCGGGCATGCCGGTCGAAATGGCTGACCGCGACACGGTGGTGCCGATCCCGACGATCGCCGACGACGAGGAGCAGATTGCCGCCTTTACGGAGGTGCTCGTCGAGGCGATCGAGCGGCAGCGCGGTGTGCCGCGGCAGCTGACGGTCGCCGCGTCGTGGACTGTCGAGCCGGAGGCGGTGCTCGCGCCGCGGGAGGCGTTTTTCGCGCCGAACGAGACCGTGTCGGCAGCGGCGGCGATCGGGCGGGTCAGCGCCGAGCTGATCGCGCCCTACCCGCCTGGCGTGCCTGTGCTGGCGCCCGGCGAGCTCATCACTGCGGCTGCCCTGGCGGCCTTGCGCGAGGTCGCCGCCGATGGCGGCCGCATCGCCTACGCGGCAGATCCGAGCCTGCGGACGTTCCAGGTCATCGCCCGCTGAGCGGACGCCTTCTGCCCGCGCGGGCCGTGTGGTCCGGCGGGGCGGCGAGGCGGGTCAGATGTCATGGCCTGAGGCTTATATGGCGTAACTGGCCGTAACGTCCAGTCCCGGTCTGATTCCTGGCGAGTACGGACTGTCATCTGGCGATCACAAAGTGTCATGACCCTGACTCGGACGGGTATGAGGGAGCCAGGGGGTGACCGTCTCATGTCAGGAAGCCACGTGGCCGTCATCGTGATGCCGATCGTGATCGCGATCTGTCTGGCATTCTGGATTTCGCTGGTCTACTACGCGACAGCGCATCCGAAGTGGAAGCACCACTCCCGGCCGCCTCGGACAGAAGTCGCCGGCGGGGTCTTTGAGGCGACGCATAGCGGCCGGCAGCTGTCGCCGCTGTGGGGTGAGCCAGTCGATGGGATACCTTCGCCGCGGCCCGCCTCAGCATCCGAGACCTACCAGCCCGCTGATGCGGAGCAGGAACGCGTGGCCACCGGCGCCAGCGCTACCGGCGGCGCGTATGCCACCGGGTCTCGGCCACCAGGGGAGTCCGGGCCAACTGGCAGCGGCTGGCCCCGCGAGTAGTACTCCCTTTCCCGGCTCCCCGCGCACACCCGAGGGCCGACGAAATGCGGGTCCGGCGCGTTCGCCATCCCGCTTCGTCCCGACTGCGCTGTATCGTGCGGTTGACGCTTACCGCCTCAGCACGCATCGGGAGCAGCCGTGGCAGAGCCAGGCCAATCACCGCAAGCCGTCGCCGACGATCCGCTTCCCGAGGCCCTCGCGCTTGCCGAGGCCGCGCAGCGAGCCGGCGTCGGCCTTAAGCTTCTCGGCGGCCTCGCCGTCCGGGTGCTGACGCCCGACCTCCCGCCTCGCCTGCGGGCCGGGCAGGACATGGACTTCGCGTGCCTGTCGAAGGGGCGAAAGGCGACCGCCTCGTTCCTGGCCGACAGCGGATGCGAGGCGGACCGGCGTTTCAACAATCTCAACGGGGACCGGCAGATGTACTTTGTCGCGCCCTCGGGGCGACCCATCGACGTGATGGTGGACCGGCTGACCATGTGCCACGTGCTGGACTTCCGGCCCGGATACGGCCGGCTGCCCTTCACGGTAGACGCCGTCGACGTCCTGCTGTCCAAGCTCCAGATCGTCGAGCTGAACGAGAAGGATGCGCGCGACATCTTCCAGCTGCTCGCCGGACTACCCGTCGGTACAGCATCCTCGCCCGAGGTCAGCATCGATACCGAGCGATTTGGCCAGGTGCTCGCCGCCGACTGGGGCTGGTGGCGGACCGTCACTGGCAATCTGGACAAGCTGCCCGGGCTGGCGGCCGACAAGCCCGAACTGATACCACCCGGCGGCCCGCACGATCCGCTGGCCCACGCGGTACAGCTCGCCGAAGTCGCTCACTCGGTACCTAAGGGCATGAAGTGGAAGCTTCGCGCCAACGTGGGCGACCGCGTCCGTTGGTACGAGCTGCCGGAGGAAGTCGGCCACTGAGCCGCGCAGGCCCGGCGCCATCGCCAATCCGTCCACGCCACGCGGCCATTGCGCCGTTTTGAATCTTGACGCCCGCTTACGCATGCTGCTAAACCGATGCTCAAGCGGACCAGCAAAGGCGTGATCGTCGCATGAAGATCTTTTTTGCCACCGATATCCACGGATCCGAGGTCTGCTGGCGCAAATTCCTGAACTCTGCCGCCTTCTATAAGGCCGACCTCGTGGTGCTTGGCGGTGATGTCACCGGCAAGGCCATGGTGCCGATCATCGAGTACAGCGGCTACTGGCAAGTCACGCTGCGCGGCGAGACGATGCGGCTCGACACAAGGGCCGAACTCGACGATGTCATGACCAGGATCCGCAACAGCGGTTTCTACCCGGCGCTGGTCAGCCAGGACGAGCTCACCTACCTGGGCGAGAACGAGGGTGCCGTGGACCAGCGGTTCAGCGTCGAGATGCTCAGCTCGCTCGACCGGTGGCTGGACATGGCGGACGGCAAGCTACGCGGCGGCCAGATCCCGTGCATCCTCAACGGCGGCAACGACGACATCTTCGAGATCGACAACATCATCGAGTCCTCGCCGTGCGTCAGCTTCGCCGAGGGCAAGCTGCTCGACCTGGACGGCTTCTCGCTGGTGTCGATGGGCTGGACGAACCCGACGCCGTGGGACACCTACCGCGAGGCGCCCGAGCCAGAGCTGGCCGCCAAGATCGAGGCGGTCGCCGGCCTGGTGCCGGACATGGGCCGGGCGATCTTCAACTTCCACGCGCCGCCTTACGGCACTGGCCTGGACGAGGCACCGGCCCTGGATGACACGCTGCGCCCGATGCACGGCGGCGCCGTCATGAAGCCGGTCGGCTCGACGGCGGTGCGGGACGCGATTCTCAAGCACCAGCCGCTGCTGTCGGTCCACGGTCACATTCACGAGAGCCGCGGCATCAAGAAAATGCAGCGCACGCTCGCCATTAACCCTGGCAGCGTCTACGGCGACGGCGTGCTGCAAGGCGCGGTAATCGACCTGGACAAGAAGAAGGCCAAGGTGTCCAGGTACCTGCTGGTGAACGGGTGATCGCTTAGGCAGGCTGCTAGCACGAGGCGATGCGCGGCAGCGAAACCATGGCAGCGAAACAGAGGGGCGGAGATGGCCACAGAATCGATCGGTGCGACTCCCACGCTTTTTCTCCGGAAGGCAACCGGCCTCGTGCGCGGCTGGTCCGTCCGGGACTCGATCATTTATGCGTGCCTGGCAACTAACTTCGTCACGCTGGGAATATATGAATTTACCTTTGCCGGCCCGGCCTTCCCCAAGGGCCAGTTCATCACGTCGATTCTGATCTCGGCCGTCCTGGTGTCGTTCCTGGTCGTGGCGTACAGCGGCCTGATCGTGACGATCCCGCGGGCTGGCGGCGACTACGTGTGGCAGACCCGGATCCTCGGCAGCGGCATCGGCTTCGTGATGGCCGCGACCGGCTGGTGGTTCATCCTCTGGCTGTGGGCGCCGATCTACGGCAACATCCTGTCGGTCCAGCTGTTCCAGCCGCTGTGGGCGACGCTCGGCGATCCGGGCGGGGCTGCTTGGTTCGCCTCCAAGAACGGCATCTTCGTGGTCTGCCTGATCACCATCGCCATCGCCGGCGGCCTGGTCTCGCTCGGCATGGCCGGCTACGCCCGCATCCAGAAGTGGTGTTTCGTCGGCGGTCTCGTCGCCTTCGCGGTCGTCGTGATCCTGCTCCTGGTCAACAGCCACGCCTCGTTCGTGAGCTCGTTCAACTTCGAGGGGCAGAAGCTCTTCGGCGTGCACAACGCGTACGCCGCGACCAACGCGGCCGCGAAGAAGGCGGGTTACAGCACTTACAACATGGGATTCGGACCGATCGGGCCGACCATGCTGCTGGTCCCGGCCATGATGTTCTTCATCCTGTGGCCGAACTGGGGCTCGACCCTCTATGGCGAGATCCGCGGCGCGAGCGACTTCAAGCGCGTCTTCGCCGGCATGTTCTCCGGACTGTGGATCACCGTGATCCTGACCATCATCTTCCTGCTGCTGGTGGCCAAGACGATCGGCTGGGACTTCTACCAGAACCTGAACTCGCTGGACTACAACCTCACACCGCAG
>Ga0210388_10004105_pt1 | contig 11399 bp, 9 predicted proteins | sample IncBWC19OmetaG_FD_155485 | JGI IMG/M metagenome (GOLD analysis project Ga0210388, IMG submission 155485) | Forest soil microbial communities from Barre Woods Harvard Forest LTER site, Petersham, Massachusetts, United States - Inc-BW-C-19-O ...
GGGCGGGATGCCACTTGGCGAGACCATCGAAGTCCTTAGAGGCCGCCCAAACTGCATCAACGGGCGCTTTGATGACGATCGTCTGCGCGACATGCAGCGTCTTCGGTTGATCCGCCGCTGCCACATGCGGCATGCCGAGTGCGAGCGCGATCCATGTCATGATCGCCCAACTCATCTTCATTGGCTGTTCCCCTTTTTCCATTGGCGGTTTTCAGTACTACGTTACGAGGTCTCACGGCAAACGCGTTGAGAACCAACTATAACGTATCGGGTGGCCGGCCTCGTTGGGTGTGGTGCTGGTCTCGCAGAGTGTGTCGAAAATGGAACGATCGCCGAAAGGTTCGATCTGCGCCAGGACGTTCATCTTGGGGCCACGACAACACCGACGGGGGCGGTTGACGCAGGCGTATAGACCTTTTTATCGCCCCGGAAACTGATGCCCTGGGTGTCATCGAGCCTGAGCTGGTAGCCCCAGCCCCAGTGACGGATGTGGCCGAGGTCATCGCTGATGGCGACCTCGACTTCGTTCGTTCCCTTGCGAAGAGGCAAGTCGAATGAGCCATTCTCCAGTGACAGGCGGCCAAGCGGGGGAGTTCTGGCGGACTCCGGGTAGTAGACATTGTTGCCGGCGAACACCTGCGTCCCGTTGACATATACCCAGATCTGACGCACCCAGCCGATCGCCACGTGTCGGGTCTGGGCTCGCTCCGATTCAATATTTGTCTTCAACCAGGCCAGATCGGGCACGCCCTGCGGCATACCGTTCCCGCGACCGATATTGACGAACCCCTTGTGTTCGGCGTCGAGGACTCGCCAGGACGCGGCAGTCGAGGGCATGGCAGAAAACGCCGGACTCTGACCGCGCGGCAGCGACAGGATCGGCGACAGACGCCAATGACGAACATACCTGGGATCGGAGTCAGTCGGGTCGTCGAGAGGCGCTTCGCTGAGCCCTTCGACTATGCCCGGAGCAAGTGTCAAGTTGGCGTAGAGAGCGTTTCCCCGCAGTTGAACGCCACCCGTAGGGAGTTCCCCTCCGAGGCAGCCCACAACCAGCGAAGGCTTCGCCTCGCCGTTGATGAAGACGTTCATCCGCTTGCCCGAGATGACGAGCTTGACGTGGTTCCATCCCTGCAGTTTGACCGGTGCGGCTGCCTCGTACTCGGGATAAACATCCCACTGAACGTTGCCGCGACTGACCGGCGCATATTGAATGCACTCCCCCGTGCCGGCGCAATCGGCAAACGGTCGCAAGTAGACGTTTTCGGCAACCTGCGCGCTTTGGCGGTGAAACCAGATGCCGGAGGTTTCCTCCTCATCGCCGTCCTCGTTGATATCGTACTCGATCGTTCCGTTGCCGAACGTCGTATCCTTGAGTATTGCGCCGGCACCTGTGACCTGCATGACGCCGTGGGCGTAGCGTTCGTCCTTGCGGAATGACACCTGACCATCCGCCTGCCAACGCTCCGGAGTCATTTCGACTTGTACCGCTTCCGCAGCAGCGCTCCACTCACAACAAGCGATACCGAGCAATAGCGATAGCGCCAATTCCAAAAAACGGACGTTTCTATTGACCATAGGACCGGGGATCCGAAGAATACGTGATGGCCGCAATCCGCCAACCGTCGGGTCCCTTGACCAGTTGCCAGGTCTCGCTCCCGCGGTTCTCGAGTTTCCCATCAATCATGAATTCAAAATCAAAGTAGGCGGCTGCGATCGTGCCGTCACTGAAAATTTTGACATGGGAGTGCCGCGGCTCGAGGCTGACCTTGGAGTTGGACACGAAGTTAACGAATTCCTTGTAGTTACCCACGTGAATTTTGGCAACACCGGGTGTTTTCGCCTTGGCGCGCGCGTAAGCGTCATCCGACAACACGTTGAGCCATGTACTGCCATCCGGAATAAACAAGGCTGCGACCTGCGCGCCATCGTGGTTGACGACGGCGCGATGGAATGTATCCATCACCTTCTGAACTTCGGCGGAGTCGCTGCCCGCCACCGCGAGCCGCGAAGTGGTGAGGGCGAGCGCGGCAATCCATAGAGACGTGCGATGCATGTACGGTTACCCGGTTGCTGGAGGACCGATCAATCCTCCGACACCGCCCGTCGCCGCACGAGCTAAATGTTGCGAGCCGGTCTCTCAAGGTTGCGAGCCGGTGCAGAACCCGTTCCTTGCCGGATCCATCCTGACGGAAATCGCGCGTCGAGTAGGATCAGCGTGCGATCGAACGTCGGGCTACTTCTTGCTATCGACGGAACACCTCCGTCAGCAAATGACTCATCTGCGCCCAGGAACGTGCATCCGCGTTCGCGTCGTATCTCGCGAACTCCGGGCGACCCAGCTTATCGGCGTTGGGATTTGTAAAGGAATGGACTACGCCTCCATACAGTGTCATTTGCCAGTCGACGCCGGCTCCGCGCAACATCGCTTCGAAAGCGCCGCGGTCCGCCGCCGGAATGCTCGGGTCATCCGCACCTAACAGGGCAAGCACTTTTGCACGAATATGCGGCGCGTCGCCCGGCGAGGTCACGGTCAGTCCGCTGTGAAACCCGATTGCCGCTTTGATATCAGCGCCTGTGAGCGCGAGTTCGTAGGTGAGTGTCCCCCCGAAGCAGAAGCCGATGGCGGCGACGCGGAATGGATCGACTTCTGGTCGAGCAACCAGGGCGGCGAGGGCGTTTACGGTTCGCGCACGAACCTTCGCCGCGCTGGTGCGTATCGCCTGCAATCGCGGCAGTACCGCGTTGAAGTCGCGGATGACTTCCTGTTGACCATGAAGGTCGCATGCCATCGCCGCATAACCGAACTCAGAGGCCAGTCTTTCCGCTCGCGCCTTGGCGTGCTCCCCCAGGCCACCGGCGTCCGGGAAAACGAGTACAGCCGGTCGCGGCTCCGAAGCCGCCCATGCGAGATGCCCTATCATCTGGACTCCATCGGCCTCGTACTCAACGTTCTGGGTTTTCATAGCCGCTCCAACATGATGTATCTCCATTGACGATGGATTGTATCGAATAATACTGGCTTCAAAGATGGATGTCGGGAGCCTACGCTGATCTGCAGTCCCAACGAACTATTTGTTAGTTCGATCAGAGAAGTATTGGAGGTTGACATGAAAATCGGTGTAAGTGGCGCCAGCGGCCATTTGGGCGGAGCCGTCGTTTCGGAACTGCTGCAGCGTGCCGATGGGCACGAGGTAGTGGCTATCACCCGCACACCCGAAGCCGTCTCTGGACCGGCTCAGGGGCGATTCGGGGACTACAACCGCCCCGAAAGCCTTGCGCAGGCCTATGCGGGTCTCGATCGTCTGCTCATCATCACGACCGTCGATCCGCAACCTGGAAAACGCGGTGCGCAGAACGTCGCTGCCATCGACGCGGCCGTGAAGGCGGGCGTCAAGCATATTGTCTTCATGTCGGCAGTGGGCACGCGGCAGGAGGAGGAGCCGGCGCGTGGCGCCTCCTACTGGCGGGGCGAGCAGCATCTCATCGCCACGGCGCCGGCCTGGACCATCCTGCGTATGAACTTCTACGCCGAAGCTTTCGTGCAGCTGGCGCAGGCATCGCTGAAGCAGGGCGTGCTGACCGGGCTGGCCGAGAACCGAGCTGCTTTCGTTGCGCGCGATGACGTAGCGGCCGCCGCAGCCGGAATCCTGGTCGGCGACGGCCATGCAGGCGCGATCTACAACGCTACCGGCCCCGAACGCCTGTCAGGTACGGAACGCGCGGACCTCATCGCCGAAATCACTGGCCGGCCGCTCGCGTTCCGTGTCATCACGGAAGAGCAACTGCGCGCCGGACTGACACAGGCGGGTCTGCCGGCGGGGGCCGTCAACATCGTCGCCGGCATCCAGGTGAGCTTCGCGGCGGGTGTGTTCGACATTGTGACCGGCGACGTCGAGCGTCTTGGCGGCCGGCCGCCCAGGCCTCTCCGCGATGTGCTGGCTGCGGCGCTGAAATCTTCTTCGGTCTGAAGACTTGCACACGAGTCGTCAACACTTCCAACTCCCGGCCGGTCAAGGCTTCGCTACACATACCGGCCGCGAGCTTCGCCACCAGCGCCGGCGGAATGCAGGTCTCGCCTGCATGCACCCGGCGAATGGTATTCAAGAGCTCCTCGCGCTGCGCATCCTTCAGAATATAGCCGCGGGCCCCGGCGCGGATCGCCTGTGAAATCTCGTTGTCCGTATCGAAGGTCGTGAGCTTTTACGGATTTTTACTGGCGCGACTCCACGGCGCAGATCAGCATGACCGCACGTCGAAAGAGGTGTGAGCCCATGAGCAATCCGGAGTTGGACGATATCTCAACTGAGACTGCCGGCGAGATCGTGCCCCCGACCGTCTCCACTCTGATCGCTGGCGCGATGGCAACGTTTGATGCCGATCGCAATACGTCCTGGCGTTACCTGATGCGGGCCTCGGCGATTCTGCAGGCCCGCGCCCGTCCTGAAACCAGGAAACGCCAGGGGGCACGCTTGCGGGGCACCCTTGCTCAGTGGCAGTTGAACCGGGTAGTAGACTACATTGAGCAGCATCTGGCCGACCGAATCACCGGGGAGGATCTCGCTCGTCTGATCAACTTGAGCGTTGGACAGTTCTTCAGGGCGTTCAAGGCCAGCGTCGGCGTTACGCCGCTTCACTACGTCGTATCCCGAAGAGTCGAATTTGCCTGCTCGTTGCTGCGGACCACACGGAATCCGCTCTCTGAGATCACCCTCATCGTAGGCTTTTGCGACCAAGCCCACTTCTGCCGCGTCTTCAAGCGCGTTCTGGGGGCCACGCCGGGTGCATGGCGCCGCGCCAACGGCCGGGATCCGAAGCCAGGTTCCACCGAGCAGCTAGGCACTGTGCCCGTTCGAACGTTCGCCAGGTCGCTGTACACCGCCGAAGGCGGTGTGTTGGGGGCGATTTGAGCGTCCTGTAACGATTCTGGTTCTGAGGCGACGCGGACGCGAGGAGTGCGCGGCGTTCGAGTGGACGGAGTGTGTGATTCGGCGCGGCCGGTCTGTCTGGTACGAAAGTGACGGAATGAGTATAAATTTAGCTCGGAAAAAAACTGCCGGAGGGCGAAGAAAGCCAGAATGCGGGTGGCGCTGAGATCTACGTTGAGCGGGGTAGATCTTCCGGTGTATATACCAGCGTGATAATGGTGCCCCCGAGCCCGGCGTGATCACCGAATACCGATTTGCCGAATTTGCCTTTTCCCCGGAGCGCCAGCTGCTGACTCGCAGCGGTGCGGCGGTGCGCGTCAGCTCGCGCGCACTGGGTATTCTGCATTTGTTGATCGAGCGGCGCGAGTCACTCGTGACCAAGCGAGACATCTTCGCCCGAATCTGGCCAGGGATGGAGATCGGGGAGGAAAATATCAGAATCAACATCGCGGCCTTGCGGCGCGCGTTGCGGGACGATCAGACAGAGCAACGGCTCATTGTGACAGATCACGGGCGCGGTTACCGATTCGTCGCAACTGTCACGGAGGGACAGCGCGAAGAGTCCCCCGTGGCGGCGACGGCTGCAGGGTCGGGCCGCTGCCACTTACCGGTGCGCCTGACATCCCTCGTGGGCAGGGATGAGACCATCGGACTACTTGCGCGGTGCCAGTCCGAAAACCGCCTCCTGACAATCCTGGGCTCCGGCGGGATCGGCAAGACGAGCGTCGCGGTAGCCCTCGCCCGCCGCGTAGCTGATTGCTACACCGACGGTGCCTGGTTGGTCGACCTGGCTCCCCTCGAAGATCCGCATCTCGTGCCGGTCACGCTTGGGTCGCAATTGGGCGTCACGCGATCCACGCATGATCCGTTGGACAGTTTGTTGGAATTTCTGAGCCCGAAGCGAATGTTGCTCGTGCTCGATAACTGCGAGCGCCTGGTGGAGGAAAGTGCCCGATTCGCTGCGCGCATACTTGCAGCAGCGCGGGGTGTGGATATCCTGGCGACGAGCCGCGAGGCCCTGGGAGTCGCGGCAGAACACCTGTACCGGTTGCCGCCGCTGGCTACGCCTCCCCAGAGCACCGAGGCCCTCTCGGCCACGGAAACGTGCAGCTACCCCGCGGTCCGCTTGTTCATCGAGCGGGCGCAGACTCGCAGCATGCAATTCGACCCCGGCGAGGCCGAGCTCGAGTCGATCGCGGACATCTGCCGTCAGTTGGACGGCAACCCGTTGGCCATCGAGTTGGCCGCGGCGGCCATTGAGACGGCCGGGGTCGCGGGAATCGCTGCCGGGCTGGACCGGCGCTTCGCGCTACTGACTCGCGGCTATCGTACTTCAGCCGTCCGCCACCGCTCCCTGCGGGCGGTGATGGATTGGAGTTACGACTTCCTTCCCCCACGCACCCAGTCCGTGCTGTGTCGATTGTCAGTGTTCCGCAGCGGTTTCAGCCTGGAAGCTGCCGAGGAGATCGCCCACTGCCCCCAGATCGGCAACTGGGAGGTGGTCGAGCACCTGACATCCTTGACATGTAAGTCACTGGTGGTGAGCGAACCGGAGCAATTCGTGCCGGAGTTCCGACTCCTGGAAACCGTGCGGGCTTATGCGACCGAGAAATATCTGGCAACCGGCGAGCTCGATTCATGCATGCGGCGACTCGCCGAGCGCTGCCAGCGGGTTTTCGGCCAGGCCCTCGACAAGTCGAAGATCGGTATCTCGACCGGGCTGCGCTCGATGTATCTCAGGCAGGTGGATGACCTGCGCGCATCGTTGGACTGGGCATTTGCCAGCGAAAGTCGCCTGGGCATCGGAGTCGCGCTGGCCATCGCAGCCGCACCAACACTGGACAGCCTGGGATTGTTTACTGAAGCGTACCAGATACTGCGCACGGCCATCGAGCGGCTCGAACGAAGCGAGCCTCTCGATAAACACGGACTCATGCAGCTGTATGCGTTGCTTGCGCCGATGAGCGGCTGGGTGAGTCTGACCGGCAATGAAATCGAGACCGCTAGCCGCCGCTTGCTCGAATTGGCGGCTGATAGCGGGCGCGTTGACTTTCAGTTGCGCGCCCTACGGAACTTGTTTCTGGTCGCATTGCTGTCGGGCCAGAATACGTTGGCGCGCGCTTATTCGAACCAGATGGCCGAGACAAGCCTCACCGCCGGTGATCGGTATGCGCGCGTCGTGGCGCAGCAAAGGGTAGGAGCAATGTGCAGCATCATGGGCGAGCACGACGCCGCGCTGCGCACTTTCGCCGAGATGGAGATCGACACGCATCCTGATACTCCTGTCGAGGCGGTCAGATACTTATATGAGCCGGTTTGTATCCAGAAGAGCTACCTGGCACGGACGCTATGGTGTGTAGGTCAATTGGACGGTGCCCTGGAAGAGGCCCGGGGAGCCTTGGAGCGAGCGAATCGCCTGGCGCACCTGCCGACGCAGTTCGTCACTCTTATCCAGGCAGCCGCGTTGATCCCTTTGTGGATCGGCCCACAGGAGACCGCGATGAGCGCGGTTCAACTCTGTAACGAGCTCGCCGGGAAGGATCGCTCGCTCAGAAAGTACGCGCGCGTCTTCTCCGCCTGCCTGCAGATTAAACACGGCGCCGTCGGCACCGGCACCCGCGCGCTGCAGGAAGAGGTACTCGCGCCCGGATTCGATATCAACTCGCTGGCACCGAGCCAGGCCGTGTTCTATGCAGCTCTCGCTGAGGGCTTTTATCGGGCGCAAGCCTTTGATGAAGCTCTCGCGCTGGTTGAGCGGGCATTGGAGCAGGCGCGGTTGAGCGGCGGGGTCTGGTTCAATCCCGAGTTACTGCGGATCAAGGCGTGCACCCTGGCCGCCCAGGGAGCGCCGGTATCGGCCGTCGAGTCTGCGTTCGATGTGGCCCTCGCCACGGCGCGCCAGCAGCGGGCGCTGTACTGGGAACTGCGCGCCGCTTTCAGCCACGCGCAATATTTGACTTCACAGCACCGCCCGCGCGATGCGCACACCGCGTTGAAACCCGTGTACGGGAAGTTCACGCAAGGATTCGGCTTGGCGGAGCTGCACGCGGCGCGTGAGCTGCTTGGGCAAGTAGCGTGATTACCCTTGGATAGTTGCAGATGCCCAGTACCTCGTCATTTGCCGCGGAGCCTGTGAGCGAAGAGCGGATCCTCTCTTTCGCGACCTTCGAGCTGTTCATTGCCAAGAGAATGTTGCTCGAGTCCGGAAATCCGGTCCGGATCGGCAGCCGTGCACTGGAAATTCTCATTGCATTGGTGAGCCGGGCCGGTGAGGTGGTGTCCAAGCAGGACCTGATACGGTGTGCATGGCCCGGCGTCCCGGATAGTGACAGCAATCTCAAGGTTCACATCGCGATGCTGCGCAAGTGCCTCGGGATCACGCCGGGCGGCGCATCCTATATCATCTGTGTCAGCGGGCAAGGCTACTCGTTTGTCGCTCCCGTAAAGAGATTGACAGGTATCGGCACCCTCTGCGGAATAAAGAGCACGGGCACGTCGCCTGGATCTCTTACAAGGTTAGTCGGAAGGGATGAGGTCATTGAGTTTCTGGCGGCACAATTGCCGCGGAGGAGCCTCGTCACGCTAGTCGGGCCCGGAGGAGTCGGGAAGAGCTCAGTCGGCATTGCGGTCGCGACACGCCTCGGCCCCGATTACCCGCAGGGCGTCGCCTATGTTGACCTGGCAGAGATTGAGGATACAAACAGGATTCCGGCGAGGCTGTGCACGGCACTCGGACGCGTCTCCACCGGCGATATGCCGGTCACTACACTACTGACATCTTTACGTGGCACGCGCAGGTTGATTTTCCTCGACAACTGTGAGCACGTCGTCGAAAGGGCGGCCGAGTTCGTCGAGGGGCTGCTGACGCTGGCGCCAGGGCCAAACATACTGGCGACCAGTCGCGAGCCGCTGCGTTGCCCGGGCGAATGGTCGTATCGCCTGCCCGCGCTGAAAACTCCGACTGAATGTAGCGGGCTCACTGCTGCCGTGGCACTGTCCTTTCCCGCCGTGGAGCTTTTTGTGGCGCGCGCCATCAGCAGCTTGGAAAGCTTCGAGCTCACGGATCGGAATGCACCGGCTGTCGGGGAAATCTGCTGCCGCGCCGATGGACTGCCGTTGGCGATCGAGTTGACTGCCGCAAAGCTGAACGTATTGAGTGTGTCGGAGATCTGCGCGGCACTCGAGGCGGAGCCGTTGCTGCTCACCCAGGACGGTGGCTCGAACCAGGCGCGCCAGCGGTCGCTGCGCGCGACGCTTGAATGGAGCTACGCGGCGCTCCCGCCCTCAGAGCAGGCGATCTTCCGCTGGCTGTCCGTGTTCCGTGGTCCCTTCTCGGCGGAATCGGCAATAGCGGTGGCGGGTGCAGTGTCGGTTCGGGATAGAGACGTTCTCGAGTGCCTGATGTCTCTGGCTGAAAAGTCCCTGGTGACGACCCATATCACCGGGCCCGTCGTGCACTACAGACTTTCGCATATTGCGCGCGCTTATGCCTACGAGAAGCTAACGGTGAGCGAGGAGCATGGTCTCGTGTTGGACGCGTTCGAACAATTGCGTAGTTTGTCGTCCAAGACGGAGTGCCAGCCGGACCTGTAGGGTCGTTACCGGATAGGACGTAGGGGCGTGTAGCATGATGACCGGCAACGGTAGGCAGGCTGTGTCGATCTCGATTCGGGAAGTCGACATCAAGCACGTGGTCGTGGACGCTCCGGTCCACTATGAGACCTTCATCCGCTCACTCGAGCGGATACTCGGCCGATTCTCACGAGACGTCGAGCCGGTCATGACGTCCCAGCCGGCAACTGCGCGACGGCGCATTGAAGCAATGGCTGGTGAACAGGGACTGATGATCTTCACCATAGTCGATCACGGTGCGGCTTTGAATATAGTGGCCGAGCCCCGGAAGGCGCGGCAATACCTGATCGGCAATCCTCTCATGGCCGTCCGGATGACCCGTTGGAATCTCGGCGCGGCGCTCTATGACCCGCTGAGAGTCCTGGTTCACCAAAGGACCGACGGCGCCACCCGGATCGAATATGACCTCCCCTCATCCCTGTTGGATCAGTTCGGCTCGGCCGAGGTGATCCGGGTGGCGGTGAGCCTGGATGTGAAGCTCGAAACGCTCATCAGCCGGGCTGCCGCCGGAAGCTAGCGGGTAATGTCCGCAGACTGTCGCTTTCCAGTAGGGCCTGCAGGGGCGAGATTGAATGCCATGGCGTCTCGCGGAGTCAATGCCGAGTGGTCGGATAGATGCCGACTTCAAAGGTCCGTCGTGAGGTACGCGAAGACTGTGCGCGGGCCGGGCCATTGGAATAACCCGGGCGTGTAGACGTTGGTCCACCAGTAGGAATCCGTGACGTTCTGGATCTGTAGGCGCAGGGTGCTGTTCTTACTCAAGACGGTGAACTTATAACGCGCTCCGAGGTGCAGCGTGGTGACCGCGGGCGAGTAAACGCCGTTGTCGACGGTGGCCGGCTCGCTGCCGAAATGCACGGCGGCGAGGTCGAGCGAGACGACCGGCCACCACGGGACGGTGTAATTTACGTTGGCCACGTACTGCAAACGGGGCTGCCCGAGTGCTATGGGGCCCACTCCTTCGGCGGCCAGGTCGGGGCCTGCGATGTTGACCTTGGCGGCGAGGATGCCGGCGTTGATGTCGAAATGCCCGATCTGTTGGCCCGCGATCGAGAGTTCGACGCCTTTGGCCCGCTGTACCCCTAGTTCGCGATCGATGTCGCGGGCATCCGGATTGAAATACGGCTTCTGCAGCTCATACACGCCCGCAATGACTTTCAACCGGGGTGTCACGACATAGCGCAGGCCCGAATCGACTTGCCAGGTTCGGGATGCGGGCAGTACGGCGCCGCGATTTTCCGCGGAGCTGGGAGCAACCCCGGAATCTTCTAGCCCCTGGGTGTAGCCCGCGTACAGGGTCAACTGACGAGTGAGCGCGAGAGCTGAGTTGCCGTAGGCACGCAGAGGATGGTCCGTTACCTCAGTCTCCGAGGTTCCGGGGGAGGTGACGTTTTTGCGATAGTTTTCCTCCTGGATACCCATCTCGAGATCGGCGCGGCCGCGCCAATCGATGTGGTAAGCCGAGCCGATGCTCCAGAGTCGCGTACGATCGTTCGTACGCATCGAATACAGGAAGGCCGGTTCGGGTACCTGAAGGTTGGTGCCGATGACGGCCGCACCGACGTCGACCGCATCATCGCCGCCGTAGTGCGCCAGGATGTCGCGGCCGCGAGCTACAAAAATGAGCTCATGACGCCAATCACCTGCCCTGAAGCGACCTGTCAGCCGCGCCTCCGCGGATGTCGATCCGGCGCTTTGATCCGGATACCCCACAACCAGGTGCTCGGACGCGCCGTTCGGTTGGATGTTGGTGTAAAGGTCCGCGAAGCTCGCGGGATTGTCCGACGTTGAGTGAAACAGACCCGCGGCGAGTGACCACTCGCGACTCAGTTGTGCGGT
>Ga0210388_10004106_pt1 | contig 11397 bp, 14 predicted proteins | sample IncBWC19OmetaG_FD_155485 | JGI IMG/M metagenome (GOLD analysis project Ga0210388, IMG submission 155485) | Forest soil microbial communities from Barre Woods Harvard Forest LTER site, Petersham, Massachusetts, United States - Inc-BW-C-19-O ...
GCGTCGTTCGCCTTCAGGTCGGGATAGCGCTCAGCCACCGCGTACAGTCCGTTCAGCCCGGTACGCAGCTCGCGCTCCGCCACGCCCACCGAGTTCACGTCGCCGGAATTGCGCGCCGCATCGACTCCGGTGCGCGCCTTCATGACGCGCTCGAGCGTACTGGCCTCATACTGCATGTATTGCTTGCAGACTTCCACAAGCTTGGGAATTTCGTCATGCCGCTGCGCCAGAAGCACATCGATGTTGGACCATGCAAGCTTGACTGCCGCGCTGACGCGCACCAGACCGTTGTAGATCCCAATCAGATAGCCCAACAGGGCAACGAACAGGAAAAGCACGACCAACAATGCGATCATGGGACAACTCCGGTAGACACAGGGCAGATTCGCTTCGGCGAGTGTCGATTGAAGTCCCCACAATCGCAAGGGCGGCCCCCTGGCAGTGTGACTTTCCTATCAGTTTCCGCGGGCCTCAGGCGTCCCGGGAGGCTCCACATGAGACGCAGTTCCCTTCGGGTCACAAGGCGAACTGCGTCACTTTATATGGCCCTTTGGCCGCCGGCAGCCCAAAATAGCTGGCGATGAAACCTTTCTTCAAGTTCACCGCGCCATTGCTGGTCCTTGCGCTGGGTTTCCCGATCAGCGGCAGCACCCAGAGCAGCGACGAATCGCATCATCACTCACACACGGCTACAGGGACCCCGCCAGAGCAGCTCGGCCGGGTTTCATTCGCCAATTCATGCACGCCGGCCGTGCAAGCGAGTTTCGAACGCGCTGTCGCGCTGCTGCACTCTTTCTGGTGGCAGGAAGGCGAGCGGACGTTTCGCGATGTGCTGCGGCGCGACCCGAAATGCGCCATCGCCACCTGGGGCATCGCGGCAATCCTCATGGGGAATCCCTTCGCTGCTGGTCCAACTCCGGCGCAAGCGCAACAGGCTAAGGCGGCTATCGCACGCGGGCGTGCCATCGGCGCGAACACCGAGCGCGAGCGTCTTTACATCGAAGCAGTGGCGCAATACTACGAAGGCTTCCCTGGCCGTGCGCATGCTGCCCGCCTCCTCTCGCTCTCGAGGGCATTCGAGGGACTGGCGGCGCGCTTCTCCGAGGACGATGAGGCGCAGATTTTCTCGGCCCTCTATTTGACGGCGACGCAGGAGCCCTCCGAGCAAACGTTTGCCACCGCGCTGCAGGCCGCCGCGATTCTCGAAGTCCAGTTCAAGAAACATCCGGACCATCCCGGCGTGGCCCACTACCTCATTCACAGCTATGACTATCCTGGCATCGCGGCACAAGGGCTGAGCGCCGCGAGGCGCTACTCCGAAATTGCGCCCTCGGCACCCCATGCACTGCACATGCCCTCGCATATTTTCACACGCGTCGGCGCATGGCCGGATTCCGTGGCGAGCAATTTGCGCTCCGCAAGCGCCGCCAAGGCCCAGAATGCACCGGTCGATCAACTGCACGCCATGGACTACTTGGTGTACGCGGACCTGCAGTTGGCACGCGACCACGATGCGCAACGCGTGGTGGAGGAAGCGCCCGGCGTTCAGGATGACGAACAAATTCGGGCCGCACCGTATGCGCTGGCGGCCATACCGGCGCGTTACGCGCTCGAGCGCGGCGCATGGACCGAAGCTGCGCTGTTACAGCCGCAGGCCACGCGCTTTGCTGCCGCCGCCGCGCTCACATATTTTGCACGCGCGATCGGCGCCGCACGCAGTGGCGACGCAGCGGCCGCGGAGCACGACGTTCAGGAGCTTGCACGCATCGTTGATGCCCTGAAGGCCGAACAGGATGGCTACTGGACAACCGAAGTCGAGGTGCAACGCATGGGCGGCGCCGCATGGGCTGCATTTGCCAGGGGTGATCGCAATGCTGCGCTCGGTCTCATGACCGCCGCCGCCGACCTCGAGGACAAAAGCGAAAAGAGCGCGATCAGTCCCGCCCGCCTAGCGCCTGCACACGAACTTCTCGGCGATATGCTGCTCGAAAGCGGCAAGCCCGCCGCCGCGATGGCGGAATACGAACGCTCGCAACTGCGCGACCCAAACCGCTTCAGAAGTCTTTACGGAGCGGGACAGGCGGCCGCCCAGTCCGGCGATCGCGATCGGTCGCGCTACTATTTCACAAAGTTGATCGACATGGCCGGCGCCGGTGAAGTCCGCCCGGAGATCGAGGCTGCGCGCCGCTTTGTCGCCAGCAACTAAAGCCAGACGCTTGTTCGCGCCGGGATGTCCGGCATCCATGCGCCGGTCACGCAGCTTTCCTGAAGTCTCCGATCTGTGCCTCGAGAGCGCGCTTGAAAGCGGACCGCGCGGTACAGCGCTCGACGTACGCCGCCAGACGCTTGTCACTGGCGACGATGTCGGTGTTCTCAAGGATCCGCAGCACCGTCGTCATCATCAGATCGCCGGCGGTAAATCGCTCGCCGTCAAGAAAGGGTTTGTCACCCAGCGACTTCGAGAGCGCGGCCAGGCGCTTCTGCACGAACTCCACGGCACTTGGGCGTCGCAGTTTCGCCCATTCCTCCTTCGCGTAAAAGAGGTCGATCACCGCGACATTCATCACGAACGGCTCGATTGAATTGAGCGCCGCTATCAGCCATTGCGTTGCGCGTGCGCGCCCGCCGGCGTCTTTCGGCAGGAGGGTCTCGCTGCGCTCGCCAATATGCAGCACGATCGCTCCTGACTCGAACAGCACCAGGCCGTCCTCCTCGAAGATCGGCACCTGACCAAAGGGTTGCATGGCACGGTAATCCGCTTTGTCCTGATCGCCCTGTTCAAGCAGGCGGGTCTGGTATGGCTGGCCGGCTTCCTCCAGCGCCCAGCGAACGCGCAGATCGCGCACTTGACCGCGGGCAAAGTCGGGGACCCATTTGAACGCCGAGATCGTGATCATTTTGCGAGCTCCTCAATGGAACCATGCATTTTACGGTCAACGATGCCCTCTGCAGAGAAGTGGCGCACGAGCTTATCGAGCGCGCCTGCCCAGCCGCTCTCGTGGCTTGCCCGCGAAGCATCCGTCTTGAGGCGCGCATGGGTGAAGGTGAGCTCGGTCCCGGAATCGATGCGTTTGAGGTCAATCTCGATGCGGGAGACCTCGCCGGCCTCGTCGGGCTCGCCGCCACTGGTCCATTGCCAGCTCATCACCAGGCGTTTGGGCTCGACGACATCGAGATACTCGCCGGTACTCTCATGTTCGGTACCGTCGAGCAGGCGGAAGCGCACCCGGAATCGACCCCCGCTGCGCACGTCCGTCTCGGCAAGGAGTACCGGGCCGGCATCCGGCCCCCACCACTGCGCGATGCCATGCGGCGTGGTCAGCGCCTCGAAAACGATCGATGGCCGGGCACAGATTCGCCGGACCAGCGTAAGACTGTTCATCGTCCTTTCTTCCTCGCGTCGGCTTCCTTGGTTTCGGCATATGCGGCGAGCCGATCCAGACTCTTAGACCAGAAGCGCTCGTAGCGCCGGAGCCAGTCCAGCGCTTCCCGCATGGGTTCCGGCCTCAGCCGCACCGTGACGATGCGCCCCGCCTTCGACCGCGTGATGAGACCGGCATCGTCGAGAACATCCAAATGCTTCATCACCGCGGGCAGCTTGATCGCAAAGGGCTTGGCGAGTTCGCTCACGGATGCGCTCTGTTCGCGCTCGAGGCGCGCCAGAATCGCCCGGCGCGTCCGATCCACCAGCGCTGCGAATGTACGGTCGAGCTGCCTTTCGTTATAGTTCACCATATGGTGCACTATGCTGATCGCGACGCGTTGTGTCAACCCCGGAATTGTCGCCGCGTGAATTTGTCCTTTAGTCCAATTGGCCGCAGCCACTCATGCTAGTAAATTGCGGATCCTATGGCCGCCAATCGGCAGCTCGCGCCCCGTTTAGCGAAACAATACTGGCCGCAGGTATTCGCGCTGATTGGTGCTGCCCTGTTTCTTTCTACCGCTGTGCATGCGCAGGAAAGGTGTCCGGCCGAAGTCAAGCTCTTGCTGTCCCCGACGACAACCAAAACTGCCGTTGCAGCCCTCAGATTTGGGCAGGAAACCTCAGGGCGGGTTTACCTGTTCGACACTGCTGCGCTTGAACTACTGAAGCAGGGCGTAATCATACGAGTCCGGCAAGGCGCGAAGAACGACCTCACGGTGAAAGTGCGCCTGCCCGAGGACAGCCAGCAAACAGACCATTCTCGATTGGACGGGCGATTTCCGTGCGAGATCGATCGCACTCGCGCAGGAGCAAACATTTCCTATGCAGTCGCGCGCAAATACAAGATGCTGAAGGCCCCTGAAACCGGCGACGACATCAGCATCCTGCTGAGCGCTTTGCAAAGCCAACTGTTAGATGCAGCACAGGTCTCGATTGATTGGGCGCGCGTAGTGCGAATTGCCAGCATAAACTTAACCAAGTGGGAAACCACGGCTCAATCGCCAACCGGAAAACTTGCGTTGGAGCTGTGGGAGTGGCCGGCGGGGAAGATTCTTGAGCTTTCTGCGAAGATCGGGTCTGACGCAGACGCGGCAAAGTATGCGGAGTTGGAACGGCTGGCGCGGATCAATAACCTGGCCTTAAGCGCCAGCCAGGACACCAAGACGAGCCTGGTACTGGAGACATTGCAAGTTCACACGCGACCATGAGGGGACAGCGTCAGTCCTCCCGATCCGGCTGTGGCTTGCGCGGCGTATTGGAATTTTTTCGCTCGAAGCGAGTCTCCGTATCCTCTTCTGTAAAGTACCCCTCAATCGCGTGCGGCTGGTCAGGTGGCGTACCGGAGATATCGTCGCGCATCGGCTCAATATCCGTGCTTAAGTCCAAAAGGGACGATCTGATCGATCCAATCGTGTCGCGGATCCGTTCGAGTCGCGGCTCGATCAAATCCTTAAGGTCACCGCTTTCGCGCTCCTGATCGAAGGTTAGGGCCTTCCTGTTGAGTTGCCGCAATTCCTCCTCGAGTCTCTTGAGCTTGTTCGCTACGACATCGAGCGGCAGGACGATGGCCATATCTACATCGCCGGCAAGTGAAGCGCGCATGTAAAAAGCGTATATGGTCTGGGCCGCGGGGGCAAATGGCCATGCCGGGGCAGCGACAACGCCCGATACGGGAGTTGCCGAGTCGAGGTGGTAGGCTAAGCTCCCGGCATGCGAAGTCGTCAGCGGCAAATTTAAAGTCACGTGAAATCCTGGCGGCGTCCGCCGGGATTGTCCAAGCTGTTGCAGCAAGCAGCATCGGGCAAAAGCAAACCCACCGCCTTTATCCTCGCCGGTCTATTCCCGCTCAAACACAAGGATGCTCTGGGGCTCGTCTTGACCGACCAGGCGCACGGTCACCGTTAAGATCTTGAGATCTCGAGAAAGCTCGATCTGCCGGGTGCCCGTCATTTTGCCTTTGAATTTCTCTGTGATTTCCAGATTGCGCTCGTTCACGTGGCGGCCTGAATATGCAGTGTCTTTATCCCCGCCGTCCAGATCGAGGTCCGGATGATCGTTTCCATCTAACTTGATCATGTTTGGGGTTTTTTCATCGGATCGTTTAAATGACAGGCCGTCAGCCTCGTAGGGCTGGATCTCAAGCTCGATACCCGCCTTTACTGTTGCGCTGTCGCTGTCCCATGTGCCTAGAAAACCTGAATTTCCCGCCGTCCGCTTGTACACATAGGGCAAGAACAATGTCGAACCGTTGGGCAAAGGTTGCGAGAACAACGTCATACCGTCGGGCAAGTATTGGGTGAAAGCGTCGTTAAGCGTTTTGCCGTCTTCGGAAAGCGTCCAATCCGCTGTGAGGAGCTTGCGGCCTTTCATCTTGCGGGTAACCTCCCAGCTGTTGGGTCCTTTCACCGTGATGGACAGGGTGGTGCCGCTTAAGGCTGGCTGGTCAGTCCCATCGGCCACGATCGTGTCCGTTTGGCCGGGGCCAAAGGTAATGGTGTATTTGTTTGCGCCCGCAGCCTCAACCTTCATTTCGTCGTTGAGCATGCTCTTGGACGGCATCACCCTCCATTTGCCTACGAAGGGATCGTTTGCGCCCCATACCGTGCCGGTAATCAGACAAGCAGTCAGCAGTATTTGAAAAGGACGAATTAACATTTAGTTCTCCCCAGGCGTGAGATGCAAGACTAACCAATCTATCGCTTAAGGAGTGCAGCCGCTGACTGCCGTGACTGGTGTTTTATCTGTGCGTTCGTCGTTGCACAGAACCTCGTGACCGTACTATGGTTTGAGCCGACAGATGGAACCGGGCGGTGTTAAGTGTAAAGAAGAGAGGGCGCGATGACGATTAGACACACAGTTATCATGGGTCTTCTCGCGATGGCTCAATTTTCGGCCGGTCGCGCCGCGGCGCCTCCTGAACCCAAGGCCAATTCAGCTCCGCTCAATGTGGGACCGGTGGCACTCACGGGGACGACGTATGCGAGCGCTGCAACGGTGACCGCGCAATGCTTTGGACTTAACGTAACACAGTGATTCGACGTTTTCACCGGGGATTAGGCATAGGGCTCGGCCTGCTCTATGTGTTTTGGATAACACACCAAGGCCAGGGGCTGCCTTCCGTCGGGATACCGGCATCGGTGGGGTACTCAGGTAAAGCTGGCACAGGAATTTTGATAGCGTACGGCTTGCCGCTGGCGGCCATCGTTTGCTTTATTTGGCCGGAGCGGCTGATGTGGTGGTTCTCGCCGCGCACGCCGCCGGATTACGATTATCTTTTCACCGAGGGGGCGTGGTACATCTTGGGGTATGTGTTGCTGATCATCGGGATCGGTGTTTTGTTGTTTTTGAGATAGCTGATTGTTGAGAGCACTCGTACAGGAGTAACCAGACATGGCGACAACCATTTCAGTCAGTAGGGACAGTGGTTATGCGGATCGTCGTCGGGATTACCGAGTTGTTTTAGACGGCGCTGAGATCGGGCGGATCGGCGATGGCGGACAGAAGTCATTCGACATTACCTCAGGGCGGCATCAACTGATGCTCAAAATCGATTGGTGTCGGTCCAATATTGTTGTCTTCGATTTGGCTGAAGGGCAGAGCGCAGAATTTAAGTGTGGCTCTAGTTTGAGAGGGTGGCGGCAGGCGTTGTTGCTTTACTACGCCATTTTTGGGTTTCGGAATTACCTGTGGCTGCACGCGATTTAAGAATTGGGATTGGGGCACTGGTTGTACTGCTGATCCTGATCGGCGTGTGGGTCGAATTGCGGCAGCACGCGCGCCCGTCCGCTGGCGCTTCGATGAGTTCACCGGTTAAAGACCAAGCGTGGGACGAGACGGCGAAGCCTGTGGTCGCTTCGGGCAAAGCAACTAAAGGTTCGAGTCTGTGGGAGCGGCCTTCCGCGGCGTGGACACATCCGTGGGGCCTGCGTGCAAAACATCCTTGGTTTGCAGGCCCCGTTTAGTGCATATCCGGAATATCGTTATCGGGATGTTTGAGTGACCGCCTCGGACCACATTTGCGGCGTCCAGGGACTTCATGCAATTACTACAATCGATCGAGCCCAAGCTTTATGAATCTCTTGATAGCTTCCATGGTTCCAAAATGTGATGCAGTACAATTAGTGCTCGCAACCGGCCGCGATAATAAGGACCGAGGCGAACTAATTGCCGCGCAGCGGCAATGATTGGATTGGAGGCAACCATGAAAATATCCTTCATTACGGGAGCCCTTGCAGGCACCGCTGTAGCGATCGCCGGCGGTGGTGTTGCCGGCTACCACATGTACCAGACTGCTCATACGGCCAAGGTCTTGAGCGCCCAGCCGCTGACGCGAACCATCAAGATTCCGCGCCAGGAATGCCACGACGAACAGGTCACGCACACCAAGCCCGTCAAAGATCAGAACCGTTTGCTGGGAACCGGGATCGGTGCTCTGGTTGGCGGCGTCTTGGGGCATCAAATTGGCGGCGGCAGCGGCAAGACCCTGGCAACCGTGGCCGGTGCGGGCGCAGGCGGCTACGCCGGCAATAAGATTCAACAGAATGCGCAGCAGAACGACACCTACACCACGACAGAGCAGCGCTGCAACACGGTGTATGACCTCAAGGAGGAGCCGGCTGGATTTGATGTCGTCTACGAATTGAACGGCAGCAAGCATCACCTGCATATGAATACGGATCCGGGCAGTTCCCTGCCCGTGAAAGACGGTAAGGTCGTGCTGGCCTCGTTGAAGAACGCACCTGGCCAAACCAGCACTCCGAAAGCTCAATAGCCGTGGCGGCTACGTCGCCGACCCGCGCTCCGCGGCGTCTGACTTCGCCTCGCTCACCCACCAGGGCGGTCGCGCGCGCGTGACCATGCTGGCTGCACTGGTCGAGGTATCGCAGCAGGTCGCAGCCACATCGGGACGCCTGGCGAAGGTGCGCGCGCTATCCTCGCTCTTGAAGTCCCTTGAACCGCAGGAAATTGACAGCGCCGTGCATTACTTGTCGGGTGAAATCCCGCAAGGAAAAATTGGTATCGGCTACGCCACCGTGCGCGCCGCCGCGGCGCAATCCGCGGTCGACTCAAGTCGCTTGACCCTCGCGCAAGTCGATGGTGCACTCGGCGCGCTAGCGGAGATTCGCGGCTCTGGCTCAAGCGCCCGCCGCCACGAGGCGCTGCGGGGGCTGTTCACACGCGCCACCGCGCCGGAGCAAGAATTTTTGCTGCGACTGCTGATCGGCGAGCTGCGCCAAGGAGCTTTGGCCGGCATCATGCTCGATGCCATCGCGGCCGCGGCCGAGCTACCGGCGAGTGAAGTGCGACGCGCAGCGATGTACGCAGATAATCTTGGCACCGTGGCGGTGAGCGCGTTGCGCGGGGGGAAAGCGGCACTTGAGCAGTTTCGGCTCGAGATTTTCTCACCCGTATCCCCCATGCTGGCGCAAGTCGCGGTGGACGTGGACGAGGCGCTGGAATTGATCGGCGGCGAAGCGGCGTTCGAATGGAAGATGGATGGTGCCCGCATACAAGTGCACAAGCTAGACAACGAAGTGCGCATCTACACCCGCAGCTTGAACGAGATTTCGGCTGCCGTTCCTGAAATCATGGAACTGGCGCGCGGCTTTGCCGAGACCCGCTTCGTGCTCGACGGCGAGGCCATCGCCTTCGATGCGGGGGGCCGTCCGCACCCCTTTCAAATCACCATGCGCCGCTTTGGCCGCAAGCTCAACGTTGAAGTCTCGCGATCGCAGCTGCCCATTCAGGCGTTTTTCTTCGATTGCCTCCGCTTGGGCGACACTACTCTCGCCGACCTGCCGACGCGGGAGCGACACGCAGCTCTGGTACGCATCGTGCCCGGGGCGCAGCTGATGCCAAGGCTCGTCACGGCTTCCGCTGATGATGCCCGTGCCTTTTATGAATCCGCCCTCGCTGCCGGGCACGAGGGAGTCATGGCAAAATCGCTCGATGCGCCCTACGAGGCCGGCAATCGTGGTGCCAGTTGGTTAAAAATCAAGCGCGTGCACACCCTGGATCTGGTGGTGTTGGCGGCTGAATGGGGCCATGGGCGTCGCACCGGGAAGTTGTCGAACCTACATCTGGGTGCACTCGATCCCAGCACGGGAGAATACGTCATGCTCGGCAAGACATTCAAAGGTCTCACCGATGCGACGCTGGAATGGCAGACACGAGAGTTTCTGGCGCACGAAACGCGCCGGGATGCCGGCACCGTGTATCTGCGTCCCGAGCTGGTCGTGGAGATCGCTTTCAGCGATCTGCAGGCGAGCATTCGTTATCCGGGCGGTTTAGCGCTGAGGCTCGCGCGCGTAAAGCGCTATCGGCCGGACAAGCGCGTCACAGAAGCCGATACCATGGCGTCGGTGCGGCAAGTCTATGCCGCACAGGCAGGCCACGCGAAACCGCCCGAGAGGTAGTCTTTGAAAGATTTAGTTGCTGCGACCCAATCGTGTTCCCAAGACCAGCAAAGCTCAGCCTTCAAATCACCGACGGTCGCGCAATAGCCCGCGTCGGACAGCTTCGGAAATCTCTTTCACAAGAGCGCAGAACCAGCGAATGACGGGATCATTCATTCGCAAGGCAGACCCTATGACCGTCGATGTGAATCGGATTTCAGGAAATGGAGTTTCCCTGACGATGAGCCGATGAGCCCTCGCGTACCGCAGTGCAAACACGTGAGATGTGTTTGCAATCATGTCGGTTGCGGAAACCGCGGCGAGGGCAGCCATAAAGTGCGGTGTGGACATGCCGATGCGACGCACTACTCCGGCTTTGGCTAGCCGCGCGTCAACATCGCTTTGCCCGTCGCCGAAGATTGAGACTACAACGCTGTCCCACTTGGCGTAGTCAGCAACCGTCCATTTCTTGGAGGCGGCCGGGTGTTTCTCGCGCATTACCAGCGCGTACCGATCTTCACCAATTACTGTCGAGACCGCGCCCGGTGGTAACGGCGTCTCAGCGTCAGCGAACACGAGATCGACCGACCCGTCCTCGAGCCGACTGAACACATTGCGTGTGTAATTCTCCATGGACAATTCGATCCCGGGCGCCTCCCCACGAACTCGAGTCATTAGGTCGGGACCAAAGAGAATCGAATGCAAGTCACATCCTACAACGTGCAATACGCGTCGGACCTTCGAGACATCGAAAGGTGCTGGTCGGTAAATGGCCCGTACAGCGCTCAGCGCTGCGGCTGCGCGGGGTTTTAGCTCCTCCGCACGGGATGTCAAGGCTAGTCCCGAAGGGCCGCGTACTAGAAGATCGTCTCCAAGAACGTTCCGGAGCCGCCCTAGCATGTGACTCATTGCGGGTTGGCTGAGACCCACTTCCTCCGCTGCCCGCGTGACATGGCGCCGCCGCAACAGCGCCTCAAGGGCCGGTAACAGGTTGAGGTCCACCGAGCGAAGATTCAGATTGTGCATGATCATGATGCTAACTATGAATTTTCCATATGGTCAAGGGGAGCCTACTCTTGACACCAGTTGCAGCACTGACGACTAAGTCCAGATCCTCGCAACTGACCGGACTTCATCGCTTACACAACGCATTTGTTAGGAGCGTGCCATGAGAAAGCTAATCGCAGGATTCAAGCTTTCTGTCGATGAAAATATCGAGGGCCCGGAGGGCTACGCAGACTGGGTGGCAGCCTGGTCGGAGGACTACGGACTCACGGAGCAGATCGATGCGTGCATCGTCGGCGGCGGCATGTACCCTGGATACGAGAAGTACTGGACCGCAATACAAAATGCGGGCGATCAACCCCTTCAGATGACCGGCAAATTCCCGACGCTCGACGAGGTAAAGTGGGGGCACTTTGCTGCGCGGACCCCGCACTTTGTGCTTTCAACCAAACTGAGCCAAGCTAAGTGGCCCAACACCAGCTTCTTGAGAAGCCTGGACGAGGTTACCGCACTGAAAAGTAAGCCCGGCAAGGACATCTATCTTATGGGCGGGGGCCAAGTTGCGGCGGCACT
>Ga0210388_10004107_pt1 | contig 11397 bp, 8 predicted proteins | sample IncBWC19OmetaG_FD_155485 | JGI IMG/M metagenome (GOLD analysis project Ga0210388, IMG submission 155485) | Forest soil microbial communities from Barre Woods Harvard Forest LTER site, Petersham, Massachusetts, United States - Inc-BW-C-19-O ...
CCTTCGTATTGCCTGTTTTCTTCCCTCGGCCAGCGAAATGGTCTGCGATCTGGGCCTGATCGACAACCTGGTCGGTGTTTCTCACGAATGCGACTATCCTCCCCAAGTGAAGGGCAAACCGGTTGTGGTGCGCTGCGCCATGGACCTTTCGGTCCTCAATCTGGAACAAATTGACGAAGCCGTCACCGCCCGAGTCCGCCAAGGCCAAAGCGTTTACGCCGTCGATGAAGTTGCCATTAAGAAGGTCATGCCGAATTTGATCATTACCCAGGACCTTTGCCAGGTTTGCGCTCCCTCGGGCAACGAAGCCACTCAAGCGTTAAAGACCTTAGTCCCCAAGCCAGAGTTTCTCTGGCAAACCCCGCATTCTTTAGAAGATGTGCTCAAAGATCTTTTAGTTCTCGGCGAAAAAACTGGGACCTCCGACAAAGCCCAAAAGCTGGTCGCCCAGGCTAGAGAACGCATTGCCGCTGTTTCTTCCAAAACCAAAGGACTGGCACCCGTCAAAGTTTTCTTCATGGAATGGGTCGATCCCATTTATTGCGGCGGACATTGGATACCCGAAATGCTGGGCTGGGCGGGCGGCGTGGATGAAATTTCTAAACCGAATGTGGACTCCATCCGTATCGCCTGGGAAGACATTCTTCGCTGGAATCCCGACGTTCTCATTGTCTCACCCTGCGGATACAACACAGAGAAATCCAAAGAACAGGCCGAGCTGTTAAAAGCGCGTCCCGGTTGGAATGATTTAAACGCGGTGAAGAATAAAAGAGTTTATGCGGTGGATGGTAATTCTTATTTCGCGAGACCCGCTCTACGGTTGGTGGATGGCGTCGAGATTTTCGCCTATTTACTGCATCCCGAATTGTTTGATTGGAAAGGCAAAGCGGACGCTTTCGCTTCCGTTCTTTAGAAATCGCTTTTAGAAAGCCTCGTTAAACGCGACGTCGCCCGTCACGCCTGTTTGATAAGCCGAAACCCGGCGCTCAAAGAAATTCGTTAACTCCTGAACATCCTGCAGGTCCATAAACGCGAAGGGATTCTTTGATTTGTACTTCGCCGCGAAGCCTAAGTTCACCAAACGCTGATCCGCCACAAATTCTAAATATTGGCGCATGGACGTCAGCGACAAGCCCGCTACGCCTTCTTCTAGCAAATCGGCGGCGAAATTTTCCTCACATTGAATGGCGTCTTCCAGCATGGCGTGAATTTTCTTCTCCAGCTCCGCGTTAAACAACTGGGGATATTCTTTGCGGACGGTGTCGACCACCAGGAATCCAAAAGCCATGTGCATGCTCTCGTCACGGAAAACCCAATTGGTCCCCGAGGCCAGACCATTCAACAAACCTTTCGACCGCAGGAAGTACACGTAAGCGAAGGCCGCGAAAAAGAAGATGCCCTCGACCGCGGCGGAGAAACTGATGAGATTCATCAAAAACTCAGAGCGCTGTTCCTCGGTCTTAATTTCATTGAGGGTATAAAGCGAGTTAATCCACTTAAAGCAGAACTCGGCCTTGCGTCGAATAGAGGGAATATTTTCCACAGCCGAAAAAGCTTTTTCCCGCTCGATCGGGTCCGGCATGTAGTTATCCAGAAGCGTCAGGTAAAACTGAACGTGAACTGCTTCCTCAAACAATTGGCGGGAAAGATAAAGACGGGCTTCAGGGGAGTTAATGTGGCGGTAAAGATTGAGCACCAGATTATTCGACACGATCGAGTCGCCGGTGGCGAAGAACGCCACCAGGCGCTGAATCAAATGCTTTTCCGCTGAGGAAACCTTGTCGCGAAGATCCACCAAGTCCGTGGAGAAATCCACTTCATCCACAGTCCAGGTGTTTTGAATGCCCTTCCGGTACATCTCATAAAAAGCCGGGTACTGCATGGGACGAAGCGTTAGCTTAAAACCGGAATCGAGAATCATTCAAAGCTCCTTAATTATTGGCAGGATTCGCAAGACTCTGGGTTTTCCAAAGAGCAGGCGACCGCTTCCGCGTCACTAACTTTAACCGCGGTCGCTGTCGCGGCGGCCGTGGCGGTGCTGTTGGATTGAGCGATACGGGTAGCCGGGCGGGAGCGAAGATAATAAGTCGTCTTCAATCCACGTTTCCAGGCGTACATGTACATGGAAGACAGCTTGCCGATCGCCGGCGATTCCATAAACAGGTTGAGCGATTGGCTCTGATCCAAATAGGCTCCGCGTTCGGCGGCCAGATCAATCAAGGCTTTCTGAGGCAATTCCCAAACCGTGCGGAACACCTGACGCACCGCTTCGGGCAGTTCTTTAATGTCCTGAACGGAACCTTCGCCCGCTTTAATCTTGTTACGGGTGGCTTCGTTCCACAGGCCCAATTGCTTGAGCTCGTTCACCAGGTAGCGGTTTACTTGCAGGAACTCGCCTGACAGGGTTTCACGCTTAAAGAGATTCGAAATCTGCGGTTCGATACATTCATAGCAGCCGCAGATGGAAGCGATGGTCGCCGTCGGCGCGATGGCCAGGAGCAGCGAGTTACGCAACCCATGCTTCTTGATCTTGTCGCGCAGCGCTTCGAGACGGGCCTTGTTCTTTGGCGTCACGCCCCACAAATCAGGCTGCAACACGCCTTGAGCGGCGCGGGTTTCAGCAAAATTTGGATGAGCGCCATGCTTTTCAGCCAAATCGCAGGAAGCTTCAAGAGCGGACAAATAAATTTCTTCCTGAATGCGGGTAGACAGTTCCAAAGCCTGAGGACTGTCGAAGGGCAGACGCATTTGAAAAAACACGTCTTGCAGACCCATCACGCCCAAGCCCACCGGGCGCCACTTACGGTTAGAATCCGCAGCGGTATCGATGGGATAAAAGTTAATGTCGATCACCTTGTCCAGCTGGTGAACCGCCAAAGTCGTGTTGGCGCGCAGCTTTTCAAAATCAAAACCGCTGGCCGTTACGTGGCGAGAGAGGTTCAAGGAACCCAAATTACAAACCGCGGTTTCTTTGGCGTTCGTCACTTCAATAATTTCAGTGCAAAGGTTCGACAAATGCACCGCGCGGCCCGGCAGGGCGGTTTGGTTGCACTTGAGGTTGGAAGAATCTTTAAAGCACATCCAGCCGTTGCCGGTCTGGGCCAAAGTTTTCATCATCTGGGCGTAAAGGTCCCGGGCTTTCACTTTCTTCACCGCTAAACCTTTTTGTTCGGCTTCTTCATAAGCCTTATCAAATTCCGCGCCGAAAAGGTCCGTCAATTGCGGCATCGCCTTGGGATCAAAGAGAGACCAATCGCCGTCCGCTTCCAAACGGCGCATGAAAAGATCCGGCACCCAATGGGCCAGGTTCAAATTGTGCGTACGGCGGGCTTCGTCGCCCGTGTTGTCGCGCAGTTCCAAAAATTCCTCAATGTCCGCGTGCCATGTTTCCAGATAAACGCAGCACGCGCCTTTGCGCTTGCCGCCCTGGTTCACCGCCGCGACGGAAGAATCCAACGTCTTCAACCAGGGAATCACACCCTGCGACAAACCATTCGTACCGCGAATCAAAGAACCTCTGCTGCGGATACGGGTGTAAGCCACACCGATACCGCCGGCGAATTTAGAGAGCAACGCGATGTCCGTGTACTTCTTATAGATCGACTCCAGCGAATCCTGCGGCGAGTCTAACAAAAAGCAGGAAGACAATTGCGGATTGCGAGTGCCAGAGTTAAACAAGGTCGGCGTGCTGGGCATATATTCCAGCGAAGAGGTTAAGCGGTAGAACTCGATCGCTTCTTCTACTTCTTCAAACAAACCAGTGGCGACACGCATGAAGAAATATTGCGGGGTCTCAATGACCTGGCGGGTTTCGGGATGCTTCAACAAGTAGCGGTCATACAGCGTGCGCAAACCAAAATACTCAAACAAGTCCGTGCTGTAGGATTCAATCGCGCTGTTCACTTTACGGTTGTGGGGAATGATGCGCTTGCGGACCGCGCCGTCAATGAGGCCGCATTTGTAGCCGGCATCGATGGACTGGGAGAAATTGTGAATGTCCTGGTTCATCACTTCTTTTTCAATATAAGTCGCGAGCAAGCGGGCGGCTAAGCGGGAATATTCCGGTTCTTCAGCAATCAGGTGCGCCGCGGTTTGAATGGAAAGTTGATCGAGTTCCATGGTGGTGGCGCCGTCATAGAGACCGCTGATGGTGCGGGTAGCCACACGCATCGGGTCCACGTGGTTCAGACCACCGCAGCAGCGGGCGATAGCGCGGACAATCTTGTTAGGGTCGACCGGTTCGAATTCACCATTACGCTTTTTAACCCGCATCATCGTTCTAACAGCCACATCCTCTCCCCCGACGACGGAAAGATTCGGACGGCTGGCGGCAGCGGAAGCTGGATTCGTTTCGGACATAAAGTCTCCTTCTACTTGGTTCTCCATCCGCGAGGGACGGAATTGCCCGGAGGCAAAACTACATTCAGAGAAAAATGAGACAGCTCATTCTTCTCCGCTCGTTCCTGAGAACGGAAAAATGGAAATCACTAAAAACATTTTTAGGGAAAATACGGCGTTGAAGAGGGCGAGGGCTGATCTTCTTCCCCAAGAAGAGCAGATTACAAAAACCAAACCTAAAGGTTTAGCGCCTCGGCAGGTCTTCGGACTAACAGGCTGTTTTCTTTCCCTACTCACCGAGCTTCCCAGTTCGCGTCGCGAACCAGTGCGTTTCGGATTTCGTTCCTGTTTACCGCTGCGGGGCAGTTCCGGATTTAAACCGGATTCCCTTTTAAACGTTTGGATCCCCCAAACGTACCGATGTGGCTAATATCTATATAAAGTTAGGAGAATTCTTTGTCAACACCAAAGCTTGTGGTTTTGAAAAATGCTCAACGCAAATGCGGTGCCATGACTTTGAGAACAGCTTTACCCGTGAGCTCGGCTAAAACGGTGTGCTTGCCCGCGTGAACCCGCTGAACTTTTCCCCCGGGACAGGCGATGGCCACACAGTCCGTCCCCGTGCCGGTGGCGGGCTGACCGGTCGCCTGGCTTTTGACCTTTTGGTCGATAACGGCCAGGGTGCGGGCCTCGACGGCGACTTGAAGTATTTCCAGCAGGGTCGGTAAAGTCACGGGCTTGGACACCCACACGAGCAGATTGATCGTTCCGACCTGGGTGGAGTCATGCTGAGTCTTTTCACCTACCCGAACCGCGTTGGAGAACCCAACGGTGGCCAGGGCGAAGACCGTCCAACCCTTGCGGGTGACCGACGCCTTTTTGAATTTCCGGATATCGCCACTGGTCATCTGCCCGACGACCGATCGGGGCAATCCTAGTTTTTTGGCGACTTGTGTCAAAGTTTTGCTAGGCGAGGGAAAGCCACGGCGAAGTTTGTAGGAAGGGTCCACCTGATGGTTAATCCAGTGGGTCGCTTTCTTTAATCCGGCTCCCAAGGGCGCCCAGCTGAGGACCTGGGCGGGCTGGGAAAACTGAACGACGAGGGTCTGGTCCTCCAAACGAACGGTAGGAAGGTGTTTCATATTGATACCCCTCCTAAGAGGAGCAGCATTAAAAGTACCCCTAATGCGCTCACCCACAAAAGCGATACCCCTCTTAAGATGTCCCTCGCCTCGCAGGCCCGGCCCGTGGGGTTTAAGAAAGCCTGTCGGTAAGTTTTGCCCCCGTAATAGTTCACCCCGCCTAGCCTAACCCCCAACGCACCGGCAAATGCCGCCTCGCCATGAGCAGCATTCGGGCTGGCATGCTTGAGGCGGTCCTTCTTAAAGGCCCTCAGAAGCCCCCGAGGAGACTGGCCGCAAACCAAGGCCGCCGGAACCAGAAAGAGGACGCAAAGCCGGGCGGGTATCCAGTTAAGGGCATCGTCCAGCCGGGCCGCCGCCCAGCCGAACCGGCGGTAGGGTTCTTCCGGGTGCCCGATCATGGAATCCCCCGTGCTGACTGCTTTAAAGAAGTAGGCTCCCGGAGCACCCAATATGAGCCCCCAGAAAATCGGGGAGAGAAACCCATCCACAAAACTCTCTCCCAGCGTCTCTACTACCCCCCGGGCTATCTCGGAGGGGGGTAGTTTTTGGGTGTCTCTGCCAACCACCCGGGCCAAAAGTTGGCGGGCGAGGGGTAGGCGCTTCTTTTGGAGGGCCTGGTAGACCGAAAAGGACTCATCTGCCAGGGTCTTCACAGACAGGCACCAGTAAAGCAGGAACCCCTCAACCGCCACATGGACCATGCCCGGAGGAATGAGGTAGAGAATGGCCCCCGGGACTACCGAGAACAAAACCACTATCAGAAGGACCGCCGTCATCCCGTTTTCATAAGTGAAAGCCTTCTCCCTGCGAACCATCCGCTCAAACCGGGCATAGGCTTGCCCCATCCATCGAACCGGATGAGGGAGGCTCTCCATGTCCCCCAGGAAGAAATCAAGCACCAAAGCCAAGGCTAAGGCCAAAGCATGCTCTTGAATCATGAATCCCACTTTTGGAGGGCGGAAACCAGCTTTTGGTTCTCCGTGGGGGTTCGTAGGCCGATTCGGAAGAAAACGTCGCCCAACCCCTCATGTTGGGCCAAAGAGCGGATGAGGATCTTTTCCTCGACCAAAAGGCGCTCGAGCAGTTTTGAGGACGAAAAGTTCGGGGCGAGCCCTTTGAGGGTAAAAGCCGTCATGCCGGAGGGAATGACTCGAAAAGGGGCGAGAGCCTCCAGTTGGGCCAAAACGCGGTCTTTTTCCGCCCGGTTCGCCTTTTGGGTCCCGGCGAGCCAATTTTCCTGATGGGCCAGAAAAAGCCCGGCGCTTTGGGCCAGAGGCGAAACCGTCCATGGCATTTGGAAGTGGGCCAGTTGGGAGGTCAGGTTGGGGGAAACCACCAAATAGCCCAGCCGGAGCCCCGGTACGGCATAGGTCTTGGAAAAGGACCGGAGGACCGCCAGGTTCATCGGCCAGGAGGAGAGAATGAAATGGTCAGCCGGGTCATCGGCGATCTCGATACAGGTCTCGTCTACGACAAAGAAGGTTTCGGGGTGGCTTTGAATCATGTCCTTGAGCAGGGCGCGGTAAACGCTCTGGCCCAGCGGATTGTTGGGCCGGGACAGGATCATAAAGTCCGGCTTGTCCCTGAAGCAGGCTTCCCATTGCTGGGAGGAGAGCACCCAACCGTTTTCTTCGGCCGCTAAAAGTAATTTTGGTTCCACACCCAGGCGGCGAAGGGCTGGGGCATAGTCGCCGTAAGTGGGACCAACAATGACTGGTCTTTGGGGTTTGCGCCACAGGGGAAGAAAGTGGATGAACTCCGTCGTCCCCGCGCCGAGAAAAACTTGTTCGGGCGAAACGCCGAGTTTCTTGGCGAGTCTGGTCTTGAGCGCGTCGCCCGAGGAAGGGTGGCGGAAAGCGGAGCCGAGCTGGGCCTTGAGCGCCTCTTCCAACCCCGGCGGGCAGCCCGAGGGATTGAGCAGATTGGAAAAATCTAAAATGTCCGCCGGCGAGCTACCGGCCAGCCGCGCGGCTTTTTCTAAATCGCCGCCGTGCTCAAACGAAATAGTCATAAGCCCGCCAGTTGGTCTAAGACCAATCGGTCTAAGAACTTTGTGTCTAAATGATCCCGCACCATTTGCGCCAGCCGGTCATATTCCGCTTCTTTCGACTGATCGTCAGAGGAAAGCGAAAGATTTTTTCGTTTCCCCAGCGCCGTTAACAATCCCTGGCGGAAAGAATGATTCTCAAACAATCCGTGCTGCAAAGTGCCGGCCACCGAACCCTGCAGTACGCCCTCGGTCTCGGAAACTTTTTGGCCGTTGCGTTCCTGAAGTTGAAACAGAGCTCTGGCTCCGGCGGACCTTTCCACCCGGCCCATGTGAATTTCGTAACTCTTAAAGGAGGAACCCGCCTGGCCCTCCATAAAAAAGTTTTCACCTTTCACTTCACCATTGATCTGCGATGTGATTTTTTCTTTTTCAAAACGGGTGACCACCGGCAGCAAACCTAAACCTGAAATTAATTTTTCAGTGGATTCCACCTGATCGGGATCTTCAATCGCTTGCCCCAGCATTTGATAGCCGCCGCAAATTCCCAACAGGGGCAATCCTTCTTCAGCCCGCTGTCTTAACAAGGATTCAAATCCCTGCGCGCGCAGCCACTGCAAGTCGGCAACCGTCGCTTTGGTTCCGGGCAAGATGACCAAGTCAGCGCCCTCGGCCTGCGAGGGCTTTTCAATCCACTTGAGGTTTACGGCTTTTTCGCGCTCAAGCGGTTGAAAGTCATCGAAGTTGGAGATGCGGGGGAATTTAATCACCACTACTTTCAACTGAGCTCCCACGGCATTTTCACGGGGTTCGTCTAACGCTACCGCGTCTTCCTCGGCAATCGCCAATCCGGACAAATAGGGAAGAACACCCAACACAGGCAATTTGGATTTGTCCTCAATGAAGGTCACGCCCGGTTTCAAAATCTCCAAATTACCCCGGAACTTATTAATGATGAGGCCTTTCACCCGAGCCCGATCTTCGGCAGAAAGTAAATCCAATGTTCCAATCAAAGAGGCGAACACGCCTCCCCGGTCAATGTCGCCTACTAAAAGCACTGGCGCGTCCGCCTCTTTGGCCGCGAACATGTTGGCCAAGTCTCTCGATTGCAGATTCACCTCGGCGGGGCTGCCGGCGCCTTCTAAAATCACCAGATCATATTTTTCTCTCAGCCGATTCAACGCGCCTGTGATGACCGGTTTGAGTTGGGAAGAATAGTCGTAATAAGCGTTTCCCTCCATCGAAGGGCCCGCTTTGCCCAGAGCCACCACTTGAAGCCGGTGATCTGATTCACACTTGAGCAAAACCGGATTCATATCCACGCTCGGCTCAATGCCGCAAGCTTCCGCCTGCATGGCCTGGGCCCGGCCAATTTCCAAACCTTCGTTGGTGACAAAAGAATTGTTCGACATGTTTTGGGATTTAAACGGGGCGACCTTGAGACCCTTTTGCTGAAAGTAACGGCAGAGCGCCGCCACCAATAAACTTTTCCCCACCGACGACGCGGTGCCTTGCACCATCAGAGTGCGGGCGGGCATTAGAAATCCACTCCGGGTTTCGCGGGGATACCCTGGTCAAAGGGATGTTTGATCTTTTTCATTTCGGTAACTAAATCAGCGATTTCCACTAATTCGGCGGGTACTTTGCGTCCGGTCAAAACCATGCTGAGGTTCGTCGGCCTGTTTTTAATGGTCTCTACCACATCCGCCAGATCAATAAATTGAAAATTAATCGCGTAGGTAATTTCATCCAAAACTAAAAGAAAAAGCTCGCCGGATTGAATCAATCCCTTCGCTTTAGCCCAGGCGGCCTGCGCGGCGGCTTTATCAATATTCAAATCTTCACTTTCCCAGGTAAAACCCTCACCCATGGTGGACCAGTGAAATGCGGGATGTGTTTCCATCAGCTTTTCCGCGAACTTACGGTCGCCGGTTTTCCACTTACCCTTCATGAATTGAATCACGGAAACTTTGTGGCCCCAGCCTAGCGCGCGGTAAACCATGCCGAAAGCGGCGGTTGATTTGCCTTTGCCTTCGCCGGTGTAAATGACCAGCAAGCCTTTTTCTTTTATCTCTTTCGGCGTCATCGGATTTTCAGCCATAAGTTCTCCGGTTGGATCTGTCGGGAAATACTATAAACAAAAAAGCCCGGAAAAAATCCGGGCTCTTAGTTTTATTCAGTTGTGAGGCTCAACCTTAGACACGCATGGGCATAATCACACAGAGATAATCCGTGTCGCCTTTCGGGCGCAAAATGCCCGGGCTTAAAGGCTGGGTTAACTCGATGTTGACCGTGTCCGTTCCCACATTCTTTAAAACATCCAAAACATATTTGGCGTTATAAGCAATGCTGATTTCCTCGCCTTTGTAATCCACTTCGATATCTTCTTTAGCTTCACCCATATCGGGGGTTTTCGAAGAAATCGTCAGTTTATTATTCTTGGCCTGGTAACGGATAGAGTTGGACTTTTCCGAAGTCAAAATAGCGACGCGACGGGTCGCCGCGGCTAATAAAGAAATCGAAGCCTCAATTTTCTTATCGGATTCTTTAGGAATAACTTGTTCGTAATTGGGAAATTGACCTTCAATTAAGCGTGAAATAATTTCAACACCCTCAATCACAAACTTAATTTGGTTATCCGTGGAGATGACTTCCACCACAATATCTTCTTCTTTACCTTTTCCTAAATCAGAAATGACTTTGGTTAATTCATTTAAGGTTTTGGTCGGAATAATGACTGAAGCTTTATCATCATTTTTACCTTCAAGTTTCTTTTCAATAAAAGCTAAACGATGACCATCGGTGGATACCATTCTGATTTTGGTACCTTCCACTTGAAAGAAAACACCATTTAAAACATAACGGGTTTCGTCAGTTGAAACAGCGAAAATAGTCTTGCGGATCATTTCTTGTAATAAAGAACCTTTAATCTTAAAAACTTTATCTTTCTTCACTTCAGGAAGAATAGGAAAGTCATCTTTCGGTAAACCATGAACTTTAAAAGTAGACTTTTGGCAGGTAAGAATCATTTTATGGCTGTCATCAATTTCTAATTCAACGGTCGCTTCAGGCAATTCACGAACGATATCCGATAATTTCTTAGCGTTAATGGTGATACTGCCCTTATCGACAATTTCAGCGGCTACGCTGCAGCGAATACCCATATCTAAGTCAGTAGCCACAAATTCTAATTTTTTATCACGAGCTTCTAATAGAACGTTCGCCAGGATAGGCATGGTATTTTTGGAAGCCACCGCGCTTTGCACAGTTGTAATTCCTCTAAGTAAATCACCACGGGTTAAAACGACTTTCATGCCGGCTCCTTATAAACTGACTTTTTCTTTAAAAGATTTTTAAATTTACCCAATTAGAAGTAGTGGTAGGCAGTGAGGATATGTGTATATTCCCGAGTTTTGACTGATAAACCAAGAGTTCGAGCGGCTTTTTCCTGGGAATAAACTGGGGACATTATAGGTTAAATCCACAACCCCGCAACTCTTTTGGTTTATGAAGCGAGTTATCCTCAAGCAACGTCTGACTTCCCCACAAATCGTCGTGGATAAGGCGTCTCTCGATAAAGTTATCCGGAATTTTGCGCACCGGTGGGTAAGTGCCTTGTGTGAAACGGGGATAAGTGGCGAAATAAAAAAGGCCTCCCTGAAAAAGGGAAGCCTTCAAAGTTTTCAACAGAGCCGCTTAGAAGCTGTAATTACCATCCAGCAGTTGCTTTTTCAAATTGTTCACTTCAGACAACAAAACGATGTCGGTGGTGAGCAATTCTTCGATCTTTTCATAAGCGTGAATGATCGTGGTGTGATCTTTGCCGCCAAAAGCCGCGCCAATTTCGCTTAACGAATGGGATGTCAGCTCCCGGGACAGATACATAGCGATCTGGCGGGGGAAAGCGATCTGCTTGGTGCGTTTTTT
>Ga0210388_10004109_pt1 | contig 11393 bp, 14 predicted proteins | sample IncBWC19OmetaG_FD_155485 | JGI IMG/M metagenome (GOLD analysis project Ga0210388, IMG submission 155485) | Forest soil microbial communities from Barre Woods Harvard Forest LTER site, Petersham, Massachusetts, United States - Inc-BW-C-19-O ...
GGCGAAGTTGTCTTCTCGGTGATCGCCGAGAACTCAACGCGCGAACCGCACCGGCTCATTGTTTCGAGCATAGGCGTGGCCATTCCGGCAGACAAAAATACCTACGGCTACCTGAGCGAGCACCACAGCTACGGCGAGACCGAGGAGCAGGCGGGCGAATACGCTGAAGAGTTGGCCGCGGAGATGCTGGCCACAACGCTGGACGTGGAATTCGATCCCGACAAAAGCTGGGATGAGAAGAAGGAGATTTACCGCATCTCCAACAAAATTGTGCGCACCAGCAACTACACGCAGTCCGCGGTGGGCGACAAGCGCGGGCTGTGGACGACCACGATTGCGGCAGCAGTGTTGATTCTGGAAGAGTAGGCGTTGCACGCAGCAGACGATCGAGGCCAATCTCATCGATGGAGATTGGCCTTGCTGCGTGGAGCGAAGAGACTTCGCTGGGAGCTGAGCAGAAAATGACGATGAAAGCGCGCAAATACATTGTGGGCCTGGTGCAGATGCGCATGGGCGTGGACCCCGAGGCCAACTTCGAGTCGGCTGTGAGGCACGTGCGCGAGGCAGCGCGGATGGGCGCAAATGTGATTTGCTTGCCGGAGCTTTTCCGCGCGCAATACTTCTGCCAGCGCGAGGACATTCGGCTCTTCGATTTGGCTGAGGCCATTCCTGGGCCGTCGACAAACAAGCTGGCAGAGGTGGCGCGCGAGCTGCGCGTGGCTATCGTGGCTTCGTTGTTCGAGCGGCGTGCACCAGGGCTTTACCACAACACGGCGGTTACGCTTAACGCCGATGGCGCTATTGTTGGCGTCTATCGCAAGATGCACATCCCCGACGATCCGCTTTACTACGAGAAGTTCTACTTTGCGCCGGGAGATTTGGGTTTTCAGGCCGTGGACACGGCGTTTGGGCGCGTCGGCACGCTGGTTTGCTGGGACCAGTGGTATCCAGAAGGCGCGCGGCTCACGGCTCTGCAAGGCGCGGAGGTACTGTTTTATCCGACTGCGATTGGCTGGCACCCGGCGGAGAAGGAAGAATTCGGCGCCGCCCAGTATGACGCGTGGCAGACCATCCAGCGTGCGCATGCAATTGCCAACGGCGTCTATGTGACGGGCGTGAATCGTGTCGGCCTCGAACACGGCGAAGTCAAATTGCCGCACGGCGATGTTTTGGGAAATCGTGCTGCGGGTCCGGGACTCGAGTTCTGGGGCGGAAGTTTTCTCGCCGATCCATTTGGGCGCGTGATTGCCAAGGCATCGCACGACGCGGAAGAAATTCTACTGGGCGAGATCGATCCGCACCTGATTGAGGAGACGCGACGCAACTGGCCTTTTCTGCGCGACCGCCGCATTGATGCCTATGGGCCGATTACCAAGCGGTTTTTGGATCCGGTCAATTCGTGGCCCGCGGATGGAGATTCCAAGTAGAAATGGCCGACGCGATTGCGACCGGAAAGACGCCGCGAGAACTTGGATTTCTCATGCCCGCCGAATGGGAGCCTCACCAAGCGACCTGGCTTGCGTGGCCGCACAATCCCGAGGACTGGCCGGGAAAATTCCAGGCGATCCCGTGGGTGTACGCGGAGATTGTGCGGCTGCTCTCGGCGCGAGAACAAGTGCAGATTCTGGTGAACGACGCCAGGGCCGAGCAGCGCGCGCAAAGCATTCTGGAGCGTGCCGGAGCAACGATGGAGCGCGTGAGCTTCCACCGTTGGCCAACCAATCGGGTCTGGACGCGGGATTCGGGACCCATCTTCGTGCGCGATGCCGAGGGCCGCGTGGCAATTACCGATTGGCGTTTCAACGCATGGGCTAAGTACCCGGACTCGCAGTTGGACGACCAGGTGCCGGGGCGCGTGGCAGAACTGTTTGGCATGCCTGCATGGCAACCGGGGGTCGAGGCTGACAACGGGGCGAAACACCGGCTGGTCCTGGAAGGTGGATCCATCGACACGAATGGCGCAGGAATTTCGCTTACGACGGAAGAGTGTCTGCTTAGTGATGTTCAGCAGCGCAACCCGGGAGTGAGCCGCGAAAAGCTGGAGCAGGCTTTTCACGATTTTCTCGGCGTTGACCAAATAATCTGGCTGAGAAGCGGCATCGCCGGGGACGACACGCACGGCCATGTGGATGATATTTCGCGATTCGTCGGACCGGAAACGATCGTGACCGCGGTCGAGCCGGACACAAGGGATGCAAACCATGCGCCGCTGGCTGAAAATCTGCAACGGCTGAAGTCCGCACGCACTCTCGATGACAAGCAATTCACTCTGGTGGAACTTCCGTTGCCGAGGCCTGTGATCTTCCGCGGCCAGCGCCTTCCGGCGAGTTATGCGAATTTCTATATTGCGAACGGGTTGGTGCTCGTGCCGACCTTCAACGACCCGAATGACCGCGTAGCGCTGAGCATTTTGGCGGACGTTTTTCCGGGACGAGATGTGATCGGAATTCACAGCGTGGACTTGGTGTGGGGACTGGGTACGTTGCACTGCATGACGCAACAGCAGCCGGCGGGAGGCTCATCTTCTAAGGTATAATGCGTGTCATGAAGGTCTGATCATGCTTGAGCCCAGTGAAGTCTTAGTTAAGGCACGCACCTACCTGGGCGAAGTGATTCCGGAATTTGCGGCCTTAAATCCGAAGGTCGACGAGATGGAGCTGTCACACTACATGACTGAAATGCGAAAGTGGATAATCACCTTTTACGCCCACACCGGTGATAATCCCAAAGTTGGTTCCTTGGCAGACGTCATTCGCCGACAAAGAATTGAAAAGGTGGTCTCCGTCGACGCTGAAGATGGCCACCTCATATCTGTAAGCAATCCGGGCCCGCCCTTTTGAGCTTAATCCATGACACTGGAAGAGCAGCTTTTCGCGCGCCACGGAGGTAAGAGCGTTCTGTTGGACTCTAATCTTCTGCTCGTTTTCTTATCGGGATTGCTGGGCACCCATCTATTTCAGGGTTTCAAACGAATCAGCAACTATACAGTCAATGACTATGAATTGCTCGTCCGTCTCATTGCGTCTTTCGCAGTGCTCCTCACAACTCCACACGTCTTAACAGAAGTTAGCAACCTGGCAAACGCATTGCGAGAACCATATAAACGAGATTGGTACATAAATCTGGCAACACTAATCACGTCGGACCAGGAACGGTTTGGGATTCGGGAGCAGTGGGTCCCTGTGACCGAACTGGCCGGAATGCCCGAATTTGTGGCATTCGGTATACCGGATGCTGCTTTAACAAGGTTATCTTCTGAGGCGCTTGTTATAACCGAAGATTACAGGCTTTCTGACGTTTTGAACGGTCAGGGAACTCCCGTGCTCAACTTTCGCGACCTCCGGAAGATGCAGTTGTTCGCGAATGACTGACCTAGATTTCATGCAGGCTGCGCTGGCCGAAGCCCGATTGGCCGCAGAGGCTGGCGAAGTGACCATTGGCGCGGTGGTGGTGCGCGATGGTGAGATTGTTGCTCGTGGACAGAACCGCGTGCTGCGCGATCTTGATCCGACCGCCCATGCGGAGATGGTGGCATTGCGCGCGGCAGCTACGGCAGTGGGCAATTACCGGCTCATTGGCTGCACGCTCTATGTCACGCTGGAGCCTTGCGCCATGTGCGCTGGAGCAATGATTCATGCGCGGCTTGACCGTTTGGTATTTGCCGCAGCCGATCCAAAGGCGGGCGCTGCCGGGTCAGTGCTTGAAGTGCTGAACCACCCACAGTTGAATCACAAGATGGTTGTGGAGCAAGGAATTTTGGCTGAAGAATCTGGCGAGTTATTGCGGAGTTTCTTCCGCGAGCGGCGGTAGACCTAGCTTCTGGTTAGAGCCCGGATTCTTTCCGATTCTCGCGGCCATTTCGCCACTAACTCCGCATAACTCGCGCTGCGGTAGTCGGCAAAGTCGAAGCCGGGAGTTACCGTGCAGCCCAGCAGCGCAACTTTGCCGTCGCCGACGAGCTGTGTGCCTTGCCAGACGCCGACCGGCACAGTGAGCTGAACTTGCTGGCCAGCCGCCAGATCCGTTCCGAGAGTGAAAACCGCGGAGCTGCCATCGGGGTTGAGTTGGAGCATCTCCACAGGATCGCCGAGATAGAAGTGAAATACCTCTTCTGAATCGAGGACGTGCATCTGAGAGAAAGCTCCTGGTTCCAGAAGGAAATAAATTGCGGTGCTGGCGGCGCGCGTTCCGCGGGGTAGATCGACTGTGCCGGAGGCAGTGTAGGTGCGGCGAAAGAAGCCGCCTTCCTTGGGGTGAGGCCGGAGATTCAGGAGGATCTTGATCTCGTCCGCGGTCATGTCCCCGATGGTATCAGGGTGATTGGCGGCCCGGAGACGCTAAAATAGATGCATGCATGTGCAGGTCTATACGGCTGGGTGGTGCAGGGATTGCCGCGCGGCCAAGCAGTTTCTTGACGAGCACGGGATCGTCTACACCGAGATCAACATCGATGCCGATGCGGCGGCCTCGGCAGAGGTGCTGCGTCATGTAGGCAAGCGGGCCATACCGCAGCTTGTGATTGACGGGGAGTGGTTTCAGCCGTACAAGCCGGGGTGCGGATTGCTTTTCGATGAGTTGCATGTGCGGTTGGGGATTCCGCGGAGTTAAGGGAATCAGGAATCGCCGGTTGGGGTTCGTGGTTTCCCACCTTAGGCGCGATGATGCCGCGTCGAAGATGGGGCAACCGGCGTTGAGTTAAAGAGCCCGAGCAAGGAGTTCTCCGGTGATCGAACGATACGCACGGCCGGCGATGGGCCGCATCTGGACTGACGAGAACAAGTACTGCTGCTGGCTCGAGGTGGAGTTGGCGGCGAGCACTGTGCTGGCCGAGGACGGTGTGATTCCGGCCGCGGCGGCTGAAGCGCTTACCGCCCACGCTGCCTTTTCTTTGGAGCGCATTCAAGAGATTGAAGCAGAAGTGAAGCACGATGTAATCGCCTTCACTACGGCTGTGGCCGAGAGCCTGAATGCTGCCGGTGTTGGCGCCGAGTCACGCTGGTTCCACTATGGCCTTACCTCCAATGACGTTGTCGACACGGCCCAGGCGCTGCAGGTCGCGGAAGCTTCGGGGCTGATTCGCGACGGGCTGGATTCGGTGCTAGCAGTGCTCAAACGCCGCGCATTGGAGTTCAAGCACACGCCGACGATCGGCCGCACGCACGGCATTCATGCCGAGCCGACGACGTTTGGCCTGAAGCTGCTGAACTGGTATGCGGAGATGGAGCGCAACCTGGCCCGCTTCGACGCTGCAGCAGAAGACATGCGCGTCGGCAAGCTCTCGGGAGCGGTGGGTACGTTTGGGCATTTGAAGCCAGAGCACGAAGAGAAAATCTGTGAACGGCTCGGGTTGAAGCCCGCGCCCGTGGCCACGCAAGTAATCCAGCGCGACCGCCATGCGGCGTACATTTCAACGCTGGCCATCATCGGCAGCACGCTCGACAAGATCTCCGTCGAGGTTCGTCACCTGCAGCGGACTGAGGTGCGCGAGGCGCAGGAATATTTCAGCGAGAAGCAGAAGGGCTCGTCGGCCATGCCGCACAAGAAGAATCCGATAACGAGTGAGCAGATCAGCGGGCTGGCCCGCGTGCTGCGGGGAAACGCGCAGGCGGCGTTTGAGAACATTGCGCTGTGGCACGAGCGCGACATTTCGCATTCGTCCGTCGAGCGCGTTATCTTTCCCGACTCTACGATTCTTGTGGATTATCTGCTTGCCAAGACCGCCGACCTGATCGACCGCCTGCTGGTATATCCCGAGCGCATGAAGAGGAATCTCGAAAGTACCGGCGGGCTGATCTTCAGTGGCCAGTTGCTGCTCGACCTGGCCGAAACTGGAATGCTGCGCGAGGATGCGTATCGATTGGTGCAGTCCCACGCCATGCGTGCCTGGAAAGAGGACCTGGTGTTTCGCGATGAAGTGGCAAAGGATGCCGAGATTACCGCGCTGCTTAGCCCGGAGAAACTTGCGCAGACATTCGATTACACGCGGCAGTTGGGAAATGTTGAGGCGATCTTCAGCAGAGTATTGGGAGAATAGGCATTTTTGCATCGCGGTCTCCCAGGTCTCAAATGCGAATCCTCACCCCAGCGACGAAGACCTGTCGCCGGGGACCCCGAGACCTGGGGCACCCAGCGTCCTTGAATTTATGAAGTTTGTCGAGTCGGAGGGTCTTGATGAAGTTCTTCGTTAGCTTCCTCTTCGCATTGAGTAGCGCGATTGCAATTGGTCAGCAACCGGGCGTGCAGCCTGCGGATGCGCTGGCGAAGCTCGCCTTCATGCAGGGTGACTGGGCGGGCAAGCAGGATTTCAATTCGCAGGGCGGCCCGGCGATGGTTGGCGATGCCACCGATCGCATCGAATTGGGGATTGCAGGGAAATACCTGTGCGAGATGCTTTCCACCACTCTGCCCGGCCGCAAGCCTACCGACACGCGCCACTTTATTTCCTATGACGCGAAGGCGCAGAAATATACGGCGTGGTGGTTCAACGACACTTCCTACCATCCAACCGCGCTGAGCGGTGACCTTGCCGGCAACAGGCTTGTGCTGATGAGCGATGCCTCCGCGCCGGGGCCTGTGCTTCGCGCTACATATGAGAGTCCGTCTGCCGACAAGTTGACGTATCTGCTCGAGATGAAAGATGGCGACAACTGGACCAGGCTGTTTCTCACTACCTATTTGAGAAAGACTGCCGCGGCGAAGCAGTGAATTTATTGCAGCTTGATTCAGGATTCCGAGTTGCGATCCGCCTGGGGTTAAAACCCCTTGTTTTCCCAGCTCTTTTCGGCACGACTGAAGTCGTGCCCTGTTACAGAGCTGAATTGTGAAACACGCTCAAGCGTTTGGCGAAAGGGAATTGGCACGTGGATGGTTTCAACCTCACCGTCGCGATGACCGGCGCATCCGGGGCAGTATTCGGCAGGGAATTGCTGCGCGCGCTGGAAGCCGACGAGCGGGTGAGCCGCATCCACTTTGTCGCTTCGGAAAACTCGTTGCGCGTTGTGGCGGAAGAGCTCGGAGTCAGCGGCCGCAATGGCCTGATCGAAAAGCTGCTCGACGGGGAGCCGAAGAAGACAGTGCAGCATGCGGATGCGGACATCGGCGCGGCCATTGCCAGCGGCAGCTATCCGTCGCATGGAATGATCATCCTGCCTTGCTCGATGGGGACGCTGGCGTCGATTGCGCACGGGCTGGCCAACGGGCTGATCGCGCGCGCCGCCGACGTGACCTTGAAAGAGCGGCGCCCGCTCCTGCTCTGCGTGCGAGAGACGCCCTTCAACCGCATTCATCTGCGCAATATGACGCTGGCGGCCGAGGCCGGCGCGGTGATTTTTCCCGTGATTCCAGCGTTTTATAACCAGCCGATCGATTCGACTGAAATGGCGCGGCAATTTGTCTGCCGCGTCCTGGCCCATATCGGTTTGCCGCAGCCAGGAGCTTACGTTTGGAAGGCGGACGAGTAGCAGGAACCAATCAGCTCCTGCCACCGTCGCGGCATTGAGGCATCCCTCAATGCCGCGCTGCCAACAGCCGCCCTAAATGTGTTCCACGACGTATTCGCCGAGAGACTCGGCCAGCCCAACCAGAATTCCGGTCCAACCCTTCTCGTTGCTCGAAAGATACTCGACCGGCACATCTTCGTTGGTCAAAGTCAAATCGCAACCCGAAGCCGCAGCCTCGATCTCGATGGTGACCTTGGTAAAGAGCGGCGAATACTTGGGCACGCCGAAGGTAAAGACAAGGCGGCGAGGGCGGTCGATTTCCAAGTACTCTCCGGTGTGCTCCACATCTTCTCCGTTACGGCGGTCTACGATGACAAAACTGCCTCCGACGCGCGCATCGATCTCGACGCGAACCATTTGGCCGGTCGGGGTCGCAAAAAGCCACTTGCCGGCCGTTTTGGGGTCGAGCCAGGCGTCGAAGACGCGCTCCGGCGAGGCGTTGAAGTGGTGAGTGACGCGGGCGACATTCATCTCTTGGGTACCTTTCGTGGTGGATTTGAATTCGGGCTGTCTTCGCTCTGCAACAGGAAGTCGAGGCGGTTCAACTGCTCAGTCCAAAGGCGGCGATAGAAATGCAGCCACTCATCGGCTGCGGCTAGCGTGGCGGGCTGGATGCGGCAAAGGTGACGACGACCCTGAACTCTGCGGCGCACCAGGCCAGCGCCCTCCAGCACTCTGACATGCTTTGAGGCGGCGGCGAATGACATGCGGAAGGGCGCTGCCAGCTCTCCGATAGGCCGTTCGCCCGCGGCGAGAGTGCGCAGCATGGCGCGCCGGGTTGGGTCAGCCAGGGCGCGAAAAACGCCATCGAGCGGGATGGAGGATCGTTCAACCATTTGGTTTAACATACGCGCACCTGTCGAGAATTGTCAACCGAATGGTTTAATAATTTATGAATTATTTTGCAGACCATCGCAGATTTTTCGATTTATCCTGTGAGCGTTTCCGGCCGAGGGGTGATTTGACTTTCAACCCCGCGCGGATCGATACTGCGTCCAATGCAAATTGCGAGCAGTTGCGCGACGTTGGTCATAGGCATGTGTATGTGCATGGCTTTTGTACCCGTCCGCAGGGCTCTTGAGACGCGAATGCGCTAGACGCAACCGATTCTCGAAACAGGCGGCCCGGGTCCAAAAGGATTCGGGCCGATCTCGTTTCCGCGATTCCCCTCCTTCGCAAAGGTGCGCGAAGGAGGGGGCGCCGAGTACAAGGCCAGCGGATTCCCACCCTAGCCACAAAAACAAGAGCGTGGCGAGGATGGGGCACCCAGGGTTTTGCAATTCCCACCCTTCGCAAAAATTCGCGAGGGATGGGGCAATGACAAAAATGTTTGCCATCTTGTAGACCAGCGCGCACCCAGATTTTCGATCTGAGAAAAAGAAAATGAAGGAGATCATCATGTCTGAATCGAATCAGCACTTCGCCACTCTCGCCGTTCACGCCGGCCAAACGCCCGATCCGGTTACTGGTTCGCGCGCCGTGCCCATCTACCAAACAACTTCATACGTCTTCCAGGACGCCGACCACGCGGGACGGCTGTTCGCGCTGAAGGAGTTCGGCAACGTCTATACGCGCATCATGAACCCCACCACGGATGTATTCGAGAAGCGCGTCGCGGCCCTCGAAGGCGGCGCGGCCGGCCTTGCAACGGCTTCAGGCCAGGCGGCCGAAACGCTCGCGCTCACCACGCTGGCTGCCGCTGGGGATGAGATTGTTTCAACCACCTCGCTTTATGGCGGCACCTACAACCTGTTTCACTACACGCTGCCGCGCCTGGGCATCACGGTGCGGTTTGTGGATGCCGACGACTTCGACGGCTTGCGCGCGGCCATCAACTCGAAGACGCGGGCCGTCTTCACCGAATCGCTCGGCAACCCCAAGCTCGACGTGGCCGACATCGAGAAGTTGGCCGCGATTGCCCACGAGCACGGGGTGCCCCTGGTGATCGACAACACCACGCCGTCGCCGGCGCTGGTGCGGCCGATCGAGTGGGGCGCGGACATCGTGGTAAACTCGGCCACCAAGTTTCTCGGAGGCCACGGCACAGCCATTGGTGGAGTGATCGTTGACGCCGGCAAATTCGACTGGGCCGCTTCGGGCCGTTTCAAGGAGTTTTCCGCGCCTGACCCCTCGTACCACGGACTTTCCTTCACCGAGGTATTCGGCAACCTAGCATTCATCATCAAAGCCCGCGTGCAGGGGCTGCGTGACACGGGCGCGGCCCTTTCGCCGTTCAACGCGTTTTTGCTGCTGCAAGGCATTGAGACGCTGCACCTGCGCCTGGAACGGCACTCGCAGAACGCGCTTGCCGTAGCGCGGTATCTGGAGCAGCATCCGGGCGTGGAGTGGGTCAACTATCCCGGCCTCGAATCCAGCCCCTACTACAAGCGAGCGCAGAAGTATCTGCCCAACGGCCGCGGGGCAATCGTCACTTTTGGAATCAAGGGAGGATATGAGGCAGGGAAGAAACTGATCGACGGGTTGGAACTGTTTTCGCTGCTGGCCAACATCGGCGACGCCAAGTCGCTGGTGATTCATCCGGCATCGACGACGCATTCGCAGCTTTCGGTTGAAGAACAGGCGTCGACCGGTGTTACGCCAGAGCTGGTACGGCTCTCCGTTGGAATCGAGGACATTCGCGACATTCTCGGCGATCTCGGCCAGGCGATTGAATCGGCGAATGGGCACACCTTCGCTGGCGCACCTTCAACCCAAGAACTCGCGGCGAAATAGGCGTCATGAGCGAAGCCCAAATCTCGGCGGATGCCGGCGCCGGCGCGACCAATGTCCCAGCGCCGGCGCGGCAGACACCGCAGCCCACGTATGAAGGCGACTTCGTGCTTGACGAGCACCTGCTGCTGGATTGCGGGCGCACGCTTGCCGGCCCTACGCTGCACTATGCGGTGTACGGCCAGTTGAACGCCGCGCGGGATAACGCAGTGCTGGTGTGCCATGCGCTGTCAGGCTCGGCCCAGGTGGGTGGTTGGTGGCCAGAGCTGCTTTCGCCCGGCGGTCTTTTGAATATCAAGACCGACTGCGTGCTATGCGTGAATCTTCTCGGTTCCTGCTACGGGTCCACGGGGCCCGGCTCGGTGGATCGCGAAACCGGCGAGATCTACGGTCCAGACTTTCCGCTGATTTCGATTGGCGACAACGTGCGCGCGCAGGGGCGCCTGCTGGATTCACTGGGCATCACGCGGCTACGCCTGGTTCTGGGCGGTTCTATTGGCGGCATGCAGGCGCTGGATTGGACGATGATTCATCCGCAGCGCGTGGAGCAGGCGGCGATCATTGCCGTGGCGCCCCTCTCCGCCATGGGGCTGGCTCTGAACCATCTGCAGCGTAAAGCCATCCAGGACGATCCGGACTGGGCCGGCGGTCACTACCTGCCGCACCGCCCTCCGGACCGCGGATTGGCGCTGGCGCGTCAGATCGCGATGCTCAGCTACAAGTCGGCGTCGCTGTTCGAGGAGCGGTTCGGCCGCAATCCCAACCGCAACGGCGAGGACCCGTGGGGATTCGACAACCAGAAAGAAGGCGGAGGGCTGATTGGCGGACGGTTCGACATTGCCGGATATCTCGACCACCAGGGGAATCGCTTTATCGATCGCTTTGACGCCAATGCTTACCTGGCGATTTTGCGCACCATGGAAACGTGGGATCCTTTGCATGGTCACCGCTCGCCGACCGAGGCGTTCAGCGGCATTCGTGCGCGGCTCAGCTTTATCGGCATCAGCTCCGACTGGCTGTTTCCGCCGGAAGCGGTGCGCCACTTTGCGTACACCATTCGCGCGGCGGGCGTCCATGCCCACTACCTCGAGATGACCACCGACCACGGCCACGATGCCTTTCTGGCAGAGCAGGTTGAGCTGGTAAAGCTGCTGCAATGATAGG
>Ga0210388_10004110_pt1 | contig 11391 bp, 14 predicted proteins | sample IncBWC19OmetaG_FD_155485 | JGI IMG/M metagenome (GOLD analysis project Ga0210388, IMG submission 155485) | Forest soil microbial communities from Barre Woods Harvard Forest LTER site, Petersham, Massachusetts, United States - Inc-BW-C-19-O ...
GAGTTCCGGCACCGGTACGACAGTTTTTGTCACCGATGGCAACAACTACGCGGTACCCAACACTCTCCGCGACTCCACCAATTTGTTTCGCGCCGGAGTCAGATTCGAAAAGCCCCGCTTCCACGTCACGCTCGAAGAAGGCGGCACCGTTTTCAAGAGCGATCAGAGCCTCTTTCAGAACCCCGGTTCCGTGAATTTCGGCAATTTCTCCGCGCCCGTATTGGGGCAAACTCTGGATTTGACCAACCTGTTAGCAGCCTACGGAATTGGCGGATCCAGCGCCTACAGCAAAGTCTTGCTGACGGCCAATCCCACCACCTGGTTGGATCTCTACGGCCAGTTCTTCTACAGCCAGCCGGATAGCCACGTTCACTATCAGCAGACCGACGCGGGCAGTCTCTATTCGCAAAGCCAGATCCTGTTTTATTCGAGTGAACAGGAAATCGCCACCTCCGCATCGGAGCAGCCGCACACTTCGGGCAACTTTGGAGCCGAATTCCGGCCGCTGAAGCGTTTGCAGATCGTCGAATCCTGGCTCACCGACCGGCTGCATGACGCGGGCTCGTCTGCATCCACGCAGACACTAATGCTGTCCGGAACGTCCATTCCGCTCAGTTCGCTGCTCGCTACAACGCTGGCCTCCAACTACAACCAGGAGGCGGTGGACATTTTCTTCGACGTCACTTCCAAACTCACAGTGCGCGGTGGTTACCGCTATGTGTGGGGCGATGCCAGCTATGCGTTCCTGCCACCCGACGGGCTTGCGAGTTCGGCTCAAGAGCAGCTACGGCAAAACGTGGGAGTGGGCGCGGTGACCTTCCGGCCCATCCAGAAGATCTCGGTAACGGGCGAAGTGGAGGCTGCAACGAGCAGCGGTGTTTACTTCCGCACCAGTCTCTACGATTACCAGAAGGTGCGCGCGCAGGCGCGCTATCAGCCGTTGCAATCGCTGAGCATCGCGGTTGATTTCACGCTGCTGAACAATCAGAATCCGTTATCGGGAACCAATTACGATTACTCGGCGCATCAGGAATCGCTGACGTTCTACTGGTCGCCGCCAGGCAAGATCTTCGACATCCAGGGGTCTTACTCGCGTTCCGATCTGCGGTCCAACATCGGGTATCTGGAACCAGAGGATTTATCGCCGCAAATATCGCGCTATCGCGACAACGCCCGCACCGGCACGGCGCTGTTTGAACTGGCGTGGCCGCACGGCAAGCGTTTTGCTCCCAAGCTTTCAGCCGGCGGCTCGTTCTTTATCTCCTCCGGCAGCCAACCCACCAGCTATTATCAGCCCACCGCCAAGTTGTGGGTTCCACTTGGTAAGCGGACCACCTGGTTCAGCGAATGGCGCTATTACGGATATGGCGACGCGTTCCTTCTATATCAAGGATTTCGTACTCATTCGGTGACCACCGGACTGAGGTTTACCCGATGAGCCGCATCTCGCTTCTGCTATGTGTCTCCGTGACTGTACTGCGCGGCGCCGGCTTCACGGCCGATTCGGCGCGGGGTCAGCGCCTGTTTCAATCTCTTTCTTGTATGCAATGCCATAGCGTTAACGGAACCGGCGGGACCACAGCTTCAGACCTCGGCCGAATAGAAGACCGGGGCTTCACGCCGGCGTCACTCGCGGCTACGATGTGGAACCACGCACCCGCCATGTGGGCTTCCATGCGCGAGCGTCAGATCTCGGCCGGCGAGCTGGACCAGCAGGCCGCGCAAGATCTGATGGCATTCTTTTACGCCGCGCGCTTTTTTGAACAACCGGGAGACGCCGGGCGTGGCAAGCGCGCCTTCCAGAGGCGCGGCTGCGCCGGATGCCATGGATTGACGGGCATCGTGAATCCGAAGGCCAAACCTGTCAGCCAATGGCCAGCCCTGACCGATCCGTTGGCCCTGGTCAATGCCATGTGGAATCATCGCGCGGAAATGCTGGCGGAATCCCTAGCGAGGGGCGCCGGGCTTCCGCGACTCAGCGTGCAGGATTTGACCGACATACTGGTTTACCTGCGGAATTTGCCCGAAACCCGCTCCAGGGAGGGCGTCTTCCGTTTTGATGTCACTCCTACGGACCAGCCGGTGTTCCAATCGGCCGGTTGCGCCAGGTGTCACCAAACGGTGGAAGCGCTGGCTCAAACTGTTCACGGCCAGACGCTGACCGGGATCGCTGTGGATATGTGGAATCACGCGCCCGCCATGGCTGCCGCGGGAGCGCCGCTGGCTCCTTTGGCTCCGGGTGAGATGCAGGCGCTGGTCAGTTCGTTTTGGGCCGCCAGATTCTTCGAGGATGCTGGACGCCCGAAGGCGGGCGCAGGCGTGTTTGCGGCGAAAAAATGTCGCGCCTGCCATCAGAACGCCTCCAGCGGAGCGCCCCAACTGCCTGTCGCCGGGCGAGAATTCAGCGGCGCGGCCATGCTCTCGGCGTTGTGGAAGCACGGCCCGAACATGCTCGATCAGATGAAAATCAAAGGCGTCGCATGGCCGAGGTTCGAAGGCAAGCAGATGGCCGACCTGATCGCCTATCTCAACGCGAAGCACCCATGAGAAACCCAATTGTATGAAAGATCGTCCCGTACTTTTGCTGCTCTCGAGCCATTGGCTCAGCATGCTGGGAGCGGCTTTGGTCACGCTGGCTGGATTTTCATGGCTGTTCGTGTTGCCTCTCAACTTCCGCGGCGGTGGCGTGAACAATGCCTACATTGGGCTCTTGATCTTCATTGCGATTCCCATCGTTTTCTTCGCCGGACTGATTCTTATCCCTATCGGCATCGCACTCGCCAAGCACCAGTTCACGCGCAATTTGGACGAAATCGAAAATCGGCGAACCGCCTGGCGCCGTGCGGGAATCTTCTTCGGCGTCATGACCGTGGCGAACGTAGTCATCGCGAGCCAACTCAGCTATCGCGCCGTTGAGCACATGGATACCAATCAGTTTTGCGGCCAGACCTGCCACGTTATGAAGCCCGAGTTCACCGCCCACGCCGCTGAGCCGCCCCATCAAGCCCTGGCCTGCGCCGATTGCCACATCGCACCCGGAGCCACCGGCTGGCTGCAAGCCAAAATGGCGGGCACCAGCCAATTGATGGCGGTGGTCTTCAATAGTTACCCTCGGCCCATTGAGTCCGCGATGGAGAATGACAAGCTGGTCTCCTCCGCGGAAACTTGTGAACATTGCCACCAACGGGACACACCGATCGGGCCACGCCTCCGCGTGATCCCTTCCTATAAGGATGATGTAACCAATAGCCGCACCGAAACCGTGCTGTTGATGCACATCGGAGGGGGAACTTTGGGAGGCATTCACGCGGCCCATCTAGGGCCCGGCGTTCGCATCCGTTACGTTGCGTCGGACAAGAAGCGCCAAACTATCCCCTGGGTGGAATACAAGAACGCCAAAACTGGTGCGTCGCGAACATATCTCGCCAGCGGCTCGACAGCGGATTCGATGCGATCGCTCCCAACCTTCGAAATGCAATGCGTCGATTGCCACAACCGCGCCGCGCACGCCTTCCAATTGCCGGAGCGCGCGGTCAACCAGGCCCTGGCGGCGGCCCAGATCGCGGCCGATCTGCCCTTCGTCAAGAAAGAAGCAGTCCAGCTTCTGAAGACTAGCTACCCGAGCGGCCCCGAAGCTGCTGAAAAGATCCCCGCGGCATTAAACGCCTTCTACCAGCAAAGTTATCCGGACATCGCGGCCAAGCAGAGCTCTGAAATCCAAGCGGCAGGTGTAGCTCTGTCCGCGATCTATCAAAGAAACGTATTCCCCGATCTCAAGGTCACCTGGGGAACCTATCCGAACAATCTCGGCCACACCGATGATCCCGGCTGTTTCCGCTGCCACGACGAGGCGCACTTAACGGCTGACAAAAAGACCATTTCACAGGACTGCGGCTTGTGTCATCAGGCTGTGGCTGTGGACGAGGCATCACCCAATATTTTGAAGACGCTGGAACTAAACCCAATCCAAAACCAATAGGAGACTCATCAATGCGCACAATCTTGATTGTTCTTGGCTTTGCCGCCGCCGCGGCGACCGCCGTTCAGGCCGCCGACCCGAAAGCCGGGCAGGCCGTTTTCGAAAAATCCTGTAAATCCTGCCACGGTCCGGACGGCGCGGGGAACCCCGCCATCGCGAAGATGTTTAAGGTGGAGATGCGGGATCTGAAGTCCACCGGCGTCCAGGCTATGAGTGATGACGACTTGAAGAAGGTGATCACCGATGGCAAGGGCAAGATGAAACCGGTCTCCAGCGTGTCGGGCGCGGATGGCGACAACGTGGTCGCTTACATTCGATCCTTGAAAAACTAGTTCACCCGACGAACACGGGCTCTGGTTGCGGACGCCGGCCGGCCTTCAGGATCTCGCTTTTGGCTGGGCCTGGCGCGAACTCCAATACCACGCGCGACGCGACATCGCCATGCTCGAGCCGGTCGAAGATTTCATTGATCGAAGACAGCGGCTGGAGCTCGATATCGGCCTTGACCTTCCCTTCCACCGCGAATGCGAGTGCTTCGGCCATATCCAGACGCGAGCCGACGAACGAACCACGGATAGTTATGCAGTTGGCCACGACATCGAAGAGCGGCACTGGAAATTCGCCCGGCGGCAGCCCGACCAGGACGCATGTGCCCAGTTTGCGCGTCATGCCAACGCCCTGCTTAAATGCAATCAACGAGGGAGCCGTAATCAAAACGCCATGCGCTCCGCCGCCGGTCTCTTTCTTCACGGTGACTGCCGGGTCACCCGCTTTGGCATTGGCTACGAGATCGGCGCCAAGGCGCTTGGCGTGGGCAAGCTTTCCATCATCAATGTCAATCGCGCAAACGAAGAGTCCCATGGCCTTGGCATATTGGATCGCCAAGTGCCCAAGGCCCCCGGCTCCGGAGATGGCGATCCATTCGCCAGGTTTCACCCCGGCCTGTTTGATCCCTTTGTAAGTAGTGATGCCGGCGCAGATTAGTGGCGCTGCCTCCGTGGCAGCAAGGCCAGCCGGCACATGGGCGACGTAATCCGGGTCTGCGAGGAGATATTCGGCAAAGCCGCCGTTCTTTGTATAGCCGCCGAATTGCGCCTGGGGGCACACCGTTTCCCACGCTGCCAAGCAATACTCGCAATGCCCACATGCCGAGTAGAGCCAGGGCACACCTACACGGTCGCCCTCTTTCAGAATCGTCACGCCAGATCCTACGGCGGCGACCAGCCCTATGGCTTCATGGCCGGGAATGAAAGGAAGCGTGGGCTTTAATGGCCAGTCGCCATGCATGGCATGGAGATCGGTGTGACAAACACCGCAGGCCTCGGTTTTGACCAGGATCTGGCCCGCCTTGGGAGAAGGTATGTCAAGCTCCTGAAGCACCAACGGCTTTCCGAACTGCTCAACAACCGCGGCTTGCATTTTATGAGTCATGATTTAACGCCCCTTTTCACAACTGACTTCACCGCTGCGTGGTTTGCCACGAATTGGATGAAGCATTCCAACATCCACCGGGGCCATGAAGCTCTCAATATCACCTCGCACAGTTGATGCCGGGAGCCGGGCAAGCTCGGGGAGCGTGGCGGGTAATCGATTAGCCCGCTTCGGTGACCACACTCGGTCAAGTGACCACATGAGGTTACCGGCCTTAACGGTGGACCCGACTCGGCGCCACTTCTCCCGTGAGACCGTCCGCCACATAGCAGGCGGCTTTCTCGCCTTGCCGTCGACTTTTTCCACGTAGGTCCGCTTCCTCACGGTCGGCTGGAGAAGTGCTCTAACGAGCACGAGGTGAACTTATGCGTGGATTTACATTTCTAGTGTTAGCTGCTGTTGCTGGAATCGGCTTCGCCACTATCACACCCAAAGCAGAGGCTCAGGTCAACGTCGAAATCGGCGTGGCCCCTGATTGCCCCTATGGTTACTATGACGTCGCTCCTTACAGCTGTGCTCCCACTGGTTACTATGGTCCAGAGTGGTTTAACGGGGATGGCTTCATTGGCGCTGGCCCCTGGTTTCACGGCTCTAAGGACTTCCAGGGCAACGTGAATAACCGTCTCCATCCAGAGCACGGATATAAGGGCCCAACGCCCAAACGCGGTGAGAAAGCTGAGCCGTCCAAGCGCGTAGATAGTGCGCACTTCCAAGGAAACGAAGCGCGGGACGGACGGGGCCACGTAGCAGAAGGAAAGAAATAGCTTCTCTCCCGATACGGGGCGATGCTCGGATCTCGAGTTTCAGTTTCAACTCGTTTGCGATACTTTAGTCGCCCCAGATCGAACTCTCAGCTGTATCTCACGGGTCTGTGAGCAATATGGAGCAGTCGGTGAACCAGCCATCGTTTAGTCTTTATGATTGAATATGCCTTGTTTCCTGCTGCTCGCCATCCTGTTGTTTCCGCGTGTCACCCTCGTTTTGATGTGGTTTTTTCCACCTACCTGCAACGAGCGTTCCACAACGGCCTGGTAACCGTACTCGGCTTTATTTTCCTGCCGGTCACCACCATCGTTTACGCGTGGGAACTGAACAGCGGTATGCCGGCCGGCATCAACCTCTTGTGGCTGTTGATCGCCGTTGTGATCGATCTAGGCGGGCTAGGCGGGAGCGCGCATCGCCAATCACGCAGGTAAGGCGCAAGCCCGGAGTCAAACGCTACTAGAAATGCCGGTTACCGTTTTAGCGAGCGCCCGCCGCGCGCGTACCAATCGGACTCGGATAGCTTTTACGCTGGAACCCTGAGCGCGGGCAATTTCTTCAGTCTCGCGGTCTTCCAGATAGTAACTCTGTAAAACGAATCTGTCTTTCTTTTTACAGGTTCGCAGCATGAGCTGAACGTCGATAGCTGCCAGATGCTTTTCGGGCGGCGCGGCCAGTTCGGGAAGTTCCTCTAGGATGGGTTCGCGGCGAAGACTACTGCGATACATGTTCAGTGCAATAGTGTTTATCCATTTCATAACCGTCTTTGAATCGCGCAATTGGCCGCGCTTCTCCACCCTCTTACCCAGGCGGCCTGAGCCGTCTCCCGGGCCCCCGTCCCAAGAGAGACCGCGCGTTACAAGAAACCGCATGGTCACTACATAGCCCTTTTGGTAGGCACTTCCGTATTCTTCCGTAGTCATTTTGCCAGGAGCGTTGAAGCAGTTGTCGTGCCGTTGAGAATTTGAGTTGCCATCTTCAAAACGTCGCGCCAGTTGAGCATTTTTGAACAGACACGATAGTGGCGCCAGTGGCTTAATAATTTACGCTCTGAGAAAGGCAGGGCCATCCAGATGACAACACCATTGGCGTATACGGTGCCGATCCATCGCGACCAAAAGGAAAACGATTCCGTTCGGCAAGTGTATCGGACGAAAACGTCCTTCGGGGCTGTTCCCTTCGATCCGGACGGAAAAGGGGAAATCGGCTTCCTGCCGGAGGGAGCGATGCTGCGCGTTTTAGGACCATCTTCCTGTTTGCGCGAGGGATTCGAGGTCGAGTTCGAAGAACAGGTTTACAACATTTTCAAAGCAGATTTGTTCGGCCGATGCGTCGTAAGAGAGGGATCAACATGGCAATCTGTAACCGCTGCGGCACTGAAACTCAGCTGTATGACACCGGGTATCCGATATGCGCCTCGTGCCTAAACGCAACCCTGGCGAAACCGGTGGAGAACATTGACCTGACTCAGAACAATACGCCATTGGGACTGACGCACGAGTGAATACTCGTTCGGAGCTCCTCGCCGTTGACCACATTTGGCCGATTGACTTCCGGTGGTCGCGGAAGGAACCCTGGCGGGGCTCGTCCATCAATGCCTTCAGCCCGGCAGTGGGCCACGGAAGTGCTTTCTGTAGATGCAGGAGTTGCGGCCTCTAATAACGTCATGAGGAAGATTCAAGCATTCGCTTCGAAACTTTTCTGCACCTTACTGCTACTGATACCTGGAAACGTAATGCTTGGCCAACCAGCGCCACCTCCCGGACAGTCACTCGCGCCGGATCAACTGGACGGGTTAGTCGCGCCGATCGCACTCTATCCGGATCCGGCCGAAGACAAAGAATCGCGACCGGAATTTGCACGTTCCGCGGACGAAAAGCTCCAGATTGAGCAAGACGCGGCTAATCCCGACCGCATGACTTTTGGGGTGGGCGAACAGGACTGGCCCCTTCCAGTACCGGTGGTTCGTAAGGACGGGAAATGGCGCCTCGATTCAATCAGGGGAAGGCTGGAGATCCTGGCGCGCCGGGTGGGCAGAAACGAACTCAACACCATGGAGATTTGCCGGGGGTACGTCGAGGCGCAACTGGAATATGCATCGGAAGACCGTGACCATGATGGCATTCTCGAATACGCCCAGATTATTTCTAGTTCTCCCGACAAACACGACGGCTTGTATTCCGACGATGCCGCGCAGAACCCTGTCACCAGAGCCTTCCCGGGCGGCGGCGAGCGGTGAGGGGGCCGAACCGTATCGCGGTTACTACTTTCGCGTGCTGAAATCGCAAGGGCTGGCGGCAACCGGCGGCGCGGTTGACTACCTGGTGAAGGGCAAAATGATTGGTGGATTTGCGCTGGTAGCGTGGCCGGCCGAGTACGGCGTATCCGGAGTGCAAACCTTCATCATCGATCACGAGGGGCTGCTTTACGGAAAAGATCTCGGGACAAACACCTCTGCGCTGGCGCGGCGGATGATCCACTTCAATCCAGACAGATCCTGGCGGCGGGTGGAGTTGGAGTAGACAAATTACAAAACTAAGGAGCTAGAAAATGTCTGAACAAAACGCAGTGGTAGCAGTTTACGCTTCGCATGTCGAGGCAGAAGCAGCGGTCAAGGAGCTTCAGCATGCCGGAATCGACATGCGCACCTTGTCCATCGCCGGCAAGGATTCCCACACCGATGAACACGTGGTGGGTTATTACAACACCGGCGACCGCATGAAGTACTGGGGCAAAACCGGAGCGTTTTGGGGAGGCTTCTGGGGATTGCTATTCGGGTCAGCCTTCTTTGCGATTCCGGGTCTCGGTCCAGTGCTGGTGGCGGGTCCTCTGGTTGCATGGATCGTCGGAGGCTTGGAAGGCGCCGCGGTAGTGGGAGGTTTGGGAGCCATCGGCGCAGGAATCTACGGCATGGGCATCCCGAAGGATAGTGTCGTGGAGTACGAACTAGCGCTCAAGACGGACAAATTCCTGCTGCTGGTGCATGACAAGGCCTCCGAAGTGGAAAAAGCGAGAAAGATTATCGCGAACACACGGCCGATCAATGTGACGCTGCATGATCCCGAAGCAGTAGAAGCTGTCGCAAGGTAAATCGATAATGTTGACGAACGCTAGCTTCTTGAAAGGTCTCACCATCCACGCCACGGATGGTGAGCTTGGAACGATAAATCAGTTCTATTTCGACGACGAGACCTGGGCCATCCGCTACCTCACGGTGGATACCGGCGGCTGGCTGGCCGGCCGGTCAGTGTTGATCTCGCTGATCTCCATCCTCCACACGGACTGGCCAGCCAAGCGACTGGATGTTTCGCTGACGAAGAAGCAGGTTGAGAGCAGCCCTGACATCAACACGCATCAGCCGGTTTCGCGGCAGCACGAGGCCGAATACAACCTGTATTACGGATATCCCTTCTATTGGGGCGGTGCGTTCCTGTGGGGCCCGGCACGCCACCCGGCTGGCTTGAAGATTCCAATGACTGCTTCCGCGAAGGCGAGGGCGGCCAGAATTGAAAGAGAGTCCCCGATTCGCATCTCCGCAGTACCGAAGGCATCGCCGGCTATTACGTGGGAGCGACCGACGGTGAAATTGGTCACGTGGACGGGTTCGTCATCGACGATGAAGCCTGGGCTATCCGTTACGTTGAGGTTGCAACCCGGAATTGGCTGCCCGGCAAGAAGGTACTGATCTCACCAGCCTGGATCGAAAGCGTGAGCTGGCCGGAATCAAAAGTCTACGCCGGACTCTCGCGGGAAGCCCATCCGAACGTGCCCTGAGTACCTGCTGGCGAGGCCGCTCACTCGCGAGTATGAGAACCGGCTCTATGCACACTACGGCCGGCCGCCGTATTGGGTGCACGAAGTCGAACAGCAGTCTTCTTTTTCCCTGAGCAGCGTCTAAGTTCGGGTCAACCCCAGATCCGGAACGGAAATGGAAGGTTACAGCAATGAGCGAGATTAAGTATGGTCATCACGGGAACGAAGGGCCGGATCCCGGCAGCGTTCATCACCCTGCGCCTCCCGATCAGCGTCCTTACTGGAAGCGCGCGCATCACGATTGGCGTTTCTGGGTCGGCCTGTTTTTTATGTCGGCCGCAATCACAATTTTTGTCCTGAGCGATAACTTGGCGTTGCTGCCTCACGGCCCCTGGCGGTAGCCGATATCAGGCATTATCGCGGAATAGCGTGGCCCATGAGTCAAACACTTCTGTACCCGCTACGATTCGAGCCGATCTATCAATATCGGATCTGGGGCGGTCGGCGTCTGTCCAACGTGCTCGGTGCGCCGCTCGCGGGCGACGGGCCAATCGGCGAAGCCTGGGTACTCAGCGACCGCGACGATCATCCGAGCCACATCGTCAGCGGATCCTCACTTATGCGCTGAATTCGGTAACTAAGAAGACTGTGCAGGTTATGTTCCTGGCGGTGGGTCTGGTGATGACCGGTCGAGCGATCTTGACTCCAATGTTGATGGTTATTATCATGCTGACCGGCGATCTCCTCGGCATGTCTTTGACCACGGATAACGTGAGGCGGTCCCCCACTCCCAACGTCTGGCGAATCGGTGTCTTGACGATGGTAGGTGTCCTTATCGGAATCGCCGAGCTGGTCTTCTGCACTTCTGTCCTGGCCGTCGCGAAATTCGGCATGGGTTTTGGAATTGAAGCACTGAGAACCGTGGCTTTCGTGGTAATTGTATTTGGCAATCAAGCAATCACGTATACCAACCGTGAACGCCAGCGCATGGGGTCGTGTCGTCCAAGCCAGTGGCTCGTCGGGTCGTCTGTTGCTGATCTGCTCATCGCCTCAATGCTTGCGGTTTCCGGAATCGCCATGGCTCCTCTTCCGATATCTGTTGTGGGAGGAATACTGGTTGCAGCCGTGGTCTTCGCATTCATCGTGGATTTTGCGAAAGTCCCTGTGTTCCATCGCCTCCGGATCGCATAGTCGCAGCCAAGACGGGAAACAGAGCGATTCGTCCGCATGCGGCTACAAGCATTCCTAATTTTCGGAGTCCAAGCGAGCGCTAAACACACCGAGAAGTACCGTGATATCTGTCATCAGATTCCCAGGGGCTGGTTTCATGTTGCACCGCGAGTTGGAGCTCACAGTGAAAGCCGGAATTCCACCCGCGAGGGCTGCCCGGCTGTTGGGGCAGGAGAGGCAACTCGGCTCAATTGCACCCGGAAAAGTTGCACAAGAGGTCCAAAGGTTATCAAGCC
>Ga0210388_10004111_pt1 | contig 11388 bp, 5 predicted proteins | sample IncBWC19OmetaG_FD_155485 | JGI IMG/M metagenome (GOLD analysis project Ga0210388, IMG submission 155485) | Forest soil microbial communities from Barre Woods Harvard Forest LTER site, Petersham, Massachusetts, United States - Inc-BW-C-19-O ...
GCGTTGGCGAAGACTTCGAGATTGGGAAGCGCTGTCCAGTGGGGGATGCCCTGGATGTCGAGATAGGAGTCTTTGAGGATGGCTCCGATGAGGTTGTCGGGGGCGGTGTCCTGGCAGTCCCCTTTTCTTGCGAGGTGAAACGCGAAGCGCATGAGGAGCGAGTTGGAGAAGGGGCGCAGATCAGAGATGGGAACAGGGACGACGGTTTCGAGCTGAGCGGAGGCTTTGTCGGTGTGAGGTAAAGGGATGGAGCTGATGAAGGAATCGTTCAGTGAGACCTGGAGAGTGCTGTCGTTGGAAAGAGGAATCCCGTTGTAGCGATAGCTGAGGTGGAAGCCGAGATTCTGCTTGGCGTGGGGCGGGTAGAGGTCAGGTGGCAGACGCAGGTAGACGGCTACGGGAGTGCCGCCGTCGGTGTCGAAGTTGCCGGGGTGTGGGATATCGCCGATGCGGGTGATCTTTTCGGTGCTGAGCCAGCGCGGTGCATCATCGGGCTCGCGGCGAGCTGGCATTTTGATGGAGGAGACGCGGACGGAGGGACCTTCGAGGAGGTCTCGTTGCAGGGTGAAGGAGAGCGCGGCGGTGAGCACGTCGTCGGGTGTGTCGCCGGAGAGGACGAGTATTTTCGAGTAGGGATCAGAGGGGTTCAACCGCATGGCAATGGTCGGGCCGGAGACGGCTTCCATCTGGAGCGAGGCTGGAAGATTAGCTCTGCTCTCGGCGATGACGATGGCATTGCCGGATGGAATGCCGCCGATGGATACGGGAAAGCGCACGGGTCGGGAGTCGGCGAGGATGCCGAACCAGGAGGCGATGATGCCAGCGGCCTGCAGGGCTTTGGGCGAGGGCGGGCTGAGGAAGACGATGGGGACTACGGGGCGCAGGTTGACCATGCTGTCGTAGAACGGTGCGGGAAGAAGCTTGAGCTCGTCAGGCAGTGGGATGAGGGAGCCAGAGAACTCGAGTGTGGAGTTGGTGTCGATGTGGCTCCAGAGTGTGGAGTTGGATGGGTCCTCGCACTTGAGGGCATAGTGGCCGACGAACTCGAAGGCGAGTTCGTTTTCATGTACTAGCAACCCGGCAGGGAGGATGAGGGTGGACTCGAGGAGCTCGTTATTTTCGTTGCCGATGTTGTTGGCTCGAGGGTCAGTGGACTGAACGACTGCGGCTGGTTGTGTCGTGACCGGAAGAGTAGCGAAGAGAGTTCCGTTGAGGCTGACTTTGAGATGGCTCAGCGAAGGGATAAGGCCGGGTGAGAAGTGGTAGCGAAGATGCAGGGTGGCAGTCTTGACGACCTGATTCTGCGGGAGAGCAAAGCGGACACTGTTGTAGCTGTCCGTGCCGTGAAGGACGATGGTATCGGCTACTCCGAGGTCGGAGAGGGTGAGAACCGAGTTGAAGGTGCCGGGTGCAGGGGAGGGGTTTCCGAGGTCGGGAGGTGTGGAGGCAACCTGGGGTGATGTTCTGCCGGAGAAAATAGGGCGGATTTGAGCAGAGGCGTTTGCGGTGGAGAAGAGGATAGCGAGAAGCAGGACAGGGATGATGCTGGTGGCGAGCTTCCCTTCCGGGTTAGTTTTTTTTTGCTTCATCACGGCGTGCAGGGTTTGCTCGAAGCCGTGCAGCGCCAGGTTGAAGATTCGGGCGAGGCTCGTGAGGGGCCTGTCGGCATCGCGCGTCTCCCCCCAGCCGAGCCAGGTGTCGGCGCGAGAGTAGAGGACCATGGTGAGGGCCTCTTCTTCCTGCATAGTGAGAGGGTCGAATTGGGCGCGGAGAAGGTTGCCGCTGACTCCGACGAGCGTGGCGGGAAGGGTTGCGTTGCCGTCGAGGACGGGAAGGGTGAGTTTGACGGCGTCTCCTGCGGCGGCGCTAGAGTCGCGCTCCATACGGATTTGGAGACCTCCGCTGGAGACGTCGGTGGTGACGCCGTGAATGATGCTGCCGTTGGGGAGGTGGACGTCGGCGGGGACGGACATAGCGACGCGGACAGTTTGGCGGCGTTGACGGCTCTCCCATGCTACTGAGGTGGCGACACAGAGGATGACCAGGTTGAAGCAGACCCAAAGGAGGTTCATGACGATGGTGCCGACATGATTGCCGTCGTACATTCGGGCGAGGACATTTAAGGGGAAGTTTAGGTCTGCGCCTGGAAACTGGAGGAGGCGCGGGATCGCGCAGAGGATACCGAGAAGGTTCATCGCGATCATCAAGAGATAAGGTTGGGCGATGCGGCGGTCGAAGAATTCACGGTTGATGACTCCCCCCTTGGCGGTCACGTTGAAGCTGCCAAATTTGGGATTGATGAGGGCGAGCATGGTGGGAAGGAAGAGGTATGGAGCGAGAACGGTCTCGTAGATCTCGTTCCAGAAGGAGTGGCGGTGCTGGCCCTGGATCCGCGAGTTGGCGATGTTGAAGAGAACGAGGTGCGGGAAGGCGTAGGCGAGGATGGCCGCCCAGAATCCAGGGATGTTGACGTGGCCGAAGACGAGGTAGACGAGTGGCGCGGTAAGGAAGATCAGGCGCGGGAGAGCGTAGAGGAAGTGCGTCATCGCGTTGAAGTAGCAGAGACGCTGCGCCGCTGAGAGGCCGCGGGCGAAAAGTGGGTTGTCGGTGCGCATGATCTGGATCATGCCGCGTGCCCATCGAATGCGCTGTTTTACGTGGCCGCTTAGCCGCTCTGTGGCGAGTCCTGCGGCCTGAGGAATATTGATGTAGGCGGTGTTCCAGCCGTTCATCTGCATGCGCAGCGAGGTGTGGGCGTCTTCGGTAACCGTTTCGACGGCGATACCGCCGATCTCATCGAGCGCGGTGCGGCGGAGAATGGCGCAGGAGCCGCAGAAGAAGGTGGCGTTCCAGAAATCGTTGCCGTCCTGGACGATGCCGTAGAAGAGCTCTCCCTCGTTGGGGATGGTGCGGAACTGATTGAGATTGCGCTCGAAGGGATCGGGCGAATAGAAGTGGTGCGGCGTCTGGAGCATGGCCAGTTTCGAATCGCGTAGAAACCAGCCGAGGGTGACCTGCATGAAGCTGCGTGTGGGGACGTGGTCGCAGTCGAATATGGCGACGTAAGGGGAGTCGAGACGGGCGAGGGCGCAGTTGATGTTGCCAGCCTTGGCGTGCTTGTTGTCGTCGCGGGTCATGTAGCCGATGCCGGCTTCTTCTGCAAAACGACGGAACTCTTCGCGCTTGCCGTCGTCCAGGATGTAGACGTTGAGCTTGTCGGCGGGCCAGTCGATGTTCATCGCGGCGAGCGCGGTGTACTTCACTACGCTGAGGGGCTCGTTGTACGTAGGGATGAGGAGATCGATCGCGGGCCATTCTGCGGGGTTGTCGGGGAGAGGTACGGGCGTGCGGCGCAGGGGCCAGAGCGTCTGAAGATAGCCGAGGAACAGGATGACGAAGGCGTAGGTCTCGGCGAAGAGAAGAATGATGATGAAGAAAGCGTCGAGAAAACCAACTGCTGAGCCCGGATCGTGAAAGAATTTCGCGGTGGTTGAGATTCTCCAATAGCCGTAACGGAAGGTGGAGAACGTAGAAACCAGAAGAAGCGTGAGTGTGACGAGGTAGGAGCTCGAGCTGCGGTCGAGCCAAACGACGAGCGCGACGGTCAGGATGCCGAGGACAATCTGCTGGGGCCAGGTGAGGTCCAGGATGCCGGTGAAGACGAGTAAAAAGATGCCACCGGCCAGGGTAGCGAATCGAAGCACCTTGAAGAAGATATTCTCGCCCGATTCAAATTGCTTGAACAGGGGCGAGGCGGTCATCTCTCGCTCCAACGCATATTGCGGAAGCCTGCGGTCGCCGGTGCTGCCACGGTGCGGAGCCAGGTAGCCAGGTTGAGATAGTCTTCGGCGACCGGAGCGTCGGGAGCGTAATCGACTACGGTCATGCCTTCGGCGAGGGCCTCGCTGACCGAGGGTGCGCGGCGGATGACGAAGGGGAGGAGGCGATCGCCGAGCTGGCGACGCATGACTTCGCGGACGTCGAGATGGAGCGGAAGCGAGGTGTCGAACTGGTTGAGGACATAAAAAGGCAGTAGTGGGCGGCCGTCGCCGTCGTTGACGCCAGCGAAGAATTTTTCGACCATCTGAAGGCTGATGACGGAGTTCATGTCGGGCGCGACGGGAACGAGGATGGTTGGATTCAAGCGCGACATGCGGCGAACGATCCAACTGGAAGCGGGCGTGAGATCGAGAAGAATGCGGTGCATTCCGCGGCTGTTGCTGATGATCTCGTCCGTGAGTTGCTCGTGAGCGATGTCGTCGCTTCCCTTCTGGTCGATGTCGTAGCTGACGAGATAGATGGGGGCGTCGGTGCTGCCGGTCGGGGGCGAGAAGGTGCGGACGGTTCCCTGGCGGAGTTCGCTGGCACCGAAGTAGTAGGGGAGCAAGCCGTGGGAGGTGGTGTCGGTGAGGAGGACCTTCTCTCCCATGGAGGAGAGAGCCCGTCCGACGGTGGCTACGAGGCTGGTCTTACCGACGCCTCCGGCAAGCGAGAAGACGGCGAGGACTGGAGTGCGCGTTTCTTTCTGACGGACGGGCGCGGCCTCCTGCTGATCTGGGCCAGGCTGCTCGAAGACTCCCTTGAGAGCGAACCAGCGGGCGGCGACGCGCTCGCGCGAGTGTTGGAGGGTGTCGGCTACGGAAGATTGGACCGGGGACTGCGCCGGGACAACGGGTTTCTGCTGTGTCTGCGCGGTTGGCGGGGCATAGAGCCATGCGGGTCCGGAGGGCTCGGCGGGGTGCGCAGGACGCTGTGCGGAGAGGGTTGACGGGTCTTCTGCCGGCGTGCGACGCTCGGGGAATCCCTGAGATTGCTGGTAGTCGAAGTCGTCCTGGGCTCGGCGGCCGCGGGTGGAGTCAGACGGGACGAGCGCCTGCGAGAACGGCGACAGAGGACGCGGAGAAGCAGGGGCAGGAGAGATGCGCGAAGACACCGGTCGTATGGCGGAGGGTCTAGAAGATGACAGGCCGCTGTGAGGCTCGCGATTCGCTGGCGAGGGGTCCGTTATTGTCTGAGTGCGCTCTGCACTTGGAGGCCATGGGCTGGTGGGGGCAGTAGCTGAGGTGGGTGCCGGATCGCTCTGGGATGGGCGACCGGCGGAGGTTGGGAGATCGTCGTGGCGTTGACCCATAAACGAGGCCTGACTTTCATTGACGCTGGGAGATAGAGGTGCAGAAGGAAAGGATTTGGTTACAGGCTCTGTTGGCCGGAAGGTTGGAGGGGCGGCCACGGAGTGGCTATCTGGCCGAGCGGAGTGGCGAGCCGAACTGGACGAGTACCCAGTTTGGAAAGCATCGTAGTCGGGGCCGCGGTAGATCTGGCGGACGCCCGAAGCGTCTTCGGGGTGGTAGCCCTGAGGGCGTCGGGAGATTGGCTGGCTCTGTGGAACACCCCGCTCGGGTTGAGTGAGTGCGGATGGCGAGTATTCCCGCCGATCACGATCACTAATGCGGGGTTCGGACGGCTGCGTGGAGGGTGAAGTTGCATCCTGCGCGGGTCGCAGGAGCGGCTGCGAGTGGACGGGGGGCTGAGCGAGGGAATACAGCGTGTACGGATCTTCTATCTTGCCCGGAATCTCTGGCGTGACTTGATGCGAGGCGGATGCTTTGCGTCGAATCTCGGAGTCGGCATAGCGGGCTGCCTGACGCTGCGCCGAGGCATGGGCTTCGGCAATCTCGCGCTCTTCGCGACGAGCGGCTGCTTCGGCGACTGCGGCTGCTTCGGCGCGGCGTGCGGCTTCGACACGCTCGGCCGCCGCGGTACGCGCGGCTTCTTCGGCTTCGCGAAGGGCGCGGCGCATGGCGGAGTCGGCATCCTCTGCCTTATGGGTTCGGGCGGCTGCGGCCGCGTGACGTGCTGCCGAGTCGGCTGCGGCAGCAGCAACTTCTGCTTCCGCTTTGGCAAGGAGCGCCTGCTCGCGCACCTGCTCGGCGGCGCGATGCCTGAGTTGCGCGCGATACTCACGTCGGGAGGCGGAGAAATCGCGATACTTTGCACCATGAAGATTGGCCCAGGAGTAAAGGACTGCGACGTCTTCCGGGGTCTCGGCTGCGGCGGGATCGTCGCCCCTGTCCATCTTTCGTGAATCCATTGTTCAGTTCCTGAAGTTCAAATTGCGTGTTGGTTTTCTGTATTGTGCCTGTTGTCTGCCAGTTGAAAACGTGGCTTTTGCACCTGTTCCTGCAATAGCCTGAGGCTAATGTGGGCGCTACCTCAAGTCAATGAAACCGTCATGCGACTTAAGTGTGACCGTGTAAGGGGATCGGGTGATTTGCCGCGTCAATTGAGGTCAAGAGAGCCGAGAGGCCTTTGTGACTGGATGGAGCGTATCGCACCTGCGATGACATTCTCCGGGTGGCAGCGAAGCCATCGCCTGCGTTTTCCTTTGATGGTGTGAAAAGCAGATAAGGTGGATCGAACGACGGTTTGTAGGAGCTGCGCTGTCCGTCGGTTACGGGCGAATTCCCTAGTCTGAATGTGCTAACTTGGTAGTGTGGTTTGAGAGCGTAGCTCAGTTGGTAGAGCATCGCCCTTTTAAGGCGTTGGTCCTGGGTTCGAGCCCCAGCGCTCTCACCATAAAATCAACAATTTAGGGATAGTAGAGCGAGCCCGGAAAAATTTGCGGGGACGCAAAAGGGAATACTCCTTTTACGTATCACGTAACTGCGGCACCGCACCTGGGGCTGCGTTATTAGCATCACGATCTGGCTCCTAACCAGTAGGGCGCCATGGGTTCAAATTTCAATCCTCAATTAAAGCACGCGCTAATGTCAATTGGCGTCCTAAAATTCCACCACCTTCGCTGGCTCGAATGGCGGTGTATTTTGACATTCGTCCGTGCAGAAATGAGGAGAAGATCGCCAATTTCGGCCCACTCCGAGTAAATAGGGGGCATCTTAACCTGCAGAAGGTATACCCATGGAAATCCCCAACGGTCCCCTGCAACTTCTCCAACAGATACGTTCCTCGGCCATGATTGATGTCGGAACCATAGAAGCAAGACTCACCTGTGTCAGCAATTCGACTCCACCAACCAGAGTAAACACCAACCTAATCTGCATCGTTGGAATGTTCCGTGAGTACATTGCCACGCTTGATGAGGCTATAGCGGCTTCAGCCGTGTGCTGACAACGCCACCGAGGCTCTGTGACAGGAGTTTGAGGCTAAAAGAAGGCCCCCGAGGTGGGGTCAACGGTAGCGTTGCCTTTGTAGAATCCCTTCAAACAATGGTTTTCGCTGCGTCTTGCTGTGGCAGCATCCTATCGATTGTTTTCAAGAGAGCCGTTGGTCCGTCAAGCCAATCATAGAAACTCTTCCGTCGCTTCCGTCGTTGTCTGGGCCATCAACACCCAGCACCGTGCATTTCATATCCGGCCTAACTGCGTGAGCCGTTTCTACTATTCCACGACGCTCCTCCGCCTTCAGGCTCTGACAGAGAAGCAAAATTTCGACCGGTTCAGTCATCAGAACGAGCATCGCATCTGCAAACAGGTTGCAGAGAATAGCCGATGACCCGCTCTCTCAAGAATGAGTCGGCGGGTCGTCACCAAGATATCGTCATTCCCGTAGATCAAAATGGTCCACACAACGGCCTCCGAAAGATACCGGGATTCCGCTGGAATACTAGAGGGAAACAAAATCTGAGTCTGTCGTCCGCCGGACAGACGGTGCCACCAGCATTTGATAAATCAAACGTGAGCTTTATGCCCTGCCGGCCGGACTGCTTGGCCGCACCTGAACGGTTCTACTCTGCTTTGTAATTTTCAATATGTGGAGATTCAGCGTGAAAAACTCTGATTGCCCATCATTACGCATTCTCGAAATACTCGTGAAGGACGCAACCCGTCGAAGAGAAAAATCTACCGACAAAGGTCGTAGTGAGGCTTGGAGCCCGACGGATAGGGTCCAACTCATTCAAGTTCTGGTCGACCGCCACCTAAAGCTCTGCCCTCTGTGTAACCAAAAGATCGCGAGCGAGGGTGTCTTGGCGAAGCTCAAGAAGGCTGTCTAATGGGAGCGTCAGAAAGAGAATCTAGGCAGGAATCGGGCTTTGTCGATCTTCACTTCGAAGAGCAGAACCAGATCGCTGATCACATCTTAGGAGTGGTCGCAAGAAGAAACGGTGAACCATTCGATCGCACTAAGAGTGCAGCATGGCAACGGGGTGGGTTGGGTTAGGAGTTTCAGTCCCTCACCGAGACTTGCTCAAAATCTTCTGTTAGCGCCAACAGAATTCAACTTCCTTAATGGCCTGCCAGAGGGGGGTCTCTTCGTCCATAGCCTCTACCGCGCTGTGGTCTGTCGATGGCCGCCCATAACAGACGTTTTCTTCTGCCAATGAACCTGGAGTTCCGGCAAGCGCATTGCGATCAATTTTGGTTGGGTCGGATTCAGGTGGGTTTTCCTAACTGGCAGCTTTTACCGGGTTTGTGTCCACGACGGACCTCCTCGTGGTACCTATGCTGTGGGCTTATCCGGAGCCGGCAATACGGCGCAGAATTCGTCCAGGAAACGGTTGCTGTATTCCTGCACGAGCGCTTCGATCCGTTCGGCCGAATCCGCGCAAACGATGAGTCCCGCGTGGTGGGAGTTGTCGAGGCGCCGAACGATCTCGGGCGCATTGTAGCCACTGGTATCGGGCCGCTCCTGGCGCGCAAGACAGATAACGCTTCCGGCGTAAAGCTGCTTCAGTCTGGGCAGTGCGTACTCCATGTGCAAGAGAGCTGCGACCTCAATTCTTGCCCACTCAACCCAGGGGTTGATCCCGGAGGCGAACTCGACGACTTCGGCGATGTGCGCCCCACCCACTCGGGCCGCGGTTTCGAGGAAGTAGAACCTCCCGTCGGAGTCCGCCCTGATGAACTCCGTATGCGTAACGCCGGCGACGAGGCCGAGCGACTCGATTACATGGGTATGCATTCCGATGAGGCCGAGAGCTTCGGTCGATTCCCTGTCGAGCGCCTGTGTGGTGAAGACGCCACCCTCGTGCATCGTCTGCATGGGCGGCTTGCCGTACTTATATGCCGAGCCAAAGAGAGCCCTGCCGTTCCAGGTGATGCCCTCGACGTGGAAGATCTCTCCGGGAATGAATCGCTCCAGCAGGTAGTGCGACTGCAGATCGCCGAGTTCGTCCAGAATTGGCCAGAGGGCGTCGGGCGTTTCGATCTTGCGAATGCCAATCGCTGAAGCATTCGTGCGTGGCTTCAGTAACCATGGACCGGGAACTTGGCTCATGAATTTGCGGAGGCTTTCGTAGTTGAAGACCGAAGTGAACTCCGGAACGTGAACACCACACTGCCGGGCGTGGACGCGCATCGCGAGCTTGTCGCGAAAATTTCGGGTAAGCGATTCGCCCATGCCGGGCAGCCGCATGTGTTCGCGCAGGAGTGCAGCCACTTCGAGGTCGAATTCATCAAGGGCGACGATTCGGTCGAAGCGAATTTCGCGGGCGAGGTAGCTTACAGTGTTGAGGACCTGAGCCGGAGTGAGGTTCTCTGGCATGGTGATGAGCTTCGCGAGGGACTTACGAGGCCAATTGGCGTGCTCGAGCTTGTCCACGGTGAGAAGAACGACCTGCACCCCGAGGCGGGCGAGCTCCTCAAGGAAGCGCTGGCCCTTTTCATAGCTGCTGATGCAAAGAATCGTGGGCTTCTGTTGGTGGTCCGTCACACTGGCTCCTTTTCGCAGCAAGGAACTTTCATGATGGAGGGTATATCAGGAGATGGGCTCTTCCGTGAAGGTTTGTTTGACGCCTTCTTCCAGCGAGGTGAAGGAGGCGGTGTAGCCCGCGGCGCGGAGGCCCGCGATGTCGGCCTGGGTGTAGTGCTGGTAACGGTTCTTGAGGTCGCCGGGCATGGGGATGTATTCAATCTTGCCGGGACCATGGACCTGCATGAGGGCTTCGGCAACGGCTTTGAAGGTGCGGGCTTCGCCGGTGCCGGCGTTGACTACGGCGTGGAAATTCTTATGCGGGCCCTGGGGCAACAGACAGGCGAAGAACATGTTGATGCGGCAGAGGTCGTCGACGAAGACGAAGTCGCGGCGCTGCTCGCCGTCGGCGTAGCCACCTGAGCCCTCGAACATGCGGATGGTTCCGGTTTCTTTGAGTTGCCGTGTGAAGTGGTGGATCACGCTGGCCATGCGGCCTTTGTGCTGCTCGCGCGGGCCGAAGACGTTGAAGTAGCGAAGGCCGACGACCGTGCTCTTCATCTCGGGGATGAGGCGGCGGACGTAGTTATCGAAGACGAGCTTGGAGTAGCCGTAGACGTTGAGGGGGCGCTCGTTGGCCGGGACTTCTGTGAAGTTGGTGCTGGCTCCGTAGACGGCGGCGGTGGAGGCGTAGACGAGGGGGATTTTGCGGTCGAGGGCGAAGTGGAGGAGTTCCTTCGAGTAGGTGAAGTTGTTGTCCATCATGTAGCGGCCGTCGTCTTCGAGGGTGTTGGAGCAGGCGCCTTGATGGAGGATGGCGCGAATTTTTGAGTTTTCGAAGTAGCCAGCTTTGAGGGCAGCGCGAAACTCGCGCTTGTCCATGAAGTCGGAGTATTCGGCTCCGGCGAGATTGAGGAATTTTGGGCCGGTGAGATTTGGCGCGGGGGCGAAGTTGTCGACGAGGAGGATGTCGCGCTCGCCGGCGCAATTGAGCTGGTGGATAAGGTTGCTGCCGATGAAGCCTGCGCCTCCGGTGACGATAATCACTGATGGATCTCCTGCGTGGGTGCCGTGGTTGTGAGCTTTTTTACGATGTTCGAAGTAGAGAAGCCTTCGACGGTGGCGACGATTTCGACGCGGCCGCCCGCGGCGAGGACATCTTCGTGGCCGACGACGGTTTCGATGGTGTAGTCGCCGCCTTTGACGAGAACGTCGGGTTTGAGCGCGCGAATGAGTTCGAGGGGGGTGTCTTCTTCGAAGAGAACGACAGCGTCTACCGCCGCGAGGGCGGCCATGACACGGGCGCGCTCGCGCTCGGAGACGATGGGGCGGGTGGGGCCTTTGAGGCGGCATACGGAGGCGTCAGCGTTGAGGCCGAGGATGAGCTTTGAACCGAAGCGGCGGCAATCTTCCAGCAGAGTGATGTGGCCGACGTGGAGGAGGTCGAAGCAGCCGTTAGTGAAGACGATGGTCTCGCCGGTCGCGCGCCACTCGGCTACGCGAAGCTTGATGCGCTCGAGGTCGAGGATCTTTTCGCCCGCGGCAACGTTTGAGCTTGGGGTGAGGGCGGCGACGAGCTCGTTACGAGCGATGGGAACGGTACCAACTTTGCTGACGACGATTCCGGCGGCGAGGTTGGCGAGTTCGACGGCGGTTTCGATCTGAAGTCCCGCGGCTAGACTGGCGGCGAGGGTTGCGATGACAGTGTCGCCAGCTCCGGAGACGTCGAAGACCTCACGG
>Ga0210388_10004112_pt1 | contig 11388 bp, 7 predicted proteins | sample IncBWC19OmetaG_FD_155485 | JGI IMG/M metagenome (GOLD analysis project Ga0210388, IMG submission 155485) | Forest soil microbial communities from Barre Woods Harvard Forest LTER site, Petersham, Massachusetts, United States - Inc-BW-C-19-O ...
CTGGGTTCGATTGGCGCGGCATCCATCCTGTTTATGAAGAAGAAATATCCTGCGGGAGTGTTGGCGACGGGCGTTGGGCTGGCTGTGCTGGCGTCGGAATATCCGGAGAAATTTGAAGACGTGCGGCGAGCTCTGCCCGATTATTTCGACCGTGGAATGCGAGTGATGGAAATGGCCACCCGCGCCGGCAAGCGAATCACGGAAGCAGCCGGCCGAAGTGCCGTAGATGCGTGGGACGGCATCGGCGGCTGAGCGGCGGACTGCCTCTTACTCACTCGATCCCAAGCTGCTTTCTCGCGTCCGGGCTGAGCCGTTCCGGAGTCCAAGCGGGGGTCCAGACAACGTTTACAGTGCAGTTGGCAACGCCAGGTAACTGTTCGACGCGGGACTTTACCTGCGCGCTGATATTCACATGCTCCGGGCAGCCTTGCGCGGTTAGAGTCATTTCGACGGTGACGTCCTGTTTTGTTTCTTCGGGATTTTCGGCCGGCGTTGGCATAAAGTTTACGTTGTAGATCAAGCCCAAGTCGACAATGTTGACCGGAATCTCCGGGTCGTAGCAGCTCTTCAACGCGCTCAGAACGTCTTGTTCAGTGATGGCGGTCATCGCAACACTCCCTCTGTCTCTCTCTTTCAGTTTAACCCACGGCAGGTTACCTCGGAGGCGCATGCCACGGAACGCGTGCGTATGCGGCAGAAAACTTGATAGATTCTTCCCATGATCAGCCCAGAGGCGAAGCAGCGAATTCAACTGGCGTTAGTCGTGGCAATGGTGGTCGCAGGATTGCGCGCGGGTTACATCTTTTACCAACGTCACGAGGATAAGGTCCAGGCCGAGAGGCAGAAGCAGGCGGGCAGTGTCGGATATTCAAATCCCGACTACTACGTCAGTCCCAAGAAGCTGTATCCCTACGATCTGAAGAGCGCGAAGCAACTCACTCAACAGCCGGTGTGGGTAAAGGAGGGTTACCGCTACTTCTTTTATCGTTACGACCCGGCACGAAAGCAGGTCGACTTCGCGAACGAAGCCGGACTTTTGCAGCCCATCGAAAAGCTGGCAATCAAAGACGTCATCACGGCCATGCCTACCGGCGCGGGACAGCGGCGTCAAGTGATGGCTGTGTTCGAAAAAGAAGGGAAGACCTATGCGGTACCGATCGGATTCGAGGCCGACGAGCAGTACAAGATTTACTCCGACGAGATGTTTTTCATCGAAGATCCGCGCGACTTGTACAAGCACTGGTCCGCCGACGTATGGCAGGCGGTCGAGCGGCACGAGGTGACGCAGGGAATGAACGAAATGCAGGCTGACTTCGCAATCGGCATGGGAGTGCCGGATGCCGGCGATACTTCCTACGAAAAAACCGTTCGCTATCCGAACGGGGGCAAGCCACTGGTCGTGATCTACCACGACGGAAAGGCAGCGGAGATCAAGCCTGGCGCGCCGGGATCCTAAATCGTGTGGCTAGTCGCCAATGCCTTGCACTTTGCCGCGCAGCACGGTGATCGAAGCTTTCGGCAGGGTGAATGTAGTCTGCGAATCACCGGTGACCACCGCACCGACGGGCGCATGATCCGGGTCCGCGTGACTGTTGGTTCCGTCGTTGATCCACACATACTGCTCGCTGCCGAAAGTCACTACGTCGACGGGGCCGGAGAAAAATCCGTGCCGCTTTCCGGCGTTCTCAAACGCAACACGCACCGAGTGTTGGTTCGTTTCATCGCGATTGACCAGCATTACCGCCCAGTTGCCGTCAGGACGGCGTACGGTGTACGTGGTGACGAGAGCATTGCCGTCGCTGTCTTTTATTTCAGCCGAAGAGGGAAACATGTGATGCGTCCCAGAGCGATGCTGCACCCACTCCAGGTTGATCATGTGCGCAGCGTAGTAGAGCGAGGTGTAGCCAGTGATGTCGTATTCATGCGACGCGACAAAGTTTGACCATGACGCCCATCCCAGGCAACTCTTCTGCAAGCCTTGCGGTTGAATCGGCGAATGATAGAACGCGGCGCCACCGCCCTCAAAAAATGACCCGATATTATCGGCCAGCCAGAGTCCGGCAAAGATTGTGCTCATCGGGCCAGTGAGATTTGCGGCAAGGTGGCTCTCGCTGACGATTAGCGGCACGTCTTTCGGTACGCCGTCGGCCCACCACACCTGCAGAATGTGCTTCATGATCTGCGGCTCGCTGTAGAGCGTCTTCCAGGTGATGTCGCAGGGTTCAAATGGGTAATGCTCGAATGAAACGAACGCCAGGTCTTTCAAGTGGCCACGGGCTTTGAGGTAATCAACGAAGCGGCCCATCCAGGAGGTTCGCCGCTGTGCGTCCGGCCAAACGCGGATGTCTTCATTTACGCCCTCAAAGATCGGACCTCCGAGCTTGAGCTTGGGGTCGACCTTGTGAATCGCATCCGCCCATTGAATATAAAGCGCGCCGTAATCTTCCGGCATGGCGTGCTTGCCGTCAGGTTCCTCGCCCATTTCAATGCCGGAGATGGCGTAGCCGCGCTTCTCGATGTAAGCAATCTGCGCGGCCGCATCGTCGGGTGTGCCGTAAAGCATCGTCACCGGAATCAGCGCCGGTAGATTGTTGGTGATCCCACTCGTGAAGAAAAGATCGAAGCCGGTGTGCTGGTAGCCGCCCGTCGCGTTGACATCGTCGGCGGAGTGCCACGGATCAATGGAGGACGAAACATATTCCGGCGCGCTCTTTCCCGTGGCATCCTTCGCGACGTCAGTAAATCCACCGGCGGCATCAACGCTGCCGACATGAATCTCCTGGATGGCGTATCCGACGCAGTTGCGAATGTCGTCCGAGCCATGCAGATCGCAGGTGTTCGAGGACTCGGTCATGAGCACCCGCACGTATTGCGTGGTGACGGGCACGTCGGAGAGCTTCAGCGTTACGGAGCCGCCTGGCGCATTCTTCAGCGCGCCGCTGGGAAAAGTCTTCCAACTCCCCTCCGGGCCGCGATCGAAGTCGAGCGCGTATTTTCCGTCCCAATACTCGACCTGGTAGGTAACTGCGAACGGCATGGCCCATGCGATCTGTATCGCATTCATCGGCTGCGGTGAGCGCAAATCCACGACCACCCACTGCGGGTGCGCCGGGTCTTTTTCTCCGGTGAACTTGCTCGTCAGATACGGATTGCTTTTCCAGTAAGTGAGATTTGATCCTTGCACAGGACGGTCGCCGCTGGTCGAAAACCCGCGGTGGGGCAGGGCATAAGCCAGGATGTAGCGCGTGGGCTCTTTCAGGTCGGTGCTGCCAGTAAAGTATCCGCTCTTGTGCGCGGCGTCGCTCCACGTACCGTTTTCCGTCCAGTGCCAAGCCGCCATGCGCAGTTCAGAGTTGTTGCGGTAAGTGATCGGGCCCCAGCCAGCGGAAAGAGATTCCTGAAGGATGTGCGGGGTATAGACCTGGTCGATGCCACTGTGCGAAAGCACATCGACGGAACTGCCGAGCGAGCGATCGGGATCGAAGGTGTTCAGGATGTGTTTCGGATCAGCGTCCACATGCACGACTGCGACCTGCGAGGACGCGCTTGAGGCTCCGCTTTGGGCACGCGCTGGGGGAATTGCTGAAGTTATCGTCCCGAAGAGTACGACGAGAAGAAAGAAAGCGAAGAGATCCCAACCGGTGGCGAACCGGCGGGTCAGTTTTCTGTTTTTGAGCGCTAAAAGCATGAGGACCTCGCGCCGGGAATTCCGAGGGAACTCCGCGGGACGCTCCATAGTAAAACGTTTCAATACTGCTCTCTGCAAGAGATTTCTTTGCAGATTCCACTCTGCGAAACTGCCGGGACAAAACCTTGGCGCAGACTAGAGCTTGCCCACTTCGCGCTGCACCACGAGAAAATATGCAGCCACTAGGATCAGAACCAATCCGTTCACGCCCAGAACGATGGGCGCGGTAAACATTGGCACCAGCCAGCCGGTCAGCAGATTCCCCATCGGCATGCCGCCGCGGAAGGCGCAGTTGTATACGCTCATCACCCGGCCGCGCATTTCGTTGGTTGTAATTAACTGCACCAGCGAGGTAACCGTGGCGAAGACCGCCATCATGGAAGCGCCGACAAAAGCTAGCATCGCAAAGCTGAGAGGCAGCGAAGTCGAAAGAGCAAAGCCGGAAATCGCGGCGCCCAAACAAATTAGCACCAGCAGGGCAAATTTTCCTTTATTCCGCATGTTGCCCATTCCAGCGATGGCCAGCGAGCCCCAGATCGAGCCGACTCCCATGATCGAAAGCAGATTGCCGTAGGTTTCCGGACCCCGATGAAAAATGTCCTTCACAAATACCGGGAGATACGTTCGCATCGGCATGCTCAAAGCCGTCATGCAAAAGGCCAGCACCACCAGCCCTTCCATCGAGTTCTGCTTGCGCACGAACTTGATGCCCTGCTTCAGGCTGCTGAACATCGAGTCGGTGGTACTCTGCGGCAGCAATCGCGACGTAATCATGGAAAGTGAAATGATCGGCGCCAGAAAAGACAAGGTATTGAGCCCAAAGCACCAGTCCTCTCCGAGTTTCGCCAGGGCCTGACCCGCCAGAGCGGGACCGATCGCGACCGCCATGTTGAACTGAATCGAATTCAGCGCGATCGCGTTCGGCATATCCTCGCGATCGACCAGCGTCGGAATCAAGGCGGAGTAAGCCGGCCCGCCAAAGGCCTGCGCCAGGCCAGATACGCAGGAGAGCGACAAGATGTGCCACACATGCACCGTTCCGGTTGCCACGAGCACGGTGAGCGCTCCAGCGCTCGCCATCTGTACATACTGCGAAAGCAGCAAGACCTTGCGCCGCTCGGCGCGGTCGGCCACCACGCCACCGATCAGCGAGAACAGAAAAATCGGAATGCCGCCAAGAAACTGGTCGAGCGCCAACAGGAATTTCGAATGGCTCATCTGATAAATCAGCCAGCCCTGGGCCACGATCTGCATCCAGGTGCCGATACTTGACGTACAGGCGCCGAACCACATCAGGCGAAAATCTCGATATTGAAATGCCTTGAATACCCTGCGAATCGTGGACGTGTCCATGAGCCTCTTGTGTGTAGGGCCGAGGTCTATCTTCGCACACCGTCACTGTCAGGGCCCGCGTGCGGGGGAAGAGCTACGGCATGAGCGCTTGGAACCTCTGCTGGCGTCGTCGGACGTAACCCATGCACATCTTCCACCAGTGCTCGCAGGATCTCGGCCGCGCTCCACGCCTGCGCCACACATCCACCCGGCCGCTGGGGGGCGCTTCCGTCAAAAACTTCTGAGATGTGTCCGAGCCCGCCGTCGGCGAGATGTTCGCACAGCGGCGCCAGCCATGCGGACGCCTGGCGGCGGGCAGAATCACTGCCTCCGTTCACTTTTACAAATGCAGTGATGAACGGTCCCATCAGCCACGGCCATACCGTTCCCTGGTGGTAGGCGCCGTCACGTTCCAAAGGCCCGCCGGTGAAGCGGCCACGGTATTGAGGATCGGTCGGCGACAGGGTGCGCAAGCCGTAAGGTGTGAGCAACTGTTGCTGAACTTTGTCGACGACACGTCTCGCTCGCTCGGACGAGAGTATACGGTGCGTCAGGCTGACCGCGAAGATCTGGTTGGGGCGGATGGAAGAATCCAACTGCGCTCCGTTTATCACGTCGTAGAGACATCCGGTATCGTCATTCCAGAACAGACGATTGAAGCTTGTCTTCGCGGCGGTTGCCATCTCGCGGTATCGCTCCTGCCCAGCTTCATCGCCGAATTGCCCGGCCAGGTCAGCCATGATGCAGAGCGCGTTGTACCAGAGCGCCTGAATTTCTACCGGCATACCCCGGCGTGGCGTGACTACCCAGTCGCCGACTTTTGCATCCATCCAGGTAAGTTGCACGCCTTGTTCGCCCGACGACAGCAGTCCGCTAGGTTCAACTTTGATTCCGTAGCGTGTTCCACGTACATGCCACGAAATGATTTCCACAAACACCGCGTAGAGCTGGTTCCGCACAAACTCGACGTCTCCGGTGTAAGCGAGGAAGGATCGCGTGGCTTCAAACAACCATAGCGTGGCATCGACCGTGTTGTACTCCGGAGTCTCGCCGGCGTCGGGAAAGCGATTCGGCAACATTCCCTGATCCACGTGCTGCGCGAAAGTGCGCAGGATGCTCCCGGCAACGTCATATTTGCCGGTCAGCAAGGTAAGTCCCGGCAACGCAATCATGGTGTCGCGGCCCCAGTCGCTGAACCAGTGATATCCGGCGATGACGGTTTTCTGATCACCGCGGGAAACGATGTAGTGGTCGGCAGCAGAGGCAAGATCGCGAGCGAACCCGTCGTCTATCGGGGATGATGCGACGGCATCCCGGCGTTGCGCCACTTCAATCTGACGGTATTGTGCAATCTGCGCAACATCTCGCTTTTCGGTGGAAGCGATCATCAACGCCGGACGAAGGCCCAAATCGAAGCGCAACACGAAGGGGTTGAAAAGGTCTTCAGAGAAATCGAGGCCGCGTTCGCGCTCCGCGTCATATTCAAAATTGCGGTACCAGTCGCCAACTTTTGCCAGTTCGACAGCGTTGTGAGCCAGATGCAGGGAAGGCAATCCGGAGTAGGGAGTGATGCTCGCCACCCCTGGATGTTCTTCAACCGCCGGATTGATCGCGTTGTTTTCGTGCGTCAAGCTGTGATAGTCGCGGAATGCGACCAGCGGCCTGATTTCAAGCGACAGCTTCTTTGATGGCTGATCATTCTGCGTCAGCGCATATTGCACGACCGTGGTGTTCTCTCCCTGAACCATAAATACGGTCTTCTCAATTTCGATGCCTTCGATTTCGTAAGCAAAGACAGGGAATGGATCGAGGCGGAACTGCTTAAGATATCGAAATCCCTCGGGATGAATGACACCGGGATAACGGTTGGCCGAGAGATCGAACGGCCGGCCGTCGACGAAGAACGTTTCTTCCAGCTTGGAGAGCATGACCATCCGGCCGACAGGCGGCTTGGTAGCCGCTACCAGCAGGCCGTGATAGCGCCGCGAATTCAGACCGATGATAGTCGACGAAGAAAAGCCGCCGAGTCCGTTGGTCTCCAGCCACTCGCGGCGGAGAGAGGCGTCCAGGTCTCCACATATTTCCCGATCGAATTCAATCATGGCTTACGACTCTGAGTTCAGCTTGCGGCAATGACGCGTTCGCGCGTTTCAGGTTTCCTTTGGTTCGCCAGATCGACCGCGCGATTCTCCACTTTGTTGCATGAGCTTGGTGACGACGCCGGTCCATCCGGTTTGATGGCTGGCGCCGATGCCGGCCCCCGAGTCACCGTGGAAGTATTCGTGAAACAGGACCAGGTCGCGCCAGTGCGGATCGGTCTGGAACTTCTCCAGGCCGCCAAACACGGGCCGGCGGCCTCTTTCATCCTGAAGAAAAATATTCGTCATGCGGCGCGACAATTCGCCCGCCACCTCCCATAACGTCATCTTCTTGCCTGATCCCGTGGGGAACTCGACTTTGAAATCGTCGCCCAGATAGTAATGAAACTTCTGCAGAGACTCGACGAGCAGATAGTTCACGGGAAACCAAATCGGCCCGCGCCAGTTCGAATTGCCCCCGAACAGTCCGGTCGAAGACTCGCCCGGTTCGTAATCGACGCGGTGCTCCATGCCGTTTACCTCCAGCATGTACGGGTTGTCACGATGGAACTGCGACAGGGCGCGAATCCCGTAAGGTGAAAGGAACTCGCGTTCGTCGAGCATGTACTTCAGAATGCTCCGCAGCTGGTCGGCATCGGCAATGGATAGCAACCTCCGTTCACCCATGCCCTCGGTCTTCATGCTGGCAATGTTTTCGGTCAAGTCCGGACGGTTTGCAATGAACCATTCCAGGCGTCGCTTGAAGTCCGGCAGCTTATCAAGGACCTCCGAGTCCAGAGTCTCCACCGCGAACAACGGGATCAATCCCACCATGGAGCGGATCTTCATGGGAAACTGCGATCCATCGGGTAGCCTCAGTACGTCGTAGAAGAAGCCGTCTTCTTCATTCCAGAGGCCCATGCTGTCCTGGCCGCGATGGCTCATGGCATGCGCGATGTAGATGAAGTGCTCCCAGAATTTGCTGGCGACATCTTCATAGCAGGGCTCGTCCATCGCGAGTTCGAGCGCGATGGCCAGCAGATTCAGCGTGTACATTGCCATCCAGCTCGTTCCGTCGGATTGCTCGAGGTAGCCTCCAGTTGGCAGCGGCTTGCTGCGGTCGAATACACCGATGTTGTCCAGTCCCAGAAAGCCGCCCTGAAAAATGTTCATGCCTTCGGCGTCTTTGCGGTTCACCCACCAGGTAAAGTTCAACATCAGTTTGTGAAAAGCGCGCTGCAGGAAAGAACGATCGCCGCGACCTTTTCGCTTCTTATCGATCTTGTAAACCCGCCACGCGGCCCAGGCGTGAACCGGAGGATTTACGTCGCCAAATGCCCATTCGTAGGCCGGGATTTGTCCGTTGGGGTGCATGTACCACTCGCGCAGCATCAGCGTGAGCTGTTCCTTCGCGAAATCCGAATCGACCAGGGCAAGGGGTATGCAATGAAAAGCCAGGTCCCACGCGGCGTACCACGGGTACTCCCACTTGTCGGGCATGGAGATGACGTCGGCGTTATACAGGTGTGTCCACTCATGATTGCGGCCCTTGGCCCGCGCAGGCGGCGGAGGAGGATTGCCCGGATCGCCCTCCAACCAGTCTTTGACCACGTAGTGGTAGTACTGCTTCGACCACAACATGCCGGCAAAGCCCTGGCGCATAACGCTCTGCGCGTCCGACGAAAGATCCTGCGGAATGACCGTGGCATAGAATTCGTCGGCCTCGGTTTTTCGTTGGACAAAGATATTGTCAAACCCAGAGAACGCGCTCTTGTCTTTGAAGTCGGAGTCGGCCAGTCGCAGGCGGACGACAATACTCTCGCCCGCGCCCACCGTGAGTTTGTAGTCGGCAGCCGCTTTCGTGCCTCTGCGTGCTGGATTCACCGCCTCGGCCGCCCCATTCACTACGTAGTTGTTGATTCCGTCTTTCACGTAGGGAGTGCGATTGCCCACTCCAAACAAGCGCTGCGTGTTGGTTTCGTTTTCCGTGAACAGTAATTGTGGTGAACCTTCGCAATGCAGCCATCGATTCCCGGGATGATTGTGATTCAGTTCGATGACGGGATCGGGCGAGGGACGAGACTCCTGCAACTCTGGCCGCCGATTGGATCGTCCCCACGACCATGTGTTCCGGAACCAGACTGTCGGCAACAGGCGAAGATTGGCCGCCTGCGGTCCGCGATTCGCGACCGTGATCCTGATCAAAATGTCTTCGGCGTCAGCTTTCGCGTATTCCACGAACACGTCGAAATACCGATCGTCGTTGAACACGCCAGTGTCGAGCAATTCGAATTCCGGCTGGCCTTTTCCGCGTCGCCGATTTTCTTCGACCAGCAGGCTATAGGGAAACGCTGCCTGCGGATATTTGTATAGATACTTCATGTAAGAGTGCGTGGGCGTCGAGTCGAGGTAGAAGTAATACTCCTTTACATCTTCGCCGTGGTTGCCCTCGTTGCCGGTCAGGCCGAAGATGCGTTCCTTCAAGATCGGATCGTGCTCATTCCAGAGTGACAGGGCGAAACAGATCATCTGCTTGCGGTCGCTGATGCCGGCTAATCCGTCTTCGTTCCAGCGGTAAGCGCGCGACCGGGCGTGGTCATGCGGCAGATATTCCCACGCGGTTCCGTACGCGCTGTAGTCCTCGCGCACTGTGCCCCAGGCACGTTCGCTGAGATAGGGCCCCCAGCGCTTCCAGTGCTTCTTGCGGACACCCGACTCCGATAACCGCGCTTCTTCCTGCGTCATGAAATCTCCGCTTGATCGCTACTTGAGTTCACGCAGTGCTTGATACTACGCAATCGCCCACCGCTGCGGCGGGTAGTAGTAGAATAGCTCCCCATCTCGCGTTCTGTACCAGGTTGTGCGGTCTGCGAACTCAGTTCGACGTGGAGGTAGCAGTGGCCCTGACCATCAACGGTCTCTCGAAGACCTACCCGAATGGGGTGAAAGCCCTCAAGAATCTCTCTCTATCCATCGGCAACAGCATGTTCGGTCTTGTGGGACCGAATGGTGCCGGTAAGAGTTCTCTCATGCGTACCGTCGCCACGCTGCAGGATCCCGATTCCGGCTCCATTAGTCTCGATGGTATCGATGTTCTGCGCCAGAAGGATCAGGTCCGGCGACTCCTCGGCTATCTGCCCCAGGAGTTCGGCGTCTACCCGAAAGTTTCCGCGCTCGACATGCTTCATCATCTCGCGGTGATGAAAGGCATGTCTTCCGCCAGCCAGCGCAAAGAAACTGTGGACTCGCTGCTGAACCAGACCAATCTGTGGGATGTCCGCAAGAAGGCGCTCTCCACGTTTTCCGGAGGAATGAAGCAGCGCTTTGGCATTGCCCAGGCACTGCTCGGCAATCCCCGCCTTATCATCGTGGACGAGCCCACCGCCGGACTTGATCCTGCGGAACGCAATCGGTTCCTGAATCTTCTTTCTTCGCTCGGCAGCGATCGCACCGTCATCCTTTCCACTCACATCGTCGACGATGTGCGCCAGCTCTGTCCGCGCATGGCCATTATTGCCAATGGAGAACTGATCCTCGAAGGCGCTCCGAATGAAACCATTGCCGCGCTGAACGGAAAAATCTGGTCCAAGGTGGTGGCCACCAACGACGAACTAAAAGCGCTGGGAGATCAGCTGCACATCATCTCCACGCACCTGGTCGGAGGGAAGAACGAAGTTCGTGTGCACTCCACCGCTCAGCCGGGAGACGGATTCCGCCAGGTGGACACCGATCTCGAAGACGTCTACTTCCTCAGCCTGTCGCGCCAGACCAGGGCCCAGCTTCCGAACTGAAGCGTCGCATCACGAAGGGATTCGCTTATGGCACTCTTTTGGGAGTTCTTCACATTCGAACTCAAGTTCCGCTTCAAGAGCATCTCGACCTACGTCTATTTCCTTCTCTGGCTCGCGTTCTCCTTCCTCTCTGTAGCGTCTGAAAGCTTCGGTCCGGTCGGCAACAGCAATGGCAAAGTTCTGCTGAACGGCGCCTACGCGAACGCTTTCAATAACTTTGGCGCTGCCTTGTTTGGCGTCATTATTATCGCCGCCATCTTTGGCACTTCGGTGTTGCGCGATTTTCAACGCGACACTTACCAGATTCTCTTCACCCAGCCTATCTCGAAATTCGCCTATCTCGGCGGTCGCTGGGCCGGATCATTCGTCACCACTGTCTTCGCATTTTCTGGCATGATGGTTGGCACGTTTTTCGGCACCTTCGCTCCGTGGGCCGATCACGCTCGTATCGGCCCTAACCATCTCTGGGCCTACCTTCAGCCCTTCTTTTCCGTCCTCG